>FTHQ01000329.1_pt1 | contig 17315 bp, 15 predicted proteins | sample 1641001 | NCBI WGS metagenome assembly FTHQ01 (sample SAMEA3914872, study PRJEB12502) | metagenome | biome: forest; material: soil | place: Canada | collected 2011-07-03 | depth 0.3 m | reverse complement strand
GCAGCCGCGCCGCGCGCCGGGCAGGGTGGCGCGCGATGCGCGACCGGCCGCCGCGCGGGCTGCCGCCGTCACTGGTCCGACCAATCTCACGACGTATCGCCGCTGCGTTCGAAATGGCTGCGCACGTAGTCGATATGCGTCTGCATCGCGGTGCGCGCCTCCTCGGGCCGCTGCGCGCAGATCGCCTCGCACACGACCCGGTGCTGCAGCAAGAGCAACTCGGATGCCTGCTCGTCCTCCATCGTCATCCCGGCAACGTTGATCGAAATGTGCTCGCGCAACATTCCGATCACGCTCGTATGCAGGTGCAGGAACATCGTGTTGTGCGACGCGAGCGCGATCGCCTCGTGCAGCTTCGCGTCGGTCGCGGCCTCGACGGCCGCGTCGTCGTTCGCGTGCGCGGTTTCGAGCTCGCGCAGCAGCGCGCGGATCCGGCGCCGGTCGTTCGCATCGGCCCGCAGCGCGGCGAAATAGGCGGTCGCCCCTTCCAGCACGCGGCGGAATTCGAGGATGTCGTCGCGCAGCGCCGGATGATCGGCGACCAGTTGGCCCCACGGCGACGCGATGCCGGCGCGCAACTGGTCCGTCGCGTAGACGCCCGCGCCGCGCCGGCTCTGCAGCAGCCCGCGCGCGACGAGCCGCTGGGTCGCCTCGCGCACCGTATTGCGCGCGACGCCGTACTGCTGCGCGAGCACGCGCTCGGCCGGCAGCCGCGCGCCGGCCGGCCACGTGCCGTCGAGCAGCGCCGTCTCGATCTTGCGCATCACCACTTCGGTCCGGCCCCGTGCCGTCATCGCTGCCATCGTCGCGTCTCCCCGCGGAATGCGTGCCGCGCCGATTGGCCCAACCAATTTGAGCTACAGCGCGGACGCGGGAATTATGCAGCGAAATCGACGCTCCGCATGCCGGGCCGTCGCCTCTGGAGCGAGACATGAACTCAAGGCCGTACCCCACCGCCCCCGCGCACGTCTATCTGTTCGCGACCTGCCTGGTCGACCTGTTCGTCCCCGAAGCGGGGCTCGACGCGGTCCGCCTGCTGGAACGCGAGGGCCTGACGGTCCACTATCCACGCGGCCAGAGCTGCTGCGGGCAACCGGCCTACAGCAGCGGCAACCCCGACGAAGCGCGCCGCGTCGCGGCCGCGCAGCTCGACCTGTTCGCGCAACCGTGGCCGGTGATCGTGCCGTCCGGCTCGTGCGCGGGCATGATCCGGCACCACTGGCCGGCGCTGTTCGCCGACGATCCCGTTCACGGCCCGAAGGCGCGCGCGATCGCGGAGCGGACCTACGAACTCGCCGAATTCCTCGTCCACGTGCTCGACGTACGGCTCGACGCGATCGCGGCCGGCGCCGGGCCCGACGAACGCGTCGTGCTGCACACGTCGTGCGCGGCGCGGCGCGAGATGGGCACGCGCGTGCACGGCGTCGCGCTCGTCGACGCGCTGCCGGGTGTGACGCGCATCGAACACGAACGCGAATCCGAATGCTGCGGCTTCGGCGGCACGTTCTCGCTGAAGCATCCGGACATCTCCGGCGCGATGGTGCGCGACAAGGTCGCGTCGGCCTGCGCGACCGGCTGCGACCGGCTCGTGTCCGCGGACTGCGGCTGCCTGCTGAACATCGGCCACGCCGCGGCCAGGGCCGGCGCGCCGCTGCCGGTCGAGCATCTCGCGAGCTTCCTGTGGCGCCGCACGGCCGGCGCCGGCTCGCTGCGCGGAGAGTCGCAATGAGCGCGCGCAACGCGATCCTCGCGCGGCTGCGCGCAGCCGCCCCGGATGTCGCAACGAACGCGGCCGCTGCACTCGACGCGCGCATCGACACACACTACGCGGCACGGCGTACGCGGGTCGCGCCCGATCCTCTGGCGCTCGCGCAGACGATGCAGACCGCGCTCGCCGCCTCGCACGCGGACGTCTGGTGCGCGAGCGCCGACGCATGGCCCGCGCAGCTGGCCGCGCGGCTCGCCGACGCCGGCGTGCGCCGCCTGCTGCTCGACCCGGTCCGCGCCGAATCCGCGGCGCTCGCCCGCGCGCTGCCCGAGACGGTCGCACCCGTACCGTTCGACCGGCCGATCGACGCATGGAAGGCCGAACTGTTCGACACGATCGACGCCGGCTTCACCGTCGCGCGCTCGGGCATCGCGGCCACCGGCACCGTCGTGCTCGCGCCCGATGCCGGCACGCCGCGCACGGTGTCGCTAGTGCCGCCGCTGCACATCGCGCTCGTTCACGCGAACACGCTGCACGCGGACCTGCACGCCGCCGTGCACGCGGAGCGCTGGCAAGCCGGCATGCCGACCAATCTCGTGCTGGTATCGGGCCCGTCGAAGACGTCCGACATCCAGCAGACGCTCGCCTATGGCGCACACGGCCCGCGCCGCCTGTGGGTCGTGATCGTCACCGATTCGGCCGCGCCGCCGGCCGCCCCCGCCTGCGAGGACCTGCCGCGATGAGCAACCACCCGCTGCAATTCGTCGCCCCCGGCGACTTCAAGACCCGTGCGCGCGCCGCGCTCGACGATCCGGCGCTGCGCCAGAGCTTTCGCGGCGCGATGGACTTCCTGCAGGGCAAGCGTGCGACGCAGTTCCCCGACGACACCGAGCTGCAACGGTTGCGCGATCTCGGCGAAGCCGTGCGGCAGCATGCGCTCGCGCAACTGCCCGTGCTGCTCGAACGGCTGGAGACGAAGCTCACCGAAGCCGGCGTGCACGTGCACTGGGCCGAGACCGCCGCCGACGCGAACGCGATCGTGCTCGGCATCGCGCAGGCAAAGAAGGCGCGCCGCGTGATCAAGGGCAAGTCGATGGCGAGCGAGGAAATCGAGCTGAACCATTACCTCGCGGAGCACGGCGTCGACTGCATCGAATCCGACATGGGCGAATTCATCGTGCAGCTCGCGGGCGAAAAGCCGTCGCATATCGTGATGCCGGCGATCCACAAGACCCGCGGCGACATCGCCGAACTGTTCGCGGCGCACCTGCCCGGCACGCGCTACACGGAAGACGTCGACGAACTGATCCAGACCGGCCGGCGCGCGCTGCGCCGTGCGTTCGCCGAGGCCGACATCGGCCTGTCGGGCGTGAACTTCGCGGCCGCCGACACGGGCACGCTGTGGCTCGTCGAGAACGAAGGCAACGGCCGCCTGTCGACGACGGTGCCCGACACGCACGTGGCGATCATGGGAATCGAGAAGGTCGTCGAGAAGCTCGAGCACATCGTGCCGCTGTCGAGCCTGCTCACGCGCTCGGCCACCGGCCAGGCGATCACGACCTACTTCAACCTGATCTCCGGCCCGCGCCGCGACGGCGAACGCGACGGCCCGCGCGAGCTGCATCTCGTGCTGCTCGACAACGGCCGCACGCAGGCGTACGCGGACGAACAACTGCGCGCGACGCTGCAGTGCATCCGCTGCGGCGCGTGCATGAATCACTGCCCCGTCTATACGCGCATCGGCGGCCACGCGTACGGCACGACCTACCCGGGCCCGATCGGCAAGATCATCTCGCCGCACCTGCTCGGCCTCGACGCGACGGCCGACCTGCCGACCGCGTCGACGCTGTGCGGCGCCTGCGGCGAGGTGTGCCCGGTGCGGATCCCGATCCCGCAACTGCTCGTGCGGCTGCGCACCGAAGCGAACCGCAAGCCCGACGAGCCGGTCGCGCATCCGTTGCGCGGCCAGGGCGCGAACTACCACCGCGCGGAAGAACTCGTGTGGCGCTTCTGGTCGGGTGCGTTCGCGCATCCGCGTGCGTACCGCGCCTTCCGCTGGACCGCGACGCGCCTGCGCGCGCTGACGCCCGCGAAACAGATGGGCTGGACGCAGCACCGCACGCCGCTCGAACCGGCGCCGCGCAGCCTGTCCGACCTGCTGCGCGCACGCGGCCAGCCCGAATAGCACCCGCTTTCAAACCCGTACCCCGATAAATCCATGGAGGAGACACCCATGCAGGTTTGGCACCAGATCTACACCCCGCTCGGCAGCCTCGGGCTGTCGGCGTTCGTCGCCGCGATTCCGATCATCTTCTTTTTCGTCGCGCTGGCCGCGCTGCGGATGAAGGGCCACGTCGCGGCCGCGATCACGCTGCTGTTGTCGCTCGGCGTCGCGATTCTCGCGTACGGGATGCCCGTGCCGCAGGCGCTCGCGGCCGCCGGCTTCGGCTTCGCGTACGGCCTGTGGCCGATCGCGTGGATCATCGTCGCGGCCGTGTTCCTGTACAAGATCGTCGTGAAGACCGGCCAGTTCGACATCATCCGCGCGTCCGTGCTGTCGATCACCGACGACCAGCGCCTGCAAATGCTGCTGATCGGCTTCTCGTTCGGCGCGTTCCTCGAAGGCGCGGCCGGCTTCGGCGCGCCCGTCGCGATCACCGCCGCGCTGCTCGTCGGCCTCGGCTTCAAGCCGCTGCACGCGGCCGGGCTGTGCCTGATCGCGAACACCGCGCCGGTCGCGTTCGGCGCGATGGGCATCCCGATCATCGTCGCCGGGCAGGTGACGGGCATCGATGCGTTCCACATCGGCGCGATGGCCGGCCGCCAGTTGCCGCTGCTGTCGCTCGCGGTGCCGTTCTGGCTCGTGTTCATGATGGACGGGCTGCGCGGCGTACGGCAGACCTGGCCGGCCGCGCTCGTGGCGGGCGGCAGCTTCGCGGTGACGCAGTACTTCACGTCGAACCACATCGGGCCCGAGCTGCCGGACATCACGTCGTCGCTCGTCAGCCTCGTCGCGCTCGCCGCGTTCCTGAAGGTCTGGCAGCCGAGCCGCGCGAAGCAGACGGCGGGCGGCATCGTCGCGTCCGGCGGCGGTGCGGCGCTCGCGGGGTTCGGTACAGGCGGCAACGGCTCCGGCACGAGCCGCCAGCCGTCGCCGTACACGCTCGCGCAGACCGTGCGCGCGTGGTCGCCGTTCCTGATCCTGACGGCCGTCGTCACCGTGTGGAGCATCGCACCGTTCAAGGCGCTGTTCGCTGCGCACGGCGCGCTCGCGTCGACCGTGCTGAAATTTCACGTGGCCGGGCTCGACCAGCTCGTCGTGAAGACCGCGCCGATCGCCGCGACGCCGAAGGCGCTCGACGCGGTGCTGAAGATCGATCTCGTGTCGGCGGTCGGCAGCGCGATTCTCGTGACCGCGCTGATCTCGATGGCGCTGTTGCGGATGAAGCCGCGCGACGCCTGCGTCACGTTCGGCGAGACGCTGAAGGAACTGACGCGCCCGATCCTGTCGATCGGCCTCGTGCTCGCGTTCGCGTTCGTCGCGAACTACTCGGGGATGTCGTCGACGCTCGCGCTGATGCTGGCCGGGACCGGCGCCGCGTTCCCGTTCTTCTCGCCGTTCCTCGGCTGGCTCGGCGTGTTCCTGACCGGCTCGGACACGTCGTCGAACGCGCTGTTCTGCTCGCTGCAGCAGGCCACCGCCCATCAGCTCGGCGTGCCGGAGACGCTCGCGGTCGCCGCGAACACGACGGGCGGCGTGACCGCGAAGATGATCTCGCCGCAATCGATCGCGGTCGCGTGCGCGGCGACGGGCCTCGTCGGCAAGGAATCCGAGCTGTTCCGCTTCACGGTGCGGCACAGCCTGCTGTTCGCGGTGATCGTCGGGCTGATCACGCTCGTGCAGGCGTACGTGCTGCCGGGGATGGTGCCGTAAGCGGCGCGCAGGCACGGCCCAAAACAAAACCCCACGCCCGAACCACGAGCGTGGGGTTTTTCATGTCGCTTGCCGATCGCCGGCGCGAACGGCCGGCGCTCCGCCGCGCGATCAGCTGCCCTTCGCGATGCGATCCTGGATGTGCTGCGCGCGGCTCGCCGACGACGGGTGCGAGCTCATCATCGAGCTCTGGCCGCCGTCCATCTGCGCGAGCTTCTGGAAGCCGGTGACGAGGCCCTTCTGGCTCATGCCCTTCTGCTTCATCAGGTCGAACGAGTAGTCGTCGGCCGCGCTTTCCTGCGACTGCGAGAACTGCGCGTTGATGAACTTCTCGGTGATGTCGCCGAGCTGCGAGCTCGACAGTGCCGCCACGCCCGGCGAGGCCGCGCCGGCCGCGCTGCGCGCCGCGCTCACCGCGTATGCGGTCTGCATCGCCTTCTTCGAGTGGCCGAGCGCGACGTGGCCCATTTCATGGCCGATCACGCCGCGCAGCTCGTCGTCGTTCATCATGTCCATCAGGCCGCTGTACACGCGCACGCAGCCGTTGCCCATCGCCCACGCGTTGACGTCCTTGGTCAGGTAGACCTTGTAGTTGATCTTCTGGCCGTTCAGCGTCATGTCGCCGAAGCCCTTCATCACTTTCGTCAGGCGCTTCGCGTAGGCGCTGTTCGCCGGCGCGATCTTCGATTCGGCGTCGCTCGACTTGCACGATTCGTTCGACAGCGCGGCGATGTCGCTGTCCGACAGCGTCGCTGCCTTGTACAGGTTGGTCCCCGCCGACGTCAGGCTGTTCGCGTCAAGGCTCTGTACCCCGCCGCATGCGCTCAACAGAAACGCCACGCCACACGCCGCCACCGCTTTCTTGAGTTGCATCCCGGAATCCCTCGATAGTTGTATTTGGGAGCGGCGATTTTGCATAATCCGGCAGAAAATTACCAGATGTTTACATCGGATGACACGTTCATTACTCGGTGGATTGACATGACGCGGCGATCCGGCACCGGATTGGCGACGAAAAGCAGGGTAATCGCCGCACGCGGGGCGGCGGCCGCGAAGGAAACGGCCGGCTCTTCGCTCAGGCCGTCTGGTCGCGCCGCCGCGTCAGACGCCGGGCGACCAGCATCGGCAGCCGCATCGCGAAGCCGGCGAACAGGCGCAGGTGCATCCACGCGAGCAGCGCGTTGTCGCGGCCGTAGTGAAAGTGCGACACGCCGCCTTCGTCCCGGCCGAAATAGCGCACCGGCGCGTCGATGCGGATCGGCCGCACGCCGGCCCAGCACAGCCGCACGGCGGCTTCGGGATCGAAGTCGAAGCCGCGCATCCACGGCTGGCGCCGCATGATCGCCGCCAGCGGCGCGACCGGATACACGCGAAAACCGTACAGCGAATCGCCGATCCCGGCCCACAGCGTCTCGAGGTCGGCCCACGCGTTCGACAGCCGGCGCCCCTGCACGCGCAACTGCGGCGCGCTCGCGTCGAACTTCGGCACGCCGAGCACCATCGCATCGGGCGCGGCCTGCGATGCCGCCATGAAGGCGGGAATCAGGTCGGCCGGATGCTGGCCGTCGGAATCCATCGTCAGCACGTGCGTGAAGCCGCTCGCGGCCGCCGCGTCGAGCCCCGCGAGCACCGCGGCGCCCTTGCCGCGATTCTCCGGCAGCACGATCACGCGCAAGCCGGGATCGCGCTCGGCCATCGCCTGCAGCCGTTCGGCGCTGCCGTCGGTGCTGCCGTCGACGACGACCCACACCGGGTTCCACTGCGCGCGCGCATGGCGCACGGTCGTGTCGACCTTGGCGCCCGGGTTGTAGCTCGGAATCAGGACGAGATGAGTGGGCGACGCGTGCAGCTTGAACATGGAAACAGCCGATGACGAAGACGGGGATCCTGACAAAAGTGTATGACCGGCCGACGAACGCCGGCACGCTTCGTCGACCCCGGCCGCCTGCCCGACCGGTGGCCGGATCGTGAGGCTCTCGCGCTTCATGACAGCCACTCCATCGCATGACCGGCGCTGGCCTCGATCTCGACCAGCAGGTCGTCGCGGCACACGTCCGCATGCACGAACAGCGGCCGCACGTGAGGACCGGCGGCCTCGCGCAGCACGCGGCCGATCGCGGCCAGCGCCGCGGTATCGCCTGCATCGCGCACGTAGACGCGATAGCCGAGGTCCGCGAGCGAGAACGGGCCGTGCCCCTGCCGCGCGGCCTGCTCGAGTACCGCCGCGAGGTTCGCGACCGTCTCGCGCGTCTGCGCGACGACGTCGCCGCGATGCACGGTGCGGTGCCCGACGATGCTCGCGGTGCCCGAGACGAACAGCACCGGCGTCGCATCGCCGTCGGCCCACGCGGCGGCGCGCGCGAACGTCGGCGCGCGCGGGCCGTACTGCGCCGGATAGTGATAGGCGCTCACCTGGCGCGGATTCTCGATGGAATCGGCCGGCGTGCGGCTCGCGAGGAAATGGATCGCGAGCGGCGCGGCCGGCGACGCATCGCCGGCGACCGGCACGACCGAGCCGAGCGCGCACGCGGCCGGCACGCCGCCCGTCAGTGCGCGGCGGCACGCGTCGAACGCCTGCTGACGGCCGATATTGAACTGACGATAGCGCTCGATCCCGAACTGCACCGCATTGATTGCCGGCACGGTGTTCCAGATCCGCAGCGGATGCGGCATGCCCAGCGTATCGAGCAGCTCGAACAGCGCGCGGTACGCGTCGAACGTCGCGCGTTCGAGCGGCGTGCCGCCGTCGCGCCGCGCATCGTACGCCGCATCCGTCTCGTGCACGACGAGGCTGCCGAACACGAGCCCCGCCGCTTCGCTGTAGCGGTAATGCAGCGCACCGCGCCGTTCGCTGCGCAGGTCGTGCGCATCGCATTGCCACACTTCGCAGACCGCATCGTCCGGTGCGACGTCGGCGCCGAGCAGCGCCATCTGTACCGGTGCGACCGGCAGGCCGGGCGCGGCATCGGTCAGCATCCGCGCCATGGCGGCCGCGCGCGATGCGTCCGGTGTTCCCGCCGCGCCGATGCACACCGCGCCCAGCGCGCCGGGAAACACGCGATCGAATCCGTCATCCCGGCCGCGCGCATCGTGCAGCAGCGCGACGAGCCGCGCATGGCTCGCCTGGACGAGCCGCAGCGCGCGGCCGCCGCCGTGCGCGAACGGCGCGGCCGCAGGCGCGGCGGCGGGCAACATCGGACACGGACGCCGTTCGGCGTCGACTGGATGCACGGACACTTCGATTTCCTCACGATGCGGCACGGGCCGCGCGATCACGCGGCCCTGCACCGCGTTGCGTTACGTCAGGCCCACGCGGCGCGCTTCGTCATGCGAGCCCGCCGTTGACGGACAACACCTGCCCCGTCACATAGGCCGCGGCGTCGGACACGAGATACGCGACCATCGCCGCGACTTCGTCGGGCCGGCCCGCGCGCTGCGCGGGCACGAGCTGCTTGATGCGTTCGGCGGGAAACGCCTGTTCGGCCATCGGCGACGCGATGATGCCCGGCGCCACCGCGTTCACGGTGATGCCGCGCGACGCGAGCTCCAGCGACAGCGACTTCGTCGCGCCGATCAGCCCCGCCTTCGCGGCCGCGTAGTTGGCCTGCCCGCGATTGCCGGTCACACCGGCCACCGATGCGATGTTGACGATCCGTCCGCGCCGCGTGCGGATCATCGGCAGCAGCAACGGCTGCGTGACGTTGAAAAAGCCGTTGAGCGTCACGTCGATCACGCTGTGCCATTGCCGGCGCGACATGCCGGCCATCGGCGCGTCGTCGTGGATGCCCGCGTTGTTGACGAGGATCTGCACCGGCGCATCGTCGATGAACGGCTGCAGCGCGGCGAGCGTCGCGTCGGCGTCGGTCACGTCGAACGCGATCGCGTGCGCGGCGCCGCCGGCCGCGACGATCTGCTGCGCGACCGCCTCCGCCTGCGCGAGATGGCGGTTCGCATGCACCCACACTTCATGGCCGGCCTGCGCGAGCGCCGTGCAGATCGCCTGCCCCAGCGCACCGCTGCCGCCCGTCACGAGCGCCCGCATCGCCTTGCTCCGTTCATCGCGTTTTCCCCTCGATCGATGCCGTCGCGCATCGTCCGCCGAGCGACGCCGTCACTTCGTGCGATGCGCGGCGACGTAGGCAGCCAGCGCACCGAGCGTCGCAAAGATTGTCTGGTTGTCCGGATTGTCCGAGCGCAGTTCGAAGCCGTATTTCTTCGAGATCAGCAGCGCGATTTCCAGGATGTCGATGGAGTCGAGCCCGAAACCTTCGCCATACAGCGGGGTGTCGGCCGTCACTGTTTCGAGCGGGACGTCTTCGAGATTCAGTTCGCCGATGATCAGCGTGGCGAGCTCTTGTTCCAGTGCGTTCATCATGCGTGCGGGCAGGCGGCCCATGGCAGCGGGAGGCGCCCGGAAACGGCAACCGTCGTGCACGCCCGGCGCGTGCAAATCTCCGTCCCTCCGGCGTCTGCCGGCTTCCCCGCCTGCGTCATGTGGGGATCGTTTGTAAAAGTTACGCGGATTCTAGACGATGGGTATCGGGTCGTATACCGCGAATGGTTACAGACTCGCTAGCCGGCGCCGCGGCCCGTTTCGCACGGGAATGGACGAGACGCTTGAGCCGCTTTGGATGGAAATGGACCGACCCCGCGAAACCGTTCGTCCGGTGCCATACAATCGGTTACAAAACCCGGTCGCGGGCGGCCCGAAGCCGCCCCGCCGCGGCCCTAAAATGAGCGTGCCCGACCATCGGCCCGGACTCGCGTCCCGGCCGCCATTCATATGATGTTTGACGGCCCGACCCCGCGTCCGGCCACGATCCGCCCGATGTTTCCAGTGATGCCGCGTCCGCCCTTGCGCCCCGTTCCGGTTCGCCCGCCCGTCAGCCGCTGCAGCCCGGCCGCCGGCCGGTGCGCGCGCCGTGCGCCCGGAGGCCGTCGATGAGCCGGCTGCTGCCCGTCGTGCGCGGCGTCGCAGCGGTCGGCACCGTGGCCGCGTACCAGATTGGCGCGCACTACGCGAGCGCGACACCGGGCGCGCACGGCGTCGGCCTCGCGATGGCGCTCGTGCCGCCGCTGCTGCTCGCGCTCGGCGTGGCGCTGCGCTCGCCGCGGCGCGCGTGGCTCGTGCCGGCATGGCTGCTGGCCGCCGCCGCGTTGTGGGCCGCGCGCGCGCCGCTCGCGCAGCACTTCGAATGGGGCCTGTATCTGGAGCACGCGAGCTTCAACGTCGCGATGGCGCTGCTGTTCGGCCGCACGCTCGTGGCCGGCGACGTGCCGCTGTGCACCCGCTTCGCCGCGATGATCCACGGCACCGTCACGCCGGCCGTCGCGCGCTACACGCGCCGGATCACGCTCGCGTGGACGCTGTTCTTCGTCGCGACCGCCGCCGTGTCGACGCTGCTGTTCGCGACCGCGCCGATCGTCACGTGGTCGACCTTCGCGAACTACCTGTCGCTGCCGCTCGTCGCCGTGATGTTCGCCGCCGAGCATGCGTGCCGGCGTGTCGCGCTGCCGCACGAGCCGCGGCCGCGAATGGTCGACGCGGTGCGCGCGTATCGCGCGTCGACCCACGCATCGCAGGCCTCGCGATGAATTCATGACCGGCGCGGCTCCATGGCCGCGCCGGCCTTCGTTCCCGTCTTGACCGATTTATGCCGACTCACCCGCTGGTATTCCATTCCTCGCCCGACCGGACGATCGCCTGGCGCGACGGCTCGCCCGTCACCGTACGCGCGTTCGTCGCCGACGTCGCGCGCGTGGCCGCCGCGCTGCCCGCCGGCGGCCACGTGTTCAACGTGTGCCGCGACCGCTATCGCTTCGCGGTCAGCCTGTGCGCGGCGCTCGTCGCCGGCAAGATCAGCCTGCTGCCGTCGACGCACACGCCGGAAATGGTCCGCCAGCTCGCGTCGTTCGCGCCCGATGCGTTCTGCCTGCACGATGCGCCCGACTGCGCGATCGACCTGCCGCGCTTCGCGTATCCCGACGCCGCGCCGGGCGAACCGGCGGCCGATGCGCCGTTCGCCGTCCCGCAAATCGACGCGGCGCGGATCATGGCCTACGTGTTCACGTCCGGCTCGACCGGCGCGCCGGTGCCGCACCGCAAGACCTGGGGCTTCCTGGTCGGCTGCGTGCGCGCGGCGGCCGAGCGGCTCGGGCTGCTCGACGGCCGTGCGGCGACGCTGATCGGCACGATGCCCGCGCAACACATGTACGGTTTCGAGTCGACGGTGCTGCTCGCGCTGATCGGCGGCCTCGCGTTCAGCAACCGCCAGCCGTTCTACCCGAGCGACATTCGCGACGAACTCGACGCGCTCCCGCAGCCGCGCGTGCTCGTCACGTCGCCGATCCACCTGCGCGCGCTGCTGTCCGCCGGCCATGCGCTGCCGCGCGCGGCGCTGGTGCTGTCGGCCACCGCGCCGCTGTCGGAAAAGCTCGCGCGCGAAGCCGAGGCCGCGCTCGACGCGCCGCTCGTCGAGATCTACGGCAGCACCGAGACCGGTCAGATCGCGACCCGTCGCACGTCGCAAGGCGCGGCGTGGGAACGGTTCCCGGACATCCGGCTCGATGCCCGCGACGCACCGGACGGCGACGACAGCGGGCCGACCGTGTGGGTATCGGGCGGGCACGTCGAGGCGCCCGTGCCGATGGGCGATGCGCTCGAACTGCTCGGCGACGGCCGGTTCCTGCTGCACGGCCGCAAGGCCGACCTCGTCAACATCGCCGGCAAGCGCACGTCGCTCGCGTACCTGAACCATCAGCTCAACGCGATCGCGGAGGTGGTCGACGGCGTGTTCTTCATGCCGGACGAAGCCGCGCCGGCGCACGGCGACACCGCCCTCGAGCCGGTCACGCGGCTCGTCGCGCTGGTCGTCGCGCCGACGCTCTCGGCCGCCGATCTGCAACGCGCGCTGCGCGAGCGGATCGATCCGGCGTTCATGCCGCGCCCGCTCGTGTTCGTCGATGCGCTGCCGCGCAACGAAACGGGCAAGCTGCCGCGCGACGTGCTGGCGGCGCTCGTGGCGCAACATGCGCGTGCCACGGGCGCGACGCCCACGCCGCCGGCCGGGCGCGACCCGGCCCGCACGCCGTCGTCCGCGCTCGCGTTCACGATTGCCGCCGACCACCCCGCGCTGCCCGGCCACTTCCCCGGCCATCCGGTCGTGCCGGGCGTCGTGCTGCTCGATCACGCGATCCACATGATCGGCGCGGCGATGAACCGTCCGCTGCATGCGTGGCGGCTCGGGTCCGCGAAATTCCTGAGCCCGGTCGCGCCCGGCGAACCGCTCGATCTCGCGTACGACGCGGCGGCCAGCGGCGCGATCCGTTTCACGGTGCGCACCGGGTCGCGCGAGGTCGCGACCGGCGTGCTGTCCGCACCACCGTCCGTGCAGGATGGCGCGCAGCCATGAAGCGCACCGCATGGGCCGAACGCCAGGAGCGCAGCAACGCGGGCTTGCTGCGCGTGATGACGTGGATCTCGCTGCGCTTCGGCCGGCCGCGCGCGCGTATCGTGCTGCACCTGATCGCGACGTATTTCGTGCTGTTCTCGCCGGCCGCGTGCGCGGCGTCGCGCGACTACCTGCGCCGCGTGCTCGGGCGCCCCGCGCGCTGGCGCGACGTCTATCGGCACGTGTTCACGTTCGCGGCGACGATCCACGATCGCGTGTACCTGATGAACGGGCGCTTCGACCTGTTCGACATCCGGCTGCACGGCGAAACGCTCGTCGACGATGCGCTCGCGGGCGGACGTGGCGCGTTCCTGATGGGCGCGCATCTCGGCAGCTTCGAAGTCGTGCGCGCGATCGGCCGCACGCATCCGGACCTGCGCGTGGTCGTCACGATGTACGAGAAGAACGCGCGCAAGATCAACGCGACGCTCGCGGCGGTGAACCCGGCCGCGCAGCCGGAGGTGATTCCGCTCGGCCAGGTCGACTCGATGCTGAAGGTGCGCGAGCGCCTCGACGCGAACTGCATGGTCGGCATGCTTGCCGACCGCACGCTGCTCGACGACGCGGCCGCGTCGCTGCGGCGCGTGCCGCTGCTCGGCGCGCCGGCCGCGTTCCCGCTCGGGCCGCTTTACATGGCCGCGATGCTGAAGCGCCCGGTGATCTTCATGACGGGCCTCTATCGCGACGGCAACCGCTACGATGTGCACTTCGAGACGCTCGCCGATTTCTCCGACGTGCGGCGCGATGCGCGCGCGGCGGCGGTCGACGCGGCGCTCGCGCGCTACGTCGCGCTGCTCGACCGGTACTGCCGCGCGGCGCCGTACAACTGGTTCAACTATTTCGATTTCTGGCAAGGCGGCGATGCCACGGCCGCAACCGCGCGCCGCGAGGCGGCGCACGCCGGCGCCGACCTGACCACCACGAGGGATTCCGACGCATGACCGCCGTTCGCCGCTGCCTGCTCCCGTTTTCGTCGCCCCGCATCGCCGGTGTTATCCGCGTGATCGCCGCCACCGCCGCCGCGATCGCGCTGGCCGTGCCCGCGCACGCGGCCGATACCGGAACGGCCTGGACCCTCGACCGGCTGATGTCGACGCTCGCGCAGCACAAGTCGGGCCGCGCGACCTTCACCGAGACGAAGACCCTGTCGATCGCCACGCAGCCGATCGAATCGTCGGGCGAACTGGTGTTCGTCGCGCCGGATCATCTGGAAAAGCACACGCTGCGCCCGACGCCCGAACACCTCGTCGTCGACGGCGAGATGCTCACCGTCGAGCGCAACAACCGCAAATACACGCTCGCGCTCGCGCGCTATCCGGAACTCGGCGCGTTCATCGACAGCATCCGCGCGACGCTCGCCGGCAACCGCTTCGCGCTCGAACAGGTGTACAAGGTCGCCCTTGCCGGACGCGGCGACGACTGGACGCTGACGCTCACGCCGCTCGACTCGCGGATGCTGAAGGTCGTCAGCACGATCACGCTCGACGGCACGCGCGACGTGTTGCGCAGCGTCGCGATCCGGCAGGCCGACGGCGATCGTTCGGTGATGCGCCTGCAACCCGTCGCGGCGCACGCGAACTGATGGACGATCGTACGCGCCCCTCGCCCGTCACGCGTCGCCCACCCGCGTGGCGGCAGCGCGCGGTGCTCGTGTGGCTGCTCGCGCTCGTCGCGTGCGGCGTCGCGATCGGGCGCGCGCAGTTCACGGCCGACCTGTCCGCATTCCTGCCGAATGCGCCGAGCGCCGGACAGCGCGTGCTCGTCGACCAGTTGCGCGACGGCATCGTGTCGCGCCTGATCCTCGTCGCGATCGACGGCGGCGATGCCGGCACGCGCGCCGCGCTGTCGCGGCGCGTCGCCGGCACGCTGCGCACCGATCCGCGGGTCGCGGCCGTGCACAACGGCGAAGCCGCGAACGACGCGCGCGACCGGCAATTCGTCTTCGCTCATCGCTACCTGCTGAGCCCGGCCGTCACGCCGCAGCGCTTCAGCGCCGACGGCCTGCACCAGGCGCTCGGCGACAGCCTCGACCTGCTGAGTTCGTCGGCCGGCCTCGTCGCGAAGGCGATGCTGCCGCGCGACCCGACCGGCGAAGTCGCCGCGCTCGTCGACGGGCTCGACAGCGCGGCCGAACCGGCGAGCCGCGACGGCGTGTGGGCGTCGCGCGACGGCACGCGCGCGGTGCTGGTCGTGCAGACGGCCGCCGCCGGCTCCGATACCGATGCGCAGGCCCGCGCGATCGACGCCGTGCGCCGCGCGTTCGCGGCCGCGACGCAGGCCGTGCCGAATGCGGCCGGCACCACGCTCGCGATGACCGGCCCCGGCGTGTTCTCGGTCGACACGCGCGACACGATCCGGCACGACGTCGAGCGGCTGTCGACGGCGAGCGTCGTGCTGATCGTCGCGCTGCTGCTCACGCTGTACCGGTCGCCGCGCACGCTCGCGCTCGGCCTGCTGCCGGTGCTGACGGGCGTCGCGGCCGGGATCGCGGCGGTCAGCATCGCGTTCGGCACGGTCCACGGGCTGACGCTCGGGTTCGGTACGACGCTGATCGGCGAAGCCGTCGACTATTCGATCTACCTGTTCGTGCAATCGGCGCAGGCCGGCACGCGCGGCACGGCACGCCCGGCCGACGCGACGCGCGCGTGGGTCGCCGCGTACTGGCCGACGATCCGGCTCGGCGTGCTGACGTCGGTGTGCGGGTTCGCGTCGATGCTGTTCTCCGGCTTCCCGGGCCTCGTGCAGCTCGGGCTGTATTCGATCGTCGGCCTGACGGCCGCCGCGCTCGTCACGCGCTTCGTGCTGCCGCACCTGCGCGGCGAGCATGTCGCGATCCGCGACGTCTCGCGCGTCGGCGCCGTGCTCGCGCGCGCGGCCGACGCCGCGCCGCGGCTGCGCTGGCCGCTCGCGGTGCTCATGGTCGCCGCCTGCGCGACGCTCGCGCTGCATCGCGACGGCCTGTGGAGCCGCGAGCTCGCCGCGCTCAGCCCCGTACCGGCACCGGCGCAGGCGCTCGACGCCCGGCTGCGCGCCGACGTCGGCGCGCCCGACGTGCGCTACCTCGTCGTGATTACCGCGCCGACCGAACAGGCCGCACTCGAAGGCGCGGAAAAAGTGGCCGCGCAATTGCAGCCGCTCGTCGAGCGCGGCACGCTCGGCGGTTTCGACAATCCGGCCCGCTACCTGCCGAGCGACGCCGCGCAGCGCGCCCGCCAGGCGAGCCTGCCGGATGCGAACACGCTTGCCGCGCGGATGCGCGATGCCGTCGCGCACCAGCCGATCGCGGTGAAGCCCGACCTGTTCGCGCCGTTCCTCACCGACGTCGACGCCGCGCGTCACGCGCCGCTGCTGACACGCGCGGACCTGCACGGCACGTCGATGGCGCTCGCCGTCGACGCGCTGCTGACCGAACGCGACGACCGCTGGAGCGCGATGCTGCCGCTGCGTGCGCCGGACGCCGCACGCACCGCGCAACCGGCGTCGAGCCTCGACGCGACACCGATTCGCGCCGCCGTCGCGCGCGCGGGCGTGCCCGATGCGCTGTTCGTCGACATGAAGGCCGAAGCCGATCGCCTGTACGTGAGCTACGTGCACGAGGACATCCGGCTGTCGCTCGCGGGGTTCGCCGCGATCGCCGTGCTGCTGCTGATCGCGCTGCGATCGCCGCGCCGCGCCGCGCGCGCCCTTGCGCCACTCGTCGCGGCCGTGCTGGTCGTGACGGCCGGCTTCGCGCTCGCCGGCGTGCAACTGACGATCCTGCACCTGGTCGGGATGCTGCTGATCGTCGCGGTCGGCTCGAACTACGCGCTGTTCTTCTGCCGGCGCGCGGATGCGCAGCCCGTCACGCCGTACACGCTGGTATCGCTGCTGATCGCGAACCTCGCGACGGTCGCCGGCTTCGGGCTGCTCGCGCTGTCGCGCGTGCCGCTGCTCGAAACCTTCGGGTTGACCGTCGGCCCCGGCGCGATGCTCGCGCTCGCGTTCGCGGCGATTCTCGCGCCGCGCGCCGCGGCGACGATCGGTCATGGTGAACGTGGAGGCCGCGCATGAACGCGTCGTCGTCCATGCCGCCGCGCCACGCCGGCGACGCACGCCGCTGGAAGCCGACGCCGCTGATCGCGGGCGCCGCCGCACTGCACGCGGGCGCGGCCTCCACGTTCACCATGACCGATCGTCGCCGCGGCGCGCGGCGCGAGAATCGCCGCGAACGCGAGCGCGAGCA
>FTHQ01000006.1_pt1 | contig 17347 bp, 12 predicted proteins | sample 1641001 | NCBI WGS metagenome assembly FTHQ01 (sample SAMEA3914872, study PRJEB12502) | metagenome | biome: forest; material: soil | place: Canada | collected 2011-07-03 | depth 0.3 m | reverse complement strand
TCGACGAGCCGACGTCGGCGCTCGATCCCGAACTCGTGAACGAAGTGCTCGACGTGATCAAGGAACTCGCGCGCTCGGGCACGACGCTCGTGATCGTCACGCACGAAATCGGCTTCGCGCGCGAAGTGGCGGACAACGTGCTGTTCATGGAACGCGGGCGCATCGTCGAGGCCGGGCCGCCCGCCGCCGTGCTCGATGCGCCGTCGCATCCGCGCACCCGCGCGTTCCTGTCGCGGGTGCTGTGATGCGCGCCGCTTCCGACTCGCGGGGTGCCGCACGATGACCGATCGACGCCAGTTCATCACGGCCGCGCTGCTCGCGGCATCGGGCCTGCCGTGGCAGGCGGCACGCGCGGCGGCGGCCACCGCCGACCTCGACCCGCGCCAGGCCGGCCGCTTGCGCACCGGCCCCGACGACGCGGCCATCCGCGCGGCCAGCGGCTACCGCTGGGTGCGCGACGGCGCGTTCACGGTCGCGATCTCGCCGCACGCACCGCCCGTGTCGACCTATGCGACCGACGCGCGCACCGTGGTCGGCGCCGATCCCGACTATGCGCAGCTCGTTGCCGACGCGCTCGGCCGCACGCTCGTGCTGCTGCCGATCGCGTGGGCCGACTGGCCGCTCGGGCTGACGTCCGGCAAGTACGACGCGGTGATCTCGAACGTCGGCGTCACCGAGAAGCGCAAGGAGAAATACGATTTCACGACCTACCGGCTCGGGCTGCACGGCTTCTACGTGCGCACCGCCAGCCCGATCGCGAAGATCGCGGAGCCGAAGGACATCGCGGGTTTGCGGATCATCACCGGCGCCGGCACGAGCCAGGAGCGCATCCTGCTCGAATGGAGCAAGCGCAACGTCGCGCAAGGGCTGAAGCCGGCCGAGCTGCTCTATTTCGACGACGATGCGACGGCGCGCGTCGCGCTGCTGTCGGGCCGCGCGGATGCGGAGCTGAACCCGAACGCGTCGCTCGCGTACGAGGCCGCGCGCACCGGCAAGATCCGTCGCGTCGGCGTCGTCAATGCGGGCTGGCCGGCGAATGCGGACGTCGCGATCGCGACGCGCCGCGGCAGCGGGCTCGCGCCGGCGCTGACGCTCGCGACCAATGCGCTGATCGGCAACGGCCGCTACGGGCAGGCGCTCGCGCGCTGGGGTTTGCAGAGCGAGGCGATCGCGCGGGCGGAGACCAATCCGCCGGGGTTGCCGTCGTTCTGAGCGTTCAAGGCAAGCGCCCCGGCATGCCGTGATGGCGATGCCGGGGCGCGTCAACGTGCGGCAGTTCGGCGGGTTCGCCTACGCCGGCACCGCCGCCCGATAGCGGTCGAGCTCCGCAACATGCGCGTGAATCGCCGGGATCAGGTCGCGCCCGTAGGCCAGCGCATCGTCGAGCGGATCGAAACCGCGAATCAGGAACGTCGATACGCCGAGCCGGTAGTACGCGCCGAGCGCACGCGCGACCTGCTCGGGCGTACCGACCAGCGCGGTCGAATTCCAGCGCGCGCCGGTCAGGTTCGCAACGCCCATCCACAGCCGTTCGTCGAGCACGTCGCCCTGCGCGGCGGCGGCCATCAGCCGCTGCGAGCCCGCATTCTGCGGTGCGTGACCGGCGATCGGCTGACCGTTCGCGAGCCGCGCCGCACGCACGCGTTCGCGGATCGCCTCGGCCTTTTCCCACGCAGCCGCCTCCGTATCCGCGACGATCGGCCGGAACGACACGCTGATGCGCGGCGCCCGCCCGAACGGCGCGGCGGCGGCCCGCACGCGCGCGATCTGCTCGCGCACCGCGTCGAGCGGCTCGCCCCACGTCATGTAGACATCCGCATGCTCGCCCGCGACGGCGAGCGCGGCCGGCGACGAGCCGCCGAAATAGATCGGCACATGCGGCCGCTGCGCGCCCTTCACGACCGGCGACGCCCCGCGCAGCCGGTAGAACGCGCCGTCGTGATCGACCGGCGCATCGGCCAGCCAGATCCGTTTCAGCACGTCGAGATATTCGCCGGTGCGGCGATAGCGGGCATCGTGCGGCACGAAATCGCCGTCGCGCTGCAGATCCGCATCGTCGCCGCCGGACACCACGTTCAGCGCCAGCCTTCCGCCGCTGAACACGTCGAGCGTCGCTATCTGCCGCGCGGCGGCCGACGGCACGATCACGCCCGGCCGGTGCGCGAGCAGGAGACGGATGCGCGCGGTCGCGGCGGCCGCGAACGACGCGACGATGAAGCCGTCCGCCGCGTTGCTGAAATGGCCGATCAGGATCTGGTCGAAGCCGGCGGCTTCGTGCGCCTGCGCGAAGCGGCGCACGTAGTCCGGCTGGACGGCCGCGCCGCCCGGTACGTCGACCTCCGCGCCGGGTGTCGCGGTGATCATGCCGATGATGTCGACTGGCATGTCGGGATGTCCTCGGGTATGTCGATCGGGAAGCGCGGGAATCGTGCAGCGGGCCGCACGGTCACTGCGCGGCGGCGGTCTTCTGCGCAGGCGCCGCGAACGCGCCCGCATACGAGCGGTCGAGCAGCTTCGACGTGTCGTACGCGGCCGGAATCACGCCGGACTTGTGCAGGAAGTCGGCCGTGTTCTGCGCGTCCTTCGCGGCCGTCTCGTCGACCGGGCCGACGCGCTGCCGAGCATTGTTGAGCCAGCGATACGCGACGTCGGGTTCGAGATTCGCGCGCTTCGCCCACAGGTCCGCGTACTCGCGCGGATGGCTGTCGACCCACTGGCGTGCGGCCACCACGCGCCGCAGGAAATCGGTGATCTCCGCGCGCTTGCCCGAGGCGGCCTGCTCGTTCGCGGCGACGAAGCTCAGCGCCGGCATCAGCCCCTGCGCGGTCGTCACGGGCCGCGCGCCCTGCCGTAACGCCAGCGTGCTGACGAACGGCTCCCACAGCGACACCGCATCGACCGAACCGTTCGCGAGCGCGTTGGTCGCGTCGATCGGCATCAGGTACGCGTACTTCACCGAATCGGCGCGCAGGCCCGCGTGTTCGAGCGCGCGCAGCACGAGTTGCTGGCTCCAGGCGCCGCGCCATACCGCGATGGTCTTGCCCTGCAGGTCGGCCACGGTGCGCACCGGCGAGTTTTTCGGCACGAGGATCGCGACGCCGTCGAGACTCTGCCGCGACACCGCGACGACCTTGACCGGCGCGCCGCGCGCGGCCAGCGTGAGCAGCGCGGAATCGCCGAGGAAGCCGAGGTCGATCGCGTTGCCGTTCAGGCTTTCGGCGACCGGCGCGGCGGCCTGGAAGTGCTTCCATTCGATCGTGTAAGGCAGGTCCTTCAGCACGCCGGACGCTTCCATCGATGCCTGGATGTTGAAGTAGTTCTGTTCACCGACGCGCAGCGTGACGGTGTCCTTGGCGATGCCCGGCTGCGCGGCAAGCGCCAGCAAGAGCGCCGTGACGATTCGGCTCAGCAACATGATCTCCCGGAAGGTTGGCGGGCGGCCGCGCGACGGCGACGCCCTTGGTCCGCCGTGCGCGACCGCCGGCGGAACGGATGGAACCGGTGAAGATACGTCGATCCACTTCATGACACAAACGCAATATTCTTCTATGCAAAGATGCAAATATTTTATGAAGCACGCGCGTGCGGCCGCCGCTTCGCCGCCGGCCGCCGCCGCCGCGTGAAGTTCGAACGATTCCTCGATAGATATTTCGCACGCGAAACACATTACCGACTATATTTCGCATACGAAATAACTGCCCGAGCGAGGACGGCCATGACCTCCGAACCCATCGAATTTTCCGCCGCCGACGGCTACGTACTGCACGGCACGCTGTGGTCGCCGGACGCGCCGCCGCGCGCGCTGGTCCTGATCCATCCGGCGACGGCCGTGCCCGAGCGGCTGTATGCGGGCTTCGCGCGCTTCCTGACCGAGCGCGGTTTCGCGGCGCTGACCTACAACTATCGCGGCATCGGCGCATCGCGGCCCGCGCGGCTGCGCACGCTGCAGGCCCGCATGCGCGACTGGATGGAGCTCGACGTGGGCGCCGCGACCGCGTGGGCCCGGCACGCGCATGAAGGGCTCCCGTTGCTGGCGGTCGGCCACAGCGTCGGCGGACACGCGATCGGGCTGTCCGGCGCGACGACGCATCTGCGCGCGGCCGTGCTCGTCGCCGCGCATGCGGGCAGCACGCGGCTGATCGCGCAGGCGGCCGAACGCGTGAAGGTGCGGCTGATCCTGCGCGTGCTCGGCCCGCTGACGTCCGCGCTGCTCGGCTACGTGCCCGGCAAGCGGCTCGGGCTCGGCGAGGATCTGCCGGCCGGCGTGTTCCGCGAATGGAGCCGCTGGACGACGCTGCCGCACTACTTCTTCGACGATCCGACGCTCGGTGCGGCCGAGCGCTTCTCGAAGCAGCAGTTGCCGATCCTCGCGCTCGGCTTCGACGACGATCCGTGGGCGAATCCGGCCGCGATCGGCCTGCTGGTAAGCTATCTGACCCGCGCGAAGGTCGAACGCCGCCAGATCGATCCGCGTGCGGCGGGCAGCGGCCCGGTCGGGCACATGGGCTTCTTTCGCAGCCGGCCCGGCACCGTGCTGTGGCCCGACGTCGCCGACTGGCTCGCGCAGGCGCTCGACACGCCGCGCGCCGCGGGCCGCCCCTCCCTTTCCATTGCAGCCGGGAACCCAGCTTGAGCGAAGACCGACGACTGTTTTTCATGTTGAACATCGGCCAGCGGCGCGTGCAGCGCTGGATCGACCGCAAGGCCGAAACCGAGACGCGCGCGAGCGCCGCGCAGGCCGGCGTGCTGTTCTGTCTCGCGAAACAGGACGGCGCGCTGATCGGCGAAGTCGGCGCGACGCTGCAACTTGCGCCATCCGCGATGACGGGCCTCGCCGACCGGATGGCGAAAGCCGGCCTCATCACGCGTCATGCCGACTCGGACGACGGCCGCGCGACGCGGCTGTACCTGACCGACGACGGCCACGCGGCACTCAAGCGTGCGCGCGTGCTGCTGCGCGAACTCAACGGCAAGCTGTGCGACGGGTTTTCCGACGACGAACTCGACGTCGTCGCGCGCTGGCTGCATGCGTTGCAGGAGCGCTTTCCGGCGGAGCGCTGAACCGCGCTTCACGCGCGCGCGGCCGGCGTGCGCGCGCATCAATCGCAAGCGATTGCGATTCGCGTTTTCGATTCGATTTTCATGCCGCGCAACGGCAAAACTTGCGGGCCCGATGCGCGCTTTCGGCAACGCTTTCCGGCTACGTCCTGTTACAAAAAACCGCCTGTCGCGCGGCATTCGAATCGCCTACATTGCAATCCACTTCGACACATTCGTCGCATGCCCGGACTGGCTTTCCCGTCGGGTCGACATCGCAGACACACCCGACAAGCAATGAAAAGAAGAGGAGTCTTAACCGAAGCGCTGGCGGCATCCAGCGCACGCGGATTGCGATGACTGAAACGGCATGCTGAACGGCACGCAACGACACGCGGCATGATTGCCGCGCCCCGGCTCGCGTTGTCTCGTCGTGCCCCGCCATCGCATTCGCCCCTCACCGAGGAGTCGTCCATGCGACGCATGATCGTGTCCCATCCGCTTGTCACCCGCCTGTCCGCCGCGATGGCGCTGGCCGCCGCTGCCGCGGCGCACGCCGAACCCGTCGTCGTCTCCGGCCCCAGCCCGTTCGCCGCGTGCACCATCGGCGGCCCGGGCACCAACTACGTGAATGCAGAAGTCGAACCGTGGCTCGCGGTCAACCCGGCGAACCCGAACAACATGATCGGCGTGTGGCAGCAGGACCGCTGGTCGAACGGCGGCGCCCACGGGCTCGTCGCCGGCTACACGTTCGACGCCGGCGCGACCTGGGCGCGCACGCCGCAGCCGTTCAGCGCATGCGCGCCGGGCGGACTGAAATACGAGCGCGCGTCCGATCCGTGGGTATCGTTCGGGCCGGACGGCACCGCGTATTCGGTATCGATCTCGTTCAACCAGTCGAACAACGCCAACGCGGTCGGCGCGTCGGTCTCGACCGATGGTGGGCAAACGTGGAGCAGCCCGGCCGTGCTGATCGCGAACGACGAACCGACGACGCAGTTCTTCAACGACAAGGAATCGGTGACCGCCAACCCGGTGAAGGCCGGCACCGCGTACGCGGTATGGGACCGTCTCGAGCTGCCGAACGGCAATCCGTACGCGAACCTGCACACGAAGGCGTACCGCGGGCCGACGCTGTTCTCGAAGACGACCGACGGCGGCAAGACGTGGAGCGCCGCGAAGGTCATCGTCGACGTGCCGTCGCGCCAGCAGACGATCGGCAACCAGATCGTCGTCGATCCGAAGAGCGGCACGCTCTACGATTTCTTCGACCTGATCCAGCCGCCGTTCAGCAAGGCGGCCGGCAAGGTCGCGTTCATCAAGTCGACCGACGACGGTGCGACGTGGACCAAGCCGCAGGTGATCGCCGGACTGCAGACGGTCGGCGTCACGGATCCGAACACCGGCGAACCCGTGCGCACCGGCGACATCATTCCGGAACCCGCGATCGATCCCGCATCCGGGCAACTCTATGTCGTGTGGCAGGACAGCCGCTTCAACGGCGGCGCATACGACGAGATCGCGCTATCGACGTCGAAGGACGGCGGCGCGACCTGGAGCGCGCCGCAACAGGTGAACACGCCGACCGGACGCCCGGCGTTCAATCCGTCGGTGCGCGTCGACAACACGGGTGCGGTGATGGTCACGCACTACGACTTCCGCGACCTGCAGGCCGGCAACACGACGACGCTGCCGACCGGCTTCTGGCGCAAGATCTCGCACGACGGCGGCGCCACGTTCGCCGACGAGCGGCGCGTCGGCGGCCCGTTCGACATGAAGCTCGCGCCCAATGCCGAAGGGTTCTTCATCGGCGACTACCAGGGGCTCGACGTCCTTCCGTCGTCGTCGTTCCATCCGTTCTTCGTGCAGACCAACGCGGGCAACCTGACGAACCGCACCGACGTGTTCTTCGCGCCGTAACGCGAGCCCGACCATCTCGCCGCCGCCCCGCCGCCATGCGTCGCGCGGCGGCGGGCGCAGGTCCCGCGCCTCAATGCATGTCGGTCAGCACGATGCGCCCGTCGACCTTCCCTTCCCGCAGCTTCGCGAATACGTCGTTGATGTTGCCGAGCCGGTCGCGGTGGATGTGCGCGCGCACCAGGCCGTCCGCCGCGAAATCGAGCGATTCCTGCAGATCGCGCCGCGTGCCGACGATCGACCCGCGCACGGTGATGCCGTTCAGCACGGTCGAGAAGATCGGCAGCGGGAAATCGCCCGGCGGCAAACCGTTGAGCGCCACCGTGCCGCCGCGCCGGACCATCCCGAGCGCCTGCGCGAACGCGCTGCGCGACACGGCCGTGACGAGCACGCCGTGCGCGCCGCCGATTTCCTTCTGGATCACTGTTGCGGGGTCGTCGATCGACGCGTCGATCGTCAGGTGCGCGCCCAGTTGCCGCGCCAGCGCGAGCTTGTCGGGGGAAATGTCGATGGCCGCGACGTGCAGGCCCATCGCCCGCGCATACTGCACGGCCACGTGCCCGAGGCCGCCGATGCCGGAAATCGCGAGCCACTGGCCCGGGCGCGTGTCGGTGACGCGAATGCCCTTGTAGACCGTGACGCCCGCGCACAGGATCGGCGCGATCTCGTCGAACGCGACCTGCGCGGGCAACTGGCCGACGTAGTCGGGATCGGCCAGCACGTATTCCGCGTAGCTGCCGTTCACCGAATAGCCGGTGTTCTGCTGACCGTGGCAGAGCGTTTCCCAGCCCGTGCAGCAGTACTCGCAATGGCCGCAGGCCGTATAGAGCCACGGCACGCCGACGCGATCGCCCTCGCGCACGTGCGTGACGCCCGCGCCGACCGCCGCGACGATCCCCACGCCTTCATGGCCCGGGATGAACGGCAGCGACGGCTTGACGGGCCAGTCGCCGTCGGCCGCGTGCAGATCGGTATGGCAAACACCCGACGCCTTGATGTTGACGAGAATCTGGCCGGGCCCCGGTGCCGGAATCGGCACTTCCTCGATGCGCAACGGCGCGCCGAACGCGTGTACCACGGCCGCTTTCATGGTCTGGGTCATGCGTCGCTCCTGTCTGGTCGATGAGCGACTCAGTATCCGGTTCCGGAATCGGAGCACGTTGATACGCGTCAACGCATCGGAACGGATGCAGCAATCGACCCGACGCGCCACGATCGGCATCGTTCGACGTGAAAGCTCGAGCCGTCGATCGCTCGCCGCCCCGCCGCTCGCGCCACCCTTTCACCGCTCCGACGGAAACCCGACGAGATCCCGCCATTCGGCTTGGAATTTGACATGATATAACATATCATCTCGCGTGCTCGTCCGCCTGACGCCGTCCCGACCCGGTGGCCGAGCCTCGCCGAGCCATGTTCCAACGGGTCATTGCGCGTCATGGACGCAACAATATATCGTATCCGGTGGTGACCCGCATCGCTCGTTATCCGATCCGATTCCAACCGATTCACCGACCATGCGCGACCTCCCTCGCTTACCGCTTCGCCCGCTCTCGTCCCTGTCGCTGATGCTGTTCGCCGCCGTCGCCCACGCGCAGACCGATGCACCGGGCGCGTCCGGCACGCCCGCCAACGCATCCGCGCCGCTTGCACCGATCTTCGTGACCGCGAACCCGCTCGGCGACACCGAACTGATCGCCCCGACCGTCCAGCTCTCCGGCGATGCGCTGACACGCCGCCAGGCCGATTCGCTCGGCGAAACGCTCAACGGGCTGCCTGGCGTGTCGACCACCACCTACGGGCCGATGGTCGGCCGGCCGATCATCCGCGGGATGGACGGCGACCGGATCCGGCTGCTGCAGAACGGCGTCGCGGCCTATGACGCGTCGTCGCTGTCGTACGACCATGCGGTGCCGCAGGATCCGCTGTCGATCGAGCGCGTCGAAATCGTGCGCGGGCCGGCCGCGCTGTTGTACGGCGGCAACGCGGTGGGCGGCGTGGTCAACACGATCGACAACCGGATTCCGCGCGAAGCGATCCAGGGCGTGACCGGCGCGCTCGACGCGCGCTACGGCGGCGCGAATTCCGTGCGTGCCGGCGCCGCGCAGGTCGAAGGCGGCAACGGCCGCTTCGCATTCCACGTCGACGCGTTCGATCGCGAAACGAGCAAGCTGCGGATTCCCGGCTACGCGCGCAGCAGCCAGCAACGCGCGATCGACGGTCCCGACACGCCGCAACCGGAAGGCAACGTGCCTAACAGCGACGGCCGCGTGCACGGCGGTGCGGTCGGCGCGTCGTACACGTGGGCGGACGGTTTCGCAGGCCTGTCGTACAGCGGCTACGAATCGAACTATGGCTCGGTCGCGGAAAGCGACGTGCGGCTGCGGATGCGTCAGGAACGCCTCGCGCTCGCGTCCGAGGTGCGCAACCTGAGCGGGCCGTTCACGACGCTGAAATTCGATTTCGCGTACACCGACTACCGTCACAAGGAAATCGACAACGGCGAGACGGCGACCACCTTCCGCAATCGCGGCTACGAGGCGCGCATCGAGGCGCGCCATCGCAAGATCGGGCCGTTCGAAGGCGCGATCGGCGTGCAGTTCGGCCAGAACACGTTCTCGGCGCTCGGCGACGAAATGCTCGTGCCGTCCACGCGCACCAACAGCGTCGCGCTGTTCGGCCTCGAGGAATGGCAGGTGGTCCCGGCGCTGAAGCTGAGCCTCGGCGGCCGCTTCGAGCATGTGAAGGTCGATCCCGATCCGGCCGGCGTCGAGAAATTCGCGGGCGCGCAGCCGCGCGACTTCAACGCGGGCAGCCTGTCGGCCGGCGCGCTGTTCACGCTGACGCCGGTCTGGTCGATCGCGGCGAACGTCGCCTACACCGAACGCGCGCCGACCTTCTACGAGCTGTATTCGAACGGCCCGCACGATGCGACCGGCCAGTTCCTGATCGGCAACCCGAACGCGTCGAAGGAAAAGGCCGTGTCGACCGACCTGTCGCTGCGCTATGCGAGCGGGCCGAACCGCGGCAGCGTCGGCGTGTTCTACAACCGCTTCTCGAACTACCTGACCGAGTACAACACCGGCCGCGTCGTGGACGACGACGGCGAACCGGTCGCGCCCGGCACCGACGGCTCGCTCAACGAGGCGATCTACCGCGGCGTGCGCGCGGAGTTCTACGGCATCGAGCTGGACGGCAAGTGGCGGGCATTCTCGCGGCGCGGCCACACGGTCGATCTCGAACTGACGGCCGACTACACGCACGCGCGCAACGTCGACACGGGCCAGCCGCTGCCGCGCATCGCGCCGCTGCGCGCGACGCTCGCGGCCGACTACGGTTACGGCCCGTTCGGCGCGCGCGCGCAGGTCACGCATGCGTGGTCGCAGCATCGCGTGCCCGACGACGACTTCTCGACGGACGGCTATACGTCGCTCGGCGTGATGCTGACGTACAAGTTCCGCGTCGGCCCGACGCACTGGCTCGCGTACCTGCGCGGCGACAACCTGACGAACCAGGAAATTCGCTACTCGACGTCGGTCGTGCGCGGCTTCGCCCCGCAAGGCGGCCGCAGCGTGATGGCCGGATTGCGCACCACGTTCTGACCCTCGCACGGCTCGCGGCGCCCGCCGCGAGCCTTTTGCCGGCGCGCCCCCGAACCGCCCGCGCCTTTCCATTTATCCGTCAATCGATCGCATCGTTTCGCATTGAAACGCACGCCGGATCGCACCCCAATTCATCCGCAACGAAATTCCGTTATTCACCGGTAAATCAGAAAGAAATCATCAGACAATTATTATAAAGAAGATGGTTTTTGTTTTATCAGTAAAACCGGTTTCAAATCCCCCGCATAACGCATTGAATAAATGCCCTCCCGGCAGCTTATTGATCGGGATCAAGAATGCCCGAGCGACAAGGCTTTCATCACTCGAAAAACGAATATCAGGGTTTTCGAAGGGTAAAGAATCATCGCGAATACCCGTTAAAGCCGGCACGAGCCCGTATCTGGTCGAACTAATAAATTCCATTTGCCAACCACACGCACGGGGGCCCAAACGTGAAAATCGCCAGAATGAGCATCAAAACGAAACTCCTCGGCGGCTTCGGCCTGCTCGCCGCAGTCGTCGTGATCGTGTCGGGCATGGCTCTCAAGGCACTGTCCGACACGAACGCCGAGTTTTCACGCTACATGAACGGCATCAACGCACGGGCGAACCTGTCCGCGCACATCCGCACCGCGGTCGACCGGCGCGCGATCGCCGCGCGCAACCTCGTGCTCGTCACCCGGCCGGCCGACGTCGAGGCCGAGCTGGCCGAGGTGAACCGCGCGCACAAGGACGTGCAGGACCATCTCGCGAAGCTCAAGGAACTCATGGCGAACGCGACCGACACCTCCGATCGCGCACGCGAACTGGTGGCCGACATCGTGCGCATCGAAACCCGCTACGGGCCCGTTGCACTGCGCATCGTCGGGCTCGCGCAGGCGGGCAAGAAGGACGAGGCAATCGCCGACATCGACGACAATTGCCGCCCGTTGCTCGCGCAACTGGTGCGGGCGACCGACGCCTATGCGACTTATACGCACGAACGCGAAACCGAGATCGCGCAGGCCTTCGCGGATCGCTACACGGTCGAGCGCAACCTGCTGGCCGGCATCTGCCTGATCGCCGTCGCGATCGCCGCCTGCGGCGGCCTGTGGCTGACCCGCAAGATCACGGTGCCGATCAGCGCGGCCGTGGACGTCGCGCGCACGGTGGCGAACGGCGATCTCGGCAGCCACATCGAGGTGCGCGGCAACGACGAAACGCGCGACCTGCTCGACGCGCTGCGGACGATGAACGAACGGCTGATCGGCATCGTCGGCCGTGTACGCGACTCGTCGAACAGCATCGCGCACGCCGTCAGCGAGATCGCGTCGGGCAACCTCGACCTGAGCCAGCGCACCGAGGAACAGGCCGCGTCGCTGCAGGAAACCGCGGCGACGATGGAGGAATTCACGTCGACGGTGCGCCTGAACGCGGAAAACGCGCAACAGGCGAGCACGCTCGCCGCGAATGCGTCGGACGTCGCGCACCGCGGCAGCTCGGTGGTCGGCCGCGTGGTCGACACGATGACGGAGATCGGCCACAGCTCGTCGAAGATCGCCGACATCACGGGCATCATCGAAGGCATCGCGTTCCAGACCAACATCCTCGCGCTCAACGCGGCGGTCGAAGCCGCGCGCGCGGGCGAACAGGGCCGCGGCTTCGCGGTCGTCGCGAGCGAGGTGCGCAATCTCGCGCAGCGCTCGTCGACGGCGGCCAAGGAAATCAAGGAACTGATCACCGCGTCGGTACAGACGATCCGCGACGGCTCGGCGCTCGCGGGCGAAGCCGGCAAGACGATGTCCGACGTCACGCAGGCCGTGGCGCGCGTGACGGACATCATGGGCGAGATCGCGGCCGCGTCGGCCGAGCAGAGCCGCGGCATCGACCAGGTGAACCTGACGATCACGCAGATGGACGAGACGACGCAGCAGAACGCGGCGCTCGTCGAGCAGGCGGCGGCCGCGTCGAAGTCGCTCGAGGCGCAGGGCCGCGAGTTGTCCGAAACGGTCGCCGCGTTCCGGATGCCGTCCGGCGCACATGGCGCGTCGCCCGGCGCGCATGCGCAGGAAGCCGGCCCGCGTCACTGGCAGCCGGCTGCCGCGTAACGGCGGTCGCGAACGAGACGGCGATGCGCACGCTGTTTCGCTTGTGCGCGTGCGCCGCGCTGGCGCGCACCGGACGATGCGCGGCCACGCGCGGCACGCGATGCGGCAGCGCGTCGTCGTCACCCGATAACGCGTCCGGAAGTACGCATGCATGGCGACGCGCATCGCCGCTGCGTGCGACGCGTTTCCGGCACGCGCGCGTGTAGGCCGACACGCCGCGCAGCACAGCCGCATTCCGCATCGAAGGTCAGTGCCGCCGATTCGCGTGCCGTCATGCGCGCACATGGATCGCCGACAAAATCGCCCGCCATGCGCGCCACGCGCCGCCTGGCCTTGCACACATTGCGTCCGCAGCCGTGCGCAAGTTTCGGTCCCGCTCCCGCATCGCGCGTTGCCGTGCCGTCGTCACCGATACCGCGCGACAGGCGGGTCCACCTCGTCCGTCGATACAGACTTTTAAAACGCACGAATGACGAGTATCCTAAAAAAAGCACTTCTCGACCGGACGGCGAATCGCATGCCCTGACTCCCGTCCGATCGCCATGCGGCCCCATCGTATCGCGCAGCGCGCGCCGATGGCGGCGTCTGCCTCTCGCGCCTTGGCCGCACGAACCTTCCCCCAACAATCGTCAGGAGAGCTGGTGAGCCGACTCGTCGTCGTATCCAATCGCATCGCAGATCCCCGTAAAGCCGCGGCCGGCGGCCTCGCCGTCGCCGTGAAGGACAGCCTGCAGGAAACCGGCGGCGTCTGGTTCGGCTGGAGCGGCAGGCTACGCGGCGGCGACGATCAGGCCGCGCGGGGCGACGACGTGCAGATCCAGAACGTCGGCGGCATCCAGCTCGCGACGATCGATCTCGATCCGCAGGATTACGACGCTTACTACCTCGGCTACTCGAACAACGTGCTGTGGCCGGTGTTTCACTATCGGCTCGACCTCGCGCAGTTCGATCGACGCTTCGCCGACGGTTACCGGCGCGTGAACCAGCTGTTCGCGCGCAAGCTGAGCACGCTGCTGCGGCCCGACGACGTCATCTGGGTGCACGACTACCAGCTGATTCCGCTCGCCGCCGAGCTGCGCGCGATGGGGTGCACGAATCCGATCGGCTTCTTCCTGCACATCCCGATGCCGCCGCCGCCGATCATGGCCGCGATCCCGGAACACGAATGGCTGATGCGCTCGCTGTTCGCGTATGACCTCGTCGGCTTCCAGACCGAATCGGATCTGCTGCACTTCGAGCATTACGTCGAGGCGGAAGCCGGCGCGGCGCGGTTGCCGGACGGCCGGCTGCGCGCGTTCGGCCGCACGCTGTCGGCCGGCGCGTTCCCGATCGGCATCAACGTCGACGAGTTCGAGTCGCTCGCGCGCGATCGCGACGGCCTCGACATGTTCGAGCGGATGCGCGACGAATATTCGCGCCGCCAGTTGCTGGTCGGCGTCGACCGGCTCGATTACACGAAAGGGCTGCCGCAGCGCGTGCATGCGTTCCGCCAGCTGCTCGAACAGTATCCGGAGAACCGCGACCGCGCGACGCTGATCCAGATCGCCGCGCCGAGCCGCGAGGATCTCGGCGCGTACGACGACCTGCGGCGCGAGATGGACAGCCTGTGCGGCGCGATCAACGGCGACTACGGCGAGCTCGAATGGATGCCGATGCGCTACATCCACCGCACCGTCGCGCGCAAGCGCCTGCCGGGCCTCTACCGCGCAAGCCGGGTCGCGCTCGTCACGCCGCTGCGCGACGGGATGAACCTCGTCGCGAAAGAGTTCCTCGCCGCGCAGGACGCGGCCGACCCCGGCGTGCTCGTGCTGTCGCGTTTCGCGGGCGCGGCCGAGCAACTGAAGTCGGCGCTGCTCGTCAATCCGTACGACACGCAGGGCACCGCGCAGGCGATCCAGCGCGCGCTCACGATGCCGCTCGAAGAGCGCCGCCAGCGTCACGCGGCGCTGATGGCGATCATGCGCAAGACCGACGTGCACTGGTGGCGCACGCGCTTTCTCGAAGCGCTCACCGAAGCGGCCGAAGTGGCGGCCGCGGCCGAATCCTGACGCGCGCTCACGCGCCGGTCGTCGCGCATTCGAGCACGACGCCGTTTGCATCGCACGCGTCGACCGAAATCGGGATGCGCGCGCGTCGCGGCCGCGAGGCCGGCCCAGGTCCGGCGGACCGACCGGCGCACGGCCATCGCGCCCACGCGCACCCTGCCCGCTTCGTTCCGCACCATATCGACATCGACATGCGCGGTGTCCGGCTGCGGATCGACGTGCTGCCGCTCCAGCGCAAACGCCACGCGGCGGCTTCAGCGATCGTGTTCATGCGGCCGGCCGTACGCGACGAAATCGCGCTCGACCGCCGACGCCTGCTCCGTTTCGATCGCACCGCCGCGCGCGCCGGCATCGTCACCGGGCGACGCCGACGTGGCCGACGACGGTTCGATGCGCCCGTCGATCAGCGCCTGCAGCGCGTCGCGCTCGAGCACCTCGCATTGCAGCAGCCGTCGCGCGATGCGTTCGAGCGCGTCGCGCCGTTCGCCGAGCGTCGCCGCGACGCGCACATGCGCATCGGTCAGCAGCGTGCGCACCTCGTCGTCGATCATGCGCGCGGTATGCTCGCTGCAGCGGCCGTCGGCGCCATGCCATGCGCCCGGCATGCCCTGGCGCGCGTCGCCGTCGTCGAACGTCGCGAGCCCGATCTTCTCGCTCATTCCGTATTGCATGACCATGTGGCGCGCCATCGCGGTCGCGCGTTCGAGGTCGTTCTGCGCGCCGGTCGACACATCGCCGAACACGAGTTCTTCCGCCACGCGCCCGCCGAGCAGTGCGTCGATCCGGTCGAGCAACTCGCTGCGCCGCAGGACGTAGCGATCCTCGGTCGGCACCTGCTGCGTGTAGCCGAGTGCGGCGACACCGCGCGGAATGATCGACACCTTCTTCACCGGGTCGCAATGCGCGCGGCTTTCCGCGACGAGCGCGTGGCCGGCTTCGTGATATGCGATCGTCAGCTTCTCCTGCTCGTTCATCACGCGGCTCTTGCGCTCGAGGCCCGTCAGCGCGCGGTCGATCGCTTCGTCGAAATCGGCCATGCCGATCGCCGGCTTGCCAAGTTCGGCCGCATGCAGCGCGGCCTCGTTGACGACGTTCGCGAGATCGGCGCCGACGAAGCCCGGCGTGCGCGACGCAAGCTCGCCGAGATCGACGTCGGCCGCGAGCTTCACGCGCTTCACGTGCACGCCGAGGATCTGGCGGCGGCCGTTCACGTCGGGCCGGTCGATCGCGATGTGGCGATCGAAACGGCCCGGCCGCAGCAGCGCGGGATCGAGGATCTCGGGCCGGTTGGTCGCGGCCATGATGATCACGCCGGAGCCGGCCTGGAAGCCGTCCATCTCGACCAGCAATTGATTGAGCGTCTGTTCGCGCTCGTCGTTGCCCGACATCGGGCCGACGCCGCGCACCTTGCCGAGCGCATCGAGCTCGTCGACGAACACGATGCACGGCGCCTTCTGCTGCGCCTGCTCGAACAGGTCGCGCACGCGCGCGGCGCCCACGCCGACGAACATCTCGACGAACGCCGAGCCGCTGATCGAGAAGAACGGCACGGCCGCCTCGCCGGCCACCGCGCGCGCGAGCAGCGTCTTGCCGGTGCCGGGCGCGCCGACGACGAGCACGCCTTTCGGGATCTTGCCGCCGAGCCGCTGGTAGCGATCGGGGTTGCGCAGGAACGCGACGAGCTGCTGCAGTTCGGCCTTCGCTTCGTCGATGCCGGCGATGTCGTCGAACGTGATGCCGGTTTCCTGCTGCACGTACACGCGCGCCCGGCTCTTGCCCATCCCGGTGAAGTCCTGCAGCCCGCCGCGCTTGCGCAGCATCATGTTCCACACGAACACGAGCAGCATGAGCGGCAGCAGCCACGATGCGAGCGACGCGATCCAGCCGGTGTCGGGCGTGCCGTGATAGCGGATGCCGGCGGCGGTCAGCATGTCGATCAGGTGTTCGTCGGTCACGCGGCTGGTCGTGAAGCGCCACGGTGTGCCGGCCTGCTGCACGACCGCGGCGTCGGACGCCGGCAGCAGCGTGCCGGCCTGCGGCATCTTCAGCGTGCCCGAGATCGACGCGGGGCCGACCTCGAGATCGTCGACCAGCCGCGCGGCGACGAGCCGGTGGAAATCGCTGTATGCGATCGGTGTCGACGTCGGATGCAGCATCAGCAACTGCGCGGCGAACAGCACGAAGAAGCCCGCCGCGATCAGCAATCCCGGGTAGTCGAATTTCCTGTCCATGGCATCGGGCCGGCCGTATCTGCTGCACGGCGTGCGCTCACGCCGGCACGCGCGCGCAACCGGTACGCGGCCGCGGCAGCCATGCGAAAACGCCATGCATCCACGTCATCGTCGCCTCGCTGTCTCGCGTCGTTCGTCGCATCGATGCCGCCTCGGCAACCCGTGGGCCGGCGTCGCCGGGCGATCCTCGCCCGGGCGGCGCGCCGCGACGCGCCGCCCCTGATTCCAGTCTAGTTCGCGCGTGGACGTCGCGCAGCGCTCGCGGCGCAAGCGTCGAATCGTCCGACAAACGGCTTTCATCCGCCCCCTTGCCGCGCTATAGTCGCGTTCATGACATTTTTGTGACAGTCGCATCGTGCCGCCGCGCGCGATGCCGGCCGTTGCATCCCGCGCCGCATTCGCCGCAGCCCGCGCGGCCGCCGGGCGCGCAT
>FTHQ01000025.1_pt1 | contig 17389 bp, 18 predicted proteins | sample 1641001 | NCBI WGS metagenome assembly FTHQ01 (sample SAMEA3914872, study PRJEB12502) | metagenome | biome: forest; material: soil | place: Canada | collected 2011-07-03 | depth 0.3 m | reverse complement strand
TTCGCGCCGTTGGGGCGGGCCAAAAACTGGGCCAAACCCCACCGATCGCGCGCGACCAGGTTCTAAGCACCACATCGTCACCGACGCCAATGGCACGCCGCTCGCGGCGATCCTGACCGGCGCGAACGTTCACGATGTCACGCAGCTGCTGCCGCTGATCGATGCGATTCCGCCAATTCGTGGGTTGCGCGGCCACCCACTGCAGAGACCGCGCGTGGTCTACGCCGATCGCGGTTACGACTCTGAGCGGCATCGACGCGCGTTGCGCGATCGCGGTATCGAGCCGGTTATCGCCAAGCGCCGCACCGAACATGGCAGCGGCCTTGGAAAATATCGCTGGGTCGTTGAACGCACGCATGCCTGGCTGCATCACTTCCGTCGTCTCCGCATTCGTTTCGAGCGCCGTGCAGACATTCACGGCGCGTTCCTCAAACTCGGTTGCTGCCTGATCTGCTGGAATACCCTTCGGCGGGCCGACCAGTCTTTATGAAACCGTCTCTAAGGGTTTCAAGAACCGTAACGCGCGCGCGCGATTTAACTCTATGTAAACCTTAACGTCTGAGTTGTGTACCACGGTAGCTAGAGCGCGGCTCGAACTTGTCGACCACGCGCGGCTCGTGCGCCGGGGCTGCCGGCGCTGATCGTTTGAGTCCTCGACTCACGGTACCGTGCGCAGCGTCGTCAGCTTGGCGGACTTGATTGCCTCGAAAAAGCCGCCGCTCTTAAAGCGCGCGGTCTCGCCAGGGCCAAGGTGATCGAAGATCACGGTGGCCCCGCCTTGGCTCACGTGGTCGTCTGCCGCATAACCCTTGAATGCCGCCGAGACATACACGGTGCGATCCGCGTTGTTGGTGATTTGCCCGACAACGGAGTTGTTCTCGCCAACCTGATATGTGATGTCGATGTTCCGAGCGTATTTCCCGTCGTAGTCTGCTTCGGCATGCGCCGTCAGGCTGTATGTCGCGGCGATCACAAGCAATCCGTACACGAGTTTGGGACAGTTGAATTTCATAGCTTCCTCTCAGTTTGATAGTGTTGTTGTGGCAAGTCGCGCCCGTGCCGGGGTTATGTCGTTGACATTTGAGGGACGCGAGCAGCCGAATTTTAGCCGCTAAAATTTTCTGGCACGTCAACTGACCCAATCGAGCCGTTCCGCGAGGACGTTCCATCGCGTTCGGGACGATGCCCACGCGACCTCCAGGTCAGGTCGAGACACGATCCAGCTCGTCAGCTCGGAATCAACGGCGTGTTGAACGCCAAGACGGGAGAGTTCCTGCTGTATTTGATCGTTATCCAGGCGGAGCCTCAGACACCTGCATATTCCCTTGCCGTCAAGGCCCAGAGGAACGATGGCCTCGACCTCGAGATGTAGCCGATACAAGGCAACAGCTGTTGCCAAATTCGCAAGAGAGAGGGGCGCGCGCTCCAATTCGGCCAACAATAGGTCGGCCTCAAATTCAGCAAGCACCATATCGAGTGTTAGCCATTTCTCCAGCTCAACGGAGACTATCGACTGCAACTCGTTCAGTTGCCCCCACATCGCTTTCCATAGTGCGGCCGGTCCGTCGTCGTGCAGAACGTCAGCGTCAGTATCAAGGCGTGCCAGCAGCTTCCGTTGCTGAGCAGACAGTGGTTTTGCGCCGCCGAAGTTGGCCCGCCATTTTCCGGACTGCTGAGTAAGCATCCCGAAATTGTTGTCAAAGCACACCGCGAACTGATGTGGATTCTTCGCCCCCATGCGAGCAGCAAGTTCGTGCAGCAATGCTGCCGCACGCATTCCGCCTCGTCGCTTTTCAAAATCACTTCGTGCCGGTCGTGCCATAGGTCTTTGCGTCCTAGTAAGAAAACCCTCAATTAATGGCACTTTGATTCTATACCCATTAGCCCAAGAATTCGCGTAACGACATCAATCAACCGGAATCAAGCCAAGTGTGTGAGTCTAATGTTCGACATCCTGAAAGATCGGTACGGTGCAGTCATGACGCTCGATCAACTGGCCGCGGCGTTGAGCCGGAAGCCGGAGGGTTTGCGAATGGCGTTGCTCAAGCCGAAGAGCGAATGGGCGCACTGCCTCAATAGTCACAAGTTCTATGTCGGGCGGCGAATGTATTTTCCAACCGAAGTAGTCGCACACCTGTTCGATTCTGGCTTTGAACTGCAAAGAGGCGGAGATGACGAAGAATTTTCCGGATGAGTTGGCTGCGTGGGTAGCGCAGCGGCGCAATGCGGCGAAGCACAAGCGCAATGAGTATCTGGTTTCGTTCCTAGCTGTACGTAATGACGTGATCGAGGCTACGGCTGCCGGGTACGCGCTCAAGACCATTTGGGAACACATGCAGGCGACGGGGCGTGTGTCGTTTCGCTACGAGACGTTCCTCAAATACGTGCGACGACATATCGCGAATTCGTCGCTCCCTGGAGTCACACCCGCTCGGCGCGGGAGCGAAAGGGGGCGCAGCGACAAGTCGAAAACCAACGAAATTGGTTCGTCAAAGAAGGGGGAAATTCCAGCGATTGGCGGCTTCAGCTTTAAGGCAACTCCAAACGGCGATGAGCTGCTTTGAAAGTCGTGCTTCATCGCTGCGGATGTGTGATCGATGCACCACTGAAACGCAATCGAAACGCTGTAATCGCACTAGTTTCACTGTTTTCCGTGCGCTGATTCGCTGCCGCTGCGCTGTTGCGTTTCGATGGCGCCTCAACAACGAGACAGATGGTGTTCGGGGCATGTGAAAGTTGCGCGCAAATCTCGGGGCAGGATAGGTGAAGTTAGCTAACCGGCGAAGCCGGATATCTACCTTCACATCCCTTATTCGCACCTACGGCGCTCAACGGGAATCCTGCTCTGCGAGGCAGCGGCTACCGCCGCGAACTGCCGGAACAGCCGGCTCGAACTCGGATAGACGATGGAAAACGGTAAGAAATCGATGACGCGCAAACGTGGTCTTCACCTTCGCGTGCCGGTGCTGCCTGACGAGGAGGCGGCCATTCGTAGCAATGCGGCGAAGGCGGGCCTTAGCGTGGCCGCCTATCTGCGCAATGTCGGACTCGGCTACGAGATACGCGGCATCCTCGATTACGCACGTATCGCCGACCTCGCGAAAGTGAATGGTGACCTCGGACGGCTCGGTGGTCTGCTGAAACTCTGGCTGACCAACGATAAGCGAGTTGAGGGGTTTAGCCAGTCCACGATCCTTGCCTTGCTCGCCAAGATTGAAGGTACCCAAAACGAGATGCGCCAGATCATGGCGCTGGTTGTAGCGCGATGATTTTGATGCGGCTGAACGCCAAGAAGATGTGTCGTTCAGCCAGTGGTAGATGAGTGGGGCCACGTCTGCGGCCTACCTGGCGTTCCAATTGATTCGTCTGCAACAGATAGGAGATCACTTGTGAAGATGAAAATTTTAGCGGCTAAAACGGTCGTACTCGCGGTGGCGATCGGCGGTGCGGTATCGCATTCCGCGCTGGCTGGTGGTATTCCAGTGATCGACGTTACGAACGTAATGCAGACAACGATCAGCGCGATTAACAACGTGCAAGCTGTTCAGAAGCAAATCGAGCAATACACAACGCAGTTGCAGCAGTACCAGAACATGCTCCAGAACACGGTGGCGCCGGCCGCGTACGTGTGGGATCAGGTGAACGGCACGATCAACAAGCTCCTGCAAGCGCAGGACATGCTGAATTACTACAAGAATCAGGCCGGCAACATCGACGCTTATCTGTCGCGATATCAGGACGTGGCGTACTACCGATCGTCCCCATGTTTCACCGCGACTGGCTGCACGGACGCCCAGCGGCAAGCTCTGGCCGATGCGCAAGTGAACGGATCGGAAGCTCAAAAGCGTGCAAACGATGCTGTGCTGAAGGGCGTCGATCAGCAGCAACAAACGCTGGTCACGGACGCGGCAAACCTGCGTTCGTTACAGGCGCAAGCCTCGAGCGCACAGGGGCAAATGCAGGCCATCCAGGCGGCCAATCAGCTCGCCAGCGCTCAAACGAATCAGCTTCTCCAGCTCCGTGGGCTGCTCGTCGCACAACAGGCTGCTGCTGCAACGCGTGCGCAGATCGTTGCAGATCGCGAGGCTCAACAGGCTGCCGCTGGTGTTCAACTGCGCGATGGCAGCAACATCACACACTCCGCTCCCAAGAGCTGGACTTTCCAATAAGGGCCAGAAATGAAAGTGGCAATTTGGGCACTCGTGTCCCTTGCAATGCTCGCCGGGTGCGACGACAAGGGGGCGTCAGCCGAGGCGAAACAGGCGGCCTCCGCCGCGCAATTACGTGACGGCAGCAATGTCGTCAGCTCTCCGCCGAAGAACTGGACGTGGGGCGATGCACCGTCTCAACAACCGAAGAAAAATCAGTGAGGGCCACGCTATGAGATCCATGTTTTTCAAACGAGGCAATCTTTTTGCGCTCGGTTTGATGATGCTCCTTCACGTTGCGACTGCCTTTGCCGCACCGATGGACGTCAATGTCGTTGATTCGGTGATGGGCAAGTACCAATCTGCGGCCAGTTCGTGGGGCGGCGTCATGGTGAGCTACGGATCGTGGCTCTTCTGGGGATTGGCGCTCGTCAGCATGGTGTGGACGTACGGAATGATGGCGATGCGCCGCTCGGACATTCAAGAGTTCTTTGCTGAATCGATTCGATTTTTCGGCACCCTGGGCTTCTTCTGGTGGATTCTGTACAACGGCCCGGCGATCGGAGATGCCATCGTCAAATCGATGTGGATGATCGGAGCAAAGGCAATCGGCCAAGCAACCGACTTTACGCCTGGCGGCATCGTACAAATCGGCTACGACATTTTTGCCAAGGCGCTCGACCAGTCTTCTGTCTGGTCACCCACCGACAGTGTTGTTGGGCTTCTCATGGCGCTGGCCGTGATGCTTGTCCTGACGATCGTCGGCGTGAATCTGCTCCTGGTCTTCGTATCGGCCTGGATCGTCATCTACGGTGGCGTGTTCTTCCTCGGCTTCGGGGGATCGCGCTGGACCTCGGATATCGCTATCAGCTTTTACAAGCACGTCTTGGCGATAGGTGCGGAGCTGATGGTAATGCTCCTGCTCATTGGCATCGGCAAGACTTTCATCAACGAGTACTACTCCAGCATGGCCGCTGGCATTGACCTCAAGGAAATGGCGGTCATGCTCATCGCTGCCTTCGCGCTGATGTATCTCACAAACAAGATACCGCCGAGGATCGCAGGCATCGTTGGCGTTGGCGGTGTTGGCTCGATCGGCGGTGTCGGCGTTGGTTCGGTAATGGCAGCGGCCGCCATGACGGCAAGCGCAGCCGCATCGGCCGGTTCCTCGGTAATGGCCGGTGCGACCAATGCCGCAGGTGGAGCGTCAGCCCTGAAGGCTGCGTTCCAGGGAGCGCAACAACACATGGCCGGCGGAACTGGCATGTTCAGCGGCAGCAATGCAGCCTCCGGAAGTCTCGCGGGCGGTAATGGTGGCGTTAGCAGCTCGTCTGGCGGCAGTGGTGGCTTTTCCTCGTTCATGAGCAACGCGGGCCGCTTCGCGGCCGACATGAGCAGCAATCTCGCGAAAGGCGCTGGCGATGTTGCGAAGGACAAGGCTGCTGCGATGATGGAGTCGGCGAAGGGGAACGTGGCACAAACCACGGGCGGCAAGATCGCGTCGGCAATCCACGGAGGGGCTGATTTCCGGGACTTAACCGGTGCAAATACGGTGAGCTTCGCAGACGACAGTCTCGGCGCCAGCAATGGTCGCAGCCGGCAGAATCATATGCATGACGAAGTCGCCGCGTTCGTGAACAAGGATCGTTCCTCGCACGAGGAAGCCTAAAAGCGCACCGGCCGGCGGCAACCGGCCGGCACTTCCACAACAACACCTGCTTGAGAGGTGAAGTATGGCAACCATGCATGATACCGAAGCTCGGGAAGTTATCCATCACACGGCAATGCGACTCGCGGCCCTAGAATTCATAGATCGGCACGCTGCTAAGGATCTATCTCAAATGGCTGAGGCCGTTGCGAACTTATTCGTGGTCGTCTTCTACCAGGCCGAAACGGGCCGGGCGACGCGCTCGGATTTCAGAGAGGCAATGACGGCCGTACGCCAAGCGTTGCAGCAGTATGCAGAACCGCCGAAGCGCTACGACGTCATTTCGGGGGAGGGGGCGAACAAGGTATGGTCATGAAAAATCATCCGCACCCCGGCGAATTGCTGCTTGAGGAAGTTCGCCGTCGGTTCGGCCTCGATGTAGCCGGCGCGGCCAAACGGCTCAATGTGTCGTGCACGATGCTTTCGCGTGTGCTCGACGGCCGCGCCAGCATCAGCCCCGATCTGGCGATGCACCTCGAGCGCGCTGGATTCAGTTCTGCACGCGTCTGGATGACTCTGCAAAGCGACTTTGACCAGCGGGGCGCGGAGCCAGAGCTGGTCCGCATGTTGGATGGCGTAACCCCTGATAATTTGCATGGTGAGGTGGATTTCGGGTCGGCAACTGGCTGCAAAACTTCCGACCAGGACAAATGGGGACGGCTATGATCGCAGACAGCAACGAGAAGCAATCACACGTCAATCTCAGCCCCAAGCCGAGTGGCGGCGAAGCCATCCCAAGTCATGTGCTCGCGGACGATGCTTTGAGTGCCCGGGAGGGGCTAGCAAATCGCAACGTCCTCGCCGATCGATCTGACGCTCTTGGACCAACGTTCGTAGAAGAGATTGGCCCTCTCGATGTCATTCCCCTGTTCATCACGAGAGCTAATGCTCGCGAACTGTTCGGCCGGCGTCCTGGCGAAACGGTAGCTCAGGCGCTAGTACGGATGGCCGAGGACGGTTGGTGATCGAGGTCGACCTGCAGCGGTTGGCTGACCACGGTTCGTGCCGATCGGTTCGCCAAGTCCACTCACGGTGCACGTTGTCGGACTTGATTGCTGCGACCAAGGATTCAATTCAGTAGTCTGGTGGCCCGGCCCGGCCCGGCCCGGCCCGGACGCACGCTGCCGCGGCGACGAGCATCTGACGTGATGCTGAGCCTTGTCTGACGTTTCCCGAGGACGCGGGAACTGCTCCGCCGGTAGCCCGAATTGGTCAGATGGGGATTCACATACGCTAAAATTCGCCGTCCAAGACGCGCCTAAGATCACGTGCCAGACCTAATCAAACACTATAGTCCATTGCGGTACCCGGGAGGAAAGTCCTGGCTGGCTCCTGAACTTCGTGAGTGGCTGGCCAAGGATGGTCAAGCAGAGCTGGTTGAGCTTTTTGCCGGAGGAGCCTACGCGTCTTTGCTCGCTGTATTGGAGGGGTACGTGCATCGCGCGACTCTAGTCGAGGTCGATCCGGCAATTTGTGCAGTCTGGCGCACAGTTTTTTCCAGTGACGCCAGAAAATTGTGCTCTCGAATCCGAGCCTTTCGCTTCACGGAAGAGAATGTGGAAGAATTGCTCGACAAAAAATTCAGAACGGATGTTGGACTCGCTTTCCAGACGATTGTAAAGAATCGAGCTAGGCGAGGAGGCATTCTTGCGGATGGAGCGGGGATACTTCGAGCGGGTGAACGTAATAAGGGGCTGGCTTCCCGATGGTATCCTCAAACTCTGATTGATCGCATTGGGCGACTCAATGGATATGCGGAAAGCTTTAAGGTGATTGAGGGGGATGCCCTTGAGTATTTGGCTCTCTTAAATCGTCGGCGACGACCGGTAAAGCTCTTTGTTGATCCGCCATACACGAAACTTTCTGAGTATGGGGTAAAGCCACTATACAGATTTAATCATATCGATCACGCAAAACTGTTTGGACGACTACATCGAACGTCGCATGATGTTTTAATAACTTACGACGATAGCGATTTGGTTAGGAAGAAAGCGATGCAGCATGAATTCGACGTTAAGCGTATTCTGATGCGCACCGCCCACTCGGTAAAAAAGTATGAACTGTTATTGACGAGGCGATGACGGCGTTTCATCTTCTAATTGGAAAAGATCGAGCTGTCGGGGAAGTGTGTAGAGTGACACTTCCAAGGTCATTGATGATCCCTCTCTCCGACCAGTAATACGTGCTCGAATTGCTGAGTCGCCGCGCTCGCCAACGGAGATTTCTCTTGAATCAGTTGTCCAATTGTCTTGTGTGAGACCGACGGAGACTCTTAAAACACGTTCAGTCTTGGACGAGTGCTCTCGCTTGTCTTCCCATCGGCGCGTAACTGCACCACGTCGATCTACTGTCTCAAGCGAGGGTGCGGCGATCGCAGTCGAGTTATCTTCGAAAAGATTTCCGGATTCAGTGGGTTGTCCGATTCGAGATGGGTTTGCCGTCGCGACGAGAACGACACCTTCCTCGAACCCCCCAGACTGAGCATGTTTTTGTTTCTTTAATCGATTTAGTTCGGTGCGGCTAATCTTTAGCTGACGCAGAATTCCATCTATAACCTCCTCGACATCAGCGAGTTCCTCAAGTAATTTGTCGTGACCGCGTGCGTCAAGCGCCTCGATCGCTTCTTCAACAAGCTTCTCTCGGAGAGCGTGCAAGAAATCATCGCCGGAAAGGCGAACAATTTTTGCTGCCTCACCGCCGGAGGTTATTTTACGCGGTACACCATCGCGCACCAGTTTGTGAAATTCCTGCGTTTCGTCTAATTGATCGAATGGTTGGGCGATGTCGATTTGCGCCTTGGTTTGGAGGAGTTGGTAATAGGCATGGGATAATGTGCCGCCCTCCAAATAGACGACGGCATCAATTTGCTTCGCGAGCTCCCCAACCGTTTCAAGTAGATGCTTATTTCGAAGTAGATCATTATCGGCTGGCTGCAGCCGAATTTGCTTAACTTGAGAATGTTCCTGCGTCGCTTCTGCCTTTAAGCGCTCTACGTCGGCGGCACTTTCAATGACTAAAGTTTTGTCCCAAGCCGCCTTGCGTCGTCTGGATGCGTTTCTCTGCTGCTCCTGAACCAAATACGGTTCATGGTACCAAGGGAATGTTGGTTTTGATGAAAATCTCGAGGGCACGCCAACGAACCACATGATGCTTAGTGGTTCGGCGGACATTTCTGCAATGCGTCGAGATTGGAGCGCTATTTCGCGTATCCATTCGTCTTTGCTAATAGCTCTCCGCCAATCGTACGGCTCTGCAAGAGCCATGCGAACCCATTGGCCGTCGTGATCAGGGGCAACGCAAAATCCCTTGTAACGTTCCTTGTACTGGATGGAGAATTTTTGGGGATCAAGCGTCGAGTCGGAGGTTATCGGCCCTTTTTTGTGTCAACAATTATTTTGTCGTGACTGTTGTAATAGAGTCCTTCTGGAAGACCCCACAAGCATTCGATATGTACCTTCCTCGCTCCCGGCGCCGCATAGGCGAATGCAGAGCTAACCGCAGGGATGAAGTTGTGAAAGATGAATGCAACCGGTTCAGTAATATTTGCTTGCTTAAAATTCTCTAGGGTTTCTTTCAAGAATTTGAGGGCGGCTTGGCTATCGCGAACTTCGCACGTGCGTGGCAGAAGTTGGCGCTTTGCTTGCGCGTCGGTTTCTATGTCCGTACGAATGACGAGGGAGTATTCGCAAAGTTTCTCTATGTCACTCCGGAGATCATCGCGAATTTCTCCTGAAATTATCTCGGAGAGAATATCGACGTCGTCAAGGACAAATATCGGGCACGAAGGCAAGCCGAGTTTCTTGTAGATCTCGACGTTGTTTATCTTATGAAATTTTCTTGCATGCTCTTCGGAAATCTCTTTCAAGCATCTTAGTGCCGGTGTAGTACCTTTCTGGCGTTGCAGTGCTTTAGTTTGCGCTGTTGGGTCGAAGCCGTCCCGCGTAATAGCCTCGTCGACCTGGACTAAATAAACAGCTTTGCCGTCCCAAACCCACTCAAAATGAGCTCGCGTATCGAGCTTGTATGCCCACCATGCGGCAGGCTCGAGTGCGCGCGAGATTGATACGCGTAGCGTGCAGCCCAAGGGAAGGGAGAATGCTGCTTCGTTCTGGCGGCGACGCCATTGCCGCAAATTGATCTGAAAATATGGATCCTGTGCGGGTGTTTCGATTTCGCCGAGCCAATCTCGGGCCTCTTGGGCATATTGCCGCTCGTCGGATAAGTGGCCCTTTGCAGAAATGGGGACAACAGCACGCTGAACGATTAAGCAAACTTGCTCAGATGACGAGCTTAGAGACGACGAGATCTGTCGGAGACATATTTCAAGCGCGCGAGCGAGGTCGGTGACAGTGGTTTGCTCGGAATGAAATCGCCCACGTTGCGCGATTGTTTCGGTGACGCCAGATGACCGAACCCAGACAGCGGTATCGCCAGATATTCCAATGCCGCTTAATGCATCAGCCACCCGAGATGCCCAGCGCGAAATAAGTTCTACTTTTGCGCTGGGCGTTGCTCGGGAATACCCTTCGTATAGTTTGGATGAGGCTACGACAAATGGAAGAGTCCAGGCGCTCGGGATGCAGCTCAGGCCGTAGGCTTTTTCTCCCACGAGCTCCTTTGTAATTAGCGATGCTGAAATAATTCGAGTATCGCTTTCGTCTACGATTGTTATCGGATGCTGTGGTTGAATAGGCACGACTATGAGGACCGAGTGGACGTTCCGAAAAGTACGTTTGCGATTTCATGCAGTTTAGCAACTGCTTGATCGCCAAAGTATCCTACAAGAAAGCCTGTTCCGACAATTCCGGGCGCCCGACTCGACACTGCAAAAGAAATGAGCTTGCTCTGTATTAATGCGCCGATCGCGAATGCAACGCTTGCGGCTATTAAAGGTGAGATGAATCGCCAGAGCCGTCGGTCTTCGTGCCAGTATCCTCTTGCCACAACTCTATAGAGATATTTCAAACAAAATACGGTGCCGCCAAGCAATCCAGCCGCTGTATAGAAGCCGTAGACGCGAAAAGCCTTCGCTTCCGCGGCGGTTAAGTCGAGCCATTTTGGGATAATGCCTCGCCAAACCACAAAAATGAGAATCAGCGAGAGCAGGGCAACTGCGACCGTGTAGATCGCCTCAATGCTTATCTGTCGCCAGGCAGTACCACCGGTATATCGTGTTTGCCACTGGAATTTCTGTCGCCCATCCGTGGGATCTCCGCTGTCTGGCCCGGACGAGCGCGGTTTGGCTCCGGACGACGCATCGTCTTTGGGTTTCGGATCCGTATCCGGGTCGGGAGAGTCGCTTGCGGCATCTTCAGCCGCACTGCCACGCACAGGCTCACCGGTGCCGCCATTTGATTCAGTGGCGCCGTCTTCGGACCCCGTCTGTCTCCTCAAGACGTCATCACTCATTTTCGGTGGCGGTCTCGAATGCTGGCGTCAAGGCTGCCACGGTGGCCGAAGCTACATCGAGCCGCGGACTTTTGCGATAGTCGATTTCCTCGGCGCTTAGTCCAAGCTTGTGGCCGATCAGGCGTCGGAAAAACTGGGAGATTGAAGTATCCAGAATGGCAACCAGCGCATATGTTGGCTTTGCGACGATGTCCGGGAAGAATGCCAAGTATTCGCTACTGCCGACGACTTGGGCAATGTCAGCGGTGTCCATCGGATGGAACATGACGCCAGACGAATCCAAATCCCGAACATCGATGCCATCAAACGGTACGATGTGCAGATGAGCATGGTCAGTACCACAGCCCGTGGCTGACCCTTCATGGTTTGCACCATGCTCGAACGCAATCACGGATCCGTAGATATCGCGCACCTTGCCAGCTACGTCTGCGACAAATGCACCGAAATCGCTGTTTCCATAGTGGGCTCGGAGCGACACGCAGTGCTCGTTAGGGACGATAAGCGTCCACCCTTCGACCAGTGATCCGATTGAAGGGATGGCAAAGTAGTGTCCATCGCTGGCCAGCTTCGTATCAGCGGCACCGAAGGACCGTTGGTCTTCGCTTACTGCGCAGAATCTGCACCTATTTTTCATGTTTGCCCACCGCGGTTCTCGCCGTATGGTAGCACTTGTTTCACTTAAGGGGATCGATTGAGCGTCAGGGGCGGGGGCCTCGTGCCGCGTCGATTTTGAGGGACCGAAATGGGGCGGATATACGCCCAGATGCGACGCACTCCGCACATCGCATGTGTTTTCGGAATCCCGTGCGATGTCGCATAAACTATTGATTTTAAAGGAAAAGTAGGTTTTCGTCAAATTTCGCCAGATGATCTGCGCAGATGCGATGCGTCATAGTGCGCCGTTCACACTAGCGACGACGTGGCATCTACCGTGCCCGTTTGCGGTGTCGCCAACTAAGTGGCATTAGATCAGTCTCTTGGCAAGATCCTCCGCACGCGGATGGTAGTAGCGCATCAACATGCGCGGATCTTTGTGGCCGGTGATCTTAGTTAACTCGTGCATCGGAAAGATCGACGCCAAGCGCGATGTTGCTTCATGACGCAGATCATGAAACCGTAGGTCAGTCAGAAATGTGCGATCCGGCCGTTGACCAGCTTCCCTGCATGCGTCGAGGTAATTTGTTCGTGCGCGTACTACTGCGCGCTCAAACGCCCTGGTTACTGCATCCCCGCGAATCTCGAAGACACGGCCGACGTCAGCGTCATCGGTGGCGCCTGTGGTCTTGCTGCCCGTGCCGTCTCGTGCGTCTTTCAGTGCTTGAAGTACCGCCACCGCCCGGGGTGATAGCGGTACATCGCGGGCGCTACCATTTTTCGTGACTGGCAGGTGCGCTACGCGACGTTTGAGGTCTACGTGCTCCCACCGCAGGTTCACAATTTCCCCTCGCCGCATCGCGGTCTCGACTGCCAGCCAGACGATAGATGGAAGAAAAGTAGACTCGCTGGCGGCGACCAAGCATTCGAGTTCACCTTGCCGCGCTCGGCGGTCGGACTCGCCCTGAGCCAGTGCGTCGACAATCGGTTCAGCATCGGTGATCCGCCGGGTTCGTGCGTTGTTTGGTTGTGGCTTGCGCACCAATTCCACGGGGTTGGATAGGTTTTCCATGCCCCATTCTTTACGAGCGATGTTGAAAACATGGGACAAAACCGCCAACCGGCGGAGCACGGTCGCGGGCTTGTAGTCTTTCAACCACTCATCGCGAAGCTTTGCCAGGTCTGCACTACGGATGGCTGCCAGCGGCCGCTTCGCCAAGTCTACAAGCGTGCAGGCCTTAAGGACGGACAGTTCCTGAGCTGTCCCTTTTTTCATTGACGAGACTTCTTTCTCGTATCGTTTCAATGCCTCGAATAGCGTAGTCGCCTCGGCTTCGCTGCGACTGATCCAAACGCCGCGCGACATCTCCGATTCGATCATATTGGCCCAGGCTTCTGCTTCTACCTTGGTGTTAAATGTCTTGCTCTGCGCCGGATAACCATGTCGCCGTACTTGCGCGCGCCATTGGTAGGGGCCTCGTTTGGTGATGGTAGCCATCAGAAATGATCAATCTGAAGCGAGTGTGCCAAAATTGTGCCATAAAAGCGAAAATACGTCGTGATGCCTTGAAATATGGGATGTGTTTTTACGTTCGCAATGCGAAGGTCGGGAGTTCGATCCTCCTCCGCTCCACCAACGGAATTCGAAAGGCCCGATCGCGAGATCGGGCCTTTTGTTTTACCGTGGCAACCGCGGCCTGTTGCTCGACCGTCTCGCCACCCCGCCCTAGACCCGCCCCAAACTCGGCCGCTTCGGGTCATACGTCCACCCCGGCACCAGATACCGCATCGCGACCGCATCATCGCGCGCCGTACCACCCACCGCGTTGTACAGCGCATGCGCGGCCTCGACCTGCGCGATGTCCAGTTCGATGCCGAGCCCCGGCCGTTCGGGCACGGCCACCTTGCCGCCGACGATCGCGAGCGATTCGCGCGTGAGCCGCGCATCGCCTTCCTGCCAGATCCAGTGCGTATCGATCGCGGTGATCTTGCCGGGCGCGGCCGCCGCCGCATGCGTGAACATCGCGAGCGACACGTCGAAGTGGTTGTTCGAGTGCGAACCCCACGTGAGTCCCCAGTCGCGGCACAGCTGCGCGAGCCGCACCGAGCCCTGCATCGTCCAGAAATGCGGATCGGCGAGCGGGATGTCGACCGCCTGCAGCCGCACCGCGTGATCCATCTGTCGCCAGTCGGTCGCGATCATGTTGGTCGCGGTCGGGATCCCCGTCGCGCGGCGGAATTCGGCCATCACCTCGCGGCCCGAATAGCCGCCTTCCGGCCCGCACGGATCTTCCGCGTACGCGAGCAGGTGGCCTTGCCCGCGGCACAGCGCGACGGCCTCGTCGAGCGACCACGCGCCGTTCGGGTCGAGCGTCGTGCGCGCGTCGGGAAAGCGCGCCTTGATCGCCGCGATCGCTTCCATCTCGTCGGCGCCGGCCATCACGCCGCCCTTCAGCTTGAAATCGGCGAAACCGTAGCGCTCGACCGCGGCTTCGGCCTGCCGCGCGATCGCGGCCGGCGTGAGCGCCGCCTCGTTGCGCAGCCGGAACCACGGGTCCGGCGCCTGCGCCTCGTCGCGATACGGCAGATCGGTGCGGCGCCGGTCGCCGATGTAGAACAAATACGCGAGCATCGGCACCGCGTCGCGCTGCTGACCTTCGCCGAGCAGTGCCGCGACCGGCACGTCGAGGTGCTGGCCGAGCAGGTCGAGCAATGCGGCTTCGATCGCGGTGATCACGTTGTCGAGCCGCAGGTTGATCTCGTGCGGCTGGCGCAGCACTGCCGCCTCGCCGGCCGACGTCACTTCGTGGCGGATCGTGCGGCCGGCACCGGCGCCTGCGCCGGACAGCGCCGCGCGCACCGCGTTGAGCGTCGCCTGGTAGCGCCCGATCGACTGGCCGACGACGAGATCCGTCATGCGTTCGAGCGCGTGGCGGATGCCTTCGCCGCCCGGTACTTCACCGACGCCCGTGTGCCCGCTGCTGTCGTCGAGGATCACGAGGTTGCGCGTGAAGTACGGCGCATGCGCGCCGCACAGGTTGAGCAGCATGCTGTCGCGGCCGGCGACGGGAATCACCTGCATGCGCGTGACGCGCGGGGTGCCGGCACGGCTCGGTTCGGACATCGGTTCGCTCCTGGTTCCGGTGGCGTGCGGGCCGCCGGACGCGCCGGCGCGGCCCGCGCCGTTCATTGAAGCTCGACGCGGCGGATCTCGCCGACGACGAACAGGTAGCAGATCACGGCGACGAGCGCGTGCGCGACGACATAGACGAGCGCGCCGTTGAACGAGCCGCTGCGGTCGACGATATAGCCGATCGCGATCGGCGTCGTGATGCTGGAAAGGTTGCCGCAGGTGTTGAGCAGCGCGCCGCTCAGGCCGGCGATCTGGCGCGGCGCGGTGTCGGCGTTGACGGCCCAGCCGAGCGCGCCGAGCCCCTTGCCGAAGAACGACAGCGCCATGAACACCACGACGAGCACGTGCGAATCGGTGTAGTTGCAGACGATCATCGACATCGACAGCAGCATGCCGATCACGATCGGCACCTTGCGCGCGATCGACAGCGACCGGCCCTGCCTGAGCAGTGCATCGGACACGACGCCGCCCAGAATCCCGCCGAGGAACCCGCACACGGCCGGGATCGACGCGACGAGCCCCGCGTTGAGGATCGACATCCCGCGCGCCTGCACCAGATAGACGGGAAACCACGTGATGAAGAAGTAGGTGAGGGCGTTGATGCAGTACTGCGCGACGTACACGCCGACCAGCATCCGGTTTCTCAGCAGCGCCTTCACGTGATGCAGCGACGGGCCGCCGTCGCGTCCGCCGATCGCCTGGTCGATGTTCACGAGCGCGCCGCCTTCGGTCAGGTAGTCGAGTTCCGCGCGATTGATGCCCGGATGATCCTTCGGGTCGTACATCGTGCGGTTCCACACCAGCACGAGCGCGAAGCCGAGCACGCCCATCACCGCGAACACCGACTGCCAGCCGAACGCGTGCACGAGCCAGCCCATCAGCGGCGCGAACACGACGGTCGCCGCGTACTGCGCGGCGTTGAAGATCGCCGACGCGGTGCCGCGCTCGGGCGCGGGGAACCAGGTCGACACGATCCGGCTGTTGGCCGGGAACGACGGCGCCTCGGCCGCGCCGACCAGGAAGCGCAGCCCGAACAGCAGCGCGAACGCGGCCGCACCGCCGAAGAAGCCGATCCCGCCCTGCAGCAGCGTGAACAGCGACCAGAAGAAGATGCTGAATGCGTAGACGATGCGCGATCCGAAGCGGTCGAGCAGCCAGCCGCCCGGCAGTTGCGCGACCACGTACGACCAGCCGAACGCGGAGAAGATGAAACCCATCTGCACATGCGTCAGGTGCATCGAGCGGGCCAGCGCCGGGCCCGCGATCGCGATGGCCGCACGATCCGCGTAGTTGATCGTCGTGACCGCGAACAGGACGGCCAGCACGAGCCAGCGCACGCGGGTGCGCCGGGCCGTTGCCGACGCGGACGCCGGCAGCGCGTGAAGCGGATTCATGACTCGTCTCCTCCGAAGGGCGGAAGGTGCCGTCGTGCGGCACACGCGTCGGTGCGCGCGTTGTGTGTATCGATGCCGCCGGCGGGAGACCGGGCACCGGACGCCGAGGCAGGCGGGGCGTCCGGGCCATTCTGTCATGTCGAAATTTGCGCTTTCATGCCAATTGCTGACTTGATCGATTCAGCATTTGAATCGATCGAATGGACGCATGCGGTCACGCGCGCGCGTCGTCCGGGCCGCTGCCGTGGTGGCGCGCCACGTGCTGTGCGAGAAACTCGACGGCGGCGCGCACGCCGGGCAGCTGGCCGCGCCGGTGCGGCATCAGCAGCGTCGTCGTGACGGTGCCGGCGCACCAGCCGGGCAGCACGCGCACGAGCGTACCGGACGCGAGCGCGGCGCCGGCACCGTCACGACGACGCTGCTGATGCCGCACCGGCGCGGCCAGCTGCCCGGCGTGCGCGCCGCCGTCGAGTTTCTCGCACAGCACGTGGCGCGCCACCACGGCAGCGGCCCGGACGACGCGCGCGCGTGACCGCATGCGTCCATTCGATCGATTCAAATGCTGAATCGATCAAGTCAGCAATTGGCATGAAAGCGCAAATTTCGACATGACAGAATGGCCCGGACGCCCCGCCTGCCTCGGCGTCCGGTGCCCGGTCTCCCGCCGGCGGCATCGATACACACAACGCGCGCACCGACGCGTGTGCCGCACGACGGCACCTTCCGCCCTTCGGAGGAGACGAGTCATGAATCCGCTTCACGCGCTGCCGGCGTCCGCGTCGGCAACGGCCCGGCGCACCCGCGTGCGCTGGCTCGTGCTGGCCGTCCTGTTCGCGGTCACGACGATCAACTACGCGGATCGTGCGGCCATCGCGATCGCGGGCCCGGCGCTGGCCCGCTCGATGCACCTGACGCATGTGCAGATGGGTTTCATCTTCTCCGCGTTCGGCTGGTCGTACGTGGTCGCGCAACTGCCGGGCGGCTGGCTGCTCGACCGCTTCGG
>FTHQ01000297.1_pt1 | contig 17506 bp, 14 predicted proteins | sample 1641001 | NCBI WGS metagenome assembly FTHQ01 (sample SAMEA3914872, study PRJEB12502) | metagenome | biome: forest; material: soil | place: Canada | collected 2011-07-03 | depth 0.3 m | reverse complement strand
CCCGAGGTGCCGGAAGTACCCGAGGTGCCGGAAGTACCCGAGGTGCCGGAAGTACCCGACGTACCGGAAGTACCCGACGTACCGGAAGTACCCGAGGTACCGGAAGTCCCCGACGTACCGGAAGTCCCCGACGACCCCGACGACCCCGAAGTCCCCGAACTACCGCCACCCGAAGTCCCCGACGAACCGCCGCCCGACGTACCCGAAGTCCCCGACGTGCCGCTCGTCCCGGACGTGCTCGGCTTGATCGTCGGCGGGGTCGTCGGTCCATCGACCGAGCCGCAACCGTACAGCGCGAGCAGTGACGAGACGGCCATCGTTACCGTCGTCTTCTTGAAGAGATTCTGCATGTTGGCCTCGACATTGGAAGTGTGTCCAGGCCTTCTCTGCAAATTCCGCGCCACGACATGTTTGGCGAAACGGTGTCGCGATTTGTTGCGGAAATCGGGACTATCGACGCGATTTAAACGGAGGAAAGGCGGTTTCGCGCGACAGGCACGTGCGGTGCGCGAACGTCGCGGCTGCGATGTTCCCGTAAGGCGCCGTAACGCGCGGCCGGATGTTACGTAGCGTCCGGCCGCCGGTGACGCGAACGGCCGCGAACCGAGCGCCGCATCTTTGACGAAACGCGCGGTCGCGCTGAACATGGCGCGACATCCCCGGCCGCCGGCAGCGCGACAGCGGCCACGACTCCAACCACCAGGACACCGACATGAGCGAACAGGACAGGGAATACGGCAAGGCGCGGCGGATCGACGTGATGGGCGAGGCGTTCGTCGAGCGCGCGATGCGCGACCTCGACGGATTTTCGCGTCCGCTGCAGAACTGGCTGAACGAACATGCGTGGGGCAGCACGTGGCAGCGGGGCGGGATCGACCTGAAGACGCGCAGCCTGTGCACGTGCGCGATGCTGGCGGCGCTCGGCCGCGGCACGGAGCTGAAGGGGCATATTCGCGGCGCGCTCAACAACGGCGCGAGCCTCGTCGAGATTCGCGAGGTCTTGCTGCACAGCGCGCTGTACGCGGGGGCGCCGGCCGCGGTCGAGGCGTTTCGCAGCGCGCGCGAGGTGCTGTCGGATCTCGGACTGTCGATACCCGACGACGAAGCCTGATTCCGTCGCGGCGCCGGCTGCCCGGCGGCGGGAGCGGGGAAGCAGGATCAGGCGCCGCTTCGCTGCCGCGATCTACGCGATGCGTACCGTCTGCGTGGCCGTGTCGGCCGGCGCGGCGGCGACTTCGAGCAGCCAGTCGGCCGTCGCGTCGGGAATCGTGACCGGCAGCATGTGGCCGCCCTCGACGACCTTCAGCCGCACACGCGCCGATTTCTTCGCGAGCGCGTCGCCGTGCTCGCGCCAGTTCAGGATCGGATCGGCGCGGCCGTACAGCACGTCGACCGGCAGCGCGAGTTCCGGATAGCGACGCTCCATCGCGGGCAGGTCGACGGGCGCCGACAGCAGGTCCGTCGCCGTCGCGTAGAACACGTGCGGGCGCATCCCGAGCAGGCCGCCGCCCTTGACCGGGAAGTCGCGCGGCACGTCTTCCGGCGCGAACACCTGGCGCACGGCCTGGCGGCCCGTCAGGATCGTCAGCGGGATCGCGAAGGTCCACGACACGAAACGGCGCACGAGCGGCGACGGCAGCATCAGCGGCTTGAACGGCGCGGGCGGCTCGGTCTGCTCGTGCGACAGCGGCGCGATCAGCGCGAGCCGGCTCACGCGGTCCGCATGGTTGAGGCCGACCGCGAGCGCGATCGCGCCGCCGAGCGAGTGGCCGACCAGCACGGGCTTGTCGAGCTTCAGCGCGTCGATGAACGCGGCGACCGTACGGGCCTGCGCGAACACGTTCGCCTGCGACGCCGCGCCGCGCAGCGACCGGCCGGCGCCCGGGCGATCGAGCAGGATCACGCGATGCTGCTGGGCGAGCCGCGTGAGCGGCAGGTACGCGAAATTGCGCCATTGCCCCGCGAGCCCGTGGACGAACACGATCGGCGGGCCGTTGCCGTATTCGACGTAGTGGATGCGGTCGCCGCCGATGTCGACGAAGCGGCCTTCGGGCGGAAACGCGCGGGTCACGCGCCGGGCCACGTAAGCGGAAAACAGCGCGAGCGCGGCGAGCACCGCGACGACGCCGAGCAGCACGTTCTGGATCAGATGGAGCGTAGGAGTCATGTCGGCCTCAGCGGGTTTCGAGTGCGGGTTCGGCGGCCGGCGCGGTGGCCGCCGGGCCGGTCGTGGCGCGGCGCTCGAAATGCATCGCGGAATCGGCGAGCGCGCTGAACTTCAGCGACGCGAGATCGAGCACGTAGTTCTGGTGGAATTTCCATGGCTTGCGGTGCCCCTGCTTCGGCAGGATGCCGGCCGCGCGCTGGATGTAGCCCGAGCTCAGGTTGACGGCCGGCACGTCGCCGAGATCGCCCGCGCCGAGCCGCGGCACGCACGTGTCGTACCCGTTCGCGCGCATGTGGTTGAGCAGCCGGCACACGTAGCGCGCGATCAGCTCGGCTTTCAGCGTCCACGAAGCATTCGTGTAGCCGAACGACGACGCGAGGTTCGGTACGTCGCTGTACATCATGCCCTTGTACGACACCGTCTCCGGCAAGTCGACCACGCGGCCGTCGACCGTCACGCGCGCACCGCCGAGCATCTTCACCTTCAGCCCGGTCGCGGTGACGATCACGTCCGCGTCGAGCTGCTGGCCGCTCTTCAGCTGGAGGCCGGTCGGCGTGAAGCGCTCGATCTCGTCGGTGACGATCGATGCGCGGCCCGCGCGGATCGCCTTGAACAGGTCGCCATTCGGCACGAGGCACACGCGCTGGTCCCACGGCATGTAGCGCGGCGTCAGGTGCTTCGCGACGTCGAAGTCGGGGCCGAGCTGCCTGCTGGCCGCGCGGATGATGAATTGCTTCGTCCGGTCGGGCTTGCGGCGCGACACGTTGTACAGGTACATCGTCAGCAGGACGTTCTTCACGCGTACGAGCCGGTGCGCGAGCCGCGACGGCAGCACGCGGCGCAGCGCGTTCGCGATCTTGTCGCGCGCGGGCAGCGACACGATGTAGGTCGGCGAGCGCTGCAGCATCGTCACGTGCTGCGCGTCGGCCGCCATCGACGGCACGAGCGTGACGGCCGTCGCGCCGCTGCCGATCACGACCACGCGCCGGTTCGCGTACGACAGATCCTTCGGCCAGTGCTGCGGATGCACGAGCTTGCCCTCGAACGTGTCCATGCCGGCCCAGTCGGGCAGGTAGCCGGCGTCGTAGTCGTAGTAGCCGCTGCACATGAACAGGAAGCGGCAGGTGTAGACGAGCGTGTCGGTCGCGCCGTCCTGCGTGCGCTCGATGCGTACCGTCCAGCGCGCCCGGTTCGAATCCCAGTCGGCCGCGACGACCTTCTGGCCGTAGCGGATCGTCTTGTCGATGCCGTAGGTGCGCGCGGTGTCGCGGATGTAGTCGAGGATCGTCTGTCCGTCGGAGATCGCCTTGTCGCTGTGCCACGGGCGGAAGCTGTAGCCTAGCGTGAACATGTCGGAATCCGAACGAACGCCCGGATAGCGGAACAGGTCCCAGGTGCCGCCGATCGCGTCGCGCGCCTCGACGATCGCCACGCTCGCATGCGGGCAGCGCTGCTTCAGGTGATACGCGGCGCCGATGCCGGACAGGCCGGCGCCGACGATCAGCACGTCGAGGTCGCGGTTGTCGCCGCTGTCGCGGCGGGCGCCGGGGGCGGGCGGCGCATCGCGCCGGTCGGTCGTCGTCGAGGTCATGCGGGGTCCTTGGTCGGCGTGATCGGGCGCGCGGCCGGAGCGGGCGCGCGTTCGAGATTGCGTGCGCGGGCGCGGCGCACGTGGCGCAGCACCAGCCACTGGTAACCGGCGCCGAGCAGGCGCGCGATCCGGTCGAGCCGGCGCGCGTCGGCGCCGACCAGCACGCGGCGCGCATTGCGCTCGACGCCCGCGAGGATCTGCCGCGCGGCCTCGTCGGCCGTCGTCGCGTTGATCAGGCGGTTGGCCTGGCGGCGATGGGTCGCTTCGTCCTGGCCCGTCAGCGCGTGGATGCTGGTATCGACGCGGCTCGCGTCGACGATGCTCGTCGCGACGCCGCCCGGATGCACGCAGGTCGCGCTCACCGGCGCGCCGTCGAGTTCGAGTTCCATCCGCAGCGCCTCGGTGAAGCCGCGCACCGCGAACTTGGTCGCGTTGTACGCGCTTTGCGTCGGCATCGCGACGAGCCCGAACAGGCTCGACGTGTTGACGACGTGGCCGTCGCCCGACGCGCGCAGATGCGGCAGGAACGCCTGCGTGCCGTGCACGACGCCCCAGAAATTGATGCCGACGATCCATTCGAGATCGGCGAGACGCGCGGTTTCGGCGCTGGCGGCGAGCGACACGCCCGCGTTGTTGAAGATCAGGTTGACCTTGCCGTGCTCGGCGCGAACGAAATCGGCCCACGCGAACACCGCGTCGCGATCGGCGACGTCGAGCCGGCGCTTGCTCACATGCACGCCGTGCTGCGCGCAGAGGGCCGCCGTGCCGGCGAGCCCCGTTTCGCTGACGTCGGCGAGCGCGACCGCGCAGCCGCGCCGCGCCAGTTCGACCGCGAGGCTGCGGCCCATGCCCGAACCGGCGCCCGTGATCGCGGCAACCTTGCCGGAAAATCCCTTCATCCGTCGTTCCTCCCGTTCCGCTTGCGCTGCACCGGCGGCGCGTCTATTGTGGTGTTGTGTGTCACCACTTTAGTTTTCGGGTGTCCTGATGTCAAATAGCGGAATGGAGAAAGCACTCGAAACGGAAAAAAGGGGCCGGTCGTACGGCGGCGTGGCGCCCGAGGTACGGGCCGCCGAGCGGCGCGACGCGTTGATTCGCGCGGCGACGCGCGTGTTCGGCACGGTGGGTTTTCGCAAGGCGACCGTGCGGTCGATCTGCCAGGAAGCGAAGCTGAACGATCGCTACTTCTATGCGGCGTTCGACAGCACCGAGGATCTGTTGCGCTGCACCTACCTGCATCACGCGCAGCAACTGCATGACGCGGTCGCGCAGGCGGTCGCCGCGCGCGGCGGCGAACTGCGCGAGCGCGTCGACGCGGGGCTCGCCGCGTTCTTCGCGTTTCTGCGCGACCCGTGCGCGGCGCGCGTGCTGCTGCTCGAGGTGATGGGCGTGAGCGCGGACACCGACATGACGTATCAGCGCATGCTGATCGACTTCGGCAAGCTGATCATGGCGATCGGCGCGCCGCGCGAGGCCGTGACGCCGGCGGAGCGCACCGAGCAGCGGCTGATCGGGCTCGCGCTGGTGGGCGCGATGACGAACGTCGGCGCGGCGTGGCTGCTGACCGACTATCGCGATCCGGAGGCGCAGATGATCTCCAGTTGCAGGAAGGTGCTGCTGGGGACGTTGCAGGCGGCGTAGATTCGCGGGGACGGGGCCGTTCGCCGCGCACATCAATGGTGGTCGATGAATAACAAGGAAATCATGCAAGCACGCAACCGATGGGTGCGCCGCGTGACGTCGGCGGGGATGGCCGTTTCCGTCCTGATGCTGACGGGCTGCGGCTGCTGGCCGTTTAGCGAGACCACGCGCTATGAAACCGAGTGGAAATCGCAAACGGTCGGGGCGCTGTTCAGGGATGCGGACCGGACAGGCGATGTCTGTCGCGACGCCCTCTATACGCAGCACCTCAAGGACGCGGTATCGGCCTGCAAGGACGGGGCGTATGAAAAAATCCGCAACCGCATCAGCGGCGAGCCCGTCAGGCTGTCGCTCGCGAAGGCGACCTGTGCGGAAGCGCAAGCCCAGCTGGACCAGGGCATCCCCGCCAATATCCAGGACCGGATCTTCAATCTGAACCCGTTCCCCGACGAATTTACTGCCTGCATGAGCGAAAAGGGATTCAAGCGCGAAGAAGTCGAAAAAAGGCGTGCTACGTGAAGTTCATGTGACGGGCGAGCGACCGGTCAGCCGTTCGCGCGTTTCGGCCGACCGGGGCGTGCGCGCGGCGTTGCAGGCGTCTCCCCGAGCCTCGCCTTCATCGCATCGATGAACGCTCGCACCTTCGGCGAAGGCAGCCGCGTCGACGGATACACCGCGTGAATCCCGGCCGGCGCCGTACGCCAGCCCGGCAACAGCCGCACGAGCCGGCCGGCGGCGACGTCGTCCGCGGTCGAGAAATCCGTCAGCAGCCCGAAGCCGCCGCCCGCGAGCACGATCGCGCGGCACGCGGTCGCGGTGTTCGACACGACCGGCGCGACGCAGCGCACCGATGCGTGGCCGCCGCGCGCATCGTCGAGGTCGAGCGTATGCGGGCGCGGCAGCGACGACAACATCACGAAGGGCAGCGCGGCGAGCGCATCGGGGTCGCGCGGCAGTCCGTGCCGCGCGACGAACGCCGGGCTCGCGACCAGCCATTTCTCGTAGGTGCCGAGCTGCACCGCGCGATAGTTGGAATCGGCAAGCCGCCCGATGCGGACCGCGACGTCGAGGTTGTCCGCGACGAGATCGATCACGCGGTCGTTCGCGACCAGTTCGACATCGAGCCCCGGATGCCGGTCGCGCAGCGCGACGACGGCCGGCGCGACGACCAGCGCGCCGTAGTCGATCGGCACGCTCACGCGCAGCGTGCCGCGCAGTGGCCCGGCGTCGGACGACACCGCGTCGAGCGCGGCTTCGGTGGCACGCACGATGTCGCGGCACGCGTCGTAGAACACGCGTCCGGCATCGGTCACGCTCAGCCGCCGCGTCGTGCGCACCAGCAGGTTCGCGCCGACCTCGGATTCGAGGCGCTGCATGTGCGTGCTGACGACCGTCTTCGCGAGGCCGAGCCGCTCGGCCGCGGCCGTCAGCGAGCCGGCCTCGACCACCGCGACGAAGATCGCCAGCCGGTTCAGGTTCACGTCGCGCAGATCGGCCATCGTCGATTGTCCTATGGAAACGGATAATGTTTCCGCGATTATCCGTCTTCTGGCGACGAACGGCGAGCGCTACGCTGGAGCCGTTCGTCGCCGATCCCCGGCGGCGCGAGATTCCGGAGTGTTTCCATGTCTGCCGCCAGCAAGCCTGCCTCGCCGATCCGTGTCTATTCGTTCCTGTTGTCCGGCCACGCGCACCGCGTCCGGTTGTTCCTGTCGCTGCTCGGGTTGCCGTCGAAGACCATCGACGTCGATCTGGCGGCCGGCGCGCAGCGCGAACCGGCGTTTCTCGCATTGAATCCGCTCGGGCAGGTGCCGGTGATCGACGACGGCGGCACCGTGATCGCCGATTCGAACGCGATCCTCGTGTACCTCGCGAAGCGCTACGGCGATGCGCACTGGCTGCCGGACGACCCGGTCGGCGCGGCCGTCGTGCAGCGCTGGCTGTCGTACGCGGCCGGCCCGATCGCGTCGGGTCCGGCCGCCGCGCGGCTCGTGACCGTGTTCGGCGCGCCGCTCGACCCGGAAGTGGCCAAGCGCACGGCCGCAAAGGTGCTCGACGTGATCGATCGCGAACTGGCCGGCAAGCCGTTCGCGGCCGGCGCGCAACCGACGATCGCGGACATTGCCGCGTACACGTACATCGCGCACGCACCGGAAGGCGGCGTGTCGCTCGAACCGTATCCGCAGGTGCGCGCATGGCTCGCCCGAATCGAGGCGTTGCCGGGCTTCGTCGCGATGCCGACGACCCGCGCGGGCCTGCTTGCCGCCTGACGCCTCTGCCACCGCGCCTGTTCAGGAGAATGCGATGAATGCGCCGACCGCCGTCGTCCCGGGTTGGGAACTCGATACCGCGCCGTTTCATGCGGGCGAGCTTGCCGTGCAGCAGCGCGCAGGCGTGACGGACGCGGCGAGCGCGGCCGGCCGGCGCGGGATCCGGCGTTTCATGCCGGACCAGCACCGGACGTTTTTCGCGCAACTGCCGTTCTTCGTGCTCGGCGGCGTCGACGCGCACGGCCAGCCGTGGGCGACGCTGCGAGCCGGCGCGCCGGGGTTCGTCACGTCGCCGGACCCACGCACGCTGCGCATCGCGGCGCGTGCGCTGCCGGGCGATCCGCTGGCCGGCGCGTGGCACGTTGGCGCGCCGCTCGGCGGGCTCGGGATCGAATTCGATACGCGCCGCCGCAATCGCGTGAACGGCGTCGTGCGCGCGGTCGACGGCGATGCGCTGACGATCGCGGTCGAGCAGAGCTTCGGCAATTGCGCGAAGTACATCCAGGGCCGCAAGCCGACCTTCGTCGCGCGGGACGTCGACGCGTCCGTCGCGCCGGACGTGTCGGATGCGCTGGGCGACGCGGATCGCGCGCTGCTCGCGCAGGCCGATACGTTCTTCGTCGCGAGCGCGAACACGTCCGCGGGGGCGGGCGCGGCGCGCGGCGCGGACGTGTCGCATCGCGGCGGGATGCCGGGCTTCGTGCGCGTCGACGACGCGCGCACGCTGACGACGCCCGATTTCAGCGGCAACCGGTTCTTCAACACGCTCGGCAACCTGCAGCACGATCCGCGCGCGGGGTTGCTGTTCGTCGATTTCGACAGCGGCGATCTGCTGTATGTCGCCGCGCACGCGGAGATCGTGTGGGACGGGCCCGTCGTCGCGTCGTTCGACGGCGCGCAGCGCGTGGTGCGCTTTCATGTGCGGGAAGTGCGGCGCATGCGGGCGGTGCTGCCGTTCCGGTGGTCGGCGGTCGAGCGCGCGCCGCAGTTCGCGGCGATGGCGATGGCGTCGAGCGGGGCGGCGGCAACGGCCGGGGAGGTACCGTCCGCGGCCGCGCCGGCATCGGCGCCCGCATGGCGGTCGCTGCGGATCGCGAAGATCGTCGACGAAGCGCGTGCGATCCGGTCGTTCCATTTCGAGCCGGCGGACGGCGGCGCATTGCCTGCGTACGAAGCCGGCCAGCATCTGACGTTGCGCATCGCGCTGCCCGACAGCGACGCGCCAGCGATTCGCAGCTACACGCTGTCCGATGCGCCGGGCGGCGCGCATTACCGGATCACCGTGAAGCGCGAAGGGCGCGTATCGGCATGGCTGCACGATCACGCACAGGCCGGCATGACGCTCGACGCGCAGATGCCGCGCGGCCGCTTCACATTCGATGTCGCGAGTCCGCGGCCGGCCGTGCTCGTGTCGGCCGGCATCGGCATCACGCCGATGGTCGCGATGCTGCGCCGGGCACTGGCCGATGGCACGCCGTCGCGCCGCGTCGTGTTCGTGCATGGCGCACGCGAAGCGGCCGACCGGCCGTTCGCGGCGGAACTGGCGCGCAGCGCGGCCGCCGATGCACGCGTGTCGCTTCACTGGTTCGACAGTCATCCTCACGAAGGCTCGGCCGCGCGGGGCGGCCGGATCGACATCGGGCAACTGAAGCGGGTGTTGTCGTTCGACGACTACGACTTCTACCTGTGCGGGCCGTCGGCGTTCATGCGCGACCTGTACGACGGGCTGCGCGCGCTGAACGTGCCGGACGAACGCATCCGCTTCGAGGCGTTCGGGCCGTCGAGCGTGTCGCGCAGTGCGACCCGCGCGGCTGCCGAGCCCGCGGCGGCAAGCGTGCCGGTCATGTTCCGGCGCACGGGGCGCGAAGCTGCGTGGACGCCCGCCGACGGCACGCTGCTCGAATTCGCGGAAGGGCAGCGCGTGGCCGTGCCGGCCGAATGCCGCTCGGGTTCGTGCGGCACGTGCGCGACGCGCGTGCTGTCCGGCGCGATCGACTACGCGCAAACGCCCGATGCGCCGGTCGAACCTGGCTGCGCGCTGCTGTGCGTCGCACGGCCCGCGCAAGGCGCGACGGCGCCGCTCGTGCTGGATCGCTGACGCACCTGCGACATGCGGCCGCGGAGAGCCTGCTGCGCAAAAAGCGCGCGCAACTGCTTCTTTTTTCGGATGCCGTCCGGATCGACGATAGCGTCAACCGATTCGATAAAGGAGCCCATCATGAAACTGCTCGGCATGGTCCGCCTGGTCCTGTGGAGTTTCTTCGGCGTGCGCAACAGCAAGGCGCACGCGACCGACCTCGCGAACGCCAACTTCACGCTGCTGCCGTTCGTGGCGATCCTGCTTGCGCTGCTGGTCGGCGCGGTGATTTACGGCGTCGTGCATCTGGTCGTCGATCCGACCGTGACGATGCAGGGTTTCTGAGCGAGCGGCCAGTGAGCCGGTAGCGGGCCGCCATTGCCGCTCCGGTTCGAGGTCGCCTGATCGGCGCACGATGGCGTCGATGTCAGTGGCCGGCACGGCACCACCGGCATCGCGACCACATCGCCACCGTCGTCGCACCGCCCGAACCGCCTGTCCCTGTTCCCGCCTTCCCCGTTTCCCGTTCCGCCCGATTCCGCGGCCCTTTGCCGCGCCCGGGGTAAAATGCGCGCCACGCCGCGATGTCGCGCGCCGGGCAGGCCGCCGTTCCGATGAACGGCCGGCGTGAGTGTCCGCCGCCCGCACCGGGGCGTTCGAAGCGTCCCCCGCATGACACGACCGCGCGAGGCAGCCGGCCGGCCGACAGGCATCCGACGAACCCGTCGGCCGCTGCGTCGGTTCCCGGCGCGTCATCCGAATCCGATGTCCCATCCTGCGTTGTTCCGACCGGTCGGCCCGCCTGCGTGCCGCAAGGTCCGGTTCGTCTGATGAATATCGTGTCGACGCACGTGTCCGGCGGCATTCGTGGGCGCACGCTTCGCAGCTTCGTAACGGGTTTCGACAGGTCGAGTGGCGAGTTTTCCATCCAGAACAATGACGGTGAATAGAACAACAGCGGCGCCCGCACGGCGGCGGCGCGCGAAGGTCGGGCTCGGTGTCGGTCTCGGCGTCACGCTTTTCGCGGCGCAGGCGGCCGCGGCCCAGGGCGACACGCCCGCGCCGGGCGCCGACGCGGCGGGCAGCGCGACGCTGCCCGCGATCACGGTGAGCGGCGAGCGCGGCCACCCGCTGCGCGCGCGAAGCGTCGGTCGCGGGGCTCGACGACGCGCCGCTGCGCGACACGCCGGCGTCGGTGAACGTGATCACGCGCGCGCTGATCGACGACCAGCAGGCAAAGCGGCTGAGCGACGTCGTACGCAACGATGCGTCGGTCGTCAACGACTATGCGCCGGTTGGCTATTTCGAAGGTTTCGCGATCCGCGGTTTTCCGGTCGATCTCGCGAGCGCGATCCGGATCGACGGGCTGACGGTGTCCGGCGAGCAGAACGTGCCGCTCGAGAACAAGGAGCGCGTCGAGATCCTGAAGGGCCTCGCGGGCATCGACAGCGGCGTCGTCGCGCCGGGCGGCGTGATCAACTTCGTGACCAAGCGCTCCGCGAACGTGGCGAGCGTGACGGGCGGCGTCGACAGCCGCGGCTCGACGTCGGCGGCCGTCGATCTCGGCCGGCGCTTCGGCCCCGACCATCAGTTCGGGTTCCGGATCAATGCGGCGAAGGAGAACATGCACTCCTATATCGACGGCACGAACGGGCGACGCACGTTCGGCTCGATCGCCGCCGACTGGGACATCAGCCCGCGCGCGAGCCTGCAGCTCAATGCCGAATTCCAGCAATGGATCCAGCGTTCCGCGCCCGGTTACCAGTTGCTCGGCGGCACCGTCGTGCCGTCGGTCAAGACGACGTCGAAGGCGCTCGGCACGCAGCCGTGGGCGAAGCCGGTGACGACCGATGCGCTGAACCTGAATGCGCGTTTCGACTACCAGTTCAACGACGACTGGAAGGCCTATATCGCCGCGGGCCGCAGCCGCACGATGATCGACGACAACAGCGCGTTCGCGTACGGCTGTTCGTATGCGGCAAGCTGCGCGGCCGGCGCGACGTCGCCGTTCTTCTTCGGCGCGAACGGCGACTACGACGTGTACGACTTCCGCAGCCCCGGCGAATACCGGCGCAACGACGATCTGCGCGCGGTCACGACCGGCAAGTTCGCGACGGGGCCGCTGCGGCACGAGCTGACGCTCGGCGTGAGCGTGCAGCGCCGCGTCGTGCACATGGCCGACGCCGTGTACGACTACGTCGGCAGCGAGAACGTCTACGGGCCCGACCTGACCTTTTCGCCGTCGCCGAATTCGCCCGGGCCGTCGTACCCGCGCCTCGACGCGTGGCAGTACGGCGTGTTCGGGCTCGATCGCATCAGCATCGGCGAACACTGGCAGGTGCTCGCGGGCGGCAAGGAAGTGCTGCTGCGGCAGCGCAGCTGGAGCAGCCTCGACGGCGAGACGACGCATACCGACCGGTCGGTGTTCCTGCCGCAGGTCGCGCTCGTCTACAAGCCGGTGAACGTGCTGTCGCTGTATGCGTCGTACAGCAAGGCGCTGTCGCTCGGCGATCAGGCGCCGGTGCGCGCGACCAACGCGTATGCGTTCCTGCCGCCCGTCGAATCGCACCAGTTCGAGGTCGGCGCGAAATACGACTGGCTCGACCGGCTCAGCCTCACGGCCGCCGTGTTCTCGATCAGCAGGCCGTTCCAGTTCGCCGACCCCGACGCGTCGGGCACCTCCTACACGTTCGTGCAGCGCGGTACGCAGCGGCACCAGGGGATCGAACTCGGCGCGGCCGGGCGCGTGACCGAGCGCTTGGGGCTGACGGCCAGCGTCGCGGCGATTCGCGCCCGCGCGGTCGATTCGGGCTCGCCCGCCTACGAAGGGCACCAGATCATCAACGTGCCCGCGCTGCGCGCGTCGCTGTATGCGGACTACGCGGTGCCGGGCGTCGCGGGCCTGAACGTGCTCGGCGGCGTGGAATACAGCGCGGCGCGCAACGCGAACGAGGAAGGCACCGCGCGCGTGCCGTCGTGGTTCGTGTTCAATCTCGGCGCGCGTTATACGACGAAGATCGGCGGCCATCGCACGGTGTTGCGCGTGTCGGTGGACAATCTGTTCAACAAGTTCTACTGGCGCGACGCAGGCGAGCAGCAGGGCGATGCGTACCTGTTCCCGGGTGCGCCGCGCACCGCGCGCGTATCGTTGACCTATGATTTCTGACCGACCGGCATCGGCCGCGTGACGCGCGGCCCCGGCAGCCCACCAGGAGAGCACAGACGATGTCCCCACTCGAAATCGCCGGCGTGATCGTCAGCGCGCTCGCGATCTGGCTGACCGCGAAGCGGCGCATGCTGTGCTGGCCGGTCGGCCTCGCGTCGGTCGCGCTGTACGGCTGGATCTTCTTCGACGCGAAGCTGTACTCGGACATGCTGCTGCAGGGTGCGTTCGCGGTGCTGCAGGTGTGCGGCTGGCAGCGCTGGCTCGCGCAGCGCGCGAGCGAGGCCGACGGCGAGGCGGCGCCAGCCGGCGATGTCGCGCCCGTCACCGGCGTACGGCCGCTCAGGATGCTGCCCGACCTGGTCGCGGCGGTCATCGGCAGCGCGTTGCTCGGCGGGATGATGGCGCGCTGGACCGATGCGGCGCTGCCGTTCGTCGATGCGTCGCTGACCGCGTTCAGCCTCGTCGCGCAATACTGGACCGCGCGGCGCTACATCGCGTCGTGGGGGCTGTGGATCGTCGTGAACGTCGTCTATGTCGGGATGTTCGTGTTCAAGGAGCTGTATCTGACGGCCGGACTCTATGCGCTGTTCATCGGGCTGGCGGTGGTCGGCTGGCGCGACTGGAGCCGCACGGCCGCCGCATTGCGGGCAGCCGCGGGCGGCCCGTGCGCATCGGGCGGCGGCGCCCGCTGATTCACGCACGGATTCAACTACGGAGCAACGTCGGTCATGTCATTCCCCCTCGAGCCGGACGGCCCCCTGTCGCGTGACGTCGCACCGCCGCAATTCGGCGTGGACGGCGAGCAGGCCGAACGCGACTGGCCGCTGATGACGCACGGCGAGGTGGCGGCCGTGCTCGCGCGGATCGACGGCGCGGGCGAGCCGGTGCGGCTGACGTGGCACAGCCCACGGCAGTTCGCGGCAGCGGTGCTGGTGCGGATGGCGGACGGGCGCGGGTTGTTCGTCAAGCGTCATCACGCGAGCCTGCGCGATGTCGCGGGGCTGGAGGAAGAGCATCGCTTCATCGCGCATCTGCGCGAGCGCGGGATGCCGGTGGTGGACGTGCTGGCCGATCGCAATGGTGCGACCGCGTTCGCGTCCGGCGAATGGACATACGAGGTGCATGTTCTCGCGCCCGGCGTCGATCCGTATCGCGGCGTGATGTCGTGGCAGCCGTTCACGCATCCTTCGCATGCATATGCGGCCGGCCGCGCGCTGGCCGAACTGCATCGCGCGTCGGCCGGCTACGATGCGCCCGCACGGCCCGTGCGCACGCTGCTGTCGAGTTTTCGCGTGCTGTCGTCCGCCGATCTGGCGGGCGCGCTCGAACGCTGGGTCGACGCGCAGCCGTTGCTGGTGCGCGCGCTGGGCGCGCGCGACTGGCGTGGCGACGTGGCCGATGCGATCGGCCCGTATCACGCGCGCCTCGTGCCGCTGCTGCCCGCGTTGCCGCCGCTGTGGACGCACGGCGACTGGCATGCGTCGAACCTGCTGTGGACCGATGCGGGGCCCGGCGCGCAGGTGCGCACCGTGCTCGATTTCGGCCTGTCGGACCGCACCTGCGCGGTGATGGACCTCGCGCTCGCGATCGAGCGCAATACGGTCGACTGGATGGCGCCGGCCGATGCGCGACGCGTGGAATACGACCAGATCGACGCGCTGCTCGATGGCTACGAATCGCTCGAACCGCTGAGCGACGACGCGTATGCGGCGCTGGTCGCGTTGTTGCCGATCGTGCATACGGAGTTCGCGCTGTCGGAAGTCGCGTATTTCGGCTGCATCATCGACGCGCCGGCGATCGTCGACATCGCGTACGACGGCTACCTGATCGGGCATGCGCGCTGGTTCGGCGAACGCGACGGGCGGCAACTGCTCGACTGGCTTGTGCGGCGACGGCGGGGGAAGCAAGGGCGCGTTTGATTCTCGAGAGTGCACGGATAGCTTCCCGGGTTCGCTGATTGACATATCGCTCGAATCGAACATCAAACGCTCGTCCGGATGGGTTCGATGGACCGTTACACGCGAGCGTTGGAGGTACACGGGTCAACGCGAGCGCGGGGGCAGTGAATGAGCCGACTTCATGTCAATGGCCGGTACAGCAGTTGTCAAGGCAGCCGGGGCTCACTTGAATGGTGACTTCACGTGTTTCCGACGTCGATCCGGCTGTACTGCTGGCGGGGTAAATTTGCGTTTTTATCTGAAGCGGTGCGTTTGTCAGACCGTCGTCTATGACGACTTTCGCCGTCGCGGAAGCCCGTTTCGTTGCAAGTCGTACCGGATTGGCCTCAATCTTGGAAGCGCTCCCAATTATAGTGATCCAGTTTTGTATTGGATAATCGGAGTTCATTGCTGAAATCCATTGTCCAATTCGTATTTGCTCGGATTCTGAGATCTCGTGGCTGTTGTGGGGGAAGGCTACGAAAAATTGCCGTGATGGCAGATTTTGTGACTCCTGACATTCCGCCGCAGAGCTTGCCGGGAAAAGGAACGGCGTTGCGATAGTTGCGATTAGTGACGCAATAAAAATTCTCATGATGAATTCGGCTCCTTACTCTGCAAATAATTCTTTGCCGTAAATCACGAATCCTGTGAGTGTATCCGCGTTCCTCAATGCCTGGTCGGGATTGGCCCTTGCCCATGCGGCCGCCGTGGGATCGAGCCCGTAACGAGGGTCGCCGCTACCGAAGGTATCGACGAAGTGAGTGACTTCGTGAATGACCGTGGATAGGCTGGAATCTCCGAACATATTCTGATCGCGTAAGCCGGTACAAAATTTCATCGCAATACTGATAAGCCTGCGTTCCGTGTTGGGCCCGCAAACGTGCGCGGCTTCATTGTCGATATCGACCATGTTCGGAACACAACCTAACATTCTATCGAGATTCGGATCACTTCGAACGAAATGGTGTGGTGTTAGCGTTTTGAGAATGGAGAGATGTCGTGAGAAGCCGTCGAGAAGGTATTGTCGTGTATTTTCATCGCATCGATTGAACCAATAGATCATTCTGTCCTTGGTTGTTTTGTCATATCGCTTCAGATCGGTGATCCTGCGTTCAACCAGAATTATGGACCATTTAAGTAGTCGCGATGCCGTAATTCTAAATTGTCGATTGGTCATGTTGGGGCAGATGGGTGTTGTGTTGATGTAAACGTCAACCATCGATCCCGGGTTTGTGTTGGTGACGGCTCCGGAGTGAACGAGAAACCATTCTTTGTCTTCGTTAGCGTCAAAGTCGTACTTGTTGTGATCGAAGAGGTTTTTCATTGATTCAAAGTCTCGATTCGTAGGTTTTCAAGCGGGTAGCACGACCTTGAGGTCATAGAACAGCATGGTTTTGTTCGTGTTGCCGGGGCCTTGAACAGTCATCTTTTCGAGCGAATACGTCTATAGAACTAATTCTAAATTTCGAAAGATATTTTTTTGCTGACGTGACCGTCCGAGCAAATATGCACGTCGATTCGGCGAGTACATCGCACCAAACATGACGGAAATATCATCTTCGCCTCATGTTCGCACTGCGGCTGGTCCGTAGCATCGGTCGCAAACCGTTACCGCAGAACCGAACATGCTCAAGCCCTACCTCGCCGTGGCCATCGCGAAAACGATGGCCACGGCGAGGTAGGGCTTGAGCATGTTCGGTTCTGCGGTAACGGTTTGCGACCGATGCTACGGACCAGCCGCAGTGCGAACATGAGGCGAAGATGATATTTCCGTCATGTTTGGTGCGATGTACTCGCCGAATCGACGTGCATATTTGCTCGGACGGTCACGTCAGCAAAAAAATATCTTTCGAAATTTAGAATTAGTTCTATAGACGTATTCGCTCGAAAAGATGACTGTTCAAGGCCCCGGCAACACGAACAAAACCATGCTGTTCTATGACCTCAAGGTCGTGCTACCCGCTTGAAAACCTACGAATCGAGACTTTGAATCAATGAAAAACCTCTTCGATCACAACAAGTACGACTTTGACGCTAACGAAGACAAAGAATGGTTTCTCGTTCACTCCGGAGCCGTCACCAACACAAACCCGGGATCGATGGTTGACGTTTACATCAACACAACACCCATCTGCCCCAACATGACCAATCGACAATTTAGAATTACGGCATCGCGACTACTTAAATGGTCCATAATTCTGGTTGAACGCAGGATCACCGATCTGAAGCGATATGACAAAACAACCAAGGACAGAATGATCTATTGGTTCAATCGATGCGATGAAAATACACGACAATACCTTCTCGACGGCTTCTCACGACATCTCTCCATTCTCAAAACGCTAACACCACACCATTTCGTTCGAAGTGATCCGAATCTCGATAGAATGTTAGGTTGTGTTCCGAACATGGTCGATATCGACAATGAAGCCGCGCACGTTTGCGGGCCCAACACGGAACGCAGGCTTATCAGTATTGCGATGAAATTTTGTACCGGCTTACGCGATCAGAATATGTTCGGAGATTCCAGCCTATCCACGGTCATTCACGAAGTCACTCACTTCGTCGATACCTTCGGTAGCGGCGACCCTCGTTACGGGCTCGATCCCACGGCGGCCGCATGGGCAAGGGCCAATCCCGACCAGGCATTGAGG
>FTHQ01000112.1_pt1 | contig 18226 bp, 15 predicted proteins | sample 1641001 | NCBI WGS metagenome assembly FTHQ01 (sample SAMEA3914872, study PRJEB12502) | metagenome | biome: forest; material: soil | place: Canada | collected 2011-07-03 | depth 0.3 m | reverse complement strand
GGGCCTGACGAGCGGCGGCGTGCACGGCCGGTTCGACGTCGACGGCGCGTTCGATCGCCTGCTGGCCGGCACGGGGCTCGTCGCGCTGCGCCAACCGGGCGGCGGCTACACGCTGATGCGCGCCGACGGTTCGGCGGCCGGGCCTGTCGCGGCCGGCGCCGCGCCGGCCGCCGAGTTGCCGACGATCAACGTGCGCTCCAGCGCATTGCGCGCCGAAAGCTATCGCGCGCCGAAGGAGGCCGGCGTACTGCGCTCGGACATTCCGCTGCTCGACACCGCGCAGGCCGTCAACATCGTGCCCGCGCAGGTGCTGCGCGACCAGCGGCCGCGCAATCTCGACGACGCGCTCGGCAACGTGAGCGGCATCACGCAGGGCAACACGCTCGCGGGCACGCAGGACACGATCATGAAACGCGGCTTCGGCGGCAACCGCGACGGCTCGATCATGCAGAACGGCATGCCGCTCGTGCAGGGCCGCGCGTTCAACGCGGCGACCGACAGCGTCGAGGTGCTGAAGGGGCCGACGTCGCTGCTGTACGGGCTGATGGACCCGGGCGGCGTCGTCAACGTCGTTACCAAGCAGCCGCAGCTCGTGCGCTACAACGCGATCTCGCTCGGCGCGTCGACGTTCGGGCACGGCAAGAACGGCGGCAGCGCGACCTTCGACTCGACCGGGCCGGTCGGCGATTCGCGGCTCGCGTACCGGCTGATCGTCGACCAGTCGAGCGAGCAGTACTGGCGCAACTTCGGCGAGTACCGGCAGACCTTCGTCGCGCCGTCGCTCGCGTGGTACGGCCGCGATACGCAGGTCGCGGTGTCGTACCAGTACCGCAAGTTCCATTCGCCGTTCGATCGCGGCACCGCGCTCGATCCGCGCACCAATGCGCCGCTCGACATTCCCGCGCGGCGGCGCATCGACGAGCCGTTCAACAACATGGACGGCGAATCGCATCTCGCGCAACTGAGCGTCGATCACCAGTTCAACGCGGACTGGAGCGCGCATGTCGGCTACAGCTACAACCGCGAGACCTACGATGCGAACCAGTTGCGCACGACCGGCGTCGATCCGGTGAAGGGCACGATGACGCGCAGCAACGATGCGACGCACGGGTCGCTCAGCACCGACAGCTACGGGATCGGCTACGTGACCGGCAAGCTGTCGCTCGCGGGGATGCGGCACGACGTGCAGGTCGGCTTCGATACCGAATACCGCCGCATCTATCGCAAGGACATGCTGCGCCAGGCCGTGAAGACGCCGTTCAGCTATGTCGACCCGGTGTACGGGCTGCTGCCGCCGTCGAGCACGGTGTCCGCGAGCGACAGCGACCAGACCGACACGCTGCACGATGCGTCCGCATTCTTCCAGGACACCGTCCACCTGACCGACAAGTGGATCGTGTCGGGCGGCATCCGCTACATCACGTACAACCAGGTCGCGGGGCGCGGCCGGCCATTTACCGCGAACACCGATCTCAGCGGCTCGAAGTGGTTGCCGCGCGCGGGCGTCGTCTACAAGTGGACCGATTCGTTCTCGCTGTACGGCAGCTATTCGCAATCGCTGAAGCCGTCGTCGTCGATCGCGCCGATGACGGGCTACATCATCGACGGCGCGACGCCGCCCGAGGAAGCGACCGCGTGGGAAGTGGGCGGCAAGCTCGACTTGGCCGGCGGGATAACCGGCACGCTCGCGCTGTTCAACATCGACAAGAAGAACGTGCTGGTGTCGCAGTACAACGACGCGACGAAGCTGACCGACTGGCGCACGTCGGGCAAGGCGCGCTCGCGCGGCGTCGAGCTCGACGTCTCCGGCAAGCTCGGCGAACGCGTGAACGTGATCGCGAGCTACGCGTACATCGACGCGAAGACGACCGAGGATCCGCTGTACGCGGGCAACCAGCTGTGGAACGTCGCGCGTCACACCGCGTCGTTCGCGGCGGTCTACGACTTCGGCACGGTGGCGGGCGGCGACGACCTGCGCCTCGGCGCGGACGTGCGTTACGTAGGTGCGCGCCCCGGCGATTCGGCGAACAGCTTCACGCTGCCGTCGTACGTGCTCGCCGATGCGTTCGCGACCTACGACACGCGGATCGGCAAGCAGAAGCTGTCGTTCCAGCTCAACGTGAAGAACCTGTTCAACCGCACGTACTACCCGTCGAGCGCGAACCGCTATTTCGTCGCGGTCGGCGACGCGCGCCAGGTGGCGCTGCTGACCACGCTGCAGTTCTGACCATGCAATCGCCGCGCGGCTTCGGAGAAGATTCAGATGAAGCTGAAGATGAAGAACGGCGCGCGCCGCCGCTTGTTGCGCGCGATCGCGGGCTCGGTGCTTGCGCTGGGCGCGGGCCTCGCCGCCGGCGTATCGGCGCCCGCATTCGCCGCCGATGCGCCGCCGGCCGTGACGCGCGTCGCGATGCTCGTGCAACTGCACGGCCCGAACCTGAAGGTCGACGAACGCATCGGCCAGCATCTCGGCGAACGCGGTTACACGGTGCGCCTGATCGACGAGGCGGCCACGCCCGATGCGGCGCGCGACGCCGATCTGGTCGTGATCTCGTCGACGGTCTCGTCGAAGAACGTGCGGCCCGGCTGGCGCACGCTCGACAAGCCGCTCGTGACGTGGGAAAACGACCTGCTCGACGATCTCGCGATGACGGGCAAGCGGCACGACGTGGACTTCGGCGAAACGGGCAAGGAGCGCTACCTGTGGCTCGTCAACGCGCCGCACCCGATCGCGGCCGGGCTGCCGGCCGGCGCGACGAACGCGTACGGCAAGCAGGCGCCGATGAGCTGGGGCAAGCCGGGGCTCGGCGCGATCACGATCGCGACCGTGTACGGGCAGCCCGACAAGGCCGCGATCTTCGCGTACGAGAAGGGCGCGACGATGGACTACGAAACGCTCGCGCCGGCGCGCCGCGTGATGTTCTTTCTCGACAACGACACGTTCACGAACCTGTCGCCGGCCGGCGTCGCGCTGTTCGACGCGGCGGTGGACTGGGCGGCCGGGCGGCGCTGAGCCGCCACGTGTCGATCACGCGGCCGGCCGCGGCGCGCGCCGCCGCGATGCCGCCTCGATCAGTTGCGCGAGCGTTTGCGCGGGTTCCGACATCGTGCGCCGCGCGCGATGCACGAGCCCGATGTCGCGATGGAACGTGTGATGCCCGAGGTCGATCGCGCGCACGCCGGCCGGCCAGCGGCGATACACGGCGGTTTGCGGCACGATCGCGACGCCGACGCCGTGCTCGACCAGCTTGACGATCGCGTCGAGCTCGTCGAGTTCGCAGGTGTCACGCACCGCGATGTGCATCTTGCGCAGAAAGCGGTCGACCTGGCGACCGCCGAACGACGCGCGGTCGTAGCGCACGAACGGCTCGTTCGCGAGCAGCGCGGCCCAGTCCTTGCCCTTCGCGCCGCGCGGCACGATCAGCCGGAACGGTTCCTGCGCGAGCGTCGTCCAGTGCAGGTCGCTCTGCAGCGCGAACGGCGGGCGGATGATCGCGGCCATGTCGAGCTCGCCCGCGTCGACCCGGTTGACCAGCTCGATCGACAGCCCCGGGATCACGCGCGTGCGGCACGCGGGGTGCCGGCGATGGAAGTCGGCCAGCGCGGCCGGCAGCAGCGCGCTCTGCACCGACGCGATCGCGCCGATCGTCACGCGCACGGCGGCCGGCGAGCCGGGTGCGGTCGAGCTGAGGTTCTCGTACAGGCCGATCAGCGCCTGCGCCTGGTCGAGCACGTGATGGCCGCGCTCGTTGAGCCGCGCCGAGCGCCCTTGCCGGTCGAACAGCGCGAAGCCGAGCTCGGCCTCGAGGCGCTGCATCTGCGCGCTGACGGCCGCCTGCGTGAGCCCGATACGATTGCCGGCCGCGGCGAAGGTGCCTTCCCGGGCGACGGCGACGAGGGTTTTCAGTTCGCGGATCATTCATCGATTCCATTTGTGAATCGCAAAACTATATATTGATTTAATTTTTGCTCGGCCTTGTCTACCATGATGCCGTCCTCGCGCCACGCGAGCGTTTCTTCACGAGGCCATCATGAGTCTTTCCCCGTTTCACCTGGCGATTCCGGTCTACGACCTGCCGGCCGCGCGCGATTTCTACGGCCGCGTGTTCGGGCTGGAAGAGGGGCGCTCGAGTGCGCAGTGGGTCGATTTCAACTTTTACGGGCATCAGCTCGTGATTCACGAGCATCCGAAAACGGCGTCGCAGGAAGGCGCGCATACGAATGCGGTCGACGGCCACGACGTGCCGGTGCCGCATTTCGGGATCGTGCTCGACTGGGCGAGCTGGGAAGCGCTGGCCGAGCGGCTGCGCGGGTTCGGCGTGACGTTCGTGATCGAGCCGTACGTGCGGTTCCAGGGGCAGGTCGGCGAACAGGCGACGATGTTCCTGTTCGATCCGTGCGGCAATGCACTCGAATTCAAGGCGTTTCGCGACATCGGGCAGTTGTTCGCGAAGTGACCGGCGGCGGCGCCAGCGCCGATTGACGTTGGGTGCGAGAATGCGGCCTTCGGCCCGGCCGCGCGCAGATGCGACGGCCGGCGCCGCGCCGCACGGTATGGGTCCGTGCGCATCGTTTTCCAAGGAACCCGTATGGACAGTCACATCGCGCCGGTGGCGCTGAACAAGGCCTACCGTCTCCTCAATCACGGCCCGACCGTGCTCGTGTCGGCCCGCCACGACGGCGTCGACAACGTGATGGCCGCCGCGTGGGCGTGCGCGCTCGACTTCCTGCCGCCGAAGCTGACGGTCGTGCTCGACAAATCCGCGAAGACGCGCGAGCTCGTCGAGCGCAGCGGCACGTTCGTGATCCAGGTACCGACGGCCGCGCAATTGCAGCTCACGCACGCGGTCGGCAGCCACAGCCTCGCGGAGCGCCCCGACAAGCTGCGCGAAGCGGGCGTCACGCTGTTCGACGTCGACGGCCACGACCTGCCGTTCGTCGCCGGCTGCTCGGGCTGGCTCGCATGCAGGCTGATTCCGGAGCCGCACAACCAGCAGACCTACGACCTGTTCATCGGCGAGGTGGTGGCTGCGTGGTCCGACACGCGCGTGTTTCGCGACGGCCACTGGTATTTCGAATCGGCCGATCCCGCGCTGCGCAGCCTGCACTACATCGCGGGCGGCAATTTCTATGCGATCGGCGAATCGCTGCACGTCGATCCGGACGCGCAGTAAGCGCCGAACGACGACCTTTCCTGCGTCGGGGCGCGCGGCTTACGTGCGCTTTTTCAATTCCGCCAGCATGAGGTCGGCGAACGCCTGCGCGACACGCGGCAGTGTGCGCCCGCGCTTCGCGACGAGCGCGATCGGCCGCACGAACGCCGGATCGTCGATCGGCTTCGCGACCAGGTCGGGTTCGGCGCGCACCTCGCGGGCGGTCGCGGGCAGGATCGTCACGCCGAGGCCGCCGCGCACCATCGCGACGGCCGTCATCATGTAGGTCGGCTCGCACGCGATGTCGGGCGTGCAGCCGGCCGCTTGCAGCGCGGCATCGACGACGCTGCGCACGCTCGTGCCCTGCGCGGTGAGCACGAGCGGCACGCCGGCGACGTCGGCGGTGGCGACGCGGCGCTTGCGCGCGAGCGGATGATTTTTCGGGCACACGGCGACGAGCCGGTCGGCGCCCGCATACAGCACCTCCAGCGACGCATCGAACGTATCGCCGCCGGTCAGCCCGAGATCGGCTTCCTCGTTGCGCACCAGCGCGGTGACGAGGCTCGCGACGCCGTCGCGGATCTCGAAGCCCGCGCGCGGCACGTCGCGCCGGAACGACTGGATCAACTCCGGCAGCACGCTGGACGCGAAGGTCGGCAGGCACGCGAGCCGCACCGTGCCGCTCGTGCCTTCGCCAAGCGCGCGCGCATCGCGCAGCACGCGTTCCATGTCGTCGAGCGAGCGTTGCAACAGCGGCAGCAACTCGCGCCCGGTCTGCGTGAGCGCGACGCTGCGGCTGTTGCGGTCGAACAGGCGCGCGCCGACGATGTCCTCGAGCCGGCGGATCTGCACGGTCAGCGCCGGCTGCGACAGATGCAGCCGCGCGGCGGCGCGCGTGAAGTTGCCGGCGTGCGCGACGGTGACGAACGCGCGAATGTCGCGGAGATTCAGATCCATAACGATTCGTGATTGCTGCGATCAAATCATTTCAATTGTGCTATCGCTGCGGCGACCTTACGCTCGTCTCCAACAAAAGACAAGGTAGGAGACACGGATGCTGCCGTTACTCGGGCTTGGCACGATCGTCGTGCTGCTGGCCGCGATTCTGTCGAAGCGGATGTCGCCGCTCGTCGCGCTGATCGTCGTGCCGATCGCCGCATCGCTGCTCGGCGGCTTCGGACTGCACACCAGCAAGTTCGTCATCGACGGGCTGAAGGGGCTCGCGCCCGTGGTCGGGATGTTCGTGTTCGCGATCCTCTATTTCGGGACGATCACCGACGCCGGCACGCTCGACCCGATCATCGACCGGATCCTGCGCGCGGTCGGCACGCGGCCGACGCGCATCGTGATGGGCACGACGCTGCTCGCGCTGCTGATTCACCTCGACGGCTCGGGCGCCGTCTGCTTTCTCGTGACGATTCCGGCCGTGCTGCCGCTGTACGACCGGCTGAAGATGGACCGGCGCGTGCTGGCCGCCGCCGTGTCGATGGCCGCCGGCATCAACTTCCTGCCGTGGACCGGGCCGATGATCCGGGCGTCCGCGTCGCTGCACCTGCCGGTGTCGGCGCTGTTCAATCCGCTGATTCCGGTGCAGGCGATCGGGCTCGTGTTCGTGTTCGGCGTCGCGTACTGGCTCGGGCGGCGCGAGGAGAAGCGGCTCGGCCTGTCGCGCGACGACGCGTCGATTCCGCTGCCCAAGCGCGAACTGACGGCCGACGAGCAGGCGTTGCGCCGGCCGCACCTGTTCTGGTTCAACCTCGTGCTGACGCTCGTCGTGCTCGGCACGATGGTCGTGATGGGCGAGAAGATTCCGCCCGCGATGATGTTCATGGTCGGGCTGTGCATCGCGCTGATGGTGAATTACCCCGACGTCGACATGCAGCGAAAGCGCATCGACGCGCATGCGCGTGCCGCGCTGATGATGGCCGGCATCCTGCTCGCGGCCGGCGTGTTCACCGGCATCATGCAGGGCAGCGGGATGCTGAAGGCGATGGCGCAGGCGGCGGTCGGCTTCGTGCCGCCGTCGATGGCCGGCCACATTCCGGTGGCGCTCGGCCTCGCGTCGATGCCGCTCAGCATGCTGTTCGATCCCGATTCGTTCTACTTCGGCGTGCTGCCCGTGATCGCGGAAGTGGCCGGCCAGCTCGGCGTGCCGGCCGTGCAGGTCGGACAGGCGGCGTTGCTCGGCCAGATGACGACGGGCTTTCCGGTCAGCCCGCTCACGCCCGCGACGTTCCTCGTCGTCGGCCTGTGCGGGATCGAGCTGGCCGAGCATCAGAAATTCACGTTTCCGCTGTTGTTCGGCGCGTCGATCGTGATGACGATCGCGTGCGTCGTGCTCGGCGTCTTTTGATTCTTCCCGGCGGGCGTTTCGCCGGACGACGGTACGGACATGACAGCAAAGCAACCTGAACGGCGCGTGCGCATCGGCGCGGGCGCCGGCTACTCGGGCGACCGGATCGAGCCCGCGGTCGAACTGGCCGAACACGGGCAGCTCGACTACCTGGTCTTCGAATGCCTGGCCGAGCGCACGATCGCGATCGCGCAGCAGGCGCGGCGCAACGACCCGGCGCTCGGCTACGATCCGCTGCTCGATGCGCGGATGCACGCGGTGCTGCCGGTCGCGGCGGCCCGGCGCGTGCGCATCGTGTCGAACATGGGCGCGGCGAACCCGCGCGCGGCCGCACGGCGTACCGCGCGGATCGCGCAGTCGCTCGGCATCGCGGGGCTGAAAGTCGCGGCGGTCGAAGGCGACGACGTGCTCGACGTCGTGCTGCGCGGGGCGTTCCGCTTCGAGGAATCGGGCGACGCAGTCGCCGCGTATCGCGACCGCATCGTGTCCGCGAACGCGTATCTGGGCGCCGCGCCGATCGTCGACGCACTCGCGGCCGGCGCGGACGTCGTGCTGACCGGGCGCGTCGCCGATCCGTCGCTGTTCGCCGCGCCGCTGATCCATGCGTTCGGCTGGCGGATGGACGACTGGGACCGGCTCGGGCAGGCGACCGTCGTCGGCCATCTGCTCGAATGCGCGGGGCAGGTGACGGGCGGCTATTTCGCCGATCCCGGCTACAAGGACGTGCCGAATCTGGCGCGGCTCGGGTTCCCGATCGGCGAGGTCGCGGCCGACGGCGCGGTCGTGATCACGAAGGTGCCGCATGCGGGCGGCCGCGTGAGCGCGGCGACCTGCAAGGAACAGCTGCTCTACGAGATTCACGACCCGGCACGGTATCTGCAACCCGACGTCGTGGCCGATTTCACGCGCGTGGCGGTCGCCGAGGAAGCGGCCGATCGCGTGCGCGTGACGGGCGGGCGCGGCACCGCGCGGCCCGATACGCTGAAGGTGTCGGTCGCGTATGTCGACGGCTGGATCGGCGAAGGCCAGATCTCGTACGGCGGCCCCGGCGCGCTCGCCCGGGCGCGTCTGGCGCTCGACATCGTTCGAGAGCGGCTCGCGCTGACCGGCGTCGCGGCGAGCGAGCTGCGCTTCGACCTGATCGGCGTCGATGCGCTGTATGGCGACGCGACGCCGGCCGTGCGCGGCGAGCCGGCCGAGGTGCGCGTGCGGGTGGCCGGCCGCGCGGCGAACGCCGCCGAAGCCGCGCGGATCGGCAACGAAGTCGAGACGCTCTATACGAACGGACCGGCCGGCGGCGGCGGCGCGTTCAAGTCGACGCGCGAGGTGATCGCCGTGCAGTCGGTGCTGCTGCCGCGCGCGGCCGTGACGCCGTCGTTTTCATTCATGGAGGCCTGATGCAACTGCGTGAACTCGCGCATGCGCGCACCGGCGACAAGGGCAATACGCTGAACGTGTCGATCATCTGCCGCGATCCGCGTCATTACGACCATCTGCGCATGCATCTGGATGCGGAAACGGTGAAGGGATGGCTCGCGGGCATCGTGCACGGCGACGTCGTGCGCTACGAACTGCCGGCGCTCGGCGCGTTCAACTTCGTGCTGCGCGATGCGCTCGGCGGCGGCGTGACGCGCTCGCTCGCGCTCGACGCGCACGGCAAGTCGGTCAGTTCGGCGCTGCTCGCGATCGAGGTGCCCGATCCGGCGTGACGACGGCGTGACGACGGCGTCGCGGCCCGGACGCGGCAGGGCGCTTACGGAATCAGCAGTTCGCGACGGCCGTCCGCGTGCGCGATGCGCTCGCCGGCGATCTGCAGGCGCTGATCCCGACGATAGTCGTACACCGCCCGCGACGCGGCGAGCTGATCGAAATCGAGTTCGATCGCGTGCCGCGATTCGGTGTTGCCGGCTTCGAAGATCAGGTTGCCGAACGGGTCGACCGCGAGGCTGCCGCCGGCGAACACGACGTCGTGGCTGCCGCCGCCGACGCGGTTGGCGACCGCCGCGAACACCTGGTTCTCCATCGCGCGCGCCGTCACCGACGTGCGGTGGACGTTGCGGTACGGCTCCATGTTGCCGTCGGTCACGAGGATCAGTTGCGCGCCGAGCGCGGCGAGCGCGCGGCCGGTTTCCGGGAATTCGCTGTCGTAGCAGATCAGCAGGCCGATCCGCACGCCGCGCCATTCGACTGTCGCGTAGCGGTCGCCGGGCAGCACGACGCCGTGCTCGCTGACCCACAGGTGCGTCTTGCGGTAGCGCAGCGCGATGCCGTTCGGCGTGACGAACACGGTCGTGTTGTAGAAGCGGCCGCCATCGTTCTCGATCAGCCCGACCACGACCGCGACGTCGCGCGCGCGGGCGGCCGCGATCACCGCACCGACGCTCGAGCCGTCGAGCGGCTCGGCGAGTTCGGCGAGATTCGACGGATCGAGGAAGCCGGTGAGCTGCGCTTCCGGGAACATCACGAGGTCGGTGCCGGGTGCGCAGGTCGCGATCGCTTCGAGCGTGCGCCGCAGGTTGGTGGGCGTGTCGCCGTCGCGGCCGGCGAGCTGCACGATGTCGAGCTTCAGCTTCATGGGTGGTTTCGGGGGCAGTGGCCCGTCGCGACAGGCGGCGGAGCGGTTGGAACGAGGTCCTAGTATGCGCCGAACCCTGTCGTTGCCCATCCCGCCGACGTGCTAACCCGTTGGGGGTATTGATCTCGTGAACGACGTGCGGGCAGCCATGAAAAAAACGCCGACCCTTCGGAAAGGGTCGGCGAACAGGTCCTGACTGACGAGGAGGTGCCATCAGAACCCAGGCCAGCGTCTGCCGCCCGTTTCGTGTCGAACGGGCAGACCGGATCGGATCGCGCAAGGATAGGGGCGTGCCGTTCGTTTGCACAGAAGGCGCAGCCGATAGCGCGTATCGGCGGTACGGGAGGGGCGCAATGCGGGCCGCGAACGCGTCACGCCACCCGATCGTCACGTATCGGTCTGCGCCTTCAGGAACAGCGCAAACAGTTCAGACTGCGAATTGATCGCGAGCTTCGCGTAGATGTTGCGCCGGTGCACCTTGACCGTTTCGGCCGAGATGTCCAGCTTGCTCGCGACTTCCTTGTTCGAGCGTCCGCTCAGGATCAGCCGGATCACGTCGAGCTCGCGCGCGGTGAGCGGCGTGCCGAGCCGTGCCATCGCGTGCTCGAAGCCGTTCCCGGCATCGGCGCCGGGCCGGCGCGACGGAGCCGGTTCGGCCAGCATGGGCTCGTATGCGAAGCGCTGGCGCATCAGCGCGGCGACCCACGGCCGCACCAGGTCGAGCAGTGCCACGTGTTCGGGGCTGAAGCGCCGCTTGCTGCCGAGCGACAGGCACAGCGTGCGCGTGTCATCGAGCACGACGTTGAACTGCACCTCGTCCTCGACGACGTTGTGCGTGAAATAGCGCGTGTAGTACTCGGTGTCGCGAAAGCACTCGGGCGCGACGTCGGACAGCCGGAACAGGCCGCTCGTCGGCGCGTCGCGGTTCGCGATGTAGAACGGGTCCAGCAGGTACAGCCCCTGCACGTAGTCGCGGAACAGCGGGTCGGGGCCGCCGCCTTCGTACGCGCATTCGGCGAACACCTGCGGACGGCCGTCGCCGAACATCAGCGCGACCCAGCTGTCGACCGCGACGTATTCCTCGATCAGCCGGATCAGCGACAGCCAGAAACCCGGCTGGTCGAGCGTCTCGATGAGCCGCCCGACCGAGCGGTGCCAGGCGACGTCCTGCAAGGTCAGGTTCATGCGGGTGTCCATGTCGGGGGGGCGGCCGTACGGCGCGTGCGGCGCCGCGCCGTGCGTGGACGCGACGGCCTCGCCGGCCGATTCCCGCGCGCATCGTACGGAGCCTGGAGTGAAGAACGAGATCGTAACGCCGGCCGACGCGATTGGCGAGGCCGTGCGGCGTGGCCGGTGCGCGGCACCGGCATCGCGCCACGGCAACCGTGATCGTGCACACTTGCAACTCACACTTGCAACTTTCCGCAACGTTTCTTTCCGACCAGAACGAACCTCGTCATGACCGTCCCGCACCGGAACACACGTCTCGAGCCGCTCGCGGCTTCGCTCGCCGCACTTGGCGCACTCGCGGTACTCACGGCGCTCTCCGCGCCGTCGCCCGTTCATGCGGCCGAGCCGGTCCAGCTTGACCGTTCGTTGAAGACCTTCGTCCACGACACGTACGGCAACTGGCGTGCCGACCGCAAGGGTTGGCAGGCAGACGGCGACGATTTCATCTATGCGCCGTGCGGTTCGCTGCGCGTCGCGACCGCGGACGGCCCGCGCATGCTGCTCGCGATGTGCGGCGAGACCGAGGCTGCGGTACAGAACGGAATGCCGGGCATGGATTCGGACGCTTCGACCGGCGCGATCGATTTGTACGTGCTGAAGCCGACGGCCGACGGCAAGACGCTCGAGCCGATCGTGAAGAAGACGCAGATCGCGTCGGGCCAGCGCGGCGAGCCCGGCACGGTGCGCATCGAGCGGCTCGGGCCGCACCTGTTCGGGTTCGTCATCGGCGAAGGGGACATGCGGCAAGGCTATACGCAAACCTTCCGGTCGATCTGGCTGCCGTACGGCAATGCGCTGGTGCTGGCGGCGGCGCGCATCGACGAGGCGCTCGACAATGCCGAATCGAGCGAATGTGCGAATGCGCGGGCGCGTTGCGAGGAACGGCGCTTCGAGATCGCGCCGGACTTGGCCGGCGCCGGCGACGTCTATCCGCTGACGGTCACGGAAACGGGCACGCGCGGCGGCAAGGCCATCCACGCGCGCCATACGGTGAAGTTCGACGCGGCACGGGGCCGCTACGTCGTGCCGAAGGCATTGCGCGAAGGGTACTGATGCTTCGCGCAGGCACGGGCGGCATGGCGCCGCCCGCGCCTCACACGTACAGATAGCGCACGAGGTGGAAGAACACCGGCGCGGCGAAGCAGATCGAATCGACGCGATCGAGCATCCCGCCGTGGCCGGCGATCATCGAGCCCCAGTCCTTCGTGCCGAGCGAGCGCTTGACGGCCGACAGCACGAGCCCGCCGACGAAGCCCGCGATCACGATCGCGAGCGAGATCCCGAACGCCGCGCCGAAGCTGAACGGCGTCACGCGATACAGCGAGGCGCCGCACAGCGTGGCCAGCAGGCCGCCGCCGACGAAGCCCTCGATCGTCTTCGACGGCGACAGCTGCGGCGCGATCTTGCGGCGTCCGAACAGCTTGCCGACCACGTATTGCAGCACGTCGCTGATCTGCACGACGAACAGGAAGAAGAACAGCAGCAGCGCGTTCTGCCCGGCGTAGCGCGGGATGTCGAGAATCAGCACGGCCGGCGCGTGGCTCAGCCCGTACACGCACACCATCAGCGCCCAGTTGATCTTCGCGTTGCGGCTCAGGAATTCGCGCGTGTCCTGCGTGAGCGCCGACACGAGCGACATCGCGAAGAACAGGTGCACCGGCACGAAGATCGAGTACATCCCGTACCAGTTGATGCCGAGCAGCAGGTACTGCACGGGGATCGCGACGAAGAACGCGATGAAGAGCGTCGTGTGGTCGCTCGCGGTGGTCGGCGTGAGCGTGATGAATTCGCGCAGCGTCAGGTACGACAGCAGCGCGAACACCAGATACGTGACGTTGTTGCCGAGGCCGATCGCGACGGCCATGATCGCGATCATCGCCCACCACGCGCGGATGCGCTGGTTCAGGTTGACGATGGTCGCGCTCGTGCCGCCGCTGCGCGCGCCGAGGATCGCGCCGATCACGGTCGCGACGACGAGCACGCCCGTGACGCCCGCGACCAGTTCCCAGAAGAGGGTTCGCATGGTTGATGTCCGGAAAAGGAAGAAGGGGGCGCCGCGTTCAGCCGGCGGGCCGCTGCGGCGGCGCAAGCGCGATGACCGCGTCGCGCATGCGGGCGAGGAACGTCGGCTTGTCTTCCTGAGCGCCGAGCGCTTCGTTCGCGCCGAAATGCACCTTGCAGATCAGCGGCACGGGCCAGATCGCGCCCTTCGGCATGATGCGCTGCAGGTTCTCGAGATAGACGGGCGCGAGCGCCACGTCCGGGAACTCGGTCGCGAGATGGAACAGCCCGCTCTTGAACGGCTGCGGCAATACGTCGGCGCCGCGCGTGCCTTCCGGGAAGATGATGATCGAGTGACCCTGCCGCAGCGCGTCGCGCACCGGATCGAGCGGGTCGCCCCCGGATTCGCGATGACGGTCGATCAGCACGACGTTCAGCAGCTTCTGCGCGATGTGGCGCTTCAGGTCGCTGCTGTCCCAGTAATCGCGCGCGGCGACCGGCCGCACGACCGCACGCACGTCGCGCGGCAGCGCGGCGAGGATCGCGAGCGTGTCGATGTGGCTCGTATGGTTCGAGAAGTAGATCTTCTGCGTCGGGGACGGCGGCGCCTGATGCCAGACCGGATACGCGCCGGCGACGAGCCGCACGATGGACAGCAGGAAATCGCGCTGCCAGACGTTGAGGATGTTCATCGGCGCGCTGCCTCCTGCGTGCATGCCCGGCCCGCTGCGCATGCGCGGCGGGCGGAACCCCGGAATGCCGGCGCGGCAGGATGCGCGCCGGACGGCTCTTGTTTAAATTTTTTCAAATTCGTGGCTGCCTGTCGCAGGTCCGCGATAATCGGACGATTCGCCGTCGCACGCTGTTGCGTCGCGGCGAATGCGCCGGTCGGCGGCGTGATAATCGGCTGTTGCACGAGTGCCCGTCTGCAGTTCGAATCGATCTCGCTGCGCTCGGGCCAGCGGATTATCGCGAGTTTCGCCAAAAAATGCCAGATTGGCGCCGCGCCGCGCGGCCGGCCGCAGGCTTGACGCATCGGGGCGGCTCGGCGACGATGAGGGCCGTTCCAGCCAGGCCGGCCAAGGCCGTTTCGCCGCCCGGGGCATCGCGGCGGGAAATGCATCCGACCGTGCCGCACGAATAAAACGAATACGAAACGATGAGCCTCTACGCACTCAAACCCAAATTCCAGAATCGTCTGCGCCCGTTCGCGAATTCGCTCGCCGAACGCGGCGTCACGGCCAACCAGGTCACGCTGTTCGCGGCCGGCGGCTCGATCGTCGTCGGCGCGCTCGCCGGGCTCGGCGTGTTCGCCCGCGCGCTGTTCCTGCTGATTCCGCTGTGGCTGTTCGCGCGGATGGCGCTCAATGCGATCGACGGGATGCTCGCGCGCGAGCACGGGCAGAAGAGCACGCTCGGCGCGTACCTGAACGAGCTGGGCGACATCGTGTCCGATGTCGCGCTGGTGCTGCCGTTCCTCGCCATTCCCGCGTTCGCTCCGGCGGACGTCTGGCTGTTCGCGCTGACGGCGGTGATCGTCGAATGCGCGGGGCTGATCGGCCCGCTCGTCGGCGCGACGCGCCGCTACGACGGCCCGTTCGGCAAGAGCGACCGGGCGCTGGCACTCGGCGCGTTCGCGCTGTGGATCGGCTTCGGCTTGCCGGTCGGCAGCGTCGCCGCGTGGCTGTGGCGGCTGCTGATCGTGCTGTCGATCGTGACGGTGGTGCGGCGCGTCCAGGCCGGCATCGCCGAAGCGGGCGGCTGACGGCAGCCGACGCGAAAGCCGGACCGGCGCCGGAGGGCGGCGCCGCACACATTCGAATAACGAAACGAGAGAGATCGCATGAGCGCACGCACGGCCCGTGAGGCCGACTTCATCACGCACGACGGCGAAACGCTGTTCTATCGTCACTGGCCTGCCACAGGCGCGCGCTGCCGCGGCGCCATCGTGCTGCTGCACCGCGGCCACGAACATTCGGCGCGCGTCGCGCACCTCGTCGACGAGCTCGACCTGCCGGAGTTCGCCTTTTTTGCATGGGACGCACGCGGCCACGGCCGCTCGCCGGGCGCGCGCGGCTACAGCCCGAGCGCGGCCGCGTCGGTGCGCGACCTGCAGACCTTCGTCGAGCATATCCGCGACACGCACGGCATCGCGATCGAGGAGATGGCCGTGGTCGGCCAGAGCGTCGGCGCGGTGCTCGCGGCGACCTGGGCGCACGACTACGCGCCGCCGATCCGCGCGCTGGTCGTCGCGTCGCCGGCGTTCCACATCAAGCTCTACGTGCCGTTCGCGCGGCCCGGGCTGCGACTGATGCACAAGCTGCGCGGGCTGTTCTACGTGAACAGCTACGTGAAACCGAAATTCCTCACGCACGATCCCGAGCGAATCGCGAGCTACGCGTCCGATCCGCTGATCACGCGGCCGATCGCGGTCAACATGCTGCTCGACCTGCACGATACCGCGCAGCGGATCGTCGCCGACGCGGCCGCGATCACCGTGCCCACGCAACTGCTGATTTCGGGCGCCGACTGGGTCGTGCATCGCGGCCCGCAGGACCGCTTCTTCGAACGGCTCGGCTCGGCGCGCAAGGAGCGCATCGTGCTGCCGGGCTTCTATCACGACACGCTCGGCGAGCGCGACCGTGCACAGGCGCTCGCGCCGCTGCGCGCGTTCGTGCTGCGCGAATTCGATGCGCCGAGCCCGCGCGTGTCGCTCGTCGATGCCGACCGGCGCGGCGCGTTCCACGACGAATATGCGGCGCTCGGCCGGCCGCCGGCCAACGTGTTCGCGCGGGCGTACTGGGCGCTCACGCGCGCCGGCCTGAAAGCCGGCGGCGCGCTGTCGGACGGCATCGCGCTCGGGCTGCGGCTCGGCTTCGATTCGGGCTCGACGCTCGACTACGTGTACCGCAACCGCGCGCAGGGGCGGCTCGGCATCGGCGCGCTGATCGACCGCACGTATCTCGATTCGCCCGGCTGGGTTGGCATCCGCCAGCGCAAGGTGCATCTGCAGGAACTGATCGGCGCGGCGATCGGCCGCCTGCGCGGGCACGGCTCGCCGGTGCGGATCGTCGACATCGCGGCCGGCCACGGGCGCTACGTGCTCGACGCGATCGCAATGGCCGCCGAGCGCGACGGCGCGGCGCCCGACGACATCACGCTGCGCGACTACAGCCCGCCGAACGTCGAGGCCGGGCGCGTGCTGATCGCGCAGCGCGGCCTCGAGCCGATCGCGCGCTTCGAACGCGGCGACGCGTTCGACGAGGCGTCGCTCGTGACGCTCGAGCCGCGGCCGACGCTCGCGATCGTGTCGGGCCTGTACGAGCTGTTCGGCGAGAACGCGCTGATCGAGCGTTCGCTGCGCGGGCTCGCGCAGGCCGTGCCACCGGGCGGCTATCTCGTCTATACGGGGCAGCCGTGGCATCCGCAGCTCGAATTCATCGCCCGCGCGCTGAACAACCACCGCGGCGAATCGACCTGGGTGATGCGACGCCGTTCGCAGGCCGAAATGGACGAGCTCGTCGCGCGGGCGGGCTTCCGCAAGCTCGACCAGCGGATCGACGAGATGGGCATCTTCACGGTGAGCCTCGCGCAGCGGGTCGACGCGTCATGAGCGCGCTCGGCGGCGGCGCGGGCGGCGGGCTGACCGAGCCGGCGGCCGGCGCGCGCGACGCGTCGTTTGTGCTGCGCTTCGGCTGGCTCGCGGCGATGGGCGCGGTGTTCTTCTCGACCTACGGCTTCGCGAACTGGCTCGCGGCGCGCCGCGCCGCGGTGCCGACCTTCGCGTTCGGCTGGGAGCAGGCGATCCCGTTCGTGCCGTGGACGATCGTGCCGTACTGGTCGATCGACCTGCTGTATGCGCTGTCGTTCTTCTTCTGGACGCGCCGCGACGATCTGCTCGATCACGTGAAGCGGCTGCTGACTGTGCAGCTGGTGTCGGTCGCGTGTTTCATCGCGTGGCCGCTGCGCTTCGGCTTCGAGCGACCCGACGCGGGCGGCGTGGCCGGTGCGCTGTTCACGCTGCTGATGGGTTTCGACAAGCCGTTCAACCAGGCGCCGTCGCTGCATATCGGGTTGCTGGTCGTGCTGTGGGCCGTCTATGCGAAGCATCTGCGCGGCACGTTCGCCCGCGTCGTGCTGCATTTGTGGTTCGCGGCAATCGGCGTGTCGGTGCTGACGACCTACCAGCATCACGCGATCGACGTGCCGACCGGGGCGGCCGTCGGCTGTCTCGCACTGTTCCTGTTTCCGTTGCGCGATGCCGCGGGCCGATTGCCGGGCGCCGAGGCGTCGCCATCCGCAGCCGGCCGCGCGCTCGCGCGCCGCTACGCGTGCGGCGCCGCACTGGTCGCACTCGCGGCGCTGGCGTGCGTGCCGCGCGCGCCGGGCTGGGCGCTGGCGGCAGGGTGGGTCGCGCTGGCGCTCGCCTGCGTCGCATGGGCTTATCGACGTGGCGCGCCCGGCGCGTTCCAGAAGGATGCGCACGGACGGTTACCGGTCTTCATCGGCTGGCTGCTCGCGCCGACGATCGCCGGCGCGTTCGTCAATTCGCGGCTGTGGACGTTCCGGCAGCCGGCGCCGGTGCGGATCGACGAGCGTGTGTCGATCGGCCGGACGCCGACGACGCGCGACATCCGGCGCGACGGCTTCACCGCGCTGGTCGACCTGACCGCCGAGATGCCGCGCTGGGCGGCGGCCGATGCAGCGCTCGCGTATGCGTCGGTGCCGCAGCTCGATCTCGTCGCCCCGACCGCGGCGCAGCTCGCGCAGGCCGTCGCGGCGCTCGAACGCCTGCACGGCGAGGGGCGCGACGTACTGGTCTGCTGCGCGCTCGGCTATGGCCGCAGCGTGCTGTGCGCGGCCGCGTGGCTCGCCGCGCGGCGCGGGCTGGCCGATGCGCGCGACGCGCTGGCC
>FTHQ01000115.1_pt1 | contig 18353 bp, 19 predicted proteins | sample 1641001 | NCBI WGS metagenome assembly FTHQ01 (sample SAMEA3914872, study PRJEB12502) | metagenome | biome: forest; material: soil | place: Canada | collected 2011-07-03 | depth 0.3 m | reverse complement strand
GCGTCGGCGCCCGCGATGCCCGCGCCGTCGCCCGCCACGTAGAGGCCGCGCACCGACGTGCGTCCGGCCGCGTCGCGCTCGGGCAGCCAGGCGCGATTGAGCGGGTCGAATTCGAAGCGGCAGCCGGCGAGATCGGCGAGCTGCGTCTCGGAACGCAGGCCGAAGCCGAGGCCGAGCGCGTCGCAATCGAGTACGCGTGGCGACGCGGTTTGCCCATCGTCGCCGGCGGCGCGCCATGCGAGCCCCGTCACATGCCGGTCGCCGAGCACGCGCTCGAGCGTGACGCCCGTTTCGATCGCGACGCCATGCGCGCGCAGCCAGCCGATGGTGTAGAGCCCCTTCGCGAAGATCGACGGCATGCGCAGCAACGCGGGCGCGGCAGCGGCCTGGCGGCGCAGTGGGCTCGTGTCGAGCACGGCCGCGACGTTCGCGCCGGCCTTCGCATACTGGTAGGCGACGAGGTAAAGCAGCGGCCCCGTGCCCGCGAGCACGATGCGCCGGCCGATCGCGCAGCCCTGCGCTTTCAGCGCGACCTGGGCGCCGCCGAGCGTATAGACGCCCGCGAGCGTCCAGCCCGGCACGGGCAGCATGCGGTCGGTCGCGCCGCTCGCGACGATCAGGTGCGAGTACGGCACCGTCACTTCGCGGCCGTCCTGCAGCGTGTCGACGCGGCCGGCGCCGCATGACCACGCGAGCGTGTTCGGCCGGTAGTCGACCTGCGGCAGCAGCGCGGCCATCGTCTGGTGCACGGCGTCGGCCTTCGCCGCCTCGAAACCGTACAGCGTGCGCTTGCCCCGCACGAAGGCGGCGTCGGCCGGCGGTTGGCGGTAGATCTGCCCGCCCCAGCGCGCGTTCTCGTCGATCACGACCGGGTGCAGCCCCGCGTCGACCAGCGCCTCGGCCGCGCGCACGCCGGCCGGCCCCGCGCCGACGATCACCGGTTGCAGTACGGCGCTCACGATGCGTCTCCGGTCGCGGCCGGCCGGGCGGCCGTAAGAATCCGCATGCCGTCGGCGATCGGCGTCGAGCATGCGCGCACGCGTGCGCCGGCTTCGGTGCGCACCCAGCAGTCCTGGCAGGCGCCGATCAGGCAGAAACCCGCGCGCGGCTGGCCGCTGAATTCGCTGACGCGCACGCGACGCTGCGCGACCAGGATCGCGGTGAGCACGGTGTCGCCGGCGAGCGCCTGCGCGGGCCGGCCGTCGAGCACGAACGCGACGGGGGCGCGTTCGCGTTCGGCGACGCGCACGAACTGCGCGCCGTCGTCCGCGACGTGAGTGGAACGGGAAACGGGAGTCGTCATCAATGTTGGCCGATCAGGATGCGGTTCAGGCCGTACACGCGATCGAGCAGCAGCATCGCGCCGGCGGTGATGAAGATGACGAGCGCCGACACCGACGCCATCATCGGGTCGATCGATTCGGTCGCGTACATGTACATGCGCACGGGCAGCGTGACCGTCTGCGGCGACGTGACGAAGATCGACATCGTCAGCTCGTCGAAGCTGTTGATGAACGCGAGCAGCCAGCCGCCCGTGATGCCGGGCACGATCATCGGCAGCGTGATGCGGCGGAAGGTCGTCCACGGGTCCGCGCCGAGCGAGCACGCGGCCTGCTCGATGCTGCGGTCGAGGCCGGCGACCGACGCGAGCACGAGGCGCATCACGAACGGCGTGATGACGATCATGTGCGCGAGCACGAGCCACGCGAACGAGCCGGTCGCGCCGATCAGCGCGAAGAAGCGCAGCAGCGCGATGCCGAGCACGAGGCCGGGAATCACGAGCGGCGACAGCAGCAGCCCGTTCAGGAACGCGCGGCCCGGAAACGTCGCGCGGCCGATCGCGAGGCCGGCCGGCAGCCCGATCGCGAGCGACAGCGTGGCCGACGCGAACGCGAGCTTCACGCTGTTGAAGAACGCGGTCACGAAGTCCGGATAGTCGAGGATCGCGCGGAACCAGCGCAGCGACACGCCGCGGGTCGGCAGTGTCAGCGTTTCGTCGGGCGTGAACGCGACGAGCACGACGATCACGAGCGGCGCGAGCACGAACAGGATCACGAGCGTGTGGAAGGCGAGGGCGAAGGGACCGTTCTTTCTCATCGCGATGCGCCTCCGAGGCTGCGCGCGTAGCGGCGTTCGAGCACGCGGTAGTAAGTGAGCATCACGACGAGGTTCGCGGCGAGCAGCAGCACCGCGATCGTCGCGCCGAGCGGCCAGTTCAGCGAGCCGAGGAACTCGTCGTAGACGGCCGTGGCCGCGACCTTCAGCCGTCGTCCGCCGAGCAGGCCCGGAATCGCGAACGCGCTCGCCGACAGCCCGAACACCATCAGGCTGCCCGACAGCACGCCCGGCATCAGTTGCGGCACGACGATGCGGCGCAGCGTCGTGAACGGCGACGCGCCGAGCGACAGCGCCGCGTGTTCGGTCTGCGGATCGAGTCGCTGCAGCGCGGTCCACACGGGAATCACCATGAACGGCAGCATCACGTGCACCAGTGCGATCACGATCGCGAAGGTCGTGTATTCGAGCTTGTACGGCCCGAGACCCGCGAGCCCGAGCGCCTGGTTCACGAGCCCGCCGGTGTTCAGCAGCATGCTCCAGCCGAACGCGCGCACGACCACCGACACCAGCAGCGGCGCGAGGATCGCGAGCAGGAACAGCGAGCGCCACGGGTCGCGCATTTTCGACAGCACGTACGCTTCCGGCGTGCCGATCGCGACGCAGATCGCGGTGGTCAGCGCGGCGATCCCGAACGTGCGCGCGAAGATCGTGTGGAAATACGACGAGCCGAGCACTTCCGCGTAGTTGCCGAACTGGAACGCGGCGATCGGGCCGGTGGCCGGGTCGAAGCGGTAGAACGTCAACACGAAGGTCATCGCGAGCGGCACGAGCACGAGCGCGGCGAAGAGTGCGAATGCGGGCGCGCACATCAGCCACAGCGGCGCATGGGCGCGCCAGCTCGCGCGTGTCGTGCGGGCCGGCTGCGTCGCGTGCGCGGCGGTGCGTGTCGGCACCGCGTCATGCGCACCCGATCGCGCGAGTCCGGCCGGTGCGACGTCGGTCGAGAGCGGGCGGGAAGGCGGTCGCATTCAGGCCTCCCGGCGCATCACGCGCACCGCGTCGCTGTGCCAGTCGATGCCGACCGGCGCGCCTTCCGCGAGCGGTTCCGCGCCTTCGTTCTGGCAGCACACGAGCACTTCGCCGAGCGCGCTGTCGACGCGGTACAGCCACTGGCTGCCGAGGAAGAACCGGCTCGTGACGGTCGCGGCGAAGCGGCCGGCGTCGGGCGCGCACAGCCGCAGCTTCTCCGGACGGATGCAGACCGACACCGCGTCGCCGACGCGCATGTCGCGCTCGCGCGGCGGCAGGTGCGCGGTGCGGCCCGTCTCGGCGAGATCGTGCCCGAGGTCGATGCGGATCGCGTCGCCGTCGTGCGCGACGATCGTGCCGGGCAACAGGTTCGCCTTGCCGATGAACTGCGACACGAAGCGGTTTTCCGGGCGCTCGTACGCGCGGTACGGCGTATCGGTCTGCGTGATGCGGCCGGCTTCCATCACGACCACGCGGTCGCTGATCGACAGCGCTTCGGACTGATCGTGCGTGACCATGATCGTCGTCGTGCCGATCTTGCGCTGGATCGCGCGCAGCTCGAACTGCATCTCCTCGCGCAGCTTCGCGTCGAGGTTCGACATCGGTTCGTCGAGCAGCAGCACGGGCGGCTCGATCACGACCGCGCGCGCGATCGCCACGCGCTGCCGCTGGCCGCCCGACAATTCGCGCGGAAAGCGGTGCGCGAGCGCGTCGAGCCGTACGAGCGCCAGCGCCGCGCGGATGCGCTCCGCGCGCTCGGCCTTGTCGACGCCGCGCATGTCGAGGCCGAAGCCGACGTTCTCAGCGACGCTCATGTGCGGAAACAGCGCATAGCTCTGGAACACGATGCCGAGCCCGCGGCGGTTCGGCTTCAGGTGCGTGATGTCCTGCCCGTCGAGCGCGATGCGGCCGCGCGTGACGTCGACGAAGCCGGCGATCATCTGCAGCGTGGTGGTCTTGCCGCAACCGGACGGCCCGAGTAGCGACACGAATTCGCCCTGTTCGACCGACAGGTTGACGTCCGCGACGGCGGTGAGCGCGCCGAAGGTTTTCGTCAGATCCGTAAGCGTGAGAAACGACATGGAGAGCTCCGGTTCGCACACCGCGTGGCCGGTGCGCCGATGACGCGGACTCTAGCCAGCCATATTTCGGCGCGTCAATTTCGAATTCTGCTCAACGGGATGAATTTCGAAAAAATTCCGTTTAACGGAACGAACAGGCCGATCGCAGGTGAATCGTTCCGATGGATGAAGGGCGCCCGAGCTGCGAAACGCACGCGTCAATCCCGTGCACACCCGGATGTCAGCGGAATTTCGACCGGACGACAATGGCGGCTACCCTATTCCGTTCAATGAAATCGTCGAGGAGAGCCGGCATGCAGGAACCCCATTCGCCCGGAACGTCGCCGGCCGCGCGCACGCCGCGCCCGGACGAGGGCGTCGTCGACGCGGCAGATGCGGTCGAGCCGGCCGGCGCGCCCGGTACCGGCATGCTGCAGCGTGCGTTCGCGATCCTGCGCGCGCTGGCCGGCATGCAGCAGGACGGCGTGCGCGTCACGCATCTTGCGAAGGCCGTCGGCCTCACGCAGGGCACCGCGCACCGGATCCTGCAATCGCTGATCGCCGAAGGGATGGTCGAACAGGACGAGCAGTCGAAGCTGTACCGGCTGAGCGTCGACTTCTTCGCGCTCGCCGCGCAGGCCGGCAACCCGAGCAGCATGCGCACGCTGTGCCGTCCGGCGTTGCTGCGGCTGTGCGCGAGCCTCGGCGAGACGATCTTCCTGCTCGTGAAGAGCGGCTTCGACGCCGTGTGTCTCGACCTGTGCGAAGGGCCGTTTCCGATCCGCTCGTTTACCGGCGACATCGGCGGGCGCATCGCGCTCGGTGTGGGGCAGGGCAGCCTCGCGATCCTCGCGTTCCTGCCCGAAGCCGAACGCGAGGAGGTGATCCGCTTCAACGTGCCGCGCATTCGCGGCTACGGCGTGCTCGACGAGGTGTATCTGCGCACCGAGATCGAACGCGTGCGGCAACTCGGCTACGCGGGCCGCAATAGCGGCGTGCTCGACGGGATGGCCGGCGTCGCGGTGCCGATCCTCGACCGCACCGGTTATCCGGTCGGCGCGCTGAGCGTCGGCACGCTCGCGTCGCGGCTCGGCGACGACCGGATGCCGATGGTCGTCGAACTGCTGCGACGCCAGGCCGACGCGATCGGCCCGCGCACCAATCCGTTCGACGCCGCGTTGCGGCGGCCGATGCACGGGCTATCGGGGAAAACCGTCTAGCGAGCGTCGCGCGTTGCCGTTTCATCGGCTTGCTTGCGCAAGCCATGCACGTCCGATCAAGGCGCGCAGGGTCCGGCGGACTCGCGCGCTTTCGTTTTTCTTGCGGGCTTGCGCGTGTGGCGCCGCGAGCGCGCGATACGTTCGGATCGAATGGCGTTTTTCGAGGGTTATACGACCTTTGAGCCATATACGTCCCGTTCCATACTTCACATGAACGAGCAAGCCGGAGTCCGCACACAAACGCAATGACGCGTCGCATATCCGGCCTGATCAATCACGACATGAAAAGGAACGGAAGATGCGACTCAAGAGCAAATCGGCATTGATCACGGGCGGCACCAGCGGCATTGGTCTGGCCACCGCGAAGCTGTTCATTTCAGAAGGCGCGCGCGTCGCGGTGACGGGGCGCGACGAGGCCGTATTCGAGCGGGTGAAGGCAGAGCTTGGCGAGCATGCGATCGTGCTCAAGGGCGACGTACGGTCGCTCGACGACATGCGCGCGATTGCAGCCGAGGTCAACGACACGTTCGGCGGCCTCGATGTCGTGTTCGGCAACGCGGGCTGGGCGTTCCCGTCTGCCGTCGACGACATCGACGACACGCTCTACAACGACATCATGGACGTCAACGTCAAGGGCGTGGTGTTCACGCTTCAGGCGGCGCTGCCGTACTTGCGCGAAGGTTCGTCGGTGATCCTCAATACCTCCTTCGTCGCGCAGACCGGCAAGCATGGCATCTCGTTGACCGCCGCAGCGAAGGCCGCCGTGCGATCGCTGGCCCGCAGCTGGTCGTACGAATTTCTCGACCGGAAGATCCGCTTCAACGCGATCGCGCCCGGCGCGATCGACACACCGCTGCTCTCGAAATGGGGCAAGCCCGCCGAATGGGTGCGCGCCCGCAAGGCCGAATTCGCCGAAGCGATTCCGGTGGGTCGCATGGGCACGGCGGACGACATCGCCTGCGCCGCGCTCTATCTCGCCAGCGACGAATCGTCGTTCGTCGTCGGCACCGAGCTGGTCGTCGATGGCGGCGCGTCGCAGCTTTAAGCCCGTGCGTCACGTTTCCCGAGCCCGGTAGGTCGTCCCGGCGCGTTCCCCTCCCGATTTCACGTCCGCCGCGCGGTTCGCCGTGGCGGTTATTTCATCCGGCCCGGCGGGGTTGCGCTCGCCCATGGGCCGAAGTGCAAGGAGCAATCATCTTGACCGACAGTAGCGACAACCATGCGCCCACCGGGCCACTCACACGGGCAGGCCGTTCCCGCCGCGATGTCCTGAAGTTCGGCAGCGCCGCCACCCTCGGCGCCGTGCTGGGCGGCAGCGCGTTGCTCGGGCACGCCGCGCCTGCGCCGACACCGACAGGCAGCGCAGGGCTGCTTGCGCCGAACGAGCCGCTCGACATCCTGATCGTCAATTACGACGGCGGCACGCTGCTCGACTTCGCGGGCCCCAGCGAAATCTTTCACCGGCTGCCGAATACGAACGTTCGCTACGCGAGCCTCGATGGCGGCAACGTGACGCTCGAATTCGGCGTCGTGTACGGGAAGACCGAGCGATTGGCGGATATCGACAAGACCGACGTGATCCTCGTGCCCGGCGGGTCCGATTTGTCGGCGCCGATGCGGCCGGCGTATCAGGCGCAGATCCGGCGTCTGGCGGAAAGGGCGAAACACGTGACGTCGGTGTGCAACGGCTCGCTCGTGCTCGCCGCGACGGGCGTGCTCGAGGGCAAGCGCAGCGCGTGCCATTGGGCGTTCGTCAACAAGCTGGCCGAATACGGCGCGATTCCCGTTCCCGACCGCTTCGTCGAAGACGACAACGGCCGCTTCATGAGCGGTGGCGGCGTGACGGCGGGCATCGACTTCGCGCTGCGCGTGGCGGCGAAGCTGCGCGGCCAGCCGGCCGCCGAATACACGCAACTCGTGATCGAATACGATCCCGCTCCGCCGTTCCACTCCGGTCATCCGAGCGATGCACGGCCCGAACTCGTCGCGATGGTCGACAAGAAGCTGCCGGGCGCATCGAAGGGCCTCGCACGCATCCCCGGCGTTCGCTGACACGTTTGCTGGCAACCCGTGCAGGGTTGCCTGCCTCTTCAATTCAAACCCTATTCGGAAATCACTCGATGCGACAGATCCATCCGTGTACGGCTGCGTTTGCAGCCTGCGTGTCCTTTTTCGCACTCGCGACGCCGGCGCTCGCCGCAGGTTCGCAACGCCCGCCCGAAGCGGCCATCAAGGCCGAAAACGCGCGATGGGCGGATGCCTTTGCGCGAGGGGATTACGACGCGATCGGCCGCCTCTATACCGACGACGGCGCGCTCTTGCCGCCGGGAGGCGATAAAGTCACGGGCCGCCGCGCGATCACCGAGTACTTCACCAACGGGTATGCCGGATCGAAACCCGGCACTGTATCGTTCAGCCATTACGAGTTCTACGGCAATGAGCGGGTCGTGACGGAGGTGTCGGATGCGGAGGTTCGCGACGGTGATGGAAAGCTGAAGATCCGCGCCAAGCAGACGCTCGTCTTTCTGAAGCAGGGCGGCGTGTGGAAGCTGCATCGCGACATGTGGAACGCTTACCCGCCGGTCAAGGATTGACGATCGTCGACGTCCGGCGAAAGGACGCGCGACGTGCCCACGCGCCCATCGCCGGTTAGCGGGAAGCGGGCCACGCAGCGCGCTGATCGGCAGGGCTCGATCAGCGCGCTGCGTTCGTTCTGCTCTCGCGTCGAATCGCTTGCGGCGGATGCCCGTGCAGCTTGATGAACGCTCGGCGCATCCGTTCGGGATCGGTGAATCCCACCGCCAGCGCAATCTGTTCGATCGGTTCGCTGCCGCCCTGCAGGCGCAGCCTTGCGGCTTCGACGCGCAAACGCTCGACGGCCCGCGCCGGCGTTTCACCGGTTTCCCGGCGAAACGCGCGGCCGAACTGTCGCACGCTCAGGCTGGCGGCATCGGCGAGCCGTTCGACCGGCAACGCTTCGGCCAGATGTTCGCGGGCGAAATTCAGCGCAATGCGGATGCGATCCGATTCCGGCTCCATCTGCGACATCGCGGAGAATTGCGACTGCCCGCCGGGCCGCCGATACGGAACGACCAGCAGCCGCGAGACCTCGCGCGCGATCTCCGCGCTCATGTCCCGTTCGATCATGCCGAGCGCCAGGTCGATGCCGGAGGCAATACCCGCCGACGTCCAGACGCGGCCATCGACGACATAGATGCTGTCGCCGTCGACCCGCGTGCGAGGGAAACGCGACTGCAATTGCGCCGCGTATCGCCAGTGCGTCGCGGCTCTCAAACCGTCCAGCGAGCCGGTTTCGGCAAGCAGGAACGCGCCCGTGCACACGCTTGCCACCCGCGACGCCTTGGCGGCCAGTTTTTTGGCCGCGGCGATATTGTCCGAGGTCTGCATCGGCGCGATATCGCCGCCGACGAACACGACGGTGTCGAACGCGCGTCTTCCGATCGGTTTCGTGTCGATCGAAAGGCCGGTATTGCCGGGAATCGGGCCGCCGGTTGGCGAGATGACATGAAGCGCGTAGGGCGTATGGCCGGCGGCCGTGGCCACCTGATTGAAGGCCGACAGCGGGCCGCCAAGATCGAGCGCGTCGTAGCCACGGCAAACGAAAAATCCAATGCGATGCATCACGAAGCCATTGATCGAGAACCCCGGAATGGCGAATTCTACCGGGAACCCTCGAATTGTGTCGTTTGACTCGAAACGAGGGAAAACCGTTGTTTACGCCGCCGTCGATCAACTGTATTCGTTTGCGCCGTGCTGATGCGATGCCGACGGAAAGCGATGCTCAGCGACGGTAGATGAACTCGAGATCGGTCGATGCGCCGACCTTGAAATCGTACGTGCCGACCCGCTTGAAGCCGGCCTTCTCGTAGAACGCGATGGCCTTCGCATTGCCGGACCACACGCCCAGCCATACCGGGCCGGGGCGCGTCGCGGCGAGATACTCGAGCGCGGCGTCGAACAACGCGCGTCCGGCGCCGGTTCCCTGCGTGCCGCGGCGCAGATAGATCTGATGGATCTCGCCTGAACCGTCCGCCACTTCCGGGTGCGGAAGCTTGCACGGCCCCGCGTGCGCATACCCGACCAGCGTGCCGTCGTCGCCTTCCGCGACCCACGTCCGGCACTGCGGGTCGCCGAGCTGTTCGGTGATCGCGGCAACCGAGTAGGTGCGGGCCTCGTACTCGGCCAGATCGTTCGGCGGATAGTCGATGCCGAAGCCGTCCTGCAGAAAGGTTTCGCGAAACGTATCGCGTTTCAGTTCGGCAAGCGGTATGGCATCGGCCAGGGTCGCAACGCGGATCAACATGACGCTTCTCTCGGTTCGGTATCGGGCCGACAGTTTATCCCGGGTGATGTCGAGCAGCCGCTTCGTGGCCTGCCGACCGGCGACCGCCGCAGTCGGACGCACGGCGGCCTCGTTCACGTCGACATCGGCAGGCCGCGCGATCGCTTCCGGGTCGGGCAGCGATGTTGCGCGCGGTCGTGCAGGCGGCTTCCCGATGCGGAAAAAGCGCCGATTTTGCAGCGCAGCGAAAGGCGCCGACGCTCGGCTGGCCCGGCCCCCGTAACCCACGGAAACCGCCGGCACGGTCATCATGCGGATGCCGATGGTTGACCGCCGGCGGACATGCTAGGATTTCCGTCAAACAACTCCGGAGACTGCGATGCCGTTCATCTGCGAAAACGTTGAATGTCGTGCCGTGCTGGCTCGCGGGCAGGTCAGGCACCATCAGGAGGGCGCCGGCTGGTGCTTCTACTGCCCGGACTGCAACACCAGAAACGAGTTGATGAATATCGGCACGCTCAGCGGCCCTGTCGAGCTGGTTCAGCCGGAGCGGGCCAGCCCGCCGCACAAGGTCGTCGCGACGGCCCGGCCGCTGGATGACGGCCGATACGCGGCGCAGTTGAGCGTCCAGCGGGCGCTCGCCGTGAAAGGCACCTACGCGGCCGAAGAGCACTGGGATGAACTCGGCGTATTCGGCGACGCGCAGGAAGCCGTCGCGCACGCGAAGTCTTTCGCCACCGACCTGCTGCAGCGCGCGGCGTAGTCGGCACTGTTCCGTGAATGAACGAGGGGCGTCGCGCATGCGTGCGCGACGCCCCGTTGCGTTTTCCGCCCGCGTTCGTCAGTCGCGGATATTGAACGAGACAGGTTGCTTCGCGATGCGCTGATACGTGCCGTCCCGAATCAGGCTACCTACCGAGAAAGCCGCGTGCGGTCACGCAGCCGGCGCCTGCGTTGCGCGGGCCCGTTCGCGCGCCGCGACGAGTTCCCTGATCCGCGCGCGGTCGGCCGGCGTCGCCGGCGTGAAGATCACGAGGCTCAGGTCCGGGCGGCCGGTAACCGAGAACGTCGAATGTTCGAGCGCGATCCGGCCGGCTCGCGGATGGCGGATCTCCTTCGTGGCTTCTTCGTGCGTACGGATATCGTGGTCGCGCCACATCGCGTCGAATTCGGCGCTGGTCGCGCGCATCTCGTCGACGAACGCCTGCACGGCCTGCGTCGCGCCGCTGCGCGCGACGTCCGCACGAAACCCGCCAACCGCGAACCGCGCGACGCGCTCCCAGTCCGACTGGGCATGGCGCACGCCCGCGTCGACGAAGATCAGCCGCAGGATGTTGCGCGCGGCCGGCGGGAGCGTCGCATAGTCGGTGAGCGTCGCGGCCGCCGCGTCGTTCCACGCGGCGACGTCCCACGTCGCGGTGCGGATGATCGCGGGGCTCGCGTCGAGCGAATCGAGCACGTGCTGCAGGCGCGGCGTCACGCCGGCCGGCGCGTGATAGCGTACCTCGGGCGGGTGGCCGAGGCCGATCAGGAACAGGTGCTCGCGTTCGGCCTCGTTGAGCATCAGCGCGCGGGCGAGCCGGTCGAGCACGTCGGCCGACGGCGCGCCGCCGCGCCCCTGTTCGAGCCACGTGTACCACGCGACGCTCACGTGCGCGCGCTGCGCGACTTCCTCGCGCCGCAGGCCCGGCGTGCGGCGGCGCGTCGCCGGCAGCCCGAGCGCGGCCGGGTCGAGTTTTTCGCGGCGGTCCCGCAGGTACGCGCCGAGCAGGTTGTCGGGGGCGTCAGCCATATCCTGTTAGTTCGTTTACCGGTAAACCGTCACGACTTCACCGCGCGCGGCGCTCGACAGATAGTAAGCCTCCATTTCATCCGGAGGTGCTGAACATGCGTGTCTTTGTTACGGGAGCATCGGGCTTCGTCGGCTCGGCCGTCGTGGCCGAACTCGTGGCCGCCGGCCACTCGGTGCTGGGGCTCGCGCGCTCCGACGCGGCCGCGGCGTCGGTTGCCGCGGCCGGCGCCGACGTCCATCGCGGGTCGCTCGAGGATCTCGACAGCCTCACGCGCGGCGCCGAAGCCGCCGATGCGGTGATCCACACGGGATTCAATCACGACTTCTCGCGTTTTGCGCAGAACTGCGAACTCGACCGCCGCGCGATCGAGACGATCGGTGCGGCGCTCGTCGGCTCGGCGCGGCCGCTGATCGTCACGTCGGGCCTTGCGCTCGTCGCGCCCGGCCGCGCGGCGACGGAGGACGATCCGCACGTGCCGGTGTCGGAAAATTATCCGCGTGCGTCCGAAGCGACGGCGGTCGCGCTCGAAGCGCGCGGCGTGCACGCGTCGGTCGTCCGGCTGCCGCCGTCCGTGCACGGCGACGGCGATCACGCGTTCGTGCCGCACCTGATTGCGTTCGCGAGGGAGAAGGGCGTGTCGGCGTACATCGGCGACGGCGCGAACCGCTGGCCGGCCGTGCACCGGCTCGACGCGGCGCGCGTGTATCGGCTCGCGATCGAGCGCGGCGCAGCCGGCGCGCGCTATCACGCGGTCGACGATACGGGCGTGCCGTTCCGCGCGATCGCCGAGGTGATCGGGCGGCGGCTGAACGTGCCGGTCGTCGCGAAGTCGGCGGCGGAAGCCGGTGAGCACTTCGGCTGGTTCGCGAGATTTGCGGGGATGGATGCGCCCGCAACCAGCGAGCGCACGCGGGCATCGCTCGGCTGGGCGCCGACGCAGCCGAAGTTGCTGGCCGATATCGACCGGCCGCGGTATTTCGAAAGCTGACGAGCGGCGCGCGCCGCTCGCCATGGGTGCGGCTCGGACAGCCGCTCACACCGTGACGACGATCTTCCCGACCTGCGCACCGGCTTCCATGTAGCGGTGCGCGTCCACGATGTCGTCGAACGCGAACCTGCGATCGATCCGCGGCTTCAGCGTGCCGGCCGCGAGCCCGTCGACGATGAAGCGCTTCGCGCGTTCGAGCCGCCGCGCATCGCCGGTGATCTCGAACAGCTCGTAGCCGCGCAGCGTCAGGTGGCGCGCGAGCAGGTCCATCACCGGCACCGGGATGTCGCGCGTATCGAGCGCGCCGTACTGGAAGAACGTGCCGTGGGTGGCCAGCGCGCGCAGCAGGTTCGCCGCGTCGGGGCCGCCGACCGGATCGAACGCGAGGCGCGCGCCGACGCCGCCCGTGATTTCCGCCACCTGCCGCGGCAGGTCGGCGGGGCTGCCGACGATCACGTGCCGCGCGCCGGCGTCGAGCAGCGCCTGGCGCTTCGATTCGCCGCGCGTCAGCGCGATCGGCACCGCGCCGACCTGGTTCGCGACCTGGATCGCGGCCTGCCCGACGCTGCTCGACGCGGCGCCGATCAGCACCGCGTCGCCGCGCTCGAGCCCGCCGAGTTCGATCAGCGCGCCGTAGGCCGTCACGAACATCATCCACGTCGCGGCCGCCTCCTCGAACGACAGGCTGTCCGGATGCTTGACGACCGCATGCGCGGGCACGTTGACCACCTCGCCGTACATCCCGTAGTCGGCGAACGAGAACGCCGGCACGACGCTCACCGCGTCGCCTTCCGCGAATGCCGTCACGTTGCGGCCGACCGCCGCGACGATACCCGACGCCTCGTAGCCGAGCGATGCCGGAAAGCGTGGCATGAACGTGTATTCGCCGCGGCGGAACATGACTTCCGCGCGATTGACGCCGATCGCCTTCACGCGCAGCTGGATGTCGTCGGGGCCCGGCGCGGGCACGTCGACGGTGTCGATCTGCAGGACTTCGGGGCCGCCGATGCGGTGGAAACGGACGATGCGGGTCATGGAGCGCTCCTTCGATGAACGGGTGTCGATGAAGCCGCATCGTAGGCGGGCGCCCGCACCGGATAAACGCGCGGCCGGATCATTGATTGTTATTTGACGAATAACAATCGACGCGAATCCGTGCTACGCCGGATAACGTCGCGCGAACAGCTCGGTCAGCCAGTCGATGAACGCGCGCACCTTGTCGGGCAGATGCGCGCGGTTCGGGTACAGCACCGACACCGGCTTCGGCACGGCCGGCACGCCGGGCAGCAGCTCGACCAGCTGGCCCGAGTCGATGCTCGGCTGCAGCGCGGGCCGCAACGCGTGCACGATGCCGAGACCGGCGAGCCCGCACGACAGCAATGCTTCCGAGTTGTCGGTGAGCAGGCTGCTCGCGAGCTTCACCGCGACGGTGTCGCCGTGCGGGCGGAACGTCCATTCGAGCACGCGGCGGTTGCGGCCGGTGAAGAAGTTGATCGCGCGATGCATCCGCAGATCGTCGAGCGTACGCGGCAAGCCGTGACGCGCGATATAGGCCGGCGACGCGCATGTGGCCATCGGCACCGCGCCGACGGTGCGCGCGACCATGCTCGAATCCTTCAGCGTCCCGACCCGCACCACGCAGTCGATGCCTTCGCCGATCAGGTCGGCCGGCTGGTCGCTCGCGCCGAGCACGAGCTCGATCTGCGGATAGCGCTGCTGGAAGTCGGGCAGCGCCGGAATCACGACCGTCTTCGCAAGCGCGAGGGCAACGTCGATCCGCAGCCGGCCCTTCGGCACCGCGCGTTGCTTCGGGAACGACGCGAACGCATCGTCGATGCTGCCGAGCAACTGCACGCAGCGCGCATGGAATGCCTCGCCTTCGGCCGTCACGCTGACGCGGCGCGTGCTGCGGTTCAGCAGCCGCACGCCGAGCTCCTGTTCGAGCTGCTGCACGGCTTTGGTGACGGCCGGCCGATGCAGCTGCAGCGCGTCGGCGGCCTGCGTGAAGTTGCCGCGTTCGACGATCTGTACGTAGATCTGCATCGTTTGCAGGCGGTCCATGGCGTTCCCGGATGGCGTGGCGAGCGGCCATCTTCGCACACCGATGGAACCGGATGCGCGGCCGCCCGCCTGCCGTGCGTCATTCGACCGGATGCAGATCCTGCAGCAGCGTCGGCACCAGCTCCGACACGGTCGGGTGGATATGCATCGCGCGGCTGATCGTCGTGTACGGCGCGCCGGCGGTCATCACGTCGAGGATCCCGTGCACGACTTCGTCGCCGGTCACGCCGAGGATCGACGCGCCGAGGATCGCATGGCTGTCCGCGTCGACGATCACCTTCATGAAGCCCTGGCTTTCGCCCTTCTCGACCGCCCGGCCGACACGCGTCATCGGGCGCGTGCCGACCAGCAGCCGGCGGCCCGTCTGCTTCGCTTCCGCGAGCGTCATCCCGACGCGGCCGAGCGGCGGGTCGATGTACATCGCGTAGGCCATGATCCGGTCGGACACCTTGCGCGGATCGTCGTCGAGCAGGTTGGCCGCGACGATCTCGTAGTCGTTGTACGAAGTGTGCGTGAACGCGCCGCGCCCGTTGCAGTCGCCGAGCGCCCAGATGCCGGGCACGTTGGTGCGCAACTGGTCGTCGACGGTGATGTAGCCGCGCGCGTCGGTGTCGACGCCCGCGCGGTCGAGCCCGAGATCGTCGGTGTTCGGCACGCGCCCGACCGCGAGCAGCAGGTGCGAACCCGCGACCTCGCGGCCGCCGCCCGCGCAGTCGAGGCCGACCACGATGCCGTCGCCGTCGCGGCGCGCGCTCAGGCAGTTCGCGTCGAGCTGCACGTCGATCCCTTCCTTTTCGAGGATCTCGCGCACGGCCTGCGAGACGTCTTCGTCCTCGCGGCGGATCAGGCGTGAGCCTTTCTCGATGATCGTGACCCTGGAGCCGAAGCGCCGGTACATCTGGCCGAATTCGAGCCCGACGTAGCTGCCGCCGACGATCACCAGATGATCGGGCAGGAAGTCGACGTCCATCATCGTCGAGTTGGTCAGGTACGGCACCGAGTCGAGGCCCGGCATCGCGGGCACCTGCGCGCGTCCGCCGACGTTGATGAAGATGCGTTCGGCTTCGAGTACGTCATCGCCCACGCGCACCGCGTTCGGGCGTTCGAACCGGGCATGACCCTGAAAGACGGTCGTGTTGTCGAGGCCGCGTACCCATTGCTCGACGCCGTGGTTCGAGCGGCCGGAAATCTGGTCCTTGCGCGCCTTCACGGCTTTCATGTCGACGGTGACGGGGCCGCCGACCGACACGCCGTACTCGCCGGCGCGCCGTGCGAGCTGCGCGGCGTATGCGCTCGCGATCAGCGTCTTGGTCGGGATGCAGCCGGTGTTTACGCAAGTGCCGCCGAAGCGGCCGCGCTCGACGATCGCGACTTTCATTCCGGCGCCGGCGAGGCGCGCGGCGAGCGGCGGCCCGGCCTGGCCGGTGCCGATGACGATCGCATCGAAGTGTTGCGTCATGACGTCCTCCTGTGCGGGTGCAACGAGGAAAGGGGCGGGCGCAAGCCGCATGCCGTGCCGGCGGTCGCCCGCGGGCGACGAGCGCCTATGGTAGACCGGTTGGCCGGGGGCCGCGAGCGGCGCCCGGACGACGCGTCGTATTGAAAAACGGCGCTGCCGCGGGCGGCGTCTAGTCCTTGCGCGTCCACTGCCCGAACGACACCGGCCGGTGCGCGTCGGCGCGCGTCACGGTGACGTGGTCGGGCTGGTCGTCGAGCGGAAACGATTCGGTGACGATCTGGCTCGAAAAGAGCCAGCCGTGCGTGCGCGGGTCGTAGCGGAACGTGACGTAGTCGGTCCAGTGCTGCCCGCACGCGACGACGTTTTGCACGGTGAAATAGCGGCCCTTCACCGCCAAGCCGTTGTCGCCCGCATCGTCGGGATCGAACGGATCGCATTGGCCGCCGTCGTTGGCGCGCAGCACGGCCTGGTCGTTGCGGGCCGCGAGACGGTACGTGTGGTCGGCTTGTTCCTCGTAGATCAGCAGCGGGCGCGGCGACGGCTGGTCGCGCGTATCGACCGCGCGATGCACGACCACCAGAAAGCTGTGCCGCCCGTTGTCGAGATCGGGGCCGGCGTGCGCGATCAACGGCTGGTAGCCGGCCGGCAGTTGCGCGGCGATCGATTTCGGCAGGCTGTCGGCGCGGGCGCCGAGCGGGAGCGCGGCGAGCAGCGGGAGCAGCAGGGCAGCAAGGCGAAGAGCGCGCATGGCGGGCGGTCCGGTCGAAAGGAGAAAAGGGGATCAGTCGCGCGGCGTTACAGATCGCGCCCGAGAAAGTCCGTGCCCGGCACCGGATTGAACGCGACGGGCGGCGCGGGCGTGAAGCCGAGCGACGCATACAGTTGCCGGGCGGCGACGAATTCGGGCAGCACGTCGACGCACATGCGCGCGTAACCGGCCGCCTTCGCGTCGTGCAGCAGCCGTTCGACGAGCTGGCGGCCGACGTTCAGCCCGCGCGCCTCGGGCCGTACGTACACGCGCTTCATCTCGCAGGTCGCCGGGTCGATTTCGCGGAACGCCGCGCAGCCGACCACGCGCTCGCCGCGCCACGCGAGCAGCAGCCGTCCGCGCGGCGCCGCGTATTTCCCGGGCAGCGCGGCAATTTCGGGCTCGTAGTCCTGGAATTCAAGGCTGACGGTCGGGCTCGCGACGTACTCGCGAAAGATCCCTTCGACGGCGGCGGCATCGTCGGGATAGCGGGCGGCGCGGATCTCGATCATGGGTGGCGCGTGATGACGGGAAAGAGGGCCAGCATAGCAGCGCACGGCCGCTTTCGGCGATGCGCGAAGCGTGCCAGAATCAGCGGCTCGACCGTCGGAAACGACACGCAGGCGCCGGCGCAGCGGCGTCGCTGACCAAGGAGACTTCGATGACCGCATCGGCTGCCGTACTCGCCATCCTGGCTGCGCTGTTTCTCGGCGCGATGATTCCGGGCCCGAGCTTCGTGCTGGTGGCCCGCAACTCGATCGGGCTGTCGCGCCGCGACGGGCTGGCCACCGCGCTCGGCATGGGCATCGGCGGCATCGTGTTCGGCGGCGTCGCGCTGGCCGGGCTGTACACGCTGCTGCAGGCCGTCGAATGGCTGTATGTGGGCCTCAAGGTCGCGGGCGGCGCCTACCTGATCTACATGGCGTCGAAGATCTGGCGCGGCGCCGACCGGCCGATCGCGATGGACGATCCGCAGGCGATGGCCGGCGGCAGCGCGCGCAAGTCGTTCCTGACGGGCCTCACGACCCAGCTCAGCAACCCGAAGACGGCGATCTGGTACGGCAGCATCTTCGCGGCGCTGCTCCCGCAGCATCCGCCGCTGTGGTGCTATCTCGTGCTGCCGCCGCTCGTGTTCGCGGTCGAGTTCGGCTGGTACACGCTCGTCGCGCTGTGCTTCTCGACGCGCCGGCCGCGCGAACTCTACCTGCGCGCGAAGAAGTGGGTCGACCGCATCGCGGCCGGCGCGATCACGCTGCTCGGGCTGCGGCTGATCCTGAATGCGCCGAAAGCGGGGATCTGAGCGCTGTCATTGCTGAGCCGCGTCGGCGCGCGCGGCGGCGGTCATGGCCGTCGCGGGCCGTCGGCGCGACCCGGCCGAGACCGGCCGGGTCGCCCGCCCGAGTACGCGTCGGCGGCCCGCCGACGCATCGCTTCCCGATGGCGCGGCCGCTCGCCGGCCGCCGCCGACCGTGTTTCCCGACCGCCACCATCCCACGCCGAGCCTTGCGCGACGGGCGTTCGCGTGTGTCACCCGGCGCGCCGGACGGCGCCGCTTCCCCGATTCTGGCGGCCGACCGCCCGACGACGTGTAAACTGCTGCCTTTTTTGACGGTTTGCAGCATGGTGCAAGCAT
>FTHQ01000067.1_pt1 | contig 18476 bp, 19 predicted proteins | sample 1641001 | NCBI WGS metagenome assembly FTHQ01 (sample SAMEA3914872, study PRJEB12502) | metagenome | biome: forest; material: soil | place: Canada | collected 2011-07-03 | depth 0.3 m | reverse complement strand
CCCGCCGCGCCGCGATCCGGATCCGCGCAAGGCGGAGCCGTGCGGCGCCGCGCGCCCCGCATTGCATCCCGTTCGGGCCCCTTGTCGCGGCCCGGCCGCCGCGTGCCTGCGGGTATCCATCTCTTGACGCTGATTTTCGTTCATATTAAAAACGATATACCCCACCCGCCCCTCGATCAGCCCAGCCATATAAACCGGAGATAACATGAGTCAGCAACGCGAGGCGATCGACACGTACCTCTTGCGCGTCTTGCACACCTTGTTGATGGAGCGCAGCGTCACGCGCGCGGCCGTCAAACTGAACCAGTCGCAACCGGCGATCAGCGCCGCGCTGCGGCGCCTGCGCGACATCACCGGCGACCCGCTGCTGGTGCGCGGCAAATCCGGCATGGTGCCGACCGAATACGGGCTGCGCCTGCTCGAGCCCGTGCAGAACGCGCTGCGTGAAATCGAGCGCATCAAGTTCCAGCAGCACAACTTCGATCCGGCCACGTCGATCCGCTGCTACCGGATCGGCTGCCCCGACTACCTGAACGTGCTGTTCGTCCCGACCGTCGTCGAACGCTTCCGCCAGGCCGCGCCGAATGCGACGCTCGAGTTCCATTCGCTCGGCCCCGCGTTCGACTACGAGCTCGCGCTGGAAGACGGCAAGCTCGACATCGTCGTCGGCAACTGGCCCGAGCCGCCCGAGCAACTGCACCTGTCGAACCTGTTCGTCGACGAAATCGTCTGCCTGATGAGCAATACGCACCCGTTCGCGAAGCGCGGCGGGCTCACGCTCGACCAGTACCTGAACGCACCGCACCTCGCGCCGACGCCGTACTCGGTCGGCCAGCGCGGCGCGATCGACGTGCATCTCGCGCGCGAGAGGCTCAAGCGCCACGTGGTCGTCACGCTGCCGTACTTCAACCTCGCGCCGTACGTGCTCGTGAAGTCGGACCTGATCTTCACGACCACGCGGCTGTTCGCCGATCACTACGCGAAGTTCCTGCCGCTGTCCGTCGTGCCGGCGCCGCTCGACTTCCCGCCGATGCAGTACTACCAGCTGTGGCACGAACGCTGCCATTACTCCGACGAAGTGCGCTGGCTGCGCAGCCTCGTCGCCGAAGCCACCCGCACGCTGATCGAGCCGTAACGGCCTGCACGCGCCCGCGCTTTCACGGCGCGGGGCGACGATGGCCGGGGGCGGCGCGCCCGGCCTGGCCGCCGCCGCGCGGCTTCAGCGCTGCTTCAGCGCGATGCCTCGACGAGTGCGTGCGCGAGCGCATTGTGACGCTCGATCACGGGCGGCAGATCGAGCGTCGCCAGCCGCCCTTCCCGCACCACCACCTTCCCGTTCACCACCGTGTATGCCGTCTGCGACGGCGCGCAGAACACGAGCGCCGCGACCGGATCGTGCAACGCGCCCGCGAACAGCGGCTGCCGCAGGTCGAACGCGGCGAAATCCGCGGCCATGCCGGGTTTCAGCGCGCCGATGTCGTCGCGGTTCAGCACCTTCGCGCCGCCGAGCGTCGCGATCTCGAGCGCTTCGCGCGCGGTCATCGCGTCGGGCCCGAAGCCGACCCGCTGCAGCAGCAGCGCCTGGCGCACTTCCGCCACCATCTGCGCGCCGTCGTTCGACGCGGAACCGTCGACGCCAAGCCCGACCGGCACGCCCGCGAGCCGCATCTTCTTCACCGGCGCGATGCCGGACGCGAGCCGCATGTTCGAACACGGACAGTGCGCGACGCCCGTGCCGGTACGCGCGAACAGGCCGATGCCCGCATCGTCGAGCTGCACGCAGTGCGCATGCCACACGTCGTGGCCGACCCAGCCGAGATCTTCCGCATATTCGGCAGGCGTCATCCCGAACTTCTCGCGGCTGTACGCGATGTCGTTGACGTTCTCCGCGAGGTGCGTGTGCAGCGACACGCCGTATTCGCGCGCCAGCACGGCCGCGTCGCGCATCAGCTCGCGGCTCACCGAGAACGGCGAGCACGGCGCGACCACCACGCGCAGCATCGCGTAGCGGCCTTCGTCGTGATAGGTCTCGATCAGGCGCTGCGCGTCGCGCAGGATGTCAGGTTCGCGCTCGACGACCGAATCGGGCGGCAGCCCGCCGTCGCGCTGGCCGACGCTCATCGCGCCGCGGCTCGCGTGAAAGCGCATGCCGATCCGCTGCGCGGCGCCGATGCTGTCGTCGAGCCGGCTGCCGTTCGGGTAGATGTACAGATGGTCGCTCGACGTCGTGCAGCCCGACTGCAGCAGCTCGGCCATCGCGGTGAGCGTCGACACCTCGATCATCTCGGGCGTCAGGTGCGCCCAGATCCGGTACAGGTTCGTGAGCCAGCCGAACAGCTCGGCGTTCTGCGCGGCCGGCACCGCGCGCGTGAGGCTCTGGTACATGTGGTGGTGCGTGTTCACGAGCCCCGGGATCACGAGGTGGCCGCGCAGGTCGAGCACTTCGTCGGCCGTGTCCGGCAGCTCGGCGCTCGGGCCGACCGCGACGATCCGGTTGTCTTCGATGTAGAGCCCTGCGTCGCGCAGCTCGCGACGCGTGTCGTCCATGGTCACGAGCACGTCGGCGTGCTTGACCAGCAGGGTCGTCGGGCGGGATGAGGAGGGGTTCGGCGCGCGTGCGCCAGCGTGCTGCTCGAGATTCATGCGTTCTCCGCGTCGGTCTGCCTCCAGGGGCTGTCCTGGAGGCGGTCACACAGCCGTTCGAACGCTGAATCGCGGCACGCCCCGGTGCCTGCGTCCGTTCGAACGCCCTGGCCCGGTTACCCGGCGTGCTCGCCGTCTTCGGGGTACGCGCGGGCCACGGGCCGACGCGCACGGCGGGAGGATCGCCCAAGCGCGCGCCGCGCACAATGCGCGATCCGGAATACCGCCCTTCAGGGATTCGGTATGGTACGCCGCCCGCCGCCCTGCCGGGCGCCCGCAACCGCCGCTCGAAGCCCTATCCGGCGGGCCGTCGACAGCCGCTCATGCGCGGCGCATTATCTTTGATATCGCGCCCGTATTTGCGTGGGGAACCTTTTTACAATGCCTGCACGGCGCTCGCTTCACTCTCGCCGACGGGTATGTAGCCACGTGACGTGGAGCCTCGATCCGCCGCACAGTCATGGATCGAGCCGCCGCCGAACCTCGCATTCACACAAGGAACAACGAATGGGAAAGCTCACTACCCACGTACTCGATACGGCGCACGGCCGTCCCGGCGCCGCCATCAAGGTGGACCTCTACGCGCTGGACGGCGAATCGCGCCGCGCGATCAAGACCGTGCTGACCAATAGCGACGGCCGCTGCGACGAACCCCTGCTCGAAGGCGCGGCGCTCGCCGCCGGCGAATACGAACTCGTATTCCATGCCGGCGACTACTTCGCGGCGCTCGGCGTGAAGGTGCCCGAACCCCGCTTCGTCGACCGCGTCGTGCTCCGCTTCGGCATCGCCGACACCGCATCGCACTACCACGTGCCGCTGCTCGTGTCGCCGTGGTCGTACAGCACCTATCGCGGCAGCTGACATACGCATCAGCGCCCGCATCAAGACAAAATCTGAGTCTGGAGGAGTTTCATGGAAGGCTTCATCACCGACTGGCTGAACCTCGCGCTGCGATGGCTGCACGTCATCGTCGCGATTGCGTGGATCGGCGAGTCGTTCTATTTCGTCGCGCTCGACAACAGCCTGAAACCGCCGACCGACCCGAACCAGCGCAAGCGCGGCGTGTTCGGCGAGCTGTGGCACGTCCACGGCGGCGGCTTCTACAACATGCAGAAGTACACGGTCGCCCCGCCGGAAATGCCGGATGACCTGCACTGGTCGAAGTGGCCGTCGTACACGACGTGGCTGTCGGGCTTCACGCTGTTCTTCGTGCTGTACCTGCTCGCCCCGAACACGTACCTGATCGACAAGAACGTGCTCGACATGGGCCCGGTCGTCGCCGTCGCGTCCGCGCTCGGCTTCCTCGCCGCCGGCTGGATCGTCTACGACTCGCTGTGCCGCATCCTCGGCACCAACGACCGCGTGCTGGGCATCTGCGTCGGCCTGTACGTCGTCGTCGCGGCGTACCTCGCGTGCCACATCTTCTCGGGCCGTGCCGCCTACCTGATCGTCGGCGCGATGCTCGCGACGATCATGTCGGCGAACGTGTTCTTCGTGATCATCCCCGGCCAGCGCAAGATGGTCGACAAGATGCTCAAGGGCGAAGAGCCGAACCCGATCTACGGCAAGCGCGGCAAGCAGCGTTCGGTGCACAACACGTACTTCACGCTGCCGGTCGTGTTCGCGATGCTGTCGAACCACTATGCGATGACGTACACGAACAAGTTCAACTGGGTCGTGCTCGTGCTGATCATGCTGGCCGGCGCCCTGATTCGCCAGTTCTTCGTGATGCGTCACCGCGGCAAGCAGCTGTGGTACCTGCCGATCGGCGGCGTCGCGCTGCTGTCGGGCGCGCTGGTGTGGACGATGCCGAAGCCGGTCGCACCGGAAGCGCAAGCGGCCAACGCACCGAAGATCGTGATCAACGACATCATGCCGATCCTGCAGCAGCGCTGCGTCGAGTGCCACTCGGCCAAGCCGACGCTGATGGGCAGCGCGCCCGCGGGCGTGATGTTCGATACGCCGGACGAAGTGTCGAAGAACGCGCAGCGCATCTACGACCAGGCCGTGCGCCTGAAGGCGATGCCGATCGGCAACGTCACGCACATGACCGACGACGAGCGGACCAAGCTCGCCGCCTGGTTCGAGGGCGGCGCGGTCAAGTAAGCCGCCCGGCGCCGGCACGGTCATGCGCCGGCGCCATCCTCTCCGTTCGCGGGCCCGGTCACGGGCCCGTTTTTTTGCCCGCTCAGAATGCCCTGCGCGCGTCAGCCGCGCATCGCGTCGCGCTGCAGTGCGACGAGTGCATCGCGGGCGCGCGGGCCGTCGTCGAACGGCACGAAGATGTGATCGTGGTACGCGGCGGCCATCACGTTGCAACTGATGCCGGCCGCACCGAGCGCGCGTGCGAATGCGGCCGTGAGGCCGACGGCCGCGAGGTCGGAATGCACGGTGAGCGTGATCCAGGCGGCGCGGAACAGCACCGGCCAGCCGCGCCGGGCGGCCGTCTGCTCGTCGACCACGACCGTCAGCCCTTCCGCTTCGCGGAACGTCGCGATCACGTCGGATACCGATACGTCGGCGTCGTGCGGCAGCGCGATGAACGCGAGCGCGCCCGGATGCAGTTCGGGCCGCATCGTGCGCAGCAGGACCGCGAGGTCGTTTTCAGGCTGGCTCATCGGAAGATCGCGCCCGGAAGCGGGCGTCGTGCAGTGGCGCTGCGGGCACGATAGCACGCGCTACACGCGCACCGTCGCGACTTCGTCCGCGAGCCAGCCGCGCAACGCGACGATGCGCGGATCATCCTGCAGGTGCGCCGGATATACGACGTGATACGCGAGCGCCGGCGCCACGTCGACGCTCACGTCGAACAGCCGCACGAGGCGCCCGTCCGCGAGATCGCGCACGATCATGTGCGGCTCGGCCAGCCCGACCGCCGCGCCGTCCGCCACGGCCTGCACGACGTGGCTGGAATCCGGAAACGCGACGCACCGGCTGTCGTCGAAACCTGCGACCCCGGCTGCCGTCATCCATGCCGACCAGCGCGGCCAGCGCACGCCGTCGACTTCGCAGTCGGCGTGGCACAGCGTGTAGCGCAGCAGGTCGCGCGGCACGCGCGGCGGCTGCCCGGCCGACAGCAGCGCCGGGCTGCAGACCGCGACGACCGACGTGCCGAACAGGCGCTGCGCACCTGCATCGCGGTAACGCCCGGTGCCGAAGCGGATCGCGACGTCCACATCGTCGTCGGCGAAATCGCGCAGGCGATCGGTGATGTCGAACGTGAGTTCGAGCGCGGGATGGGCGGCCCTGAAACGCGGCAGGCGCGGCAGCAGCCAGTGCGTCGCGAAGCGTGCGCCGACCGACACGCGCAGTTCGGTCTGCTCGCGCGCGAGGCGGCGCGCCCGTGCGGTCGCACGTTGCAGGCCCGCCAGCGCGTCGGCGGCCGCGCCGGCCAGCACGACGCCGGCGGGCGTCAGCCGGATGCTGCGGCTCGTACGGACGAACAGGTCCATGCCGAGTTGCGCTTCGATTTCCTTGATCTGGTGACTGACGGCGGCCGGCGTCAACCCGACCTCGTCGGCCGCCCGCGAGAAATTCAGGTGCCGCGCCGCTGCATCGAACGTCCTCAGCGCGCGCGTACCGGGCCACATGCGTTCCATCGATCTTCAAAAGGAATTTGATGACCGTCCGAAAACTACTCGTTTTTCATGACGCCATCAATGAGCAAACAATAGCCGTTCTTGAAGATGCCGCGCGCCGCCCCGTGCCCGCGGCCGAACCCGGAGATTTGCCGATGACCGCCGTATCGTTCCCGTCCGTCACTCAACTCAACGGCACGACCGCCGCGCCGGATGCACTCGCCGCGCTGGCCTTCGCGGGCCACGCGCATTTCACCGCGATGCAGGTCCGCGACGGGCGCGTGCGCGGCCTCGACCTGCATCTCGCCCGGCTGCGCGAAGCATCGAATGCACTGTTCGGGCAGGCGCTGCCCGACGCACGAATGCGCACGTTCCTGCACGCCGCGCTCGAGCACGCGCCATCGGCGCTGTCGCTGACCGCGACCGTTCATGCGACGAGCGGCGAATTCGTCGCGCCGCGCGCCGATGAAACGCTCGACGTGCTGGTGCGCACCGCGGCGCCGTCGTCGGGGCCCGCAGGCCCACTCGATCTCGCGCTGTTCGACTACGAGCGCGTGCTGCCGGCGATCAAGCACGTCGGCGAAGTCGCGAAAACGCACTTTCTGCGCCGCGCGGTCTCACGGGGTTTCGACGATGCGGCGTTCATCGATCGCCACGGGCGCATCAGCGAAGGCTCGATCTGGAATCTGGCGTTCTGGACCGGCGACGCGGTCGTGTGGCCGGTGGCCGGCATGCTCGGCGGTGTCACGATGGGCATCCTGCGGCGGCAACTGGCACGCCTCGGCGTCGCGCAGCACGACCGTGAAGTCAGGCCGGCCGACCTGCCGTCACTGGCCGGCGCCGTCGTGATGAATTCATGGACGCCGGCCATCGCGGTGCGCCGGCTCGGCACGGCGACGCTGCCCGATTCGTCGTCGTTCGTCGCGCTGCTGCATCGCGCGTATGAACACGAGCCGGCCGTCGCGCCGTGATGCACGCCAAGCTGAAACCCAGGCGCCGAATGCTCATGCGTCGCCCGTCTCCGGCAACCGCGCAATCACCTTGATCTCGAACTGAAACCCATACAGCCACGTCGCGCCGACGGCGGTCAGCGTCGGATGCGGTGCGTCGCCCCAGTATTCGGGCACGATCGCCCAGACCCGCTCGAACGTCGCTTCGGGATCGACGAGGAACACCATCACGTCGACGACGTCGTCGAACGTGCAGCCGGCCGCGCGCAGCACCGCATTCAGGTTGTCGAACGCACGGCGCACCTGCGCGCCCAGTTCCGGCTCGGGCGAGCCGTCCTCGCGGCTGCCCACCTGCCCGGATACGAACAGGAAGCCGTTCGCGCGCAGCGCCGGCGAATAACGGTTGCGGTCGTACAGCGCCTGGCGACCCGGCGGAAAAACTGCGCTACGCTTTGCCATTCGACACCTCCATCGGTCTTGGGCGGCATGCCCGTGCATCAACGATGAAGGCACTTTAAGGACCGTTGCGCGGCGGATAAACCGGCAACCCTGTCCAACACTGTTTGCACATCCCAAACAATCCTGCGACCGACGCGGAGCCCCGACCCGATGGATCGATTCGACGCAATGCAGGCGTTCGCCCGCGTGGTGGAAGCCGGCAGCTTCACGAAGGCAGCCGACACGCTGCACATGAGCCGCACCACCGTCACGCAACTGGTGCAGCAGCTCGAAGCGCGGCTGCGCGTGAAGCTGTTCAACCGCACGACCCGCAAGGTCGTCGTCACGGCCGACGGCGCCGCGTACTACGAACGTGTCGTGCGGCTGCTGGCCGACATGGACGATGCCGAAACGAGCCTGTCCGCGGCGTCGGCGTCGCCGCGCGGGCGGCTGCGGGTGGACGTGCCGAGCCCGTTCGCGCGCCTGATCCTGATCCCCGCGCTACCCGCGTTTCATGCGCGCCATCCGGACATCCAGCTCGACATGGGCGTGAGCGACCGCGTGGTCGACGTGATCGGCGAGAACGTCGATTGCGTCGTGCGCGGCGGCGAGCCGACCGACCGCTCGCTGGTCGCGCGCCACATCGGCGACCTGCGGCTCGGCGTGTACGCATCGCCCGCCTATCTCGCGCGCGCCGGTACGCCGTCGCATCCGGCCGAACTGGACGACGCGCATCATCGCGTCGTCGGCTTTCTGTGGGCGCGCACCGGCAAGACGCTGCCGTTCGCGATGGCATGCGACGGCGAGCAGGTCCACGTGCGTGGGCGCTACGTGCTCGCGGTCGACGACGGCAATGCGTACCTCGCAGCCGGCCTCGCAGGGCTCGGCATCCTGTGGCTGCCCGACTACATGGCCGCCGCGTATCGCGCGAACGGCGAACTGGTGCCGCTGTTCGCGCAATGGCAACTCGAACCGATGCCGATGTACGTCGCCTTCCCGCCGAACCGGCACGTCAGCGCGAAGCTGCGCGTGTTCGTCGACTGGGTGGCCGAGCTGATGACGCAGCATGCGCCGGTCGCCACCCGGCGGCGCGGCGGCCAGGGTTCGCGCGCGATGCGCCAATCCTCGTCCATCTGATTCGCGCGCAGGCGAGCGTCCATGAAAAAACCCGCGCAGGCCGCGCGGGTTTCGACGGGAGGACGATCGGATCGGCCTGACTCAGGCCGTCACCGCATCCAGTGCATCCTCGGTGAGCCACAGCGATTCCTGCAGATCCTGCTCGTTCAGGTTCAAGCCGTCGCCGCCGCGATCGACGACGATGAAGTCGCTGACGCCGCCGAGCGCGATCAGCGGGTGATGCCACACGCCCTTCGCGTAGTTGACGCCCTGCCAGCCGCTCGTCACGAACGCACGGATCTTCGCCGGGTCGAGATCGCCCGCGGGCGCGACGACGACGAGATACGGCTGGTCGTTCAGCGGCACGAACGCCTGGCTGCCGAGCGGGTGCCGCTCCAGCATCTTCACTTCGAACGGCAGCGTGCGCGGCTGGCCGCGGAACAGGTTGACGAGCGTGCGGCCGCCTTCATCGGTCACGTCGACTTTCGCGAGATCGTGAAAGCGGATCGTCGTGCCGAGGTTGATCGGGATCTGCTTCGCCCCTTCCGTTTCGATCACGTCGCCGAACGGCGCGAAGGCTTCCTTGGTCAGCGGTTCGATGGCAAGCGTCTTCATTTGTCGAGCGTCCCCCACAGACGCAGGCGCGACACGCCGCCGTCCGGAATGATGTTCAGTCGCACGTGCGTGACGGGGCCGAGCGACGCGATGTCCTGTTCGAAGTAGTGCTGCTTGTCCATCTGCAGCTTCTGTTCGCCGAGCAGCACCGGCCAGAACATCGACTGCGTGATCAGCGAGCTGTCCGTGCCGCCCGACACGTACGCGGCCTGGATCGAGCAGCGATCCGGATAGTTGCCCTTGAAGAACGCGGTATCGACTTCGATCTTGCGGATCACGCCCGGCTGCGCGAGCGCGATGATCGCCCAGTCGTTGCCCGGCTCGCGGCGGCGGCGGGTTTCCCAGCCGTCGCCCATGTTCACGCCGCGGCCCGGCAGCAGCAGGTTCGACGCGACGCCGAAGTGCTGGTTGTTCGCGGCCACCACGTAACCGCCGTTTTCCATCGCCGCGAGGTCGAACTGCTCGGTCGCGCTCGCGCCGGCCCAGTCGAGCTGCGGCTGGCCGTACACGCGCAGGCGCGCGATGCCGCCGTCCGGGTAGATGTTTACGCGCAGATGCGTGAACGCCCGTGCGTCGTGCGCTTCGACGTAGTGATGGCTGTTGCCCTGCAGCGTCGTCGACGGCACGATCTCGACCCACTCGGTCGCATGCGTCGGCGCGCCGTCGGCCACGAACGCGGCCTCGATCGACGCGGCCGGCGGGAAGTTGCCGGTGAAATGGCTCGTGTCGATGTCGAAGCCCTTGATCACGCCCGGGCGCGCGAGCTTGACGATGCACCAGTCGTAGCCGGTCGTACGCTTGCGGCGCGTTTCCCAGCCGTCCATCCACTTGCCGTGGTCGTCGTACTTGCCGGGAATGAAGACGGCCGGCTCGGGGTTCAGCATCCGGTCCTTCGGCGCGAAGAAGTCGTCGCTGGCCTCGAGCGCCTGCGCACCGAGACGCGGGTCGGCAAGATTCACGTAGCGCCGCGTGAAATCGGGTGCGTTCGGATCGAGAAGCGGAACAGCCATGATGTTTCCTTGTTTCAGTGAGGCGATCAGGCCGCTGCGACGCAGCAGGCCGTATTGCGGTGTCAGGCGTCGATCAGGTCGTCGAGGCGGAAGCGCGCGATCCGGTAGATCTGGTCGAGGCTCGTGCGCAGTTCCTCGGTGCGCGAATGATTCACGCGCGACTCGAAATTCGCGATGATGCCGTGGCGATCATAACCGCGCACTGCGAGGATGAACGGGAAGCCGAACTTCTCGCGATACGTGCGGTTCAGCGTCAGCAGCTTGTCGAATTCTTCCTGCGTGCACTGGTCGAGGCCTGCGCCGCTCTGTTCGCGGGTCGACTCGGCCGTCAGCTCGCCGCGCACGGCGGCCTTGCCGGCCAGCTCCGGGTGAGCGTTGATCAGCGCGAGCTGGCGCACTTCGCCGCCGTTTTCCACCGCGCCCGACATCGTCTTGTGCAGCGCGTCGATGCTCGCGAACGGCCGCTCGCCCGCGGCGACTTCGGCCACCCACGGCGAATGTTCGAAAATCCCCGACAGCGCCGCGACAAATGCGCTCGGCGCCATCGTGTTCAGTTGCTCCAACGTGTAGCGCATCGCCTTCATGCTTTCCCTTCGTTTCGATGATTGGGCTGATACGGATGATGTTCACGCCAGTGACGCGCGATATCGACACGGCGCGTCACCCATACGCGATCGTGCTTCTCGATGTGATCGAGGAAACGCTGCAGCCCGCGGAACCGGCCCGGCCGGCCGAGCAGTCGGCAGTGCATGCCGATCGACAGCATCTTCGGCGCCTCGTCGCCTTCCGCGTACAGCACGTCGAATGCGTCGCGCAGGTAGTCGAAGAAGTGGTCGCCGGTGTTGAAGCCCTGCGGCGTCGCGAAACGCATGTCGTTCGTGTCGAGCGTGTACGGCACGATCAGCTGCGGCGACGTGCGGCCGCCCGACACTTCGACGTCCATCCAGAACGGCAGGTCGTCGCCGTAGTTGTCGGAGTCGTACAGGAAGCCGCCGTATTCGGCGACCAGGCGGTGCGTATTGGGGCTGTCGCGGCCGGTATACCAGCCGAGCGGGCGCTCGCCCGTCACGCGCTCGATCGCCTCCATGCCGAGGCGCATGTGCTCGGCTTCGAGCTCCGGCGCCATGCTCTGGTAGTGGATCCAGCGCCAGCCGTGGCATGCGATCTCATGGCCGAGCTCGACGAAGGCGCGCGCGAGTTCCGGATGCCGCTCGATCGCCATGCCGACGCCGAATACCGTCAGCGGCAACCCGCGCTTCTCGAATTCGCGCAGGATGCGCCACACGCCGGCCCGCGACCCGTATTCGTAGATCGACTCCATGCTCATGTGGCGGTCCGGATACGCGGCCGCGCCGACGATTTCGGACAGGAACTGCTCGGAGCCCGGATCGCCGTGCAGCACGCAGTTCTCGCCGCCCTCCTCGTAGTTCAGCACGAATTGCACGGCGACGCGGGCGCGCCCCGGCCAGTTCGCCTGAACGGGATGGCGGCCGTAGCCGATCAGGTCGCGAGGATAGTTGGGATCGAGTGACATGGTTCGAAGTGCAACGAAAACGGGCTGAATGAGCGGGCTGAAATAATGGGTTCGCATCGACCGCGCGGTGCCGGAGGCCGGCCGCACAAGCCGATGCGATGACGGCCCAGTGTAGCGAAAAGGTTCATACGCGCCCATACAGCGGCGCAGATAGTGCGTGTCAGACGGTGTGTATGTGCGGTTGCGGCAAATTCGGGACCGGTTCCGCCGCATCCCCGTCCGACGGGCTGAAGCGGGCGAACGCGCCGTCGTAGCGCTTCGGCAGCGGCCGCGCGTAGTCGCCGCGTTTCGCGGTGGCGAGACGCAGCGCGACCAGCGCCTCGGCCCACTTCACGGCCGCCGTGACGCCCTCGACCACCGGCGCGCCGATCTGCTGCTCGATCTCGTGCGCGAATTCGGCCATCCCCGCGCAGCCGAGCACGATCGCGTCGGCGCCGTCCTCGTCGAGCGCGCGCCGGCATTCGTCGACGATGATCCGGCGCGCGGCCGAGCCGGGCCGGTCGAGTTCGAGCACCGCGACGTCGGTCGCGCGCACGTTGCGGCAGAACCGCTTCATCCCGTAGCGCTCCGCGAGGTGCCACGCCATCCCGCAGGTGCGCGCGAGCGTCGTGACGACCGAGAAGCCCGGCGCGAGCACGCTCGCCGCATGCATCGCGGCCTCGGCGATGCCGATCACCGGCCCGCGCGCGAGCTCGCGCGCGGCGTACAGGCCCGGATCGCCGAAACACGCGATCACGTATGCGTCGCAGCCGTCGCGCTCGCCCTGCGCGATCTCCGCGAGGAGGCCCGGCGTCGCGAGCGCCTCGTCGTAATATCCTTCGATCGACGGCGGCCCCATCGGCGGGCTCACGGCGACGATCTCCGTGCCGGCGGCCGCGACCTCGCGCGCGCAGCGGCCCATCGCGTCGGTCATCCGCTGCGTCGTGTTCGGATTGATCAGTCGGATCTTCATCGCACGCTCCTTACGCCTTCGCGCTCACGAGCAGCCGGTAGAACACGAAGCCGAGCCCCGCGCCGATGAACCACGAGAAATTCGCGACACCCTGCCAGCCCGGCACCATCACGCAGGCCACCGCGATCACCGCGGCCGGCAACAGCGCGGCGAGCGCGCGGCGGTTCACGCCGCCCGTGTACCAGTAGCTGCCGCTTTCCGACATCGTGTACAGGTCGTCGCGCACGAGGCGGCCGCGCTTGACGAGGTAGAAGTCGGCGATCAGCACGCCGTACAGCGGGCCGATGAACGCGCCGAGCACGTCGAGCGTGTAGTGGATCACGGCCGGGTTGTTGAACAGGTTCCACGGCGTGATGAAGATCGACGCGACGGCCGCGAGCATCCCGCCCGCGCGCCAACTGATCAGGCGCGGCGCGACGTTCGAGAAATCGAACGCGGGCGACACGAAGTTCGCGACGATGTTGATGCCGATCGTCGCGATCGTGAACGTCAGCGCGCCGAGGATCACCGCGGTCGGATGATCGATGCGGCCGACCGTCTCGACCGGGTCGGTGATCAGTTCGCCGAACACCGGCAGCGTCGCGGCCGTCGTGATCACCGTGACCAGCGAGAACGCGAGGAAGTTGACCGGCAGCCCCCAGAAATTGCCGCGCTTCACTTCGCCGAACGAGCGGCAGTAGCGCGAGAAATCGCCGAAGTTCAGCATCGGCCCGGAGAAGTACGACACGACGAGCGACACGGCGGTAATCATCACCGGAATCACTTCCGCGCCGTGATACTTGACGCCGCCGAGGTTGATGCCGATGTTGCGCCAGCCTGCGCGCCACACCATGTAGCCGGCCAGGATGAACATCACGACATAGACGGCCGGGCCCGCGAAGTCGATGAACTTCTTGATCGTCTCCATCCCGTTCCAGAACACGAACGCCTGCAGCACCCACAACAGCATGAAGCCGGCCCAGCCGACCGCCGACAGCCCGAGGAAGCCGTAGCGATGGACGTCCGCATACGGCAGCCATTGCGGGAAGAATTTCAGCACGACGATCACGAGCGCGCTCGACGCAAGATAAGTCTGGATGCCGTACCACGCGATCGCGATCAGCCCGCGGATCACGGCCGGCACGTTCGCGCCGAGCACGCCGAACGTCGCGCGGCATGCGACCGGATACGGCACGCCGATCTGCTGGCTCGGCCGCGCGATCAGGTTGCACAGCGCGTTCACGAGGCCGATGCCGACGATCAGCGCGATCAGCACCTGCCAGCTCGTCAGCCCGAGCGCGAACAGGCTGCCCGCGAACACGTAGCCGCCGACGCTGTGCACGTCCGACATCCAGAACGCGAAGATGTTGTACGAGCCCCATGTCTGATTTTTAAGGGGTGCCAAATCTTCGTTGTACAGACGTTCGCTGTAACCATCAGGCAACGCCGGACCGCCGCCCTCGCCGCCTTCTTCCGCCGGATAGGCGCTGTCGTGCGCCACACTGAACTGAGCCATGACTTCTCCTTGACGCGGCCGGAAGGCCGCTCCACCGTCATCGATATCGCTCCGGATCGTCGCCCGGAGTCGGACCAGCGGCCCGCGGCAAACACCGCGGGCCCGCATTTCGCTCGTTCTGTGGCGCGCGGCCGGGTTCGCGTCGCCGCTCAGGCGCCGCCGAACACTTCGCGCAAATCGACCTGCCCTTGCGCGGGCCGGTCCAGCATCTTCAGTTCGACATGCTGCAGGTGGCGCGCCATCAGCGTCACCGCCTGCTTCGGATCGCCCGCCTCCAGCGCGGCGAGGATCTCGTCGTGGTCGTCGCACGAGCATGGGCTGCGCCCGTGCGATTCGTACAGCGCCGACATCAGCGTCGAGCGTGCGACGAGCCCTTCGAGGCACTCGCTGAGCGTCGCATTGCCCATCAGCGTCGCGAGCGCCGTATGGAATTCACCCGACAGCCGGATCCACGCGGCGAAGTCGTGCCGCTCGAACGCCTTGCGTTCCTTGTCGATCAGCGCGGCGACGCCCTTCAAGCGCCTGGCGCCGGGGCCGGTCGCGAGCCGCTCGACCACGGCCAGCTCGATGATCCGGCGCATCTCGAACACTTCGTGCACGTCCTGCAGCGTCGGGCTCGCGACGAACGCCCCGCGGTTCGGCTCGAGGTCGACCAGCTTGTCGGTCGCGAGCTGCGCGAGCGCCTGGCGGATCGTCCCGCGCTTCACGCCGAACACGTCGCAGAGCTGCGCCTCCGTCAGCTTCGCGCCGGGCGCGAGCCGATGCTCGAGGATCGCCGTGCGGATGCGCTCGGCGATCGCTTCGGGACCGGCTGCACCGGACGGAGAGGAATCGGGCTCGTTCATGATCTGCATCGTGTGATGGTCCTCATCCTAGGGCGGACATAAAGATTGTCAACAATTCTTTTGCAGGATTCCGCACAATCGGCGTGCGCCGGCATGTCTCCATTCGGTGCAGTGCGCACGAATTCCATGCACGACAAGCCTGACAGGCAATACGGAGGCCCTTCTCGTCGTATACCCGCCCGGCCATTTTGTTGACAAAAATGGTGCACGGACGGGCGAAAGTTGCGTGGACGTCGACGAAAAATATGGACCGTTAGTTGCGCGTTTACATGAAGAAAAAGGCGGGAAAACCCGCCTTTCGATCGATCGCGCCGGCATCAGCCGAGATGCGGATAGTCCGACACCGTGAGCCGGAACCCGTGCGCATTCGCGACCAGTTGCGCCTGCGCGCCGAACGGCAGCGTCAGCAGGTCGGGCACGTGGCCGAACTGGAGCCCCGTGACGACCGGAATCCCGACCACCGCGCGCACCTGGTCGATCATCGCCTGCATGTCGTAGCCGTTGTCGTACTCGAACGGCCGCGCGCCGGTGAACTGGCCGAGCACGAGCGCCTGCTGGCGTGCGAGCAGCCCCGACAGATGCAGCTGATAGATCATCCGCTCGATCCGGAACGGCTGCTCGTTGACGTCCTCGATGAACAGGATGCCGCCCTCGATGTCGGGCATGTACGGCGTGCCGACCAGCGACGTGAGGATCGCGAGGTTGCCGCCCCACAGCGTGCCGGTCACGTTCACCGCCTGCACCTGCGGTGCGTCGGCGACGATCGTCGTGCTCGGCTGCGTCAGCGTCTGCCAGAAATGCCGCATCGTGAAGTCGCTCGGCGTTTCGGCGCCGAAGTCGGCCGACAGCATCGGGCCGCCGAACGTCTTGATGCGCGCCTTCGCGTACAGCGCCAGCTGGATCGCCGTGAAGTCGCTGTGACCGACGAGCGCGACCGGCTGGTCGCGCAGCCGGCGCTCGAGGCCGCGATAGTCGAGCCCGTGCAGAATGCGTGCGGCGCCGTAGCCGCCGCGCACCGCGAGCGCGATGTCCGGCAGCGGCCGCTCGGGATCCGCGAGGCGGTTCAGGTCGCCTGCGCGCTCGCCGTCGGTGCCGCCGAAGCGCTGGAAGCGCCGCTGCGTCGCCTCGATGTTCTCGATGCGCTGCTGCGCGGTGCTGAGGCGCTCGAGCGCGCGATTGATCGCGTCGGGGTCGTGCGGATAGCCGGACGGCGCCAGCAGGCGGATGGTGTAGGACGCGGCGGGCTGGAAGGACATGGCGAAAGGTATCGGGATCGTCAAACCTGCTTAGAGGGTCCGAACCGGGTCCGGTTCACGGAAACCGTGCGCGCCCGGAACGACGGGCGCGGCGGCGGCGACTATGACGCGCCGGATTCGGCGTCGCGGGCGAGCCGTGCCTCGCGCAACGCGCGACGGCGCTCGGCGAAGAACGACTTCAGCGCGGCGCCGCATTCGTCGGCGAGCACGCCGCCCGTCACTTCGGTGTGGTGGTTCAGCTGCGGATTCGCGAATGCGTCGATCACGCTGCCGCACGCGCCCGTCTTCGGGTCGGCCGCGCCATAGACGACCCGCGCGATGCGGGCGTGCATGATCGCGCCGGCGCACATCAGGCACGGCTCGAGCGTCACGTACAGCTCGCAGCCCGGCATCCGGTAATTCTGCAACTGCTGCGCGGCCATGCGCAGCGCGGCCATTTCGGCATGCGCGGACGGGTCGTGCCCGCCGATCGGATGGTTGAAGCCGCGTGCGATCACTTCGTCGCCGCGCACGAGCACCGCGCCGACCGGCACTTCGCCGGCCGCACGCGCCTCTTCGGCGGCGGCTTGCGCAAGACGCATGAAATGGAGGTCGCGCGCCGAGATGGGCGCGGCTTCGTGAACGGGAGAATCGGCGACGGGTTCAGCGGCCGGGGCGGCTGCCGCGCGGGCTGCGTCGTGCAGCGCGTCGGACGTCACATCGTCCCCGCTTCGGCGGACGCATCGTCGAGCCCGCGCTCGCACAGGCGTTCCGCGATGCGCCGGCAGTAGTCGCGCGGCATCACCATCGGGCCGCCGCGCAGCGATTCCAGCGCCATGTCGAGCGCGAGGATCTTCGCCTGCAGCCGGCAACGCGCGGCACGGTCGCTGACCGCCTGCACTTCGTCGTGCAGATTGCGCAGCGCGCGCAGTTGCTCGACGGCCGGCGGCACGAAGCCCGCGTTTTTCAGGATACGGTTGGCCACCCGCACCTCCTCGGGCACGAGCAGGTCGTCATCCAGCGCCTGCGGCGCGCCGGTACCCGGCAAATCGTCGAACTCGCCCCGCGCGGCGGCGGCGGCAATACGTTGTTCGACCAGGGCGTCAAGCAATCTCATCAGTCAATCGGAACAATGCGGCAGGCCGAATTCTAGCAGGGTGACGCCGGTATGACAGGCCCTTCGAATATATGCTCGATATTGCGTTTTTTAGGGGCCGAATCGCTGCGCATGCGCGCCGATCGCCGTCAGTTGCCGCTCTGCTGCGCCGCAGCAGGCTGAGCGCCGTTCGCACGCTTCCAAACGCATGCGCTGCCCGGACCCATTTTTTAATTCGCGACGAGACGATCGACCCCTGTCGACCCGGCGAAAACACCCGCCGCCGCCACTTCCGCCGTCGCATCCGATGGCATGGCCCGATTACGCAGTCACCGTTTCCGGCCGCGCTTTCGCGAACGGGCGGAACATCGTCGCGATCAGGAACGCGCCGATCCCGATCGCGAACGACCCGAGGTACAGCCAGCCGTAGCTGCCGAACGCATCGACGATCAGCCCGCCCGCGACCGGGCCCGTGGCCATCCCGAGGCTGCCCGCCATCGCGCAGCCGCCGATCACGGTGCCCATCATCCGCAGCGGGAAATTCTCGCGCGCGAGCACCGAATACAGCGGCATCACGCCTGCATAGATGAAGCCGAACAGCGTCGCGACCGCGTAGAAGCCGTCGAGCGTGCGCACGAAGTAGTAGCCGAGCGCGCCGAGCGCCTGCGCGAGCAGCCCCGCCACCAGCATGCGCTTCGCGCCGAGGCGATCGCCGAGCAGCCCGAACGCGATCCGGCCGCCCATCCCCGCCAGCCCTTCGACGCTGTAGATCGACACCGCGACGATCAGCGGAATCCCGCAGGTCACCGCGTAGCTGACCGTATGGAAGATCGGGCCCGAATGCGTCGCGCAGCAGAAGAAATTGGTCAGCAGCAGCACCATGAACTGCGGCGAGCGCAACGCATCCGCGACCGACATCGCGGCGGGCGCGCCGCCGGCCGCAGGCGCCGCGTGCGCGGGGGCCGCGTG
>FTHQ01000084.1_pt1 | contig 18527 bp, 19 predicted proteins | sample 1641001 | NCBI WGS metagenome assembly FTHQ01 (sample SAMEA3914872, study PRJEB12502) | metagenome | biome: forest; material: soil | place: Canada | collected 2011-07-03 | depth 0.3 m | reverse complement strand
CGGCCGCACGATCGCCATTCCGGTCAACTGTAATCGTCGCTACCGGCACAGTAACGGTACAATCGGCGCGATAGCCTTCGGTACAGTTGGAGCTGCCGCCCATGTCCACCGTCCCACTCGCCCAGATTCCCGCGCCGCACGACACGGCCACGCTCACGCTCGTCGACCAGCTGGTCCAGTGGGCGCGGCGGCGTATCGACGAACGCGTGTTCCGTCCCGGCATGCGCATGCCGTCGATCCGCAAGCTCGCGCTCGACAAGAGCGTGTCGCGCTTCACCGTCGTCGAGGCCTACGAGCGCCTCGTCGCGCAGGGTTACCTCGACTCGCGGCGCGGCTCCGGCTTCTACGTGCGCGAGCGCACGGGCGCCGGCCCGCAGCCGGCCGACAGCGTCGCGCGGGTGGCCGAGGCCGCGCCCGTGCACAACACGATCGACGTCGTCTGGCTGCTGCGCAACATGCTGCATACCGTCAGCCCGGAGAAGGGCCCCGGCCTCGGCTACCTGCCGGGGCGCTGGCTCGACGGCGAGCTGATCACCGGCGCGCTGCGCGCGCTCGGGCGCCAGTCGGGCGCGCAGATGCTCGGTTTCGGCACCGCGCAGGGCTTCCTGCCGCTGCGCCAGCAACTGCAGACGCGTCTCGCCGAAGTCGAGATCGGCGCGAAGCCCGAACAGATCGTGCTGGTGTCGGGCATCACGCAGGCGATCGACCTGATCTCGCGGATCTACATGCGCCCGGGCGATGCGGTGATCGTCGGCGATCCCGCGTGGTTCCAGATGTTCGGCCGTTTCGCGGCGCAGGGCGCGCAGCTCGTCGGGATGCCGTATACGCCCGACGGCCCCGACCTCGACGCGCTCGAAACCCTGGTGCAGATGTGGCGGCCGAAGATGCTCGTGATCAATTCGGTGCTGCAGAACCCGACCGGCACGTCGCTGTCGGCCGCGCAGGCGTTCCGGATCCTCAAGCTCGCGGAGGCCTACGATTTCCTGGTCGTCGAGGACGACATATACGGCGACCTGTGCCCGCCCAGCTATCCGGCCACGCGCCTCGCGAGCCTCGACCAGCTGAAGCGCGTGATCTATCTCGGCAGCTATTCGAAGACGCTCGCGGCGAACCTGCGCGTCGGCTACGTCGCGTGCGCGCCGGAGATCGCGAAAGCGATCACTGACCAGAAGATGCTGGTCGGGATGACCACGCCCGAGCTCAACGAGCGCGTGTTGTACAAGATCCTGACCGAAGGGCATTACCGGCGCCACGTCGAGCGGCTGCGCGCACGGCTCGACGGCGTGCGCGACAAGACCGCGCGGATGCTCGAGCGCACCGGGCTCGGGCTCTTCACGATGCCCGCGGCCGGGATGTTCCTGTGGGCCGACACGGGCGTCGATTCGGACGCGCTCGCGGCGGTCGCGCACGAAGCCGGCTTCCTGCTGACGCCGGGCAGCCTGTTCTCGCCGCAGCAGTCGCCGTCCACGTGGATGCGCTTCAACGTCGCGAACTGCGGCGATCCGGCGCTGCCGGGGCTGCTGGCGAGCTATATCGACTCGGCGGTGCGGCGCGCGTCGTAACGCGGCGCGGCGCGGCAAGGCCGGCTCTTGAAATTGTCCGAGCCGTCCCCAGATACGCGCGCAAACCGCCGGCGCCAGGCGGTCGTCCCACACGGGCCGTCCTTCGCGGGGCCGCCGGCATCGCGCGCCGGGCGCCGGCGTCACCCCTTTTCAGTTCTAGTAAGAGGAAACAGCATCCATGGCACACGAAACGATGAGCTTTCAGGCAGAGGTCAAGCAACTCCTCCACCTGATGATCCATTCGCTCTACAGCAACAAGGAAATCTTCCTGCGCGAACTGGTGTCGAACGCGTCCGACGCGACCGACAAGCTGCGTTTCGAGGGGCTCGCGGACAACGCGTTGTACGAGAACGATCCGAACCTGCGCATCCGCATCGGCTACGACAAGGCCGCGCGCACGATCACGATCGACGACAACGGCATCGGCATGAGCCGCGACGAGGCGATCGCGAACCTCGGCACGATCGCGCGGTCGGGCACCAAGGAATTCTTCACGAAGCTGTCGGGCGACCAGCAGAAGGATGCGGCGCTGATCGGCCAGTTCGGCGTGGGCTTCTACTCGGGCTTCATCGTCGCCGACAAGATCACCGTCGAGACGCGCCGCGCGGGCCTGCCGGCGAACCAGGCCGTGCGCTGGGAAAGCGCCGGCGAGGGCGATTTCACGATCGACGCGATCGAGCGCGCGCAGCGCGGCACGACGATCACGCTGCACCTGCGCGAAGGCGAGGACGACCTGCTGTCGTCGCACCGCCTGAAGTCGATCATCCAGAAGTACTCCGACCACATCGCGCTGCCGATCCTGATGCGCAAGGAAGAGTGGGATCAGGAAAAGGGCGAGATGGTCCTGAAGGACGAGGACGAAACCGTCAACCAGGCGAGCGCGCTGTGGACGCGTTCGAAGAGCGACGTCACCGACGAGCAGTACACGCAGTTCTACCAGCACATCGCGCACGATCACCAGGATCCGCTCACGTGGACGCACAACCGCGTCGAGGGCCGCAGCGAATACACGCAGCTGCTGTTCGTGCCGGCGCACGCGCCGTTCGACCTGTGGAACCGCGATTATCGCGGCGGCCTGAAGCTGTACGTGAAGCGCGTGTTCATCATGGACGACGCCGAGCAACTGCTGCCGCAATACCTGCGCTTCGTGAAGGGCGTGGTCGATTCGGCCGACCTGCCGCTGAACGTGTCGCGTGAAATCCTGCAGGAAAGCCGCGACGTGAAGGCGATCCGCGAGGGCGTGACCAAGCGCGCGCTGTCGATGCTCGAGGAACTCGCGAACGCGGAAGAGGATGCCGGCAAGGAGAAGTACAAGACGTTCTGGGGCGCGTTCGGCCAAGTGCTGAAGGAGGGCCTCGGCGAGGATCACGCGAACCGCGAGCGCATCGCGAAGCTGCTGCGCTTCGCGTCGACGCACGGCGACACCGACGCGCAGGACGTGTCGCTCGCCGACTACGTGTCGCGCATGAAGCCCGAGCAGAGCAAGATCTACTACGTGACCGCCGATACCTGGCAGGCCGCGAAGAACAGCCCGCATCTCGAAGTGTTCCGCAAGAAGGGTGTCGAGGTGCTGCTGCTGACCGACCGCGTCGACGAATGGATGCTGTCGTTTCTGCACGAATTCGACGGCAAGCCGCTCGCGAGCGTGGCCCGCGGCGATCTCGATCTCGGCGAGCTGAACGACGAGGAGAAGAAGGCGCAGGAGCAGGCCGGCGAGGCGATCAAGCCGGTCGTCGAGAAGATGAAGGAAGCGCTCGGCGACAAGGTGAAGGAAGTGCGCGTCACGTTCCGCCTGACCGATTCGCCGTCGTGCCTCGTCGCGGACGACAACGACATGAGCGGCTATCTGCAGCGGATGCTGAAGGCGGCCGGCCAGAACGCGCCGGCGATGCAGCCGATCCTCGAGATCAATCCCGAGCACGCGCTCGTGAAGCAGCTGAACGCCGACAGCGCCGATTTCGGCGACTGGTGCCATCTGCTGTTCGATCAGGCGCTGCTGGCCGAAGGCGGCATGCTCGACGACCCGGCGAGCTTCGTGAAGCGGACCAACGCGCTGCTGCTGTCGCGCGCCGCGTGAACGCGCGCATGCGATTCGACGGCGCGCAGGCCGGCTGGCGCGAGACGCCGCGGCCTGGCTGCACGCTCGACCAGCGCGACTGGCTGACGCGCGGCGGATCGCTGACCGCGCACCTCGCGCGGCTCGGCCGCGTGAACGTGCGCGTGACGCGCGAGGCCGTCGATTCGCCGTGGTTCGACGAGCCGGACGCGCTCGCCAGTTCGCCGCGCGCGCCGATGTGGGTGCGCGAGGTGATCCTGTCGGTCGACGGCACGCCGTACGTCGCCGCGCACAGCATTGCGCCGCTCGCGGCCAGCAAGGGCGTGTGGCAGGCCATGCGGCGGCTGCGCACGCGGCCGCTCGCGGAGCTGCTGTACAGCGATCCGCAGGTCGAGCGCTCGGCGCTCGTGAGCCGGCGCGTGATCGCCGGTCATCCGCTGTATGCGCTCGCGAGCCATGCATTGCAGGGCGCGCGTGCGCCGCATGCGTTTGCCGCGCGCCGCTCGGTGTTCCAGCGTCACGGCAAGCCGCTGATGGTCACCGAGTGCATGCTGCCGGCGCTGTGGCGCCATCTCGCCGCGCACGGCGACGGGCCGGGGTCGGTCGGGCCGCACGGAGGCGCGTGATGCTGCAGGGCTTTCCGCCGGTCGTCGCGCCGCATACGCACACGATGATTCTCGGCAGCTTTCCGGGCGAGGCGTCGCTCGACGCCGCGCAGTACTACGCGCATCCGCGCAACCAGTTCTGGCGGCTGCTCGGCGCGGTGCTCGGCGAGCCGACGCTGCATGAACTGCCGTACGACGCGCGGCTCGCGCGCGTGCTGTCGCACGGCATCGGCATCTGGGATGTGCTCGATGCGTGCCATCGTCAGGGCAGTCTCGATTCCGCGATTCGCAATGCGAAGCCGAACGACTTCGCGTCGCTGCGCGAGCATGCGCCGTTGCTGAAGCGCGTGTGCTTCAACGGCAAGACGGCGGGGCGGTTCGCGGACGTGATCGGCCAGGCCGGATACGAGACGCTCGTGTTGCCGTCGTCGAGCCCGGCGAATGCGATGCTGTCGTTCGAGCAGAAGCTCGCGCAGTGGCGCGCGATCGCCGTTCGATAGCGTCGCGTCGGAGCGTCGCCGCGCTAGCCGGGCGACTGTCGTACGGCAACCGAGGTTCTCGCGTCAGCCGCGCGCGGATGCAAGGCGCGGTAGACGATCAGGATCAGCAAAATCGGCAACAGGACGGCGCCCGGTTGTCCCATCGCGGGCTTGAACACGAAGAAAAACGAAAGGCCCGGCAGGACCCACGCCAACGCCATGACCGCATGGTCCACCCGCCCGAGCGCGCGGGTTGCCCGGTCGTACCTGCACATGTAAATGATCGCGAGCAGCAGCCACGCGAGATCGTAGTAGACGAGGTACGGCTGCGTCAGCAGCGTCGTAACGATCGCCGCCGCCGCGCACAGGTCGGCATGCTTCTTCCTCGCCCATAGACCCGCGGTCGCAACGACGGCCGGTATCGCGACGGCCGCCTGCACGGCAAAGGCGGTCGGCAGACTGGCGCCCGACCGTCGCGACATCGCGAACGGCGTCGGCATCGCGTTCCAGATTCCGCCGGCGTTGTTCGCCAGGATCAAGTGGCTGAACCACGACAGCGTGTCGAAAAAACGCATCCACGGCGGCACGCCGAGCACCAGCGCGCTGACCGCGCAGAACAGCGCGGCCGTGACGGCCATCGCGCCAACCGCGCGGACATGTCCGCCGCAGAGGAACAGCACCGGGAACAGGAGCGCGAGCTGCGGCTTGATGACGAGCAGGCCAGCGCATACGCCGGCGACGACCGGACGTCGTTCGAGCCATCCCAGCGCGCCGGCGGCGCACGCCAGGGTCAGCAATGAATTCTGGCCGCAGATCGTCGCGACCCAGATGCCGGGGAACGCGACGAGCGCGATCCACGGCAGCGGGCGATCCTTCATCGCGAGCGTGCACGCCGCCAGCGCGACAGCGATGCCGATGCCGACGAACAGGCCGTACGAAGCGGCGTAGGGCAGCAACGCCAGCGGATACACCAGCAACTGGAAGGTCGGCGGATAAACCCACGGCGCGGCGATCCGCGCGGGCGGCCAATCCGGCAGCAAGCGGGCTTCCGCCGCGAACATCTGATGAAGGTCGAAGGCAGCGAGCGGCCCGCTGTGGAGCGACACGAAGGACGCGCTCCAGAAAACCCGGAAGTCGATGCCGGGAGGCGGCACGCCGGGGAGATGCAGCACCCAGCACGAAAATGCCCAGATACCCAGCAACGCGAGCTGAAACAGCAGGATGGCCGCGCTGTACAGCACGAGCCGCTCTCGGGAGAGCCATCCCCGGCGATCTGGCGATGCGTGGTCCGTCACAGTGTGCGTCATGGCCGCTATGAGCCTCCCCGAATGCCGTTTCAGTTTGGCATAGGTTCGGTCGACCGAACGGCCTTTTTATTGCAAGAAAGTAAATGACCGGTCACGTCTGCGAATCAGGCTGGCGGCGGGTTCGTGGATTTCGACGGTCGTCGTATCAGCAGTCGAATGGACTGGGACATCGGCACGTACCGGCCGCAGGCACGCATGGCGCCCGTCGCGCGCCGTTGCCGGCGACGCTCAATCGTCGTTGCCCCAGCGCCACCGCGGTCTCTCGCCCTTGATCCAGCACACCGCGGTGAGCAGGGCGACCAGCACCACGATGCACGCGCCGTACGCGGCCGGCGAGCGTTGCGGCGGCAGCAGCCACGCGCTCGCGACGATCCCGAACGCGAACAGCAGCAGCACGACCCAGCCCTGCCACGCCACCGGCAATCCCCATCCCCAGCCGTAGCGCTTCGCTGGAAACCAGATCTTCCTGTCGTTCGAGGTCATGCGCGCTCCCGTGATCCGCAAGTGCAGCGTAGCGCCGACGTGATTCGGCGTCACGCAGGGCCGCGCGTTCGTCGCGGCCTCCGTCTCCCACCAATGCTATCCTCTCGTCCGCTCATCCAGCGTCACCCAGCGAGATTCAATCATCATGACCCGACTGATCAAGCGCGCGTCCGCCGAGGCGCGCGCGTTCAAGCAACGCAAGGCGTCCGCCTACAACGGCTCCGAAAAACTCCAGCCGCCGCGCGTGAAGCGCCGCCCGGACATCGACGAGCACGACGACGTGCCGGTGCTCGAAGCGCCGCGCAAGCCGCGCTTCGCGCCCGTTACGTTCTCCGAAGAAGGCGGCGTGCGCTTCCTGCACTTCGGCACCGAGTGGGTGCAGGGCGCGATGCGGATCTCGAAGCCGCTGCACATCGAGCTTGAATACGCGCAGCAGATGATGGCGTGGCTGCTGTTCCTCGAAACGCCCGAGCGGATCGTCCAGCTCGGGCTCGGCACCGGCGCGCTGACCAAGTTCGCGCACCGTTTCCTGCCGCACGCGAAGGTCGAGGCCGTCGAGCTGAACCCGGCCGTGATCGTTGCCGCGCGCACGATGTTCGCGCTGCCGCCCGACGACGCGCGCCTCGTCGTGCACGAAGCCGACGCCTGGGACTTCGTCAACGATCCGGCCAACCGCGGCACGACCGGCGCGATCCAGATCGACCTGTACGATGCGACCGCGCGCGGCCCCGTGCTCGACAGCGTCGCGTTCTACCGCGCGGTGCGCGGCTGCCTGGCCGATGCCGGCATCGCGACGATCAACCTGTTCGGCGATCATCCGAGCTTCGTGCGCAACATGAAGCACCTGAACGCGGCGTTCGATCACCGCGTGATCGCGCTGCCCGAAGTGCACGACGGCAACCGCATCGCGATCGCGTTTTCGGGCCCCGCGCTCGACGTGCCGTTCGCGCAGCTCGACGCCCGGGCGAAGCTGATCGAGGACACGCTGAAGCTGCCCGCGCGCAAGTGGGTGAAAGCTTTGAAAGCAACGACCGGCGCACGCGACACCGCGTTCGCGATCTGACGCCGGATGCACCGGCGGCAGGCCGGTGCAACCCGCGACAAGGGGCGGATCACCTCGGGTTCGCCCCTGCTTGACCGCGTGCTCGCGGCTCCTATACTGGCGCGAAGCCAGGGGAGCCGCAGCCTACCCGTTTTGCCGCTCCTCTCGGTGCCGTACCCGCTCAACAAGATCGATAACCGGGAAACAAGAGGAGACGTCATGGCTCACGATGCCGACGCCAACCGGGCCGCCAAGCGCTGGCTCTGGCTGCTGGTACTGCCGCTGATCGCGATGGTCTGGGTGCCGTCGTACAGCAAGATCGAACCGCAATGGCTCGGTTTTCCGTTTTTCTACTGGTACCAGTTGCTTTGGGTCTTCATCAGCGCGGTGATCACCGCGTTCGTGTATTTCAAGACCAAGAACGCGTGGAAGGCGAGCGGCACGCAAGGAGGTGCGCAATGAATCTCGGCGCGACCTTCGTCTTCGTCCTGCTGTTCATCGGCGTCACGATCATCGGTTTCCTGGCCGCGAACTGGCGGCGCGGCGATCTCGCTCATCTCGACGAATGGGGCCTCGGCGGACGCCGCTTCGGCACGATCGTCACGTGGTTCCTGCTCGGCGGCGACCTCTATACGGCCTACACGTTCGTCGCGGTGCCCGCGCTCGTATTCGGCGCCGGCGCGATGGGCTTCTTCGCGCTGCCGTACACGATCCTGATCTATCCGTTCGCGTTCGTCGTGTTCCCGAAACTGTGGAGCATCGCGAAGCGGCACGGCTACGTGACGGCCGCCGATTTCGTCAACGCACGCTACGGCAGCCGGATGTTGGCGCTTGCGATCGCGGTGACGGGCATCGTCGCGACGATGCCGTACATCGCGCTGCAACTGGTCGGCATCGAGGTGGTGATCGGCGCGCTCGGCTTCGACACGACCGGCTTCGTCGGCGATCTGCCGCTGATCATCGCGTTCGCGATCCTCGCCGCGTACACGTACACGTCGGGGCTGCGTGCGCCCGCGATGATCGCGATCGTGAAGGACGTGCTGATCTACGTCACGATCGCGGCCGCGGTCATCGTGATCCCAGCGAAGCTCGGCGGCTTCGGGCACATCTTCTCCGCGGTGCCGCCCGCGAAGCTGCTGCTGAAGGCGCCGGACGCGACGAGCCTGAACGGCTACAGCGCGTACGCGACGCTCGCGATCGGCTCGGCGCTCGCGCTGTTCCTGTATCCGCACTCGGTCACGGCGATCCTGTCGTCGTCGTCGGGCAACTCGATCCGCCGCAACATGGCGATGCTGCCCGCGTACTCGTTCGTGCTCGGCCTGCTCGCGCTGCTCGGCTACATGGCGCTCGCCTCCGGCGTGAAGGACATGCCGCAGTACGCGCCGTACTTCAAGGCGTTCGGCCCGAACTTCGCGGTGCCCGCGCTGTTCCTCGAGTATTTCCCGTCGTGGTTCGTCGGCGTCGCGTTCGCGGCGATCGGCATCGGCGCGCTGGTGCCGGCGGCGATCATGTCGATCGCGGCCGCGAACCTGTACACGCGCAACATCCACCGCGAATTCGTGAACCGCAACATGTCGCACGACCAGGAAACGCACGTCGCGAAGCTCGTGTCGCTGATCGTGAAGGTCGGCGCGGTCGCGTTCATCCTCGGGCTGCCGCTGACCTACGCGATCCAGCTGCAACTGCTCGGCGGGATCTGGATCATCCAGACGCTGCCGGCGATCGTGCTCGGCCTGTACACGCGCGTGCTCGACCATCGCGGCTTGCTGGCCGGCTGGGCGGCCGGCATCGTGTGCGGTACGTGGATGGCGATTTCGCTGAAGCTGGCCAGCTCGATCTTCACGATCCACCTGTTCGGTCTCGCGATCCCCGGTTATGCGGCCGTGTGGTCGCTGGTCGTGAACCTGGTGGTATCGGTGGCGGTGAGTGTGCTGGTGCGGGTGATGGGCATGGCGCATGCGGAGGATCGCACGCGGCCGGAGGATTATCTCGACGTCGTCGAGGGCTGATACGGCCGGTGCACGGCCGCTCGCCGCGCACGACGCATTACGTGGCTGCCCGGCAACGAAAACGCCCGCCACCGCAAGGTGGCGGGCGTTCGTTTTGCGTCAGCCCTGCGCGCGTTTCGCGAGATCCTCGCGCTGCGACAGGTCCTCGACGTTGACCATCCAGTGCACGCCGAAACGATCCTTCGCCATCCCGAAGCCGAGCGCCCAGAACGTCTTGCCGAACGGCATCGTCACTTCGCCGCCGTCGGCGAGCGCATTGAACAGCTTCTGGCCTTCGTCGACCGTCGCCGGGTTCAGCGACAGCGAATAGCCGGCGTGCGCGGCGCCCGCCGGCTGGCTGCAATCGCCGTCCGAGCACATGATCATCGAGTCGCCGATCGTGAAGCTCGCGTGCATGACCTTGTCGGCCATCTCCGGCGACATCGGGTAATCGGGATTCGGCGGGGCGTCCTTGAAGTGCATCTTGAACATCGTCTTCGCGCCGAGTGCCTTTTCGTAGAACTGAAGGGCTTCGTCGGCGCGACCGTAGAACGTCAGGTACGGTTGAACTTGCATCGTTGTCTCCTGGGATGAGCCGTGCCGGCGCGGCGGCGCTGGCACGGCGTCGTGCAAGACTGACTGGGGGGAAAGGGTGCATCGGGAGGCGGCCGTCGCACCCGTGACGTGGATTGTAGTGCGCGCGCTTGACGATGGAATGAAAAATAAAAACGGCCGCGAACATCACGTTCGCGACCGTGTGCAGCAAGTGCTGACGGCTGTTGTCAGTCTTGCTGACAGCCGCTGACGCGCGGCATGGCTCAGCGCAGCGCGTCGATCAGCTTCTCGAGCTTCACCGCGTCGGCGGCGAACACGCGGATGCCTTCGGCGAGCTTTTCGGTGGCCATCGCTTCGTCGTTCAGCTGGAAGCGGAACGACGCCTCGTCGATCGCGACGCGCTCGGCCGGCTTGTCCTGCAGCGTGTCGGGCGACAGCTTGCGCGCGACCGTGTCGTTGCTCTCCTGCAGCTTCTGCAGCAAATCGGGACTGATCGTCAGCAGGTCGCAGCCGGCGAGCTCGATGATCTGGCTGGTCGTGCGGAAGCTCGCGCCCATCACTTCGGTCTTGTAGCCGAAGGTCTTGTAGTACGTGTAGATGCGGCGCACCGATTGCACGCCCGGATCGTTCGCGCCGCCGTCCCGCGCTTCATTCCAGTCGGCGCCGGCCTGCTTCTTGTACCAGTCGTAGATGCGGCCGACGAACGGCGAGATCAGCTGCGCGCCGGCTTCCGCGCACGCGGCGGCCTGCACGAGCGAGAAAAGCAGGGTCATGTTGCACTTGATCCCTTCCTTCTGCAGCACCTCGGCCGCGCGGATGCCTTCCCACGTCGACGCAAGCTTGATCAGGATGCGTTCGCGGCCGACGCCGGCTGCTTCGTACAGCTTGATGAGCTCGCGACCCTTGTCGATCGAGCGCTGCGTGTCGAACGACAGGCGCGCGTCGACCTCGGTCGATACGCGGCCCGGGATCAGCTTCAGGATTTCGGTGCCGAATGCGATCAGCAGGCGGTCGATGATGAAATCGGTGCTTTCGTTGCGATGATCGCGGACGGTTTTCTCGAGGATCGGCTTGTACGCGTCCTTCTGGACGGCCTTCAGGATCAGCGACGGATTCGTGGTCGCGTCCTGCGGCTTGTATTGCGCAAGCTGCTGGAAGTCGCCCGTGTCGGCGACGACGGTCGTGTACTGCTTCAGCTGGTCGAGTGCGGTAGTCATGGCGATTCGGAAGAAGCGCGCGGGGCGCCGGGTTCTCACGGGCCGCGCGAGCGCGGCGGCGAAGCGAAGCGGCGTCGGGCGCCGCCTCCGATCCATCATTTTAGGCCCGATTCGTGTCGAGCACGTTTTGGCGTGCCGGGCGCGCGCCGCGGCGGCCGGCGAGCCGCGTCACGCGGGGCGCCGCGCGTTCAGGATCACCTGCGTGACGATGCCCGCGACGAGCCCCCAGAACGCCGGGCCGATCGACAGCAGCGTGAGGCCCGACGCGGTCACCATGAACGTGACGAGCGCCGCTTCGCGCTGCTTCACGTCCTGCATCGCGTTCGCGAGCCCGCTCATGATCGAGCCGAACAGCGCGAGCGCCGCGACCGACACGACGAGCGCCTTCGGCAGCGCCGCGAATAGCGCGGCGATCGTCGCGCCGAAGATGCCGGCGATCAGGTAGAACGTGCCGCACCACACGGCGGCCGTGTAGCGCTTCGCGTGATCCTCGTGCGCTTCGGGGCCGGTGCAGATCGCGGCCGTGATCGCCGCGAGGTTCACGCCGTGCGAGCCGAACGGCGCGAGCAGCAGCGACGCGAGGCCGGTCGTCGCGATCAGCGGCGACGACGGCGTCGGATAGCCGTCCGCGCGCAGCACCGCGATGCCCGGCACGTTCTGCGACGCCATCGCGACCACGAACAGCGGAATGCCGATGCTGACGATCGACGCGATCGAGAACGCGGGCATCGTGAACACGGGTTGCGCGAGCGTGATGTGGAAGCGGCTGAAATCGAGCAGGCCGAGGCCGCCGGCCACGGCCGTGCCGACGATCAGCGTCGTCGGAATCGCATAGCGCGGCGCGAGGCGCTTGACGATCAGGTAGGTGAAGAACATCGCGAGCACCAGCGCGGTCTGGAACTGCGCGGCGCGGAAGATCTCGATGCCGATCTCGAACAGGATGCCCGCGAGCAGCGCCGCCGCGATGCCGGCCGGAATGCGCTTCATCAGCGTGTCGAACAGCCCGCTCACGCCGACGGCCGTCAGCAGCAGCGCGCACACGACGAACGCGCCGATTGCCTCGGGGTAGGGCACGCCGGGCAGCGACGCGATCAGCAGCGCGGCGCCGGGCGTCGACCATGCGACCACGACGGGCGCGCGATAGCGCAGCGACAGGCCGATGGTCGTCAGCGCCATGCCGATCGACAGCGCCCAGATCCACGACGAGATCTGCGCATCGGTGAGGTGGGCGGCGCGGCCGGCCTGGAACATCAGCACGAGCGAACTCGTGTAGCCGGTCATCATCGCGACGAAGCCGGCGACGAGCGCGGACACGGACGTATCGGCGAAAAAGCGGCGGCCGCCGGCGCGGCCGGCGCTCGCGGTGGGCGAAGGGTTCATGCAATCTCCGGGGGCGGCCGCTCGGACGCGGCCCGTGTATCTGCGGGTGGGTGTCGTTACTTGCTGAGTGCGCGCATCGCGGTTTCGAGGCCCGCGAGCGTGAGCGGATACATGCGCTGGCCGAGCACGTCGCGAATGATCGCGATCGATTGCCGGTACTCCCATAGCCGCTCGGGCTCGGGGTTCAGCCAGGCATGATGGGGGAACTGGTCGGCGAGCCGGCGCAGCCACACGGCGCCGGCTTCCGGATTGTTGTATTCGACCGAGCCGCCGGGCTGCAGCACTTCGTACGGGCTCATCGTCGCGTCGCCGACGAAGATCAGCTTGTAGTCGGGCGTGAACTTGTGCAGCACGTCCCACGTCGCGGTGCGTTCCGCGTGGCGGCGGCGGTTGTTCTTCCACAGGTGGTCGTACACGCAGTTGTGGAAGTAGAAGAATTCGAGGTGCTTGAATTCGGCCTTCGCGGCCGAGAACAGCTCTTCGGTGCGCTTGATGTGGTCGTCCATCGAGCCGCCGACGTCGAGCAGCATCAGCACCTTCACGGTGTTGTGGCGCTCGGGCACCATCCGCAGGTCGAGCCAGCCTGCGTTCGCGGCCGTGCTGCGGATCGTGCCGGGCAGGTCGAGCTCCTCGGCGGCGCCTTCGCGCGCGAAGCGGCGCAGCCGCCGCAGCGCGACCTTGATGTTGCGCGTGCCGATCTCGACCGAATCGTCGTAGTCGCGGTACGCGCGCGCCTCCCACACCTTCACCGCGGTGCGGTTGCCGTTCGACGGGCCGCCGATGCGCACGCCTTCGGGGTTGTAGCCGCCGTGCCCGAACGGCGACGTGCCGCCCGTGCCGATCCACTTGTTGCCGCCTTCGTGGCGTTCCTTCTGCTCGTCGAGCAGCGCCTTCAGGCGCTCCATCAGCTTGTCGAGCCCGCCCATCGCGTCGATCTGCGCCTTCTCCTCCGGCGACAGCTCGCGCTCGAGGCGCTTCTCGAGCCAGTCGAGCGGAATGTCGAACGCCTCGGACGGCAGCGTGGACACACCGTGGAAATATGCGCCGAACGCCTGATCGAACTTGTCGAAGTACTGTTCGTCCTTGACGAGCGTCATCCGCGCGAGGAAGTAGAACGCGTCGATCGACGGCGAGATCAGCCCGGCCTTCAGCGATTCGAGCAGCGTCAGGTATTCCTTCACCGAGACGGGCAGCTTGGCTGCGCGCAGCGCGTAGAAGAAATTGAGCAGCATGGCCGGGCCTTCGGGGTGGGGGAGTTACCGGTTGTGCCGGTTCATGTAGACGAGCCGTTCGAGCAGGCTCAGATCCTGCTCGTTCTTCAGCAGCGCGCCCGCGAGCGGCGGCACGATCTGCTTCGCGTCCGCGCCGCGCAGCGCGTCGGCCGGGATGTTCTCGGCGAGCAGCAGCTTCAGCCAGTCGAGCAGTTCGGACGTCGACGGCTTCTTCTTCAGGCCCGACACGCCGCGCAATTCGAAGAAACTCTCGAGCGCCGCGCGCAGCAGCTCCTCGCGGATGTCGGGGAAGTGCACCGCGACGATCTTCTGCATCGTCGACGGGTCCGGAAACTGGATGTAGTGGAAGAAGCAGCGGCGCAGGAACGCGTCGGGCAGCTCCTTCTCGTTGTTCGACGTGATGATGACGAGCGGACGGTGCTTCGCGCGGACCGTCTCGCGCGTCTCGTACACGTGGAACTCCATCCGGTCGAGCTCGCGCAGCAGGTCGTTCGGGAATTCGATGTCGGCCTTGTCGATCTCGTCGATCAGCAGCACGCTCGGGCGCTCGGCGTCGAACGCCTGCCACAGCACGCCCTTGACGATGTAGTTCGCGATGTCCTTCACGCGCGCGTCGCCGAGCTGCGAATCGCGCAGCCGCGACACGGCGTCGTATTCGTACAGGCCCTGCTGCGCCTTGGTGGTCGACTTGATGTGCCACTGCAACAGCGGCATGTCGAGCGCGGCGGCCACTTCCTCGGCGAGCATGGTCTTGCCGGTGCCGGGCTCGCCCTTGATCAGCAGCGGGCGTTGCAGCGTCAGTGCGGCGTTGACCGCGAGCTTCAGATCGTCGGTGGCGACGTACTGCGAGGACCCTTCGAAACGCATGGCGGCGCTCTTCTTCATCGGGAAAAAACCCAGTATAAGTCAGAAGGGCTGTCCGGTTGGGCCGCGCCCGCGTATCGTTGCGGGGCTGCGGCGGGGCGAACCGGGGCGCCGTATGGACGCGTTCCCCGCCGACGCGGTACAATCTGGCCGTTTTTTTTTGGCCTGCGTGGCGATCCGATAAGCAAAACGGCGCGGGCCGTTGCCGCTTTGGCGCCAGTTTCCCCTCAAGCTAGGTTACAAGAGCTATGAACAAATTCGTCGGCAAACACGTCGTTGTCGCAGCGCTCGTGGCGCTCGCGGGCAGCGCGCAGGCGGCCGGTGTGGTCGGCAACCCGAAGGACGGGGCGAGCAAGGCCGCCATGTGCATCGGTTGCCACGGCATCCAGGACTACCGCGCGGCGTACCCGGAGGTCTACCGGGTGCCTGTCCTCGGCGGCCAGAACCAGCAATACCTCGAGAACGCGCTGAAGGCCTACCGCAAGAAGGATCGTCACTTCCCGTCGATGAATGCGATCGCCGGTTCGCTGACCGACCAGGACATCGCGGATCTGTCGGCGTACTACGCCGCGCAGAAGGCCGACACGAAGGACAATCCCTACAAGTAAAGCGCGCGCCGCCGATCTCTCCGGCGGGACAGGAGCATTCATGAACAACGCATTCAAGACGGCGGCGGTTGCACTGGCGGCCGGCCTCGCGATCGGTACCGCGCACGCCGCGGACATCTCGAAGGGCAAGGAACTGGTCGAGTCGCACAATTGCGCGGCCTGCCACGGCGCGCAGCTGAACAAGCCGATCAACGCGGAGTACCCGCGCCTCGCCGGCCAGCACGCCGACTACCTCGTGTGGGCGATGCGCCAGTACCAGATGGGGCTGACGAACCCGCTGCTCGGTCGCAACAACGCGATCATGCAGGCGCAGGTACAGAACCTGTCGGTCAGCGACATGAAGGACATTGCGTCCTACATCGAGTCGCTGAAGGAAACCGACCTCGTGTTCAAGAAGTAAGCGCGACGGGCCTCGCGGGCTCACGCAGCAAGAATGCCCCGCCTCGGCGGGGTATTTTTTTGTCCGCGGTCCGGTGCGGGCCGATGTGCCGGCCTCGGGGCGTCAGTCGCGCGACGCGCGGCGCAGGATGCGCTGCAGGTACGCGTCGGTATCGGGCGGCGTGTTGGTGCGCTGCGCTTCCCAGATCGTCTCGCCGAGGCATTCCATGATCGCGTGCTGCGCGTCGTGGGTCGAGTCGAGCTTCGCGGCCAGCTTGTCGTGCGCGGCGCGGATGCCGGGCGGCTGGTCGATCGACAACTGTTCGCTGATCGCGAGGTGCATCGACAGGTGCAGGAACGGATTGGTCCGGCCTTCCTCGGGCGTGTAGTTGCGCGCCGCCGCGCCGTCGGCGTCGGCCAGTTCGTCGTGGTATTCGGGATGCTCGACGATCCAGTCGGCGGCAATCGCTTCCAGCGGCGTCAGGATCTCGCCCGCGCGCTGCTTGCGCCAGGTCTCGGTGAAAAAGCGACGCACGTCGTCGCGGCTTGGATTGAACATGGTGGGGAAACGTCGTGATTCGGGCGGCTCATGCCGCGTCGGGCATTGTACGCCGGAGCGGCGCACGGCGCTGGCGGCGGCCCCGGCAGCGGTCGAGGCGGTGTTGCGCCCGCCCGCCGCGGAACGGGTAAGCGCGGGTAGGCTCGCCGTCGCCGCGCCGCTACACTCCGACGATTCCCGTCACGGCGCGTTGCCGCCCGTTTCGTCATGACCGCCACCGTCCGCCCATCGTCCGCGGCCCTGCAGGGCGCGCTCTACGTCGCGTTGTCCGCCGCCGCGTTCGGCGCGATGGCGATTTTCGGCCGCTATGCGTATGCGGCCGGCGTCGACGTGCTCGGGCTGCTGATCGTGCGCTTCGCGATCGGCGGCGCGGTGCTCGCCGCGATCGCACGGCAGCGCCGCGTCGCGTGGCCGCGCGGGCGCTCGCTCGCGCCGCTGGTGACGATGGGCGCGCTCGGCTACGTCGGGCAGTCGTTCTGCTATTTCAGCGCGCTGCAGCACGCGCAGGCGAGCCTCGTCGCGCTGCTGCTGTACCTCTATCCGGCGTTCGTCACGCTGCTGGCCGCGTGGTGGCTCGGCGAGCGCCTGACGCGCGCGAAGGCCGTCGCGCTGGTGCTGTGCGTCGCGGGTTCGGCGCTGATGGTCGGCGGCGGGCACGGCGAGCCGCTCGGGATCGCGCTCGCGCTGGCCGCCGCGGTGATCTACTCGCTGTACATCGTCGGCGGCACGAAGGCGACGCGCGGCGTCGATCCGCTCGCGACCACCGCGATCATCTGCCTGTCGGCCAGCGCGACGCTCGTCGCGATCGCCGTCGTGCGAACGGCGGCGTTCGGCGCGCCGCCGCGCTGGCCGGCGACGGCCGGCGGCTGGGCGTCGATGCTCGCGATCGCGCTGATATCGACGGTCGCGGCGATGCTCGCGTTCTTCGCCGGGCTCGCGCGGCTCGGGGCCGCGCGCACGTCGATGCTGTCGACGCTCGAGCCGGTCGTGACGGTCGCGCTCGCGGCGCTGCTGTTCGGGGAGGCATTGTCGCCGCTGCAATGGGCGGGCGGCGTCGCGATTCTGGCGGCCGTGCTGGCGCTCGTGCGCGCGGGCGGCGCGGCGGCCGACGACGCGACGGCGACGTCCAACGCGTAGTCGGGAAAGGGGGCGGGGACTGCGACGGCCCGCGGCGCGGGCCCGTCGTACCGGACGCTTATTCGTTGGGCGGCGGCGTCTTCGGCCGGAATTCGCACAGCGGCTCGATCGCGCAGTGCCAGCATTCGGGCCGTCGTGCCTTGCACACGTAGCGCCCGTGCAGGATCAGCCAGTGATGCGCGTCCTGCAGGAATTCCTTCGGCGTGAACTTCTCGAGCGCGGCCTCGACGGCCCGCACGTCCTTGCCCGGCGCGAGCCCGGTGCGATTCGCGACGCGGAAGATATGCGTGTCGACCGCGATCGTCGGCTGGCCGAACGCGGTGTTCAGCACGACGTTCGCCGTCTTGCGGCCGACGCCCGGCAGGCCTTCGAGCGCTGCGCGATCGGCCGGCACCTCGCCGTCGTAACGCTCGAGCAGGATTCGGCACGTCGCGACCACGTTCTTCGCCTTGGTGCGATAGAGGCCGATCGTCTTGATGTACTCGGTGACGCCTTCCTCGCCAAGCGCGACGATTTGTCGCGGGGTGTTCGCGACCGGAAACATTTTCCGCATTGCCTTGTTGACCGACACGTCGGTCGCCTGCGCGGACAGCATCACGGCGATCAGCAGCTCGAACGGCGTCGAATATTCGAGCTCGGTGGTCGGATGCGGATTGAGGCTCTGCAGCGTTTCGTAGATCGCGCGTCGTTTGCTGGCGTTCATGGAGCGTTCTGGTCGGGCGGCGCGGACGGGCCGTCCGGATCGTCGTTGCCTGCGTCGTTGTCGTTGTCGTGGTCGTTGCTGCCCGATGCCGCTTCGGCGTCGCGCTGCGCCTGCTGTTCGGCGAGCCGCTTGCGGCGGGCCTCGGCCGCGTCGATCTGCGCCTGGACGGCCGCGCTCACGCCTTCGGTGTTCTTCGGCCCGGCGCCTTGCCCGGACAGTTCTTCCTTCTTCTTGCGCGCGCGTTCGAGCGCGGCGGCGATGATCGCGCGTTTCTTCGCTTCGGCGTCGTCGGCGGCCGGTGCGGCGGCTGGCGCGCCGGGCTGTGCGGCGGTGGGCTCCGCGGCCGGCTTCGTGGCGCTGGCCGCGGAGCCC
>FTHQ01000277.1_pt1 | contig 18530 bp, 16 predicted proteins | sample 1641001 | NCBI WGS metagenome assembly FTHQ01 (sample SAMEA3914872, study PRJEB12502) | metagenome | biome: forest; material: soil | place: Canada | collected 2011-07-03 | depth 0.3 m | reverse complement strand
TCGCTGCGCCGCCGCCCGGGCGTCGCGCGCCCGCGGCCACCGCGGCCGGACCGGTTCGGCCGGGATCGGCCCGCGCCAATGGTAAAATGCCGGATTCTCCTTCCCCTCGCTCGACCCGGCCCCAAGGCCCGCCCGATCATGTCCGACACTCGTCCCGATACGCTTTTCGCCCTCACCGCGCTCTCGCCCATCGACGGCCGCTACGCCAGCAAGACCGAAGCGCTGCGCGACTGGCTCTCCGAAGCCGCTTTCATGCGCCACCGCGTCACCGTCGAGGTGCACTGGCTGATCGCGCTGTCGCGCGCCGGCTTCGCGGAAGTCCCGCGCTTCTCCGATGCGTCGGAACAGTTCCTGCTGCAGCTCGCCGAGCGCTTCACCGCGCACGACGCCGCGCGCATCAAGGAAATCGAGCGCGTGACGAACCACGACGTGAAGGCCGTCGAATACTGGCTGAAGGAATCGGTGAAGGGCCAGGCCGAACTCGAGAAGGCGAGCGAATTCATCCACTTCGCGTGCACGTCCGAGGACATCAACAACACGTCGCACGGGATGATGCTCGCCGGCGCGCGCGAACACGTGATCCTGCCGGCGCTGCGCACGGTCTACCAGCGCCTCGTCGCGCTCGCGCACGCCCACGCCGAACAGCCGATGCTGTCGCGCACGCACGGCCAGCCGGCCAGCCCGACGACGCTCGGCAAGGAACTCGCGAACGTCGCGGCCCGCCTCGCCCGCGCGATCACGCGCATCGAGAAGGTCGAGATCCTCGGCAAGATGAACGGCGCGGTCGGCAACTTCAACGCGCACCTGTCCGCGTATCCGGAATTCGACTGGGAAGCGTTCTCGCGCGACGTGATCGAAAACCGCCTGAAGCTCACGTTCAACCCGTACACGATCCAGATCGAGCCGCACGACTACATGGCCGAACTGTTCGACGCGGTCGCCCGCGCGAACACGATCCTGCTCGACCTCGACCGCGACGTGTGGGGCTACATCTCGGTCGGCTACTTCAAGCAGAAGACGAAAGCCGGCGAAATCGGCTCGTCGACGATGCCGCACAAGGTCAACCCGATCGACTTCGAGAACTCGGAAGGCAACCTCGGCCTCGCGAACGCGACGCTGCGCCACCTCGCCGACAAGCTGCCGGTGTCGCGCTGGCAGCGCGACCTGACCGACTCGACGGTGCTGCGCAACATGGGCGTCGCGCTCGGCTACTCGCTGCTCGCGTACGACTCGCTGATCCGCGGCCTCGACAAGCTCGAAGTGAACCCGCAGCGCCTGAACGAAGATCTCGACAACTGTTGGGAAGTGCTCGCCGAGCCGGTGCAGACGGTGATGCGCCGCTACGGCATCGAGAACCCGTACGAGCAGCTGAAGGAACTGACGCGCGGCAAGGGCATCACGCGCGAGGCGCTGCAGGAATTCGTCGGCACGCTGGCGATCCCGCAGGATGCGAAGGAGCGCCTGCTCGCGATGACGCCGGCGTCGTACATCGGCAAGGCCGTCGAACTCGCGAAGCGGATCGCGTAAGCGCCGCCGCCTGACGAAAAAAGCCCGATGCGAGCAATCGCATCGGGCTTTTTGCTTGTCGGACGATCAGAACGAAATCATCCGCCCCGGGTTGAGCGCGCTCATCACGCTCATCGCCGCCTTCGCGGCCGGAATCGCGATCGGCGACAACTGCCGGCCAAGCGGAATCGCGCGATGGTCGATGCCCGTGAGCATCGAGAAATCGTCGTTGCGACCGACGAAATCGTCGCAGATCGCCTTGCCGATCCGCACCGTCTGCGCGACGCCGTGCCCGCTCCAGCCCTGCACCATGTACATCGGCACGCGGCCGTCGGTCTTGCGGCTGTCGGTGGCGCCGTTCAGCGTGAAGTCGCTGACGCCGCTCCAGCAGTAGTCGAGCGCGAAGCGGCCGTCGTGCTGCGGAAACACCGTGTTCAGCCGCGTCAGCAGATACGCGTTGACGTCGGGCTGCGCCCAGCAGGTGCCGGTGCCCTGCCCGCCGAACAGCAGCCGGTTGCCGCGTACCGGCCGGTAGTAGTCGATCTGGAACTGCGTGTCGTACACCGGCATCCCGGCCGGCATCAGCGTCGCGACGTCGACGTCGAGCGGCGCCGTCACGCTCACGTACGTGAAGAACGGCACGGTGGTCGCCGCGCCGTCGTCCAGCAGCCGGAACGTCGTGTTGTGCAGCGCGAGCACGACGCCGCGGCGCGCGGTGATCGTGCCGCCCGGCGTCGTCGCGACGACGCCCGCGGGCGTCTCGTCGAGCTCGAGCACTTCGGTGCCCTCGTACAGCGCGCCGCCGTTCAGCTGGAAGCCGTGCACGAGGCCGCGCACCAGCGCGAGCGGATGGATCTGCCCGCCGATCGCGTCGATCGCCGCGCCGTGGTACAGCCCCGAGCGCACGTATTCGTCGTGCAGCTGATGGCGGCCGACGAGCGTCACGCCCGCATCGCCGAGATGACGGCGCGCATCCGCGCCGTCGAGCAGCGCGCTCATGTGGCCGGGGTGAACCGCCGCCGTCACGTGGCCGCGCTTGCGGTCGAGATCGAGCGCGTAACGCGCGCCGATCTCGTCGATCAGGTCCATCGACTCGGCCGACGCGAAGCGCCACAGCCGCTTCGCGTCGTCGTGCGCCAGGTGGTCGATCATGTCGGCGGCTTCCCAGCGCGCGAGGCCGGGCGTCAGCTGGCCGCCGTTGCGGCCCGACGCGGCCGAGCCGACGTGATGCTTGTCGACGAGGATCGTGTCGACGCCCGCTTGCGCGAGATGCAGCGCGGCCGACGCGCCGAGCAAGCCCGCGCCGATCACGAGCACGTCGCACACGATGTCATGCGCGAGCGGCGCGCTGTTTTCATGGCGCGACAGCGACGCTTCGTACCAGTTCGCCGGATGCTCGCCGTCGTAGCGGGCCGGATCGCACCAGTTCCAGTTGTCTTTTTCGATGTTCAGTTGCGTTTGCTCGAAACGCGCTTCTCCCTGGATCAGGGGTTTGCTGTTGGACGTCATGATTGCACTTGCATGGTCTTGGGCCGCCTGTCGATGAGCCTGCTGGCTTCGCGGGTGGGGCAGCCGGTTCCACATGGGTGTCAACGAGAAAGGGGGCGCGATGGCCCGTGTTGACGGCGGGCACGCTCGTGCCGCCTGGATCCCGGACTGTGCGAAAGCACGTATTGAAAGGTGCCGGGACACCCAATTTCTACACCGCAGAAATAATTCTACAGTGTAGAATAAGCTTTCGTCAAGTTTACAACTGGCGCCGTGCCGGCCTGCCAGCCCGTCTCGATGAAAGACAAACCTGCCCAGGGGCCGCGCGGCCTCGACAAGGACGCGATCGTCGCGGCCGCGCTCGCGCTGCTCGAAGACGTCGGCGAAGCCGCGTTCAGCGTGCGCAAGCTCGCGCAGTCGGTCGGCTGCGACCCGATGAGCGTGCTGTATCACTTCAAGTCGAAGGAAGGCCTGAGCCGCGCGATCGCGAATGCGCTGTCGCGCTCGCTCGTGCCGGTCGATCCTTCCCTGCCGTGGCGCGAACGGCTGCGCGACCTCGCGCGTCAGTACCGCGCACTCGCGTTGCGCTACCCGGCCGCGTTCGCGCTGCTGCAGCGGCACATGAGTACGGGGCCGGCCGATCTCGCGCACATCGAGGCCGTGCATCGCGCGCTGACCGACGCCGGCATCCCGCGTGCGGCGCTGCCGGCGGTATGCGTCGGCTGGTACGCGAGCGTGATCGGCCTCGCCGCCGCCGAAACGGGCGGCCTCACGCGTGCCGCGAACGACGTCGAACTCGCGGAAATGCACGCGCTGTCCGACGCCGGGCATCCGCTCGTCAAGTCGGCCGCCCCGCTCTATGCGCAGCTCGATCCGGCCGTCGTGCACGACACGATGCTCGACGTGCTGCTCGACGGGATCGCGCAACGCGCGCGCACGGCCTGACCGGCCCGCGCATCGCAAACGAAAAAGGCGCCCGAAGGCGCCTTTTCCATGACGATGGCCGCGGACCGCGCTCAGTGCTGCTGCGCGAGACCGATCTTCAGCATGACCTGATCGACGATCTGCTCGGGCGTCAGCTCGATGCTGACCTCGATCGCCTCGTCCGGGCCCGGCTCCTCGAGCGTGTCCAGCTGGCTCTTCAGCAGCGACGGATCGAAGAAATGGCCGGTGCGGCTCTTCAGGCGCTCCTGCAACACTTCGAACGAACCCTTCAGATACACGAACCGCACGTCGGTGTCGGCGCCGCGCAGCACGTCGCGGTACGACCGCTTCAGCGACGAGCACGTGAACACGGCCGTCTCGCCCGCGCGCTGCTTTTCCTCGATGGCCGCGCGAATCGTGCGCAGCCACGGCCAGCGGTCTTCATCGGTCAGCGGAATACCGTGGTGCATCTTTTCCTTGTTCGCCGCGCTGTGAAACGCGTCGCCATCGGTATAGCTGCACGACAGGCGTTCCGCCAGCATTTCGCCGATCAGCGACTTGCCGGCGCCCGACACGCCCATTGCGATCAGAATCATTGACTACCCCTTGTTACAGAACCATGCTCAGCAGCAACGTGAAACTGAGACCGAGCACCGAGATGATGGTTTCAAGCAGCGACCAGGTCTTGAACGTCTGACCCACCGTCATCCCGAAGTATTCCTTGATCAGCCAGAACCCGCCGTCGTTCACGTGCGAGAAGATCAGCGAGCCCGAGCCCGTCGCGAGCACCAGCAGCTCCGGGCTGACCGACGCGCCCGACGCCGCCGCGATCGGCGCGACGATACCGCAGGCCGTCGTCATCGCGACCGTCGCCGAACCCGTCGCGAGACGCATCAGCGCCGCGACGAACCAGCCGAGCAGCAGCGGCGACAGGTGCGCATGCTTGGCGGTCTCGACGATCTGCTGCGAGATCCCGCTGTCGCGCAGGACACCGCCGAAGCCGCCGCCCGCGCCGACGATCAGCGTGATCCCGGCGATCGGCGCCAGGCACTCGCCGCAGAACTTCTGGATCTGGTCGCGGTTGAAGCCCTGCAGCTTGCCGAACGTGAAGAAGCTCACGAGCACGGCGATCAGCAGCGCGACGTCCGAGTTGCCGGCAAAGCGCAGCAGGTTGTTCGGCAGCGACTTCGGTGCGAACACCAGGTCGGCCCAGCTGCCGACGAGCATCAGCACGACGGGCAGCAGGATCGTGAACAGCGTGATGCCGAAGCTCGGCAGTTCGCGCTTGCGGCCATCCGCGTTCGAATCGACGAATTGCGACGCGAGCGGGTTGTTTTCCGGCAGCTTCACGAACTTCGAGATCGTCAGCGCGAACAGCGGGCCCGCGATGATCGCGGTCGGCACGCCGACGACGAGACCGAAGGCGATCGTCTTGCCGATATCGGCGCCGTATTGCTGGACGGCCAGCAGCGCGGCCGGGTGCGGCGGGATCAGCCCGTGCACGACCGACAGGCCGGCCACCATCGGCAGGCCGACGACGAGCAGCGACTTGCCGGTGCGCTTCGCGACGTTGAACGCGATCGGGATCAGCAGCACGAAGCCGACTTCGAAGAACACCGGCAGGCCGACGATGATCGCGACGAACATCATCGCCCAGTGGATGTTCTTTTCACCGAACCAGTCGATCAGCGTGGTCGCGATCCGTTCGGCGCCGCCCGATTCGGCCATCATCTTGCCGAGCATCGTGCCGAGGCCGACGACGATCGCAATGTGGCCGAGCGTGCCGCCGGTGCCCGTTTCGAACGACTTGACGATCTTGTCCATCGGCATGCCGACGACGAGACCGAGGCCGAGCGAGACGATGATCAGCACCAGGAACGGGTAGATCTTGTAGCGCGCGATCATCAGGATCAGCGCGGCAATCGCGATCAGCGTGAATACGAGCAGCATGCTGCCTTGGACGGCCCCCATGTGGCACTCCTCCTAGAATTGTTCGAACCGGGCGAGTCGTTGCGAGTATGCCCGGCTATGCAGGTCTCCGAAACACGGGGGGTACCCACCCCGTCAGGACGCTGAATTTTACTTATCTTTGCGATCCGCGGATAGAACCGGTTCCATCAGCAAAAACCCTCGGTAAAACAAGCACTAACGCTCGCTTTCCGAGGGCTGATTCTTCATTTCATACAAGTATTAACGGGGCAGCTGGCTCGCCGCTTGCGCGAGGCGCGTGACTTCGGCCCAGTCCTGCGCGGCGAGCGCGGCCTTCGGCGTGAGCCATGAGCCGCCGACGCACACGACGTTCGGCAGTTTCAGGAAGTTCGGCGCGGTATCGACCGTGATGCCGCCCGTCGGGCAGAACTTCAGCGCCGGGAACGGACCGTGGAACGCCTGCAGCATCGGCACGCCGCCCGCCTGCTGCGCGGGGAAGAACTTCACGATGTCGTAGCCGAATTCGAGCGCCTGGATGATGTCGCTCGGCGTCATCACGCCCGGCAGCAGCGGCAGGCCCGCGTCGAGCGACGCGAGGTGCAGCTCCTTCGTCAGGCCCGGCGACACGCCGAACGTGGCGCCCGCGCGCTTCGCCTGCGCGCAGTGCTCGGGCTTCGTGATCGTGCCGACGCCGACGACGATGTCGTCCGCGAGCTGGCTCGCGCGCTGGATCGCTTCCAGCCCGGCCGGCGTGCGCAGCGTGATCTCGAGCACCTTCACGCCGCCCGCGTGCAATGCACGCGACACGTTTTCGCCCTGCTCGACCGAGTCGAATGCGAGCACCGGAATGACCGGGCCCAGCTTCACGATTTCAGCAATCGTCTTCATTGAATTGGCTCCTTGAAATTCATGCGGCGACGCTGACGGCGGTTTCGCCGACCAGCGTCCCGAAAACCGATGCGCCCTGCTCGGCCGGCGCCGCGGCCGCGCGGAACACGCCGAACAGTTCGCGCCCGAAACCGACTTCGTTCTCGGCCTGGTGGCGCGGCTGCGCGACCGGGCGTGCGTGCCACTCGGCGTCGTCGACCTCGATGTCGAGCACGCCGGCTTCCGCGTCGATCACGAGCACGTCGCCCGTCTTCACCTTGCCGATCGGGCCGGCCAGCAACGCTTCCGGCGACACGTGGATCACGGCCGGCACCTTGCCCGACGCGCCCGACATGCGGCCGTCGGTGACCAGCGCGACGTGAAAGCCCTGATCCTGCAACACGCCGAGCAGCGGCGTCAAACGGTGCAGCTCGGGCATGCCGTTGGCGCGCGCGCCCTGGAAGCGCACCACCGCGACGAAATCGCGCTTCAACTCGCCGCGATCGAACGCTTCCTGCACGGCTTCCTGCGAGTCGAACACGATCGCGGGCGCCGTCACCTTGCGGTGCTCGGGCGCGACCGCCGAAATCTTGATCACGCCGCGACCGAGCCGGCCCTGCATCAGGCGCAGGCCGCCGTCCGGCTGGAACGGCTCGCGAATGCCGCGCAGCACCTTCGTGTCGTGGCTCTCGGCCGCGCCATCGACCCACGTCAGCTTGCCGTCGATCAGCTTCGGCTCCTTCGTGTAGTGCGCCAGCCCCTTGCCGGCGACCGTCGTCACGTCCTCGTGCAGCAACCCGCCTTCGAGCAGGTTGCGTACCAGGAACGCGACACCGCCCGCCGCGTGGAAATGGTTCACGTCGGCCTTGCCGTTCGGGTAGATCTTCGCGAGCAGCGGCACGACCGCCGACAGCTCGTCGAAGTCGTTCCAGTCGATCAGGATGCCGGCCGCGCGCGCGATCGCGACGAGGTGCAGCGTGTGATTGGTCGAGCCGCCCGTCGCGAGCAGCGCGACGATCCCGTTGACGATCGCCTTTTCGTCGATCACATGGCCGATCGGCGTGTAGTGGCCGCGCTCGACGGTCAGGTCGAGTACGCGGCGCGCGGCCTCGGCCGTCAGCGCGGTGCGCAGCGGCGTGTGCGGGTGAACGAAGGCCGAGCCCGGCAGGTGCAGCCCCATCAGCTCCATCAGCATCTGGTTGCTGTTCGCGGTGCCGTAGAACGTGCAGGTGCCGTGGCCGTGATAGGCGGCCGATTCGGCTTCGAGCAGCGCGTCGCGGCCGACCTGGCCGGTCGCGAACTGCTGGCGGATCTTCGCCTTGTCGTCGTTCGACAGGCCGCTCGTCATCGGGCCGGCCGGCACGAAGATCGTCGGCAGGTGGCCGAACTGCAGCGCGCCGATCAGGAGGCCCGGCACGATCTTGTCGCAGATGCCGAGGCAGAGCGCCGCGTCGAACATGTTGTGCGTGAGCGCGATCGCCGTGCCCATCGCGATCGCCTCGCGCGAAAACAGCGACAGCTCCATCCCCGGGTTGCCCTGCGTGACGCCGTCGCACATCGCCGGCACGCCGCCCGCGAACTGCGCGACCCCGCCGTTCTCGCGCGCGGCGGCCTTGATGATGTCGGGGAAGTCCTTGTACGGCGCATGCGCGGACAGCATCTCGTTGTACGAGGACACGATGCCGATGTTCGGCTCGCGGATCGCCTTGATCGCGAACTTGTCGTTACCCTCGAGGCCCGCGAAGCCGTGCGCGAGATTCGCGCACGACAGCGCGCCGCGTGCCGGGAACTTGCCTTGCGCGCCGTCGATGCGCTGCAGATAGGCGGAACGGGTCGATTGGCTGCGGGCGATCACGCGTTCGGTGACCTTCGCCAGAGTGGGGTGCAGCGACGTCATGCTGGGCGCTCCTGTATGCCGGCCGACACCGGCGGTTGGAATCGTGGGGACGGTCGAGCTTCGTCGATCGAACGAAGGCAGTCTAGTAGAAAAACTACAAGCACGCAATGTGGTTTCGCGCCCTCGCAACCGTTATTCCCGCCACCAGCAAGGCTTTAATCAGTGAAAACCCTAATCCACCTTACTCGACCCAAGCCGAAACTTCTGCAATATCGCTAGTATTTTTATGTAGATTTTCTACAATTCGATTGCGATACACTCCCGCATCCGAACCCGATTTCCACGTGCCGTCCCATGCTGCCCCGCATTGAAGCGATCCGCCCCGAGCTGCGCCCGTCCGAGCGCAAGCTCGCCGACTACATCCTCGCCGCGCCGCGCGAAGTGCTCGACCTCGCGATGACCGAGCTGTCGACCCGCGCCGGCGTCAGCCAGCCGACGATCGCGCGCTTCTGCCAGGCGCTCGGCTGCAGCGGCTTTCGCGAATTCAAGATCCGGCTCGCGCAGAGCGTCGCGCCAGGCGTGTCGTCGGTGTACCGCGACGTCGAGCCCGACGAACCCGCGCCGGGCATCATCGGCAAGGTGTTCGACCGCACGATCGGCGCGCTGATCGAGGTGCGCAACAGCCTGTCGGCGGGCAGCGTCGCCGACGCGATCGCGCTGCTGTCGAACGCGTCGCGGATCGAGTTCTATGGCGCCGGCGGCTCGGGCATCGCCGCGCAGGACATCCAGCACAAGTTCTTCCGGCTCGGCGTGCCGAGCGTCGCGTATTCGGATCCGCACACGTTCTCGATGTCGTCGGCGCTGCTCGGGCCGCACGACGTCGTCGTCGCGATCTCGAACACCGGCCGCACGCGCGACATCGTCGACGCCGCGCGCTCCGCGCTCGCGTGCGGCGCGAAAGTCGTCGCGATCACGCAAAGCCATTCGCCGCTCGCGAAGCTCGCGACGGTCAGCCTCGCGTCGAACGTCGCCGAGGAAACCGACGTGTTCTCGCCGATGACGTCGCGGATGTCGCATCTCGCGATCGGCGACATCCTCGCGGTCGGCGTCGCGCTGTCGCGCGGCCCCGCGCTGATGGAGCGCGTCGGCCGCGCGAAGGAAGCGATCACGCGGCGCCGGATCGACGACCCGACGAAGGAGTAGCGGTCGCGGCGACGCCGCGCGTAAACGAACAACGGCGCCCCGAGGGGCGCCGTTGCGCACGATTCGGCGGTGACGTACCGCCGGCCGCGCCGCCGCCGGCCGCGCCGCTCAGAACGGCTTGATCACCACCAGCGCGACCGCCGCGAGCATGCCGAGCACCGGCAGCTCGTTGAACACGCGATACCACTTGTCGGTGCGGGTGTTCTCGCCGCGCTCGAACACCCGCAGCAGGTGCCCGCAATACGCGTGGTAGACGATCAGCAGCAGCACCACGGTCACCTTCGCGTGGATCCAGCCCTGCCCCTGGCCGATGCCGATCACGAGCCACAACCACAGCCCGCACGCGAGCGCCGGCACCGCGATCATCGTCATGAAACGGAACAGCTTGCGCGCCATCAGCAGCAGGCGCCGCACCGCGGCCGGATCGGTCTCCATGGCCAGGTTCACGTAGATGCGCGGCAGGTAGAACAGCCCCGCGAACCACGCGGCGATCAGAACGACATGGAACGTCTTGACCCAGAGCATTGCCATCGGTTGTGCGCCTCGCTGTTGACTTACTGACGGCCTTCGCCGTGCCCGAGCACCACGTACTTCAGCGACGTGAGCCCTTCCAGGCCGACCGGGCCGCGCGCGTGCAGCTTGTCGTTCGAGATGCCGATTTCCGCGCCGAGGCCGAATTCGAAACCGTCCGCGAAGCGCGTCGACGCGTTGACCATCACGCTCGCCGAATCGACTTCGCGCAGAAAACGCATCGCACGGTCGTGATCCTCGGTGACGATCGCGTCCGTGTGATGCGAGCCGTAATGGTTGATGTGCTCGATCGCGGCGTCGAGGCCGTCGACGACCTTGATCGCGAGCACCGGCGCCAGATACTCGGTGTGCCAGTCTGCTTCCGTCGCGTCGACGAGCGGGCCGACGCCCGCGTCGGCGAGCACCGCGCGCGCGGTCGCATCGACGCGCAGTTCGACCTGCTTGTCGCGATACAGCTTGCCGAGCGGCGGCAGCAGCTTCGCGGCGATGCCGCTCGACACGAGCAGCGTCTCCATCGTGTTGCAGGTGCCGTAGCGGTGCGTCTTCGCGTTGTCGCAGACGGTCAGCGCCTTGTCGAGATCGGCGCGATCGTCGACGTACACGTGGCAGATGCCGTCGAGGTGCTTGATCATCGGCACGCGGGCCTCATTGATCAGCCGTTCGATCAGGCTCTTGCCGCCGCGCGGCACGATCACGTCGACGTATTCGGTCATCGTGATCAGCTTGCCAACCGCCGCGCGATCGGCCGTCGCGACGACCTGCACCGCGTCCTGCGGGAGGCCTGCCGCCTCGAGCCCTTCGCCGATCAGCTTCGCGAGCGCCGCATTCGATTCGAGCGCTTCGGAGCCGCCGCGCAGGATCGTCGCGTTGCCGGACTTCAGGCACAGCGCGGCCGCGTCGATCGTCACGTTCGGGCGCGACTCGTAGATGATGCCGATCACGCCGAGCGGCACGCGCATCTGGCCGACCTGGATCCCACTCGGGCGGAACTTGAGGTTGCCGATCTCACCGATCGGATCGGCGAGCGACGCAACCTGGCGCAGCCCTTCGACCATCGTCTTCAGCGCCTTGTCCGACAGCGTCAGGCGATCGACGAACGCCGCATCGAGCCCCTTTTCACGGGCGCGGGCGACGTCGCGTGCGTTCGCCTCCTTCAGCGCCTGCGCGTCGCGCTCGATCGCGCGGGCCACGGCGTCGAGGGCCGCGTTCTTCGCGGCCGTGCTGGCGCGCGCCATCGCGCGGGAAGCGTGCCGGGCGCGACGGCCCAGGTCGGTCATGTACTGATCGATATCCATCGTGTGACTCGAGAAGCGAGCCGCGCGGAGCGGCATGAATTCGTGGGGAAGCGGGGGACGGCCACCCGGGGACGGCCACCCGGGACGGCCGTCCGGGAGTGACGATTCGCGGGACAACCGTCCGTGCAGGGCAGCGGCCGATATGCCGCGCCAGCTATCGAAGCATTGTAAGCGGGTTGCGCAGCGCGCGCTGAAGGCACGAACGGGACTTAGCGTCGCACGCGACCCGCGGTCGGCGGTCGCTCGCCGCGGGCGCCCGCGACCGTCATCGCGAGCTGGAACAGCCCGTCCCACGGATCGGGCGGCGGTTCGTCCTGCGTGCGGCGGCCCGGCGTGACGGCCGTCAGCCCCTTGACCTGCCGATCGAGCTTCGCGGCGAACGCGAGCGCCTTTTCGAGCACCGCCTCCGACACGCGGTTCAGCGCGGGCGCGATCAGCCGCTCGCGCGGCCCCCACACACGGTTCTCGCGCAGCAGCGTCGCGAGCGGCTTGCCGGCCGTCGTGCCGCGCTTGATCCGCAGCAGCGTGCGCAACTCCTCGACGACGGCCCACATCACGAGCACGATCGCCTCGCCCTCGCCTTTCAGCCCGTCGATCATCCGCGCGAGCCGCGCGGCGTCGCCGGCGAGCATCGCTTCGTTCAGCTTGAACACGTCGTAGCGCGCGACGTTCAGCACCGCGTCGTGCACCTGCTCGAACGACAGCGCGCCCTGCGGATACAGCAGCCCGAGCTTCTGGATTTCCTGGTGCGCGGCGAGCAGGTTGCCCTCGACGCGCTCCGCGATGAACTGCAGCGCGCGCCGCCCGTCCTCGCCGGGCGCGGCGCGCTGGCCCTGCATCGCGAGTCGCTGGCCGATCCAGTTCGGCAGTTGCGCACGGTCGACCGGATCGATCTTCAGCGCGACGCCGCCGTTCTGCAGCGCGGTAAACCATGCGGATTTCTGCGTGGCCGCGTCGAGGCGCGGCAACGTGACGAGCATCAGCGCGTCGGGGTTGGGCGTGGCCGCGAGCGTCTTCAGCGCGTCGGCGCCTTCCTTGCCGGGCTTGCCCGACGGAATGCGCAGTTCGATCAGCTGGCGCTCGCCGAACAGCGACATCGCCTGGGTCGCGCCGAGCAGCACGCTCCAGTCGAAGCCGCGCTCGACCGTATGCACCGACCGCTCGGTGAAGCCGGCCGCGCGTGCGGCCGCACGAATGCGGTCGCACGCTTCCTGCGCGAGCAGCGGCTCGTCGCCGTAGACGGTATAAAGCCCGGCCAACCCCTTCGCGAGGTGCGGCTCCAGCGCATCAAGTCGCAATTGCATCGCTGCGTGCGCCCGCGATCAGAGCGGCGGCGGCAGCGGCGCGCGCGGCGCCACGCCCGGCACCACGTCCTCCGGCGCCGGCGTCAGCGAGTGGACGATCGCGAGGCGCCGCATCAGCTGGTCGACCGCGTCGTTCTGCATGTCGCCGTACAGGATGTCGGCTTCCTGCGCCTTCGCGTTCGTGTACTGGTCGCTGTACGTCATCGCGCGGTTCAGCGCGATCGCGCTCGGCGGGATCAGCACGGTGCCGTCCTTGCTCGTCAGCGTGTAGTTCAGCGTGTAGAACAGCGCGTATTCCTGCGCGGAGCCGTACTTGTTGAGCGTCAGCGTGTTCTGGCCACGCGACTCCCACATGCGCAGCACGGCGTCGGCGTCGTCCGCCGACTTGACGATCTTCGTGTCGCTGCCGGCCTGGACGAGGCGCGTGAGCCGCGCCTCGACGGGCGCCGGCGCACCGGCCACGAACAGGTGCTTGAACGCGTAGTCCTGCTGGCCGCGCAACTGGAAGCCGCATGCCGACAGCGCGACCGCGCTGCCGACGAGCATCAAAAACGATCTGCGGATCACCTTCGCTCCTTCTGGGTACGTCCGACGGCCGGCGGCCGTCAGACGACGATGTTCACGAGGCGGCCCGGCACGACGACGATCTTCTTCGCCGGCTTGCCGTCGCTGAACTTCGCGAATGCCTCGTCGGCGACCGCCGCCGCTTCGATCGCGTCGCGGCTCGCATCCTTCGCGACCTTCAGCGCACCGCGCACCTTGCCGTTCACCTGCAGCACGAGTTCGATCTCGGCCTGCTCGAGCGCGGCCTCGTCGACCTTCGGCCACGGCGCATCGAGCAGCGGGCCGAATTCGTCCGCGTAGCCGAGCGCCTTCCACAGCTCGAACGTGACGTGCGGCACGACCGGGTACAGCACGCGCAGCAGCACGCCGTACGTCTCGCGCAGCACGGCGGGCGTCGCGCCCTTCGCGCCGTCGATCGCGTTCAGCATCTTCATCGCGGCCGACACGACCGTGTTGTACTGCAGGCGCTGGTAGTCGAAATCGGCCTGCTTCAGCACGCTGTAGATCTCGCGGCGCAGCGCCTTGTCGGCGTCGCCGAGCGTCGCGGCGTCGAACCCGGCGCGCGCGGCGAGCGCTTCGCGGTTGCCGTAGCCGAAGCTCCACACGCGGCGCAGGAAGCGGCTCGCGCCTTCGACGCCCGCGCCCGACCACTCGAGCTGCTGCTCGGGCGGTGCCGCGAACATCGTGAACAGGCGCGCGGTATCGGCGCCGTACTGGTCGATCAGCAGTTGCGGATCGACGCCGTTGTTCTTCGACTTCGACATCTTCTCGATGCCGCCGAGCACGACCGGCTGGCCGTCCGCGTTCAGCGTCGCACCGACCGGGCGACCCTTGTCGTCGTGCGTGACCGTCACGTCGAGCGGGTTGTACCAGGTCTTCTTGCCTGCCGCGTCCTCGCGGTAGTACGTCTCGTTCAGCACCATCCCCTGCGTGAGCAGGTTCTTCGCCGGCTCGCCGAACTTCACGAGGCCGAGGTCGCGCATCACCTTGGTCCAGAAACGCGAATACAGCAGGTGCAGGATCGCGTGCTCGATGCCGCCGATGTATTGGTCCATCGGCATCCAGTAATCGGTGCGCGCGTCGACCATGGTCTCGGCGTCCGGCGCCGTGTAGCGCGAGAAGTACCACGACGAATCGACGAAGGTGTCCATCGTGTCGGTTTCGCGCTTCGCCGCCGCGCCGCATGTCGGGCACGTGCAGTTCAGGAACGCTTCGGACTTCGCGAGCGGGTTGCCCGTGCCGTCCGGCACGAGGTCTTCCGGCAGCACGACCGGCAGATCCTGCTCCGGCACCGGCACGTCGCCGCACGACGGGCAGTGGATGATCGGGATCGGCGTGCCCCAGTAGCGCTGGCGCGACACGCCCCAGTCGCGCAGGCGCCACGTGACCTGCTTGTCGCCGAAGCCGCCGGCCTTCAGGTCGGCCGCGACCGCGTCGACCGCTTCCGCGTAGCGCAGGCCGTCGTACTTGCCGCTGTTCACGCAGACCGCGGTTTCCTTGTCGCCGTACCACTCTTGCCATGCGTCGAGCGAGTACGTCTGCCCCTCGCTCGCGATCACCTGCTTGATCGGCAGGTCGTATTTCTTCGCGAACGCGAAATCGCGCTCGTCGTGGCCCGGCACGCCCATCACCGCGCCTTCGCCATAGCTCATCAGCACGTAGTTGCCGATCCACACCTCGACCGGCTCGCCGGTCAGCGGGTGCTTGACCGAGAAGCCGGTCGCGACGCCCTTCTTCTCCATCGTCGCGACGTCGGCTTCGGCAACGCCGCCGCGCTTGCATTCCTCGATGAACGCGAGCAGTTCCGGCTTGTCCTGCGCGAGGCGCGTGGCGAGCGGGTGCTCGGCCGCGATGGCGCAGAACGTGACGCCCATGATCGTGTCGGCGCGCGTCGTGAACACGCGCAGCAGCTTCTGCTCGCCGTCGAGTTCATACGGGAAGCCGAAGTTCACGCCGAAGCTCTTGCCGATCCAGTTCTGCTGCATGATCTTCACGCGCTCGGGCCAGCCGAGGCCGTCGAGATCGTTCAGCAGCTCATCCGCGTACTGCGTGATGCGCAGGTAGTACATGGGGATCTCGCGCTTCTCGACGAGCGCGCCCGAGCGCCAGCCGCGGCCGTCGATCACCTGCTCGTTCGCGAGCACGGTCTGGTCGACCGGGTCCCAGTTCACGGTGCCCGTCTTCTTGTACGCGATGCCCTTCTCGAGCATCTTCAGGAACAGCCACTGGTTCCACTTGTAGTAGTCAGGCTTGCACGTCGCGATTTCGCGCGACCAGTCGATCGCGAGACCCATCGACTGCATCTGGCCCTTCATGTAGTCGATGTTGTCGTAGGTCCACTTCGCGGGCGGCACGCCGTTCGCCATCGCGGCGTTCTCGGCCGGCATCCCGAACGCGTCCCAGCCCATCGGCATCAGCGTGTTGTAGCCGTTCATCCGCAGATAGCGGTACATCACGTCGTTGATCGTGTAGTTGCGCACGTGACCCATGTGCAGCTTGCCGGACGGGTACGGCAGCATCGATACGCAGTAGAACTTCGGCTTCTGCGAATCTTCCTTCGTCTTGTAGGCATCGGCTGCGCGCCAGTCGCCCTGGGCGGCGGCTTCGACGTCGGCGGGTACGTATCTCTCGTGCATGGTGTGGTTCGGGCTAGGCTTTAAGCGGCGCGACGGCTCGCGCGCAGGATTGGATCGAAAATCGTGCGTGCCCGGCGCGGGAACGGGCTGACCGGTTCCGCGCCGGGAAAAACGTCGATTATACCGCCCGTGCGGGCCCGCACGGCCGGTCGCGCGGGCCAGGGCCCGTTCACGCCAATAACGGGCTTGCGCCGGCCCCCGGAATGAATTTTTCCAAACCGGGGAGCGCGCGCCGGGGCCCGCAGCGACGGCGTATCAGGCGTATCAGGGTTTCGCGCCGGCGGCGGCCGGCGCGGCCGCGCTCCCGGCCGGCGGCACGTCGGTCACGAAGCCGATCCGCGTGAGGCCCGCGGCCTGCGCGGCGCCCATCACCTGCGCGATCACGTCGTAGCGCGTCGCGCGCGACGCACGCAGCCGCAGTTCGGGCGGCGCGGCGCCCGCGGCGGCGGCCTTGAACCGCGCCGGCAGCGCGTCGAGCGCCACGGGCGCGTCGTCCCAGTAGAGCTTGCCCGCGTCGTCGATCGACAGGGTGACGGATTGCGGCGTGTCGCGCGCGACACTCGCCGCGACCTTCGGCAGGTCGAGCCGGATCGCGTGCGTCATCAGCGGCGCGGTGATGATGAAGATGACGAGCAGCACGAGCATCACGTCGATCAGCGGCGTCATGTTGATTTCCGCCATCGGCGCGGACGTCTTGTGGTGCTCGAGCCCGCCGAATGCCATGGTCGTTCCTCCGGAACCGGCGCGTCAGGCGCCCTGCGCGCACACGAAGACGTGCAGATCGCGCGCGAAGCCGTCGAGTTCCTCGGCGAGCTGCCGGACGAGCCGGCCGAGGATGTTGTACGCGAGCACTGCGGGAATCGCGACGACCAGCCCGAACGCGGTCATGATCAGCGCCTCGCCAACCGGCCCCGCGACGTTCTCGATCTGCGCCTGCCCGCTCGCGGCGATGCTGCCGAGCGCGTGATAGATGCCCCACACGGTGCCGAGCAGCCCGACGAACGGCGCGGTGCTGCCAATCGACGCGAGCAGCACCTGGCCGAATTCGAGACGCCGCTGCGAGCGCAGCATCGCGTGACGCAACGCGCGCAGCACGCGTTCGCTGCGCTCGACACGCGCGGCCAGCGCGGCCGGGTCGTGGTCGTCGGCCGCATCGCGCGCGGCTTCGGCGAGCGGCACGAACACGCGCCCGCGATCGGCGCCGGCCAGCGCGGCGATGCCCGCGTCGAGCGACGGCGCGCGCCAGAACGCGGCGAGCGCGCGCGGCCCCTGCCGCTTCGCGCGGATCAGCAGCCAGGCTTTCATGAAGAGGAAGCACCAGCTGGCGACGGACATCGCCAGCAGCACATAGGAGACGGCGTGCGTGATCGCATCGCCGCTTTCGAGGTAGTGGACAACGCCGGTGGGAATCGCCATCGGAGTTTCCTCGCGGTGTCAGCGCAGGCCGAGCACGTCCTGCATGTCGAACAAGCCGGCGCCGCGCGCCGACAGGAAGCGGACCGCACGCAACGCGCCCTGCGCGTACGACACGCGGCTCGACGACTTGTGCGTGATCTCGATGCGCTCGCCGATCCCGGCGAACAGCACGGTGTGATCGCCGACGATGTCGCCGCCGCGCACCGCGGCAAAGCCGATCGACGACGGATCGCGCTCGCCCGTCACGCCGTGGCGGCCGTACACCGCGCAGTCGTCGAGCGAGCGGCCGAGCGCGCCGGCGACGGCTTCGCCCATCATCAGCGCGGTGCCCGACGGCGCGTCGACCTTGTGGCGGTGATGCGCTTCGATGATCTCGATGTCGTAGCCGTGCGAGAAATGCTTCGCCGCGAATTCGAGCAACTTCAGCGTGACGTTCACGCCGACGCTCATGTTCGCCGCGAACACGATGCCGATCTTGCCCGCCGCGGCTTGCAGCTCGGCCTTCTGCTCGGCGGTGAAGCCGGTCGTGCCGATCACGAGCTTCACGTCGTGGCGCAGCGCGGCCGCGATATGGGCCATCGTGCCTTCCGGACGCGTGAAATCGATCAGGTACTCGGCCTGCGCGAACACGGCGTCGAGATCGTCGGTCAGCTTGATCCCGGTGTCCTTGCCGAGGAACGCACCGGCGTCCTGGCCGAGGAACGGCGAACCGGCGCGGTCGAGCGCGCCGACGAGCTGCGCGTCGGCATCGTTGAGAACGGCTTCGATCAGCATCCGGCCCATTCGGCCCGATGCGCCGGCAATCGCAATCTTCATGGCTTTCTACACGACAGGTCTAAAGGCGGGCGGCGCATGCCGCCCCGTTTCCGCACGCCGGCCGCTTACTGCGCCGGTGCGGTGAGCGGCTGGTTCTGCAGGTTGTCCGAGCCTTGCGGGCCGACGGGCGGCGACGCCTCGTTCGACACGTTCGGCGGCGGCGGACGGTGGAACTGGAACTGCGGCTGGATCGCCGGCGCCGAACGTGTCGAAC
>FTHQ01000470.1_pt1 | contig 18841 bp, 17 predicted proteins | sample 1641001 | NCBI WGS metagenome assembly FTHQ01 (sample SAMEA3914872, study PRJEB12502) | metagenome | biome: forest; material: soil | place: Canada | collected 2011-07-03 | depth 0.3 m | reverse complement strand
GCGCCGCGGCGCCTCTCGCGTATCACGTCATGTATCGATATACCGATTTCGACCGGGCGCTCGTGCGCAGCCGCGCCGCCCAGTTCCGCGACCAGCTCGAACGCTGGCAGCAAGGCACCCTCGGCGAGGATGCGTTCCGGCCGCTGCGCCTGCAGAACGGCTGGTACGTGCAGCGCCACGCGCCGATGCTGCGCGTCGCGGTACCGTACGGCGAGCTGTCCAGCGCGCAGCTTCGCGTGCTGGCGCGGATCGCGCGCGATTACGACGTGCCCGACGACGCCACCTACCGCGCCGCGTGCGACGCGCAGGCCTTGCTCGGCACGTTGCGCCTGCCGACCCGCAGCGCGCACTTCACGACCCGCACCAACGTGCAGTTCAACTGGATTCCGCTCGCGAAGGCGGCCGACGTGATGGATCTGCTCGCGACCGTCGACATGCACGGCATCCAGACCAGCGGCAACTGCATCCGCAACATTTCGTGCGACGCCCGCGCGTTCGTCGCACGAAATGTTGCGGATGCAGTTGCCGCTGGTCTGGATGCCGTGCATGTCGACGGTCGCGAGCAGATCCATCACGTCGGCCGCCTTCGCGAGCGGAATCCAGTTGAACTGCACGTTGGTGCGGGTCGTGAAGTGCGCGCTGCGGGTCGGCAGGCGCAACGTGCCGAGCAAGGCCTGCGCGTCGCACGCGGCGCGGTAGGTGGCGTCGTCGGGCACGTCGTAATCGCGCGCGATCCGCGCCAGCACGCGAAGCTGCGCGCTGGACAGCTCGCCGTACGGTACCGCGACGCGCAGCATCGGCGCGTGGCGCTGCACGTACCAGCCGTTCTGCAGGCGCAGCGGCCGGAACGCATCCTCGCCGAGGGTGCCTTGCTGCCAGCGTTCGAGCTGGTCGCGGAACTGGGCGGCGCGGCTGCGCACGAGCGCCCGGTCGAAATCGGTATATCGATACATGACGTGATACGCGAGAGGCGCCGCGGCGCAGGGCGCGCGGCGCGGCAGGGCGTTGCGACGGATGTCAGGCAACGGAAGACAGCGTAGGGAACGCGGTGCGGCGGGACAAGCAGCAGATCGGGACGGAAAAGGCGCAGCAGATGGCCGGCGGGGCGCCGGCGCAGGCCGGGCATGCGTGCATGCCCGTGAGCGCGGTCATGCGTCGACGACGAGCGCCGGATCGAGCGCGCGGATGCGCTGGTCGATGAAGTAGCCGCCGCCTTCCTGGTAGCGCAGGAACAGGCGGCCGCACGGGCGGCAGCGGCTGACGGTGCAGCGGTTGTACGGGAAATGGCGCGGCGCGATCGGCGCGTCGTCCGATGCATAGTGCGTGCCGGCCGGATGATATTCCGCGTAGGTCGGCTCGGCATCGCCCGGCGGCATGAGCGTGGCCACTTCGAGCAGTTGCGTGTCCGGCAGCGACAGCGGCAGGGTCGTCCAGCCGGCGAGCGAGGTCTTGGTGCACGTGCATGGCTGCGTGACGTGCGCCGCTTCGGCCGTCAGTGTCAGCAGCGCGTCGTGATCGAGGTAAGGCAGTGGGCTCATGGGCAATCGTGAAGGGGCGGCAGGACCTGCAATGTAACCCGCGCGCGGATCGGCTGCATGGCCGCGACACCGTCAGCGCGGCGCGCTCCCTGCGCGCTCAGCCGGCCTTGCGGACCGACGGCTGCGCGACCAGTTCGCCGAGCACGCGGATCGCGCGCTCGATGTCGCGGCTCCACGGATGGCCGAAGTTCACGCGCACGCAGCGCTCGAAGCCGTGCGCGGCCGAAAACAGCGGACCCGGCGCGAAGCTGATGCCGCGTGCGATCGCCTCGCGATGCAGCGCCATCGCGTCGATCGCGTCGGGAAACGCGAGCCACAGGAAATACCCGCCTTCCGGCCGCACCCACTCGACGTCGGCCGGCAGCCAGCGCCGCAGCGCGTCGTCCATCCGGTCGAGCTGCGCGTGCAGCGCGCCGCGCAGCACGCGCAGGTGCCGGTCGTAGCCGCCGTGCTCGAGATAGTTCGCGATGCCGGCCTGCGCGGGAATGCTGGCCGACAGCGTCGTCATCAGCTTGAGCCGCTGCACCTTCTCCGCGAACCGGCCCGCGGCGGCCCAGCCGATCCGGTAGCCGGGCGCGAGCGTCTTCGAGAACGAGCTGCAGTGCATCACGAGGCCGTGACGGTCGAATGCGCGCGCGGGCAGCGGATAGTCCGGGCCGAAATGCAGTTCGCCGTAGACGTCGTCCTCGATCAGCGGCACGTTGCGCGCCGCGAGCAATTCGACGAGCGCGCGCTTTTTGTCGACGGTCAGCGTGACGCCGGTCGGATTCTGGAAATTGGTCATGAACCAGCACGCGCGGATGTCGTGCCGGTCGAGCGCGTTCGCGAGCGCGGCGAGGTCGAGGCCGGTGCGCGGATCGACGGGAATCTCGACCGCGCGCAGGTCGAGCCGCTCGATCGCCTGCAGCGCCGCGTAGAAACCGGGCGCTTCGACGGCGACGACGTCGCCCGGCCGCGTGACGGCCATCAGGCACAGGTTCAGCGCTTCGAGTGCGCCGTTCGTGACGACGAGTTCGTCGATCGGCTGCGAGATGCCGGTGGCGAGATAGCGCCGCACGATCTGCTGGCGCAGCGCCTCGTTGCCGGGCGGCAGGTCGACGACCGTGCTCCACGGGCTCACGAGCCGCGTGGCCTGCGCGAGCGACTTCGCCAGACGCGGCAGCGGAAACAGCTGCGGCGCCGGGAACGCGGAACCGAGCGGCACGATGCCGGGCTGCGTGGCCGCATCGAGCACGGAGAACACGAGATTGCTGATGTCGACCTTGCGGGTTGCGTCGGTGCGGCGCGTACGGCGTTTCGTCGCCGGGCTCGCAGCCGGCTGCGCGCCCGGCGCGACGTAGTAGCCCGAGCGTTCGCGCGCGCGGATCAGCCCCCACTGTTCGAGCAGGTAATACGCGCGAAATACCGTCGACTGGCTCACGCCATGCTGCGCGATGATCTGTCGCAACGACGGCAGGCGCGTGCCGACGGCGAGGTTGCCGTTGCGGATGTCGTCGGCGATCGTATGGGCGAGGGTTTCGTAGCGTTTCATCGGCGTGGGCGGAGCGCTGCGTCGCCGCACGCGGGCCGGAGCGGCGCCGCGCCGGCGGGCGCGGCTCATTGTCCGATGCGCGGCCCGAAAAGGAAAGCGCGGGTGTTTCGGCCGCGCCGTCCCGCCGCGTCACGCCGCGTTCGGCTCGACATTCCGCCCGCTGCCGCCGCGACGCAGCGGCGGCAACGGCTCGACCTTGCCGACCACGAACAGGTACGACAACGCCCCGACCACGCACAGCGCGCCGGCCACCGCGAGCGGCACCACGAACGAGCCTTTCGTGATCGACAGCATCACGCCGGTGAAGGTCGTGATGAAGATGCCCGCGAGATTGCCCGCGAAGTTCTGGATGCCGCCGAGCGACGCGACGTGCGCGGGCGTCGGCGCGACTTCGCCGACGAGCGTCCATACGTTGGCGCCGGCGAACGACAGGCTGGCATATGCGAGTGCGAACAGGCCGAGGCAGGCCCACACGTTTTCGACGAACGCGGACAGCGCGATCGACGACGACAGCAGCATGCCGAGCACGAGACAGGTCTTGCGCGCGGCGGTGGCGCTCCAGCCGCGGCGGAACAGGCTGTCCGACACGTAGCCGCCGAGCCAGCCGCCGGGAATCGCGAGCAGCGCGGGCAGCATGCCCCAGGTGCCGAGCGACGCGAGCGAGAAGCCGCGCGACTGCAGCAGGTAGCTCGGGAACCACGTGATGAAGAAATAGATCGCGAAGTTCAGGCAGAACAGGCCGATCATCATCCCCCACACGGTGCGGTAGCGGAACAGGTCGAGCCACGACACCGTCGGGCCGTCGGTTGCGGCCGCAACCGTCGGCGCGCCGCGTTGCGCGAGCAGCGCATCGACGGCGTCCGGCGCGATCGCGCGATAGCGTTCCGGGTCGCGATAGACGAACCACCACGCCAGCGCCCACACGATGCCGATGCCGCCCGTGATCACGAACGACCCGCGCCAGCCGACGAGCGAGATCAGCCACGCGACGAGCGGCAGCGACAGCGCGGAGCCGACGCGCGAGCCGCTGTCGAAGATGCTGCTGGCGAGGCCGCGCTCGCTGCGCGGGAACCAGTTGAACGCGACCTTCGCGAACGACGGGATCGCGGCCGCTTCGCCGACGCCGAGCATCAGCCGCACGCCGACCAGTTGCGCGAGGCCGCGCGCGGCGCCGGTCGCGACGGTGAACACCGACCACCAGCCGACGGCCAGCGCGAGGCTCACGCGCACGCCGACCTTGTCGATGAACCAGCCGGCCGGTAACTGCAGGAACGCATAGGTCCAGAAGAACGCGCTCAGCACGAGCCCCATGCCGACCGCGTCGAGCCCGAGGTCGGCACGGATGCTGGGCGCCGCGATCGCGAGGTTCGCGCGGTCGATGAAGTTGATGACGTTGGCCAGAAAGCACATCAGGATCATGGCCCATCGGATGCGTGGCATGGCGGTGTCTCCGCGCGGAATGTCGTGGCGGGCGACCGGCGATCCGCTGCGCCGGCCGCCTCGAAAGGCGAATTACTGCGACGCTTGCGGCGCGCGGTCGAACTTCGCCAGCGCTTCCCACAGGCCGTTCAGGTAGACCGCGCCGAGCGCGCGGTCGTAGAGGCCGTAGCCGGGCTTGCCCGTCTCGCCCCAGATCATGCGGCCGTGGTCGGGGCGCACGTAGCCGGTGAAACCGGTGTCGTGGTACGCCTTCACGATCGCGGCGATGTCGAGCGAGCCGCAGCTCGACAGATGCGCGGTTTCCTCGAAATCGCCGTTCGCGTCGACCTTCACGTTGCGGATGTGCGCGAAATGGATGCGGCCCATCGCGCCGAACTCGCGCACGAGCGCTTCGACGTCGTTTTCGGGGCCGGCGCCGAGCGAGCCCGAGCACAGCGTCAACCCGTTCGCGGGTGAGTCGACGAGGCGCACGATCCGCGCGAGATCGTCGCGGTTCTTCACGATGCGCGGCAACCCGAAGATCGGGCGCGGCGGATCGTCGGGGTGGATCGCCATCTTCACGCCGGCTTCCTCGGCGACCGGAATGATCGCCTTCAGGAAGTATTCGAGGTTGGCCCACAGCGCGTTCTCGTCGACGTCGCGGTAGTCGGCGAGCAGCGCCTGCAACTGTTCGGGCCGGTAGCTGGAATCCCAGCCGGGCAGCGCGATGCCGTCGTTCGGATCGATCCGGTCGACCGCATCGGTGCTGAACGCGAGGCAGGTCGAGCCGTCGTCGAGCGTCTTCGACAGCTCGGTGCGCGTCCAGTCGAACACGGGCATGAAGTTGTAGCAGACGACGCGGATCCCGGCCGCGCCGAGATGGCGGATGGTCTGCCGGTAGTGGTCGATCAGGCGGTCGCGGCCCGGCTTGCCGAGCTTGATGTCCTCGTGCACCGGCACCGATTCGACGACGTCGAACTGCAGGCCGGCGCGTTCGATCGTCGCCTTCAGCGCTTCGATCTTGTGCGCGGGCCAGACTTCGCCCACCGGTTCGTCGTAGATCGCGGACACGATGTGCGTGACGCCGGGGATCTGGCGGATGTATTGCAGCGAGACCGGATCGGACTCGCCGTACCAACGGAAAGACATCTTCACTGGAGCGGCTCCTGGCTGGCGGTTCATGCGTTGGACGAGCGGGGCGGCAGCGTGCCGGCCCGTCGTCGGTGTGCGGATTATGATTGGTATGCCAGTTTTGAGGGATAGTGGTTTACCAGTTGTCTGGACGAGCATCGGCCCGTGTGACGTTTCCGGAAGCGTCAGGCGAGGCCGGCCAACGGGCGAGCCGGGGTGTCGCCAAATTGGTGTACCATTTTGACGATCCGGCGCCGCAGCGGCGCCCGCCAGCCTGTTGCGAGCCTTCCGATGACCGATCTTTCCAGCCTGCCTGCCAGCCGCGACACCGATGCCGCGGACCGCTCCTATATCGGCCTTGCGCGGCAGATTCACGCGATGGTGGCCGCCGGCGCGTTCGAAGCCGGTGCGCGGCTGCCGTCGGAACGCAGCCTGGCCGACCAGTTCGGCGTAAGCCGCACGCAGGTGCGCGAGGCGATCATCGCGCTCGAGGTGCAGGGGATCGTCGAGGTGCGGATCGGCTCGGGCATCTACGTGTCGGCGGCCGATGCCGCGCGGCCGGTGACGTTCGAAGTCCCGCGCGGCCCCGGGCCGATCGAGACGCTGCGCGCGCGCGGGCTGATCGAGGCGGAAGTCGCGGCGCTCGCGGCGACCGAACGCAAGGATGCCGATCTCGACCGCCTGTTTTTCTCGCTGACGACGATGCGCGAGCAGATGAACGACAAGGCCGCCTACGACGCGGCCGATCGCCAGTTCCACCTGCGAATCGCGGAATCGACCGGCAACACGGTGCTGCTGCACATGGTCACGGCGATGTGGGATTGCGCGCGCAGCGATCCGCTGTGGGACAAGATCGAGGAGCACTTTCACTCGACCGCGCTGCGCGAAGCGTCGCAGGAAGATCACCAGCGGATCTTCGCGGCGATCATGGCGCGCGACGCGGACGGTGCGCGCGACGCGATGCGCGCGCACCTGTCGCGCGTGATCGCGGAATTCACGCAGGCCTGGCGCTGACGTTCGTCTTCGCGTATCCGCGCATGCGTGCATTCGCGCCGCGATGCAGGCCCCGGTAACTGCGTCGCATTCAGTCGCAAGGCCAATGAATATGCGCCGTGTGCGGCTTGTTCCGATTGCGTGACCCTGCGTTTTATGGTCTCGTTGCGGGATATCGCATCGACTCGAAAAAGGACAGTCGAATGCAGCCGGGCGATTCACGCGGGGTCCGATTGATCAGGGGAATCGGCGCAGGCACGCGCGCGCCGCGCCGTGCGTACGCTGCTTGTCATATTGACGGTAGGCTTACTGGCGCCCGTCCCGCCGGCCGTCGCCGCCTCTCCCGAAACCGTCAACGACAACGTGCTGCGCGTGCTGGCGTGGCCCGGTTATGCGGACAGCGATATCGTCAGCGCATTCGAGGCGCAGTTTCATGTGCGTGTGGAAGTGACGCTGGTCGATTCCGACGAAGCGTTGTGGACGCGGTTGCACAGCGCCTCGCCGCCGCCGTACGACGTGCTGGCCGCGAACACGGCCGAGATCCAGCGCTATGCGCATGAGCATCTGCTCGCGCCGGTCGACCTGTCGCGCATCCCGAACCGGCGGCGGCAGTTGCCGAATTTCCAGCAGCTCGCGACGATCGGCGGCCTCGTGCAGGACGGCGCATCCTACGCAGTCCCGTTCACCTATTCGTCGATGGGGCTGATCTACGACCGCAAGCAGGTGCCGGCCGCGCCGCGCTCGATGCGCGAACTGTGGAATCCGCGCTATCGCGGCAAGGTGCTCGACTTCAACAGCGCGCAGCACAATTTCTCGTTCACGGCGCTGGCGCTCGGCTATCCCGATCCGTTCCGTCTGTCGCCCGCGCAGACACTTGCCGTCGCGCGCAAGCTGATCGACCTGCGCCGCAACCTGCTGACCTACTACACGCTTCCGGAAGAGGCGACCGCGCTGTTCGTCCAGCATCGCGCGGCGCTGATGTTCGGCAACTACGGCACGCAGCAGGTCGAGCAGTTGCGCCGCGCCGGCGCGGACGTCGGCTACGTGATCCCGGACGAAGGCGCGCTCGCGTGGCTCGACTGCTGGGCCGTCACGCGCGGCGCGCTGCGTCCCGAGCTCGCGTTCGCGTGGATCAACTACATGCTCGAACCGGCGATCGGCGCGCTGCTGACCGAGCGCCAGGGGCTCGCGAACACGCTCGAGCCGCCGCGCGGCCTCGACACCGGGCACGAGCATCTCGTATGGCTTCAGCCCGTGGAGGACATCGCGCGCCGCGAATCGCTGTGGGGCCGCATCGTGTCGGGTGACCGGCCGGAGCGGTTCGGAAAATGATCCGGCTCGGGCTCACGTCGAAGCTGTCGGTGCTGTTCGCGTGCATTGGCGTGATCGCGTCCGGCACGACCGGCTACTACGCGTATCGCGCCAACCGCGCGATGCTCGTGCAGGAGGCGCAGCACAGTCTGCTGATGTCGACGCAACTGCTCGGGCAGCGCTTCACGACCGCGCTCGCCGACGTCGCCGACGATGCGCTCGTGCTCGCGCAGTTGCCGTCGTCCGCGTTCGTCGCGGGCGCCGACCATCCGGACGACGCGCGCCGCATGCGGCTCGAACAGGTGTATTACAGCTTCATGCGGAATCACGCGGAGTACCTGCAGATCCGTCTGATCGCGCGCGGGCATTTCGGGATCGAACGCATTCGCCTCGATCGCGATGCGCGCGGCATCGTCGTGCTGCCCGAACGCGAATTCCAGGAGAAAGGGCAGTTTTCCTATGTATTCGATACGCTCGCGACGGCGCCTGGCCACATCTACCTGTCGCCGATCGTGGTCAATCACGAGACGGGCTCGCACGCGGCGGAGGGGCTGCCGATCCTGCGCGTGGGCACGCCGGTGGTCGACGCAGCGGGGCAGACGGTCGGCGCGCTCGTCGTCGACGTCGAGTTGTCGCGCGTGTTCGACCGGCTCGAACGCGATTTGCCGGACGACTATGCGGTCTATCTCGCGAACGAGTGGGGCGATTTTCTCGTGCATCCCGATCCGGAACAGACGTTCGGCTTCGATCGCGGCCGGCGCGTGCTGATGCAGGATCGCTTTGCCGTCACGCGCGCGTTGTTCGACAGCGGGCGCATGAACGTGATGCTCAATGGCCTCGCGCAGCCCGATGCGGCACCCGGCCAGATGTTCGCGTTCGTCCGCACGCCGTTCGGACACGACGAAGGCAACCGCTTCGTCGTGCTGGGAATGGGCCGGCCGCTCGCCGACGTGCTCGCGCCGGCCGGCATGCTGGGCGAACGGATCGTCAGGATGGTGCTCGTATCGAGCCTGCTGGCGGTCATCCTCGCGATCCTGTTCGCGCGGGCGATCACGCGGCCGTTGCAGACGCTCGCGCGCGCCGCCACGCACGTGTTCGACGATCCGGCGGCCGAACGGCTGCCGGTCGCGCGGGCCGGCGAGATCGGCGTGCTCGCGCGCTGTTTCGACAGCATGCGCGTCGAGATTCGCACACAGGTCGCGATGCTGCGCGCGAAGCAGCAGGAGCTCACGCACCTCGCCGGCCACGATCCGCTGACGGGCCTGCCGAACCGCCTGCTGTTCATGGAGCATCTCGATGCCGCGATCCGGCATGCGGCCGCGGTGCGCGAGGGGCTGGCGGTGATGTTCGTCGATCTCGACCGCTTCAAGCAGATCAACGACCAGCACGGGCATTCGGTTGGCGACCGTACGCTCGTTGCAGTCGCGAAGCGGTTGAGCCAGGTGCTGCGCAGCGGCGACATGGTGGCGCGGCTGGGCGGCGACGAATTCATCGTGCTGATGTCGGATGTGCGTTCGCCGGCGGTGATCGGCGATGTCGCGTCGCGCATCCAGATCGTGATGGCCGAGGCGCTCGAGTTCGACGAAGGGCGCATGGCCGTCGGCGCGAGCATCGGCGTCAGCGAGTTTCCGGCGGATGGCGCGTCGGCCGAGGAGTTGCTCGTCAAGGCCGACGCGGCGATGTACGCAGCGAAGGCGTCCCCGCAGTGCGTGTGCGTGCGCTACCAGGATCTGGTGCGCAGCGGCGCACCCGACGAGACTGGCCGCGTCGCATCCGGCGGCAGCCGCTGACCGCGGGCCGAAACGCGACGAGCCCGTCGCGGGACGGGCTCGTCGCATGGGCGGGCTGCAGGTGCGAAGCGGCAGGCTTAGTGGCCGAAGTAGACCGAGTCGCGCGGGTTCTGCGCGCGGACGACCGGTGCGCCGCCCTCGACGGTCGCGGCCGGTTGCGAGCCGGCGCCGCTGTTGTCGATGCCGTGCACGCGGGCTTGCGCGGCCTGGATGTCGGCCGGGTAGTACGGGCTCGACTGGCTGGGCTTGTAGCCCGCGTTTTCGAGCTGGACCAGTTCATTGCGCACCTGGGCGCGGGTCACGGTGCTTTGGGCGAATGCGCCGAACGACGCGGACAGGGCGGCGGCGGCAACGACTGCGGAAACGAGCGATTTCATGATGACCTCCGATGTTTATTGGCTTTCCGCGTTCGACACCATGTCGTCAGCGGTTGATTACATCGTAGGCGTCGCTTCACCTAGGGTAAACGCGAGTTTGAGTGAAAGATCGTTGCGCTCGAGGTAATAATTTCGAGACGAACGTCTTCCGTCCCCATTCGGTATTGCGGGGATTGCAAGCAATTGGCGGGAGCGTGAACAGGGGCGGGCACGGGCATGCGCGCGGCGGCAAGGGCCGCCGAATATCGCGTCGAAGCGGCGAGGCTGTCGGATCAGACCCCGTCGTCGTCGATTTCCTTGCGCTCGCGGCGTTCTTCGTTGCCGCGCCGCGCGCGCAGGCGCTGGCGGGACAGGACGGCGATCACCTGCTGGGTCGGCGCGCCGGACGGCAGCTCGTTGCGGATGCGGTCGGGGACCATCGGCAGGCCGGCGCGCTGCCGGCGCAGCGCCTTGGCGATTGCCCGGCGGCATTCGTCGCCGTGGCAATCCCATTCATCGCGGATTCTCTGGCAATAACGGCATTGTTCCATCCGACTAGTCTAACGCGTCTTCGGGAATGGAGCAGGGCGCGGGGCCGGACGGGCTGCGTGCCGGGCGGCGGCGATGGCCGACGGCTCGGAGGCGGGCGATGGCAGGCCGAATCGGACTGCGAATCAAATCGACCGGAACCGTTCATCGACACGACGGTTTCGCGTCCTGCTCCAGACGGATTCCTTGCGCGCGGACGGGGCCGCCGCGCGTCAGCGGAGCGACCAGATGCCCCAGATCGCGATCAACAGGCCAAGGCCCAATCCGCAGCCCAGCAATACATACGTTTCCATTTCTTGCCTCTGACGACATGGCCATGCTGACATCGGTATCAGCGTACGTGCAGCAAAGCCGGCCGCGTATCGTCCGCGCTGTCGGTCGGAGCGATACGCCGGGTGGTCTGCGCATACTACGCGTGGCAGCTTTCAGAACGCATGCGCGATCGACGGCTTGGTCGCGTGCACACCACCCGTGTGGGCCGTGGCCGATCCGCCGTGCCGAAATACGCCCGACTTCCAGATCATCTGCGCCGCCGCGACGAGCACGAACAGCAGGACGACCATCCTGAAGATCCGGGGCGACATCTTGTCCCGCAGCGGGCGAACCAGCCACATGCCGGCAATCGCCGGCAGGCTGGCGGCCGCCGAGATCGCGAGGTCGGCGCCGCTCGCGTGCGCCGCGCCGCTGAACGTCGTGATCAGCGTGACGATCGACACCACGAGGATGATCGCGATCTGCTTCGTGAATACGCGCCCGGTCGCGCCCGACGAAATCAGGTAGGTGGCGAGCAGCGGGCCGGGCACCGATGCGATGCTTTCCATCAGCGCCGCACCGAAGCCGAGCGCGAAACCGACGGGCTTTTGCCACGCTTGCGGCAGGTCGAGCTTCGGCGCCGCGAGCATCAGTGTCGCGGCCACGATCAGCAGCGCGCCGGAGGCGGCCTGTGCGTGACCGGGATTGAGGGACAGCAGGATCGCCACGCCGACGACATTGCCGATCACGGTGCCGGCGATCGGGGCCGCGATCTTGCGTGCCGTCGCGAGTACCTGGCCGCCTTCCAGCGCCTGCGGGATGTTGCCGAGGATGATCGGCATCGACAGCAGCAGCACCGCATGCCGGATCGGCAGGAACTGGCTGAGGATCGGCATCGCGATCAGCGGCACGCCGATGCCGGTGATGCCCTTGGCCATCCCGCCGAGCAGCAGCGCGACGGCGATGCCGGCCAGTTCGAACGCGGTGAGCCCCTGCAGGCTGGAGACCAGCACCCCTTCAGTCAGATTGAAATGCATCATGGAATGGCATGTCGCGGCGTAGCCGGCAGCGAGCGTCGTCGACGGCGCCCGTGGCGGTCGCGTGCATCGTGCACGCAAGGTGTTCGGGATCGGTGCGAACCTGATCGGCCGGTTGTGCGGCCCGGCCCGTCGTGCAGCGTGATGCGCCTGCATCGACGCGGCGGTTCGATCACGCATCTTACCCGAGCGTTGCATCCGGCATTCGGCTCGCGGATGGCGCGGTGCGCGTGTCGGCTGCATGACCGTCGCACCGGTTCAATATAATTCAAGTGAATCGGCCGTCTCATGCGCGGCATACATACCTTCGAACGAGGAAATCCGATGACGCTCGCCCAGTTGCAGGCCCTCGCTGCCGTGGTCGAACTCGGCTCGCTGACGGCCGCGGCAGACCGGCTCAGCCGCAGTCAATCCGCGATCAGCCATGCGCTGACGGAGCTGGAGGATCTCACGCAGGTCAAGCTGCTCTGGCGCGACCGGCAGCCGGTCGTGCTGACGGCGGCCGGCGAACGCCTGTGGCCGTATGTCCAGAGCGTGGTGCGGGAAGCGCAGATGCTGCGCCAGCAGTTCAGCCTGTCGCGCGGCAAGCTCGAAGGGAAGCTGGTGGTTGCGTCGCTGCCGAGCGTGTCGCTGGCGTTCGTCGTTCCCGCCATCGAGGCGTTGAAGGAGATGCACCCGGGCGTATCGGCGGTGCTGCTCGAAGGCACGGACAGCGAAGTCGAAGGGTGGCTCGACGACGGCACGGCCGACGTCGGCGTGGTGGCCGGCGCGAATACGTTCGCGCACCACCTGCCGCTGCTCGACGAGGATTTCGTCGCGGTGGCGGCCGACGACATGTTCGCCGGCCGCAAGAGCGTGTCGGCCCGGCAGCTGGCCGCGGCGCCGTTCATTTTCTCGAAGGCGGGATGCGGGCCGGTGATCGCGGATTACTTCGCGCGCGGCGGCGCGCCGCTTCGGGCCGCATTCAACGTGGTCGAGATGCGCACGATCCTGTCGATGGCGGAGGCCGGCATGGGCGTGTCGATCGTGCCGCGCATCACGCTCACGTACACGCCGTTCGGCGGGCGCGTGCTGGCGCTGTCGCCACGGCTGCATCGCTCCGTGCGACTGGCGTGGAATACCGCCGGCAACGCGGTCACCGACGCGTTCGTACGGCTCGTCGACGCGCAACGCGCGAAGGCGGAAAAGACGGTCCGGACCCGTGCGAAAAAGGGCAGATAGCGACGGGCGGACACGATGAACGGCGCTCATGGGGCGCTTGCAGTTTATTCACGATGGCGAAGGTCAACATGCAATACATTGTTCTGACCTCGTGATCGTTGCCCTGAAGGAGTGCGCCGTGCCAGCCTTGCCCACCCTGTTTGCGTTCGGACTCGTGTCGCTCGGCATGGTGCTGACGCCCGGGCCGAACATGATCTATCTGGTTTCGCGCTCGATCTGCCAGGGCCGCCGCGCCGGCCTGGTGTCGCTCGGCGGCGTCGCGCTGGGATTCGTGTTCTACATGGTGTGCGCGGCCGTGGGCATCACCGCGCTGGTGATGACCGTGCCGTATGCGTACGATGCGCTGCGCGTTGCCGGCGCGCTGTATCTGGCGTACCTGGCGTGGCAGGCGCTGAAGCCGGGCGGGCGCTCCGCGTTCCAGGTCCGGCAGTTGCCGCACGACAGCCGCGCGAGGCTGTTCACGATGGGCTTCGTCACGAACCTCGCGAACCCGAAGATCGCGGTGATGTATCTGTCGTTGCTGCCGCAGTTCATCGTGCCGGGGCACGGCAGCGTGTTCGCGCAATCGCTGGCGCTCGGCTGCGTGCAGATCGCGGTGAGCGTCAGCGTCAACGCGCTGATCGCGTGCGCGGCCGGTTCGATCGCGGGTTTTCTCGCGGGGCGGCCGCTCTGGGCGGCGGTTCAGCGCTGGCTGATGGGGACGGTGCTGGCCGGGCTGGCCGTGCGGATCGCGCTGGAGTCGCAAAATTGACGATGGCACCGGGCCTCGTCACCCGTGGCAGCTACCGTCGGCCTCGCTGGCGATCCGCACGGGCCTGGCCTTGTCACGGCGGCTGCGCGTCGCGAGCCAGCACAGGATCGAGCCGCCGCATACCATCGACGCGCCTTGCCAGAACTCGGCCGACAGCGGCGCGTGCAGCAGCGTGGCGGCGACGGCGGCGGCGAGCACCGGCGTGAAATACGACGCGCCGACGATGACCGTCACGTTGCCGTGCATGATGCCGGTGTTCCAGGCCGCATAGCCGAAGCCGAGCGCCGACGCCGCCAGCACGAGATACCCGACCGCGTGCAAACTGAACGTCATGCCGCCGCCGCCTTCGATCGCGAACTTGATCCAGAGCACCGCGGCCACCAGCATGAAGAACGGCGTGACGCCGTTCTTGCCGTCGGCGATGCGCGCGGTGACCGTGCAATAGCCGGCCCAGATCAGCGCGCCGACGAACGCCAGCCCGTAGCTGAGCGGATTGTCCGCGACGTTGCGCAGCATGCCGGCCGGATCAAGCCCCTGGTCGCCGCCGAGCACCCGGCAGATGCCGAGCATCGACAGCAGGACGCCGGGCACGACCAGCAGGTTCGCGCGCTGCTGGTTGAACGCGATGGCGGCGATCAGCGTGAGACTCGGCCACAGATAGTTGACCATCGCGACTTCGATCGCCTGCCGACCGTTGCTCGCATAGCCGATCGACAGCGACAGGCACAGCTCGTACGACACGAACAGCAGCCCGCCCCACAGCAGGTAGTTTTTCGGGAATCGGCTCAGGTCGGGGAAGCCGATCGAGAACAGCAGAAGCACGGACGCCACCGTATAGATCATCGCCGCGCCGCCGGTCGCGCCGAGGCTTTCGCTGACGCCGCGAACGAGCGCGACCACCGAGGCCCATAACAGCACCGCACCGAGCCCGATGAGCGTTGCCTTGTTCTTGCGTTTCATGCTTGCTGCCTGTTTCAACATGCCAATTCGATTTCGGATGACGCGACGGCGCCGGGCAGTGCCCGCCATGCTCCGGAACGCGCCGTCGACGATCGGCTGCGCGACCGCGTCGAGATCGGGCGCATCGGGCAGCACGAGCGCCGGATTCTTGCCGCCGCACTCTAGCACGATGCGCTTCAGGTCGAATTCGGCCGAGTACTCGAGGAATTGCCGCCGGGGTCCGCCGGGTCGGCGAAGCTCACCGTGTCGACGTCCGCGTGCCGGCTTCACGAAACCACCAAGAGAGGGCCGCCTTGTCATCCGGCACGACGGTTTCGGGCCGCCGTCGCGTGGCCGGCATCGGGTCCTCGTGTTCGGCACCAACCGCGACACGGGCGACTGGCTGTTCCACAACCCGTCCGGGTTCGACGTGCGCACGCAGCAAAACGTGGCGATGCCGCGCGCGATGTTCGACCGGTACTTCGCGAATCGCGGCATCCTGATCGCCCCGTCACGTTGCGCGCGCAACGAGCCGGGCGATCGAAGCGTGAGACGCCCGCCGCAGCGGGCGCCCGTCCGGTCACCGCTCGTGCCGCTTCTTGCTCAGTTCGATCGTCTCGAACAGCTCGTACTGCGCGGTCGGGTGCTGGTCGGCGCCCGGCGCGTGGTAGTAGCGCATCGTGATCGTCGTGTGGCCGCCCGGCTTGCCCGGATCGTGGTCGAACACCGCGATCCCGTAGCCGGTGCCCGTATCGCGGCGCGCGGACCAGATCGCATCCTCGAGCGCATCGGCCGGCTGGCGCACGAACGTGTTCGGCGCGGTGCCGGGCACCGGCCGGTTCGGCTTCGTGAACACCTTCGCCTGCGCAAAGCCGGTCGACGGGTTTTCGCCGTACACGTCGAGCGGCGCGCTGGCGCCGCCGCCGCCGAGGATCAGGTGGATCGTGCCGTGGCTCGTGTCGAACGTCGTACGGTTCGGATCGTTCGAGCCGACCGGGCGCGGCTGCAGCGTTTCGACCACTTCGCCGGTTTTCGCGTCGACGCCCGCGCGGTGATTGCAGCCGCGCACCGGATAGCTGCGCTCGTAGTCGTGATCGTGGCCGCACAGCACGAGATCGACGCCGTAACGATCGAACAGCGGCAGCCACGCTTCGCGAATGCCCTTGTCGGACCCGTTGCCTGTCTTCGACGAACTGAGCGCGTCCTGGTGCATCTGCACGACGATCCAGTCGATATCGTCGTCATGCGCGGCGTGACGCAGCGTACGTTCGAGCCAGCGCGTCTGCTCGCCGTTGCTGTAGCCGCGCACGTAGAACGACGTGCCGGGCTCGATCGGCGGGCGACCGGTGCTCGCGGCCGGCACGAGCGGCGCGGGGCCGCCGACGAACGCGGCGGCGTCCTGGTACACGACGTCGTCGGCGTCGAGCGACACGAACAGCACGGAGCTCACGCGGAAGCTGTACCAGCGGCCGGGGAAATGCGTGCCGTTCTCCGGCAGCGTATAGCGGGCGAGATACGAGTCGAGCCCCTGCGGACCGTTGTTGAACTCGATCTCGTGATTGCCGGGGCATGGCATCCACGGGCGATTCGCGGCCGACGTCTGGTTGTTGTTGCCGAAATCGCGCCACACCTCGGGCTGGTGCGCGGGGTTCAGGTTCGCGTAGCAGAGGTCGCCGTTCAGCAGGTGGAACAGCGGCTGGAACTGCTCGACGGCCTGCACCGCGAAGCGGCTTTGCGGCGACGACAGCACCCACGCGCCGTTGGGCGTCGCGAGATCGCCGTAGCTCGTGAAACGGAACGGCGCCCGGCCGCGCGGCGCGGTCGAAAAGTGCGCGGAGAACGGCTGTGCCGCATTGCCGTCGTTGTCGGCCGTGATCTCGTAGCGGTAGCGCGTATCCGGCTTCAGCCCGTGCACGCGCGCGTGGTACGCGAACACGGTCTCGCCGTTCAGGCCGTCGGTGTACAGGCGCTGGACGCCATGCACGGTGCGCGCCGGCTCGCCGTCGGCGACGATGCGCGCGCGCGGATTGACGGCCGGTGCGAGCGACGCCCACGAGATCACGACTTCGGACGTCGGGTCGTTGCCCCACGTCAGGTGAACCTGCTCGGGCGTGCCGTCCGGGTTCGACGCGGCGGCGCGGGCTGCCGCGAGCCCGCCGGCGGCGGTGGCGAGGCCGGAGACGCCGGCGAGTTTCAGGAAGCCGCGACGCGACACGGAGGCGGCCGGCTCGTTCGGCTGGTCAGGGAGAGTGTCCTGGTTCGACATGGTCGGTGTTTTTCGTTGATGGGGCGCGAGACGCGGAACCGCGCGGCCATGCGCGCGCACGGCCGGGGCGTGGGCCGGAAACGAGCGGGATCCCGGTCGCGTGCATTGTCGAAGGGCAGTTTTGCCGCGTTGTGACAGTGCCGCAACCCTGCGCCTGCGGCCGCCGATGTGCAGAGGCGCGCGTCGTGGCCGCCGGTCCGCTCCCGCGCCCGTTCACTTTCTCCGAAATTTATTTGCCGATACCGCGACGGATTTCTCCCGTCCGCTCCGTTTAACGCATGAACGACCGCTTCCGGTCGATGCCCGTTATTTCGGAGTCTTTCATGAAACTTTCCGTTCCATTGCGATTGGCCGTCGGATGCCTGGCTGCGCTCGCGACGTCCGCCGTATTCGCGCAGGCCGTCATCGTCGCGCCTTACGCGCCGCCGCCGCCGCGCGTCGAAGTCATGCCGGCGCCGCGTGCCGGTTACGTATGGGATCAGGGCCACTGGCACTGGCGGCAGGGCCGCTACGTGTGGATTCCGGGCCACTGGCAAGTGGTGCGGGTCGGTTACCACTGGGTGCCCGGACACTGGGCCGCGCGCGGCCCGGCCTGGCGCTGGGTGCCGGGCCACTGGGCCTGACGTGCAGGCCGCCGCGCGGCACGCGATGCCGGCGCAGCGGATTTTTCACGCAACATCATGAGTCGAAGCGATGCCTTTTCGAATCATCGTGATACTGGCGGCCGCGGCGATCGCGCTGGCCGGCTGCGTCGTGGTGCCGGCCCGTCCGGTGTATTACCGGCCCGCGCCGGTCGTCGTATATTGAGCGCGCCGGCCCACGCTCGCGTGGCGGGCTGCAAGGATCGACATGCGGCGCGAACCGGATGTCGATGAATCCGGCTCGGCCGGCACCGTGTGCGATGCCGGGCGCGACGCGCGCGGCGTCGACGCACCGTCGGCATGGCGCCGTCCGGCGATGGCCCGACGCATGCAAGGAGAGCACGACGATGAGCTTCAGCCGGGCGGCGGGTCCCGCCGCCGTGACAGTGCGGCGCGCACGCGCCGCGCGACGGAGCAGGCGGCGTTGAGCGATCGCGGCGACCGCGATCCGGACGCGGAACTCGTCGCACGCGTCGGCGCGCGCGATGCGTCGGCGGTGCGCGTGCTCGTCGCGCGCAAGCTGCCGCGGCTGCTCGCGTTGGCGACGCGCATGCTCGGCGACCGGAGCGAAGCCGAGGACGTCGCACAGGAGACGTTCTTGCGAATCTGGAACCAGGCGCCGCGCTGGCGCGAAGGCGAAGCGCGCTTCGACACGTGGCTGCATCGCGTCGTGCTGAACCTGTGCTACGACCGGTTGCGCGGCCGGCGCGAGGCGCCCGTCGATACGCTACCCGACGTGCCCGACACGCAACCGGAGCCGGCCGCGCATGCGGAACTGCGTTCGCGCGATGCGCGCGTGCGGCAGGCGCTGGCCGCGTTGCCGCCGAGGCAGCGGGAAGCGCTGGTGCTCCAGTACTATCAGGACATGTCGAACGTGGAAGCGGCCAACCTGATGGGCATCACCGTCGATGCGCTGGAAAGCCTGCTCGCCCGTGCGCGGCGCAACCTGCGCGCGCAACTGGCCGGCGACCCACCTAGCGAGGACAAGCGATGACACCCGAACGATTTCGTACCATCGTCGCCGCGTACGGCTCGGACGCGCGGCGCTGGCCGGCCGGCGAGCGCGCGGCCGCCGAGGCGTGGGCGCACGCGAACCCGCGCGAAGCGCTGCTGGCG
>FTHQ01000180.1_pt1 | contig 19207 bp, 16 predicted proteins | sample 1641001 | NCBI WGS metagenome assembly FTHQ01 (sample SAMEA3914872, study PRJEB12502) | metagenome | biome: forest; material: soil | place: Canada | collected 2011-07-03 | depth 0.3 m | reverse complement strand
CCCCCCCCCCCCCGCGCCCGCGAAGCCGGCCGCCGCCGGCTGACGAAGCCACGGGCGATGCCGGGTCCGCATCGCCCCGCCCCATCCCACTCTCTAGGAACGCACCGCATCATTTGAGCGTTCCCGCCGCGTCCTCCTACAATTTTTGCGCGCCGCAGGCGGCCTTGCCTGCGCGCCCGACTACAACAACGGAGAGAGACGCATGCGATTCCACTGGAAAACGCTCGTGCTGGCCACCGCGAGCGTCACGCTGCTGGGCGGCGCCCCGGCCCGGGCGGCCGATGCCGCCGACGTGAAGATCGGCTTCCTCGTCAAACAGCCGGACGATCCGTGGTTCCAGGACGAATGGCGCTTCGCCGAACAGGCCGCGAAGGAACAGCACTTCACGTTGATCAGGATCGCGGCGCCGAGCGGCGAGAAGGTGTCGACTGCGCTCGACAGCCTCGCCGCGCAAAAGGCGCAAGGCGTGATCATCTGCGCGCCCGACGTGAAGCTCGGCCCCGGCATCGCGGCGAAAGCCAGGCGCGCGGGGATCAAGCTGATGTCGGTCGACGACCAGCTCGTCGACGGCCACGGCGCGCCGCTCCCGGGCGTGCCGCACATGGGCATCTCCGCTTACAAGATCGGCCAGCAGGTCGGCCAGGCGATCGCGGACGAGACGAAGCGGCGCGGCTGGAATCCGGCCGAAGTCGGCATCATCCGGCTCGCGTACGACCAGTTGCCGACCGCGCGCGAGCGCACGACCGGCGCGGTCGACGCGCTGAAGGCCGCCGGCTTTCCGGCCGCGAACGTGATCGACGCGCCCGAGATGACGGCCGACACCGAAGGCGCGTTCAACGCGGCGAACATCGCGCTCACCAAGCATGCGAACTTCAAGCGCTGGGTCGCGTTCGGCTCGAACGACGACACGACGGTCGGCGCGGTGCGCGCCGCCGAGGGGCGCGGCATCGGCGCGGATGCGATGGTCGCGGTCGGCATCAACGGCAGCCAGATCGCGCTCAACGAGTTCGCGAAGCCGAAGCCGACGGGCTTCTACGGTTCGATCCTGCTGAATCCGCGCCAGCACGGCTACCAGACGAGCATCAACATGTACGACTGGATCACGAAGAACCAGGCGCCGCCGCCGCTCGTGCTGACGTCCGGCACGCTGATCACGCGCGACAACGAGAAGCAGGCGCGCGCCGCGCTCGGCCTGTGAACCCGCACCAGGAGCCGACATGACACGCACCACCCTCGTGACGGGCGCCGCCGGCGGCATCGGCCAGGCGCTGTGCCGCACCTTCCTCGCAGCCGGCGACCGCGTGCTCGCGCTCGATCGCGACCGCGCGGCGCTCGACCGCTTCATCGGGACGCTCGCCGATGGGCGCGCGACGCCGGTCGTCGACGATCTCACCGACGCCGAGCGCCTGTGCTCGATGCTCGAATCGCATCCGGAAGTCGACGTGCTGGTCGCGAACGCAGGCACGGCCGCCTCGACCACGCTGCGCGACACGACGCCCGCGAGCTGGCGCACCGATCTCGATGCGAACCTGACCGCCACCTACGTGAGCGTGGAAGCCGTGCTGCCCGGCATGCGCGCCCGCGGGCGCGGCGCGATCGCGATCATCGGTTCGGTCAACGGCGTGCATGCGCTCGGGCATCCGGCCTACAGCGCGGCGAAGGCCGGGCTGATCAGCTACACGAAGTCGCTCGCGATCGAATACGGCCGCGACGGCGTGCGCGCGAACATCGTATTGCCGGGCACGGTCAAGACACCCGCGTGGGAAGCGCGCGTGCAGCGCAACCCGCAGGTATTCGAGCAATTGAGGAAATGGTATCCGCTCGACGATTTCGCGACGCCCGACGACGTCGCGCAGGCGGCGCTGTTCCTGTGCTCGCCGGCCGCGCGGATCATCACCGGTGTCGCGCTGCCGGTCGACGGCGGCCTGCTGGCCGGCAATCGCGTGATGGCGCAGGAACTGACACTCGAGACGTTCTACTGAGACTGAAGCCGGCAGCGCCGGCGGCCGCCCGCGCCGCCGTGCGCTGCCCGGTGCGCGATGCCGCGCGCCGTCAATGCGCGGCCGCGACCGGCTTCGCCATCCGGCCGAGCACGTGCTCGGTCATCCCGCGCGCGAGTTCGGTCTCGCCCATGAACACGGTGCCGATCCCCTCGTTCGACAGCAGCGCGGCCTCGTCGCTACTGTTCGTGCACAGCACGACTTCAAGCGTCGGGTTGAGCGTGCGCGAAATCTCGACGATCTGCCGCACGTCGAACACGTCGGGCAGCGTGACGACCAGCATCCCGGCGCGGGCGATATGCGCCTGCACCAGCACGATCGGCTCGATCGCGTCGCCCGACACGGCCGCGATACCGTCCGCGCGCAGCTTCTCGACGAGCTCGCGATTCTGCTCGACGACGACATACGCGATCCCCCGCTCGTCCAGCGCATGCGCGATCCGCGTGCCGACCTTGCCGTAGCCGACGATCACGACCTGGCCAGTCAGATGCGTCTGCGGCGTCGACATCGGCAGCGCGGCGAGCGGATCGTCGCGCGCCTCGAGCTTGCGTGCGAACGCCGAATGCTTGCGGATCCAGGCGAGCGCCGGATCGATCATCGCGAACAGCAGCGTGTTCATCGCGATCGAGATCAGCGCGACCGCGAGAATCAGGCTCTGCCCTTCGGCCGACAGCAGCCCGAGCGCACGGCCGAGCCCCGCGAGGATGAACGAGAATTCGCCGATCTGCGCGAGGCCCGCGCCGACGGTCAGCGCGGTGTTCAGCGGATAGCGGAATGCGATCACGAGCGCGACGGCCGCAACCGTCTTGCCGATCAGCACGATCGCCGCGACCTCGATCACGTGCAGCGGCTCGTCGAGCAATACTTTCGGGTCGAACAGCATGCCGACCGAGATGAAAAACAGCACCGAGAACGCGTCGCGCAGCGGCAGCGTCTCGTCGGCCGCGCGCCGGCTGAATTCCGACTCGCGCATCATCATCCCGGCGAAGAACGCGCCGAGCGCGAACGACACGTCGAACAGCTTCGCCGCGCCGAACGCGATGCCGACCGCCGCCGCAATCATGCAAAGCGTGAACAGCTCGCGCGAGCCCGTGCGCGCGACGAGCCACAGAATGCGCGGGAACACGCGCTTGCCGACCACCAGCATCAGCGCGATGAACGCGGCGACCTTCAGCATCGTGACGCCGAGCGTGCTCCACACGCTGCCGCCGGCCGCGTGCGCGTCACCGGGCGGCGTGCCGCCGAGCAGCCCCGCCACGGGCGGCAGCAGCACCAGCACGAGCACCATCACGAGATCCTCGACGACCAGCCAGCCCACCGCGATACGCCCGTTGACCGTTTCGACGAGCCCGCGCCCCTCGAGCGCGCGCAGCAGCACGACGGTGCTCGCGACCGACAGCGCCAGCCCGAACACCAGCGCCGCACCGAGGCTCCAGCCCCAGGTGAGCGCGAGCCCGCCGCCGAGCAGCGTCGCGACGGTGATCTGCACGATGGCGCCCGGCAGCGCGATCTTGCGCACCGCGAGGAGATCGCCGAGCGAAAAATGCAGGCCGACGCCGAACATCAGCAGCATCACGCCGACTTCCGCGAGCTGCTGCGCGAGCGACAGATCGCCGACGAAACCGGGCGTGCCGGGGCCGATCACGATCCCGGCAAGCAGATAGCCGACGAGCGGCGGCATTTTCAGCAGCGACGCGAGGTAACCGAAGATCATCGCGAGACCGAAACCGGCCGCGAGCAACGCAATCAGGCTGACGTCATGAGGCATCCCCCCTCCCAAGCTCTTGTAACTATTTAGTAAGGTTCAAGAGTGAAAGGATAAGGGATGAGGCGGAAGAATGGCGCGCAGCGGCGAAAATTTCACGCGGCGGCGCCGGTTGGCGGGGCGCGACCCCGGCAAAGTGAAAGGCATGGCGGGCCCGGTCGCACGTCGATGTGGACCGGGCGACAGGCGGGGCGAGCGCCCTGCCGCTCCCGTCAGCGCGACGCTTGCGGGAACCGCGCGCCCGGCGGCGGCTCGGGCCGCGTCGACGGCACGCTCTTGCGCACCTTCGCGACCTGCGCGGCCGTCACCGGCGCGCCCGTGTTGCCCCAGCTCGTGCGCACGAAGTTCGACACGTCCGCGACTTCCTGGTCCGACAGGCGCCAGCCGAACGGCGGCATCGTGAAGGTCGACGGCGCGGTGCGCGTGCCCTGCAGCGCGCTGCCTTCCAGCACGACGTGGATCAGCGAGGTCGGATCGTCGCCCTGCACGACCGGGTTGCCGGCGAGCGCCGGGAACACGCGCGTGTAGCCGTGGCCGTCGCTGCGGTGGCAGGCCATGCAGTTGTCGCGATAGACGGCCGCGCCCGGCTTGCTCGCGTCGCCGGTCTGCAGCGCCTTCGCGGCGGCCGCGTCGTACACGTGCGGCTGCTCGCCCTGCACGCGCGGCGGCAACGTCTTCAGGTAGCGTGCGATCGCGTTCAGGTCGTCGTCGGTCATGTGCTGCATGCTGTGGCCAACCACGTCCGTCATCCCGCCGAACGCGGCCGTGCGCAGCGTACGGCCGGTCTTCAGGAACTGCACGATCTCGGTTTCGTTCCACGTGCCGAGGCCCGTGCGCGGCTCGCCGCGCAGGCTGGTCGGCACCCAGCCGTCGATCGCCGCGCCGCCGGCCAGGAAGTCGAGGCCGTCCGCGTCGGTCAGCCCGCGCTCCTGCATCGTCGGCGCGCGCGGCGTGTGGCATGCGCCGCAATGGCCGAGGCCCTGCACCAGATACGCGCCGCGGGCGACCACCGGGTCGGTGTACGGCGCCGCGTCGAACGGCTTCGGCGCCGGCGCGAACAGCTTGCGCCAGATGCCGAGCGGCCAGCGCATCGACAGCGGCCACACGATGTCCACCTTGCGGTTCTCGTGCTCGACCGGCGCGACGCCGTGCATGAAGTACGCGTACAGCGCCTTCATGTCGTCGTCGGTCAGGCGCGAATACGACGGGAACGGCATCGCCGGATACATCGTGTCGCCGTTCTTGCGCACGCCTTCGCGCACCGCGCGGGTGAAGTCCTCATAGGTCCAGCCGCCGAGGCCCGTCTTCGGTTCCGGCGTGATGTTCGTCGAGTAGATGCCGCCGATCGGCGTGTCGAGCTTCAGGCCGCCGGCGAACGGCTTGCCGCCGTTCGCGGTGTGGCAGGCGATGCAGTCGCCCGCGCGGGCGAGGTATTCGCCGCGCTTCACGAGCGCCGCGTCGGCGGACTGCGCGACAGGCGCAGCCGCCGCGCCCGAAGCCGCGGCCGGCGTAGACGCCGGCTGCGCGAACGCGGCGCCGCCCGCCAGACCGAATGCCGCCCAGGCCGTGCCGATCGCCAGCGCGCGCCGCAGCGGGGACACCGGACGCGCGGCGTTGTGGTGGTTCATCGTCCTCTTCATACGGTCACCAGCGGGGCGGGATTTTTCAGGTATTGCTCGCGGATCGCACGTGCCGACCAGTAGGCCAGCGCCGCGATGATCCCGGTCGGGTTGTAGCCGATGCCCTGCGGCAGCGCGGACGCGCCCATCACGAACACGTTGTGCACGTCCCAGCACTGCAGGTAGCGGTTCAGCACGCTCGTCTTCGGGTCGGTGCCCATGATCGCGCCGCCGACGAGGTGGGTCGTCTGGTACTGGCGCGAGTCGAAGTGCTTGCCGAACTCGCGCGTCGACACGCCGATGGCCTTCGGCCCCATCGCTTCCGCGATCTTCTTCATCTGGCCGGTCACGTACTGCGCCATCCTGATGTCGTTGTCCTTCCAGTCGAACGTCATCCGCAACAGCGGCTGGCCGTACGAATCGCGATAGGTCGGATCGAGGTCGAGATACACGTCGCGGTACGACATGTTGGTGCCGTGCGCGTCCATCGAGATCGTGTGCGCGTAGTTGTCCTTGACCGCCTTCTTCCACGCCGAGCCCCACTGCGGCGTGCCGGGCGGCGTGGCAATGCCGCTGATCGGCTTCACGCCGGCCTGGTTCACCCACAAGGGCGAGCCGCCGACGAAGCCGAGCGGGCCGTGGTCGAAATTGTCCGCGTTGAAGTCGTCCACCGCGACGCCGTTGCCGCCCGCGCCGATGAACGGGTTCGTGTAGGTGTCCTTGTCGAAGAACGCCTTGATCGTCGACAGGTTCTGGTACGCGAAATTGCGGCCGACCACGCCTTCGCCCGAGATCGGATCGTACGGCTTGCCGATGCCCGACAGCAGCAGCAGGTGCACGTTGTGATACTGGAACGCGGCCACGATCACGAGATCGGCCGGCTGGTGCACTTCACGCCCGGCCGGATCGACGTAGGTGACGCCCGTCGCGCGCTTCTTCGTGTCGTCGAGGTCGACGCGCAGCACGTGGCACTTCGAGCGCAGCTCGAAGTTCGGCGCCTGCTTCAGCGCCGGCAGGATGTTCAGGTTCGGCGACGCCTTCGAATACATGTAGCACGCGTAGCCGCTGCAGTAGCCGCAGAAGTTGCACGGGCCCATCTGCACGCCGTACGGGTTCGTGTACGGGCCCGACGTGTTCGCCGACGGCAGCCGGTACGGATGCAGGCCGAGCGAGTGCGCGGCATCGAAGAAGCGCTGCGCCGAATACGTATTGAGCTGCGCGGGCAGCGGGAAGTTGTCGCTGCGGTTCGCCTCGAACACGTTGCCGTCGCCGACCACCTTGCCGCCGACCTTGTACGCCTGCCCCGACGTGCCGAACACCTTCTCGGCGAAATCGAAATGCGGCTCGAGCTCGTCGTACGTGACGCCCGTATCCTGGATCGTCATCCCTTCGGGGATGAACTTCTTGCCGTAGCGCTCTTCATAGTGGCTGCGCAGGCGCAGCTCTTCCGGCGTGATCCGGAAGTGCACGCCCGACCAGTGCAGCCCCGCGCCGCCGACGCCTTCGCCCGGCAGGAAGGCGGCGAGCTGCCGGTACGGCAGCGCGGTGTCCTGCAGGCCGTGGCGGATCGACACGGTCGTCTTCGACAGGTCGAGGAACAGCTTCTTGCGGATGTTGTAGGTCAGCTCGTCGATCGTGTTCGGGTACGCGCCGTCCGGATAGGTGTCGCGATATTCGCCGCGCTCCAGCGCGACGACGTTCAGGCCCGCTTCGGTCAGTTCCTTCGCGAGAATCGCGCCGGTCCAGCCGAAGCCGACGATCACCGCATCGACGTGCGGCTTCTTATCTGCGGCCATCAGCTGCGCTCCCCGTTGATCGAGACGGGGCCGTACGGATAAGGCTTGCCGCTCTGGTTGACGAAATCCATGAAGTCCGCGCGTGCGCCCGGGAAACCGATCATCTTCCACGCGGCCATGTCGCGATTGCCGCCATGCACCGGATCGCAGAAGTAGCCTTCGCGCGTGTTCTGCAGCAACTGGCCGAGGAACACGCCGGGCGGGACGTCGTCGATCTGCGCGCCGCCCTTTTCCAGCGCGCCGAGCACCGTGTCGCGCGTCGGCGCGTCGAGATCCGCGAACGCCTTGCCGTGCGCCTTTTCGCAATAGCGGTTGACTGCCGCGATGCCGAGCCGGTAGATGTCGCGCGGCACCAGCTTCAACTGGTAGCCGAGCTCGGGCACGCCCTGCTGGAACGGCCCCTGCATGTACCACGTCGCGCCGTGCGCATACGGCGTCTCCATCTGGCGATCGATGAATTCCGGCACGCCCGCTTCGAGCGCGCCGGGGCCTTCGGCGTCGGCCGGAATCAGCCGGTCGACGGCGGCCTGGACGAACGCCCATTCCTTCGCATCGAAAAAGGTCGGCTTGTACGGCGCGCGTTCGGCGCTGGCCGCCGCAGTGGACGCGTTGCCGGCGGTCGTCGCGGACGGCGACGACGAATGCAGGTCGCAGCCGGCGACCGACGCGATCGGCACGAGCGCGACCGACGTGCGCAGGAAACGGCGACGCGAATTGGGTTTGTCAGGTGGCGTGGACATGGTCGGATGTTGATCGTTGGGGATCGGGGTTCGGACGCGCGCATTCCGCATGCCGCGTGCCCGGCACGGCAGCCGTGCCGCAGGCGGCCGGTCGCCCTGTTCTTTCGTGTGTTGCGCACAACCTCGACGCTGGCGCCCGGCCGCGATTCGCGGTGGCGCCGTCATTGCAGCCGCACTCGCCCCGGGGCCGGCGGCGTTGCGCGGATCGACCTCTTTGCGGGCCCTATCGTCGGACAAATACCGGCATCGGCCGGCATCTTTCCGTCATCGCCCATGACCCTTATTCAACTTAGACGTCGCGCCTGCCGACGGCAAGCGCAACGTGCACGACCCTCTTTCCGGGCCTGGCGACGAGTGCCGCGAATTATATATGGAACCGGTTCCATTGCTAGAGGGTTCAATGCAATTCAGTGCATCGAAATCAGCAACAATGGAAAAACCGGATGCCGGAATGTGCAAGGATGAGGAAATGGCGGACAGCGACGATCAGGCGGCGACGGAACCCGGCGCCCCTCATCACGTGTATCTGCCGGCGGACATCCGGACGGCGCTGGCCGTCGGCGCGCGTTACGGCGTGCCCGCAATCCTCGAAGTGGCGGCGCAGCTGATGCACCGGCAGGGCCACACGTTCTTCGCCGCCGAAAACGATGTGTGGCTGATCGATGCCGTGCCGGCCGAATATCTCGAGCTAATCGATACGCGCGCGGATTGAATCACGCACCGTTCCTCTCTCACCACGGCCAGAACATCGACGCGATCGACAGCGCCAGCGCCGCGCACAGCGGCGAGTAATACAGCGTATCCATCCGCGCGAAACGCGACCCGCGAATGCGTTTGAAGAAGCCGACGTAGCGGAAATCGCCGACGGCCCGCACCGCGAAGATCAATGCGAGCGCAACGACCGCGAACGCGATCGCGCAGGGATACGTGTTGCGCCCCAGCCAGCCGGCACGCGCGGCGACCGCGCCTGCACCGCCCAGCAGCGCGAGCGCGACGGCAAGCGTGCCGACCGCAGTCGGCCGCAACAGCGGTACGCCATCCTGCTCCGGAATGGCCGCGCGCTTGCCCAATCGCCCGCCGAACGCCCAGTACACGTGCACGAGCGCGATGGCGCAAAGCGTCGGTACGCTGAAATACGCAGCGGTCATGTCGATCAAGGTCCTCGTCTCGTTGTCTCGTCGTTTTGCCGAAAGGTGTTCGGCTCGCGGCCCCGGCCCGCGCCACGCATGACGATACCGAAACCCGGTCACATGCGCATTGCGACCTCGAGTCGCAACCGATCGCCACGCATGCTGCGTTGCAGTGCGCATGCGTCGTCGCACAGCCCGGTCGCTTGACTTCCCTCCGCGCACTACTACCCTGTTATTCCAGTACTGCGGTCGGCCTGCCGCTGCGCGACCGGCTGCTCGCACGACGACGATAACGAAGGCCATGGAGGCGACTCATGCTGATCGGTGTGCCGAAAGAGATCAAGAACCACGAATACCGCGTCGGCCTCACGCCGGCCGGCGCGCGCGAACTCACGCGGCACGGCCATCGCGTGCTGGTGCAGCGCGGCGCGGGTACGGCGATCGGCCTGCTCGACGACGACTACACGGCCGCGGGCGCGTCGCTCAGCGACGGTGCCGAGGACATCTTCGCGCGCGCCGACATGATCATCAAGGTCAAGGAACCGCAGCCGGCCGAATGCGCGATGCTGCGGCGCGGCCAGATCCTCTACACATACCTGCATCTCGCGCCCGATCCCGATCAGGCCGCCGCGCTCGTGAAATCCGGCGCGGTCTGCGTCGCGTACGAAACCGTGACGGGCCCCGGCGGCGGCCTGCCGTTGCTCGCGCCGATGAGCGAAGTCGCGGGCCGCATGTCGATCCAGGTCGCGGCGACCCACCTCGAAAGCCCGCGCGGCGGCCGCGGCCTGCTGATGGCCGGCGTGCCGGGCGTGCCGGCCGCGCACGTCGTCGTGCTCGGCGCCGGCGTGGTGGGCACCGGCGCGCTGCAGATGGCGGTAGGCCTCGGCGCGCGCGTCACCGTGCTCGACAACAACGTGAACCGGCTGCGCCAGCTCGATCTCGTGTTCGCCAACCGGATCGCGACCGTCTGTTCGAATGCGCAGACGGTCGACGAAGCCGTGCGCGATGCCGACGTCGTGATCGGCGCCGTGCTCGTGCCGGGCGCGTCGGCGCCGCGGCTCGTCACGCGCGACATGATCGCGACGATGCGCAAGGGCGCGGTCGTCGTCGACGTCGCGATCGACCAGGGCGGATGCTTCGAGACCTCGCATGCGACCACGCATGCGGCGCCGACCTTCGTCGTCGACGGGGTCGTCCACTACTGCGTCGCGAACATGCCCGGCGCGGTCGCGCGCACGTCCACCTTCGCGCTGAACAATGCAACGCTCGGCCATGCGCTCGCGCTCGCCGACAAGGGCTGGAAGCAGGCGATGCTCGACGATCCGCATCTGCGCGCGGGCCTGAACGTGTGCGACGGTCACATCACGTACGAAGCGGTCGCGCTGGCGCTCGGCCTACCTTACGTCCCCGCGACCGGCGTGCTCGGATGACCCTGCCGGCATGAGCTGAACGCATCGCGACCGGCCACGCTCACGCGCCCTTCGACCGACTCCGCTTCGCACCGCCGCCCGCGCTGCCCGCACCGCCCATCGTGCGCGCCAGCAGCGGCCGCAGTTGCGCGAGCGTGCGCGTGTTCAGCACGTCCTGCCGCGTCAGCCAGCCGCGCCGCGCCTGATCGACGCCGAACGCGAGGTTGTCGAGCTCGTCCGCGCTGCATGCATCCGAACCGATCGCGACCGGCACGCCGGCCTTCGCGGCCTCGCGGCACCACACGTCCGGCAGGTCGAAGCGCCGCGGCTGTGCATCGAGTTCGACGAAACAGCCGCGCGCGGCAGCCTGCGCGAGCACGCGCGGCACATCGAGTTCGCAGGCGTCGCGCTCGCCGAGCAGGCGGCCGGTCGGGTGCGCGAGAATCGAGAAATGCGGATGATCCATCGCGCGCAGCATGCGATCGGTCTGCGCGCCGCGCGGCAGGTCGAAGCCGTCGCGTATCGCACCGACCACGAGATCGAGCCGGCCGAGCAGCGCGTCGGGCACGTCCAGGCTGCCATCCTCGCGAATGCCGGCCTCCACGCCCTTGAGCAACACGAAATCGTCGAACGTCGCGTTGAGGCGATCGATGTCGTCGAGTTGCCGCGCGAGCCAGTCGAAACCGTTGCGAGCGCCGCCGTCGGGTGGGGCGCGGTCGGTGACGGCCAGATAGGCGAGCCCGCGTGCACGCGCGGCAGCGGCCATCGCGCGCAGGCCGTCGCGGCCGGCCGACGCATCGGTGTGCGCGTGCAGGTCGCCATGGAGATGCTTGCGCTCGACCAGCGCCGGCAGCGTGCCGGCACGCGACGCATCGATCTCGCCGCGATCCTCGCGCAACTCGGGCGGCACCTCGTGCAACCCGATAGCCGCGTAGACCGATGCCTCCGTCGCTCCGGCAATCCGTTCGTCGCCACGAAACACGCCGTATTCGTTGATTTTCAGGCCGCCGGCCTGCGCGAGCCTGCGCAGCGCGATGTTGTGCGCCTTCGATCCGGTGAAGTAGACGAGCGCCGCGCCGAACGCATCGGCATCGACGACCCGCAGGTCGACCTGCAATCCGTTGACGAGCATCACGCTCGAGCGCGTCTTGCCGTGCGCGAGCACGCGCGCCACGTCGTCGTAGCCGACGAACGCTGCGGTGACCGCACCCGCGTCGCGCGCGGTGACGAGGATGTCGAGATCGCCGACCGTCTCGCGGCGGCGGCGGAAGCTGCCGGCCGGCACGGCCTGGCCGACGCCGGTCACCGCCCGCAGGCGTTCGAGCAACGGCATCAGCGCATGTGCGGCGTCGGGCAGCAGGAAGCGTTGCGGCTCGCGCTGCAGGCGATCGTCGATCGCTTCGAGCAGATGCGCTTCGGTTTTCGCGCCGAAGCCCGGCAGCTCGCGCACATGCCCGCTCTTCGCTTCGGCGCGCAACTGTTCGAGCGAATCGACGTTCAGCGCGTCATGCAGCGCCTTCACGCGTTTCGCGCCGAGCCCGGGCACGTCGAGCAGCTCGACGATCGCGCCCGGCAGCGCATGACGCAAGGTTTGCTGCAGTTCGCAGGTGCCGGTCGCGGCGATCTCGCGCAGCTTCGCCGCAAGATCGGCCCCGATCGACGGAATCTTCCCGAGATCGTCGCCGTTCGCGATCATCATCGGAATATCCCGGCCGTAGTCGGCGATCGTACGCGCGGCGTTGCGGTACGCACGCACGCGAAACGGGTTGGCGCCCTGGATCTCGAGCATGTCGGCGATCTCGGCGAACACGGCCGCGCACTCGGCATTGTGGATCGGCATGATCGGCGTGGCTCCCTTCCACGTGGATGGCGCCGCGCCCCTGCGCGACGGCGTCTGCCCGCCCGGCGCCGCATGTCGACGCCGCCGGGCGCCCGTTGGTCATCCTGCGCCGGCCGCGCGGCGCGTACCGCGCGGCTGGAGCCGCGGCGTCAGAGCGACGCGCGCGGTGTCGTCGCGTAGCGTCGTTCGTAGATCGATTGGCAATGCGTGCAACGTTCGGCGGTCGGCCGCGCCAGCAGCCGCTCGTAGCCGACCGCGCCGTCGCAGTCGATGCATTCGCCGTAACTGCCGTCACGCATCCGCTGCTGGGCGCGCCCGATCGCGCGCAGTTCGGTCAGCTTCATCCCGATCAACGCATGGTCGACGTCGACGAACAGGTCGGCATTCGCCTCGTCGCCCTCGTCCGGCGCCGCGCCGGCCAGATCCGCATAGGATTCCGACGCGCGCTGGTCTTCGCTCGTGCGGATCTCCGCACGCAGCGCCTGCTCGCTCTCGTTCAGCCGCTGTTTCAGCGTCTGCCGTTGTTGTTGGTCGAGCGACATGGCCGTCTCTCCTGTTCCGGTTCCGCGCGAAGAAAGGCGGCGCGCGGTATCGCGCCGGTGCGCGACGCGCAGGCATGACCTGCGCCGCCGCATCCGGATGATGCGACCGGACGCGCAAAACGCCGGACGCATTCGACGCAGGATAAACCCATTGAACACGCGTGTGTTGACCGGAATCAGCGTGCCGGTCATGCGACGGCGGAGGGACGAAACTGGGGACGGACGCGGAATCGCGACCGAAGGGGCGCGTGGCGAAGCCCCGTCGGCGCAAACGCAGCGCAGCAATTTCCCATGCGGCCACATCGCTTCGTTCCGTGCGCACGAGCCGGCCTCATTCCGTCGATACGGTCGCTCGCGCGGCGCCGCTTCGATGATTCGTCTTCCTTAGAATGCATTGCGCCCGATGAAGCCGCGCACCACCGTCATCAGGATGATCTTGATGTCGAACCAGAAACTCCAGTTCTGCATGTAGAACAGATCGAACTTCACGCGCGCCTCCATCGCCTCGACCTTGCGCGTTTCGCCACGATAGCCGTTCACCTGCGCCCATCCGGTGATGCCGGGCCGCACGCGGTAGCGGTACATGTAGCAATCGATCAGTTGCCGATAGAGGTCGTCGTGTTCGATCGCGTGCGGACGCGGGCCGACCACCGACATCTGCCCGAACAGCACGTTGAAGAACTGCGGCAGCTCGTCGAGCGACGTGCGCCGCAGGAATGCGCCGACACGCGTGATGCGCGAATCGTTGCGCGACGCCTGCCGCACCACGCCCGGCTGCACGCGGTGCACGCGCATCGTCCGGAACTTCAGGATATGGAACTCGCGGCCGTCGACGCCCTTGCGGCGCTGCTTGAACAGCACCGGCCCCGGCGACGACAGCTTGACCGCGATCGCCACCATCGTCAGCAGCGGCAGCAACGGAATCAGCACGCCGAACGCGAACAGCCGGTCGAACGCGAACTTGGCCCATAGCTCCGGCGCGGCGCGCGGCGTGGTCGCGAGATTGATCGCCGGCATGCCGAGCAGGTCGGTCGCGGAGCGATCGACGACCGCCATCTGCCGCACGTCGGGCAATAGCCGCAACTCGACGAACTCGTCGCGCAATTCGCGCACGATGCGCTGGATCCGCCACTCGTGCGACATCGGCAGCGTGAGCCAGACCTCGTCGATGTCGCCGCCCCGAATCAGGTCGCGCAACGTGGGCCAGTCGTCGATCACCGGCACGCCGCCGATGCCGCCCGCGGCGGTCTGCGCATCGTCGTCGAATACGCACGCGGCCACGAACGGGCCATTCGGCGCGCGCTGCATCCGCTCGATCGCCACCCGCCCGTAGCCGGTTGCGCCGACGACGGCGACGCGACGTTGCCGCCCCCGCGGATCGCCGCGCGTCAGCGCGAACGCCAGCAACGCCGCGCGGCCGAGCAGCAGCGCCGCGTCACCGGCGAGCACCGTGCGCACGATCCAGCGGGTCGTGACGGTGCCGCCGCGATTCATGATCCACATCGTGCCGGCCACCGTCAGCACGCTCGCGCACACCACCGCCACCAGCGTGTGCGTCAGCGGGTGCGCGCCGCCCTGCACCGCGACGCCGCCGCGCACGGTGCGCAGGTAGCGCGGCAGCAGCGCCACCGTCAGCACGCACAGCAGCGCGATCGCGCCGCGCTGCGCGTCGGACAGCGCATGCCAGCCGAGACCCGACGCAGCCAGCGCGACGAGCGCGCCGGCCAGCACGAGCACGACGTCGGCCGCCGCGATCGCGGCGCGCCGCATCGCATTCGTTCCACCGGACATCGACTGCATCGTCACGCACCGTGCGCCGGGAAACCGCAACGCCCTTCCGGCATGCGCGGGCGAACCGTCGCCGGCCTCGTATTCCCGCGCGTGCCGAGCAGCCGGCGATAGTCCGCGCGAATCAGGTCGTAGCATTCGCACGCGTGATGTTCGAGGCCATCGCGGTCGAGCACCGTGATGCGGCCGCGGCGCTGCCGGATCAGGCCGGCTTCCTGCAGGTTCCCGGCCGCTTCCGTCACGCCTTCGCGCCGCACGCCGAGCATGTTCGCGATCGTCTGCTGGGTGACGGTCAGCTCGTCGCCGTCGATCCGGTCGTGCGCGAGCAGCAGCCAGCGGCTGAGTTGCTCGCTGACCGAATGGTGCCGATTGCACAGTGCGCTGCGCGAGATCTGCGCCATCGTCGCCTGGCAGGTGTTGAGCAGCAGCCGATAGGTCTGCGGCGACCGCTCGAACTCGGCGCGCATCACGCAACTCGGCACGCGATACGCCATCCCGCCGATCCGCACCTCGACCCGACTCGACGCGGCGACGCCGCCGACCAGCGTGCCCAACCCGACCACGCCCTCGCGGCCGACCACCGCCACCTCGACCATCGCGCCGTCTTCCATCAGGTGCTGGACCGACATCATCGCCGTCGTCGGAAAGTGCAGATGACGCATCGGCTCGCCGACCCGGTCGAGCATCCCGGCCTTGATCCTGACCAGTTCGAGATGCGGTGCGATGGTGCGGATGCTGTCCTCCGGGAGGGCAGCAAGGATGGCATTCGCCGAGTAGCTCGAGTGAAGATGAAGCATGTCTGTATCCCTTTTATTGTCCGCGCCGCCTGCAGCCGCGTGCACGGAACTCGTTATCGCGATGCGCGCCCGGACATTGACAGCGGTTGCGGCCCACAACCCTGAATCCGACTGACCATCGGCTTGTCATCGCCGGATTGAGTCGACTGTCCCGTTTCGACACGCCAGCCCGAATAAGCGATTTACGTGCCAATAGCCGTCCATCCTTAATATATGAATCACGTCCGATTTAGCGCACCCGAATAACCGTCCCCAAAATCAAAAAAACGTCTCATTTCCGGACACTCCTCCACGCAACGGACACAGCGCACATTCGACTGATCAATTCCCGTGCATCGGCCGCGGGCGATCGGAGGACGGCCGCGACGCTTACCGTTCAAATACTTACAGCCGATTTTCAATTGTTTCCGTGATGTGCAGCGCAGCATTTGCCGACGCGACCACACCTCACACGCTTGTTTCAAACTGTCTCAAATTTGAATCGGGACACTAATTCGAGGCTCTGTCCGCTACCGCACACATCATGCTCAAGCCATTGATCCCAATGAAAAATCAGGCGCTCCCCGTTTATTTGTCAAATAATGTTCAATGTCGCGGGAGCCTTTCGTTGTACGATACGCCACGTCGTTCGATTGATTCCGGTTCGACATCGAATGACAGGAAAGCGCACCAATCCATTTCCGGACAATTAATCGCTTGAAAATGAATCATTAAATCGGCATAACGTTTGCACTGAACCGCAATCGTCAAACTTTGTGAAATGACGTAATGCGAAATTGCCCGAATTCGATTGCGTGCTAGCCTTTTTCGCCAGTATCGTCATTCCGCTTTCGATCAACACAAGTCCGCACGATCGTGCGAAATCCCCGTTGCGGGATTCGCCGCGACGACGCGCGACCGCCACCCTGCGAGGATGCGCCGTGACTCACCAGGCCCCCGACGCCGTCGCGTATGCGAACGGCATGATCGAGCTTTCCCACAGCTTCGACGCCAACCGGTTTCTCGCGGCCATCGACCGCGACGAACTCGCCACGCTGACGCCCCACCTTCAACTCGTTCACCTGAAATCCGGGCAAGTGCTGTGCGAACCCGGCGAAATGCTCACGGCCGTCTACCTGCCGGTCACGACCGCGATTTCGCTGCAGTACGTGTCGTCCGGCGGCATGACGCTGGAAGTCGCGGAGATCGGCAGCGAAAGCGTGGTCTGCGACGACGTGATCGGCGGCAGCGGCCGGATGCCGTGTCGTGCGCTCGCGTGCCGCGACGGCTTCGTCTACCGGCTCGACCGGCGCGTCTTCGCCGCCGCGTTCGACGCGTCGCCGGTGATTCGCCATCTCGTGTTCGTCTGCGTGCGGCTGCTGATGGCGCAGGTGTCGCAGATCACGTTCTGCAGCCGTCACCACGTGCTCAAACATCAGTTATGCAGATGGTTCCTGCTCGCGTTCGATCGCACGCGCAGCATCGAGATCCAGGTGACGCACAGCATGCTCGCGCAAATGCTCGGCGTGCGGCGGGAGACGGTCACGGACGCCGCCGGCGAAATCCAGAAACTCGGCCTGATCCGGCAATACCGCAGCTCGATCGAGCTCGCGGACCTCGACGGCCTCGAAAAAATGTCGTGCGGCTGCCGCGCGATCGTGCGCGACGAGATGAAGCGCATCCTGTCGGCCGACTCGGGCGTGCCGGCCGCGTCGCGCACGTGATCAACGTGCCGGACCGGGACGGCGCGACGGCGCCGCCCGCGTGCAGGGTCAGCTGTTTGTAGGGTGGCGAACAGAACGCCGTGTCTGCCAATGGTCTACTGATGCCGGACTGCCGGGGGGATGTCAGCGCTTGTCGCGCGTCTGCCCGAGCGGACGACACCACGCACGCCGGAGCAGCACGTGAAAAACGAAATCAGAACCATCCTGAAGCACGTCGCCCATCTCGAAGCCGCGATCGATTCGATCGGTGACGGGGACGACCTCTACGAAGCGGGCCTCTCCTCGCTCGATACGATCCAGCTGATGCTCGCGATCGAAAAGCAGTTCAACATCGAGATTCCCGACGAGATGCTGAACCGCAACCTGTTCCGCAGCATCGACGCACTCGCGGACACGATCGCCACGCTGCAACGCACCGAGCATTCTGCATGAGCGCGCTGCTACCCGAACTCGCGCCCGACAGCGATTCGCATCGGCTCGACGAGGCCGCGCATGCGGTCGCACAGATCGCCGCCCAGCATGCCGATGCGGTCGATCGCGACGCGCGCTGCCCGGTCGAGGCGATCGAGGCGATGCGCGCGCGCCGCCTGCTCGGCGCGATGGTGCCGACCCATCTCGGCGGCGCTGGCGCGTCGCTGGAAGGCATCGCGTCGGCCTGCTCGATCCTCGGCCAGGCCTGTGCATCGTCGGCGATGGTGTTCGCGATGCACCAGATCCAGGTCGCCTGCATCGTCAATCACGCCGCCGACCAGGGCTGGCACAAGCTGTTCCTGCAACAGCTCGTGCGTCACCAGTGGCTGCTCGCCTCGGCCACGTCGGAAGACGGCGTCGGCGGCAACCTGCGCGCGAGCCAGTGCGCCCTCGAAACCGACGGCGGCGGGTTCCGGCTGCACAAATCCGCGCCGACGATCTCGTACGGCGACTATGCCGACGGCATTCTCGCGACCGCGCGACGCGATGCGGACGCGCCGGCTTCCGAGCAGGTGCTCGTCACGCTGCTGCGCGACGGCTATACGCTCACGCGCCGCGGCGAATGGGACACGCTCGGCATGCGCGGCACCTGCAGCAACGGCTTCGTGCTCGACGCGCAAGGCGCCGCCGTGCAATGCCTGCCGGTGCCGTTCGCGAAGATCGCCGAAGAAACGATGGTGCCGGTCTCGCACATCCTGTGGGCCGCGGTGTGGATCGGCGTCGCCGGCGACGCGTTCCATCGCGCGCACCAGTTTTTCCGCGCGCAGGCGCGCCAGACCGACGGCGCACCGTCGCCCGCCGCGCGGCGCATCGCCGAATCGCTCGCGCTGATGCAGGCGATGCAGGCCCGCGTCGACAACGTGCTGCGCCTCCACGCGAACGCGTCGGCCCGCTCGTGGTCGGCCGGCATGGCCTGGGCCGCCGAGATCAATACGCTGAAGACCTACGTGTCGGCAACCGCGCTCGAAGTCGCGCACCAGGCGATGATGATCTGCGGGATGGCCGGCTACAAGCAAGGCACGCCGTTCAGCATCGGCCGCCACATTCGCGACCTGCACGCGGCGCCGCTGATGATCAGCAACGACCGCATTGCCGCCAACACTGCGAGCCTGTTGCTCGCGCTGCGTCCTGCGACGCTGGAGAAACATACGTGAACGATCGCCTCGCCGTGCCCTCCGCCGCCTCCGCTCCCGCCGACGCACCGCTCGACCGCGCGGGCGTCAATCCGCTGCGCGACGCGCTGATCGACGCGGGCCTGCTGGTCTCGACCGGCATCCAGGGCCTGTTCGGTCGCAGCGAACGATTCGAGCGCGTGGTCGAGGCGCTCGACGCGTTCGTCACGCGCGTCGGCGCCGACCAGCAGGCCGAAGTGCTGCGCTTCCCGCCGGCGATGAGCCGCACCGAGTTCGAGCGCAGCGAATACATGAAGAGCTTCCCGCAACTGGCGGGCAGCGTGCATGCGTTCTGCGGCGACGAGCGCCAGCATCAGCGCGTGCTGCAATGCCTCGATCGCGGCGACGACTGGACCGAAAGCCAGAAGCCGACCTACGTCGTGATGACACCGGCCGCGTGCTACCCCGTGTATCCCGTCGTCGCCCGCGCGGGCG
>FTHQ01000004.1_pt1 | contig 19351 bp, 15 predicted proteins | sample 1641001 | NCBI WGS metagenome assembly FTHQ01 (sample SAMEA3914872, study PRJEB12502) | metagenome | biome: forest; material: soil | place: Canada | collected 2011-07-03 | depth 0.3 m | reverse complement strand
CGGCTCGTCGAGCAGCAGCAGATCCGGCTCGCCGAACAGCCCGCGCGCGATCGCGGCTCGCTGCGCCATGCCGCCCGACAGCGTCGCGCGGCAGCTGCCGGCGACGCTGTCGGGCGGCATGGCGCAGCGAGCCGCGATCGCGCGCGGGCTGTTCGGCGAGCCGGATCTGCTGCTGCTCGACGAGCCGTTCAGCGCGGTCGACGCGATCACGCGGATGCGCTTGCAGACGCTGCTGCTCGAGGTCGTCCATCGGCACCGGATGGCCGCGATCGTCGTCACGCACGATCTCGACGAGGCGCTGTATCTCGGCGATCGCGTGCTGGTGCTCGCGCCGAACCCGGGGCGCGTCGACGATGAACTCCACGTCGACGTCGCACGGCCGCGCGATCGGCGCGATCCGTCGCTGGCCGCGCAGCGCGCGCGGCTGATCGATGCGTTCCAGCGCTTTCACGATCGTGAGGCACGCGCCACCACTGGCATCCCGGTCACGCCGGCGTGACGTCGCCACTTCATTGCGCAGACGCCGACCGGACGAACGCGGCCAGATCGCGATTGAACCGCCCGGCTTCCTCGATGAACGGCGCGTGACCGGATGCCGCGTACACCTTGCTGACGATGCGTGAGTTCAGTGCGGCCGCGCGAGCCAGCGTCGCCTGCGTGTCGACCAGCGCGTCGCGCCCGCCGTAGATGAACAGCAGCGGCACGCGCGCGTGGCCGAGCCCCGCGGCGGCGAATACCGACATCGTCGGGATGGCCTTTTGCATGTCCCACGACGCCATCGCGGCGTTGGCGAGCAAGCGCTCGAACGTCGCGGCATCCGGCCGGCGGTTGAAGCACAGACCGACGAAAGTCCGCTCGCCGTCGAGATGCGTTTTCAGATCCGCCGCATTCATGTCGCGGTACACGTCCGGATGATCGACGATCTGGCCCGGCGCAAGCTCGACCACGCCGTCGACGTACACCGCGCCCGCGATCGCGCGGTCGCCGTATTGGGCGAGGTAGTTCGAGATCACCACGCCGCCGAGCGACCAGCCGACCACGACCGGTTTGCGCGCATGCGTGCCGTCGATGACCGCCGCGAGATCGTCGCCCCAGCGGGTTCCGTCGCGATACGGCTGCGCGCCGGACGGCTTGTCCGACAGCCCGTGGCCGCGCAGGTCGTACGTGATGATCCGGAAGCCGCGCAGTTCGGCGCTCTGGACCTGCGCGTCCCAGTTCAGGCGGCTGCCGAGCAGGCCGTGAATCAGGATGACCGGAACGCCGTCCGGGTCGCCGCTTTCCTGAACGGCCAGCTTCACGCCGTCCGTCGACGTCACGGTATAGCTCAGCGGCGCGGCGGCCGCGTCGTACGCCCACGCGAACGGCATCGCCCACCAGATCACGGCAATCAGCCAGCGCATCAGCACTCGGGTATCCATGGTGTTTTCCTCCAGGCATGAACGGACGCCCAGTCTCAACCCTCACACTGATGTAAGAGTCAAGCGGATCGTGCTAACCTGCCCTTCATGAAAAATCCGCCTACCCAGCCACTGCTGACCATCGGCAAACTCGCGCAGCTCACCGGCGCGAGCGTGCGCTCGATCCGGCACTACGACGAGCACGGCCTGCTCGCATCGGTGCGCGCGGACAACGGCTATCGCCTGTTTCCCGACAAGGCTGTGACGCAGGTCAAACAGATTCAGCGCATGATCGCGACCGGTTTCACCCTCGACGACATTCGCGGCTTTCCGGACTGCATGCTGCTGATCGACGGCGCCCGCTCGTGCGACCAGATCACCGACGTCCAGCGCGAACGCCTCGAAGCGATCGACCGCCAGATCGCCGATCTCGAGAAGCGGCGCGCAAGGCTCGTCAAGATGTTGCGGGATGGTGCGGTGCCGCCGCTCGATTGATCGATGCGCGGGTTCGCCAGCGGTCCGCCTTTTCCCGCTACGGATACCGGCCCACCCGCGCGCTTCGGGCACAATACGCGCCTTCACCTTTTTGCCGGTGGTCACACCCATGCGCGTCATCGTCGTCGGAACAAGCGGAGCCGGGAAATCCACCTTTGCCAGCGCACTGGCCGCCGCCGCGGCCTGCCCGTACATCGAACTCGACCGGCTCTACTGGGGCCCGGGCTGGACCGCCGTGCCGCCCGTGCAGTTCGACCATGCGGTGCGGGCGGCGACGGCCGGCGACCGCTGGGTCGCCGACGGAAACTACAGCGCGGTGCGTGACGTGCTGTGGTCGAGGGCCACGCACGTCGTGTGGCTCAACTTCGGGCGATGGACGGTGTTTTCCCGTGTGCTGCGGCGCACGATCGGCCGCGGGCTCATGCGCACCCGGCTCTCTCACGGCAACCGGGAATCGCTGCGGATGGCGTTCTGCTCGCGGGACTCGGTGCTGCTGTGGTCGTACACGACGTTCGCGAGAAACCGCGTGAAGTTCGCCGGCTTGCGCGACGACCCGAAATACGCGCATCTGCAATGGACGGAGATCACCAAGCCGTCGCGTACCCGCGCGGTCATCGAAACGCTCGCCCGCGCCAGCCGTTGCGATTGAGCGTGGCACGCACTGCGTCGCATCAATCGTCGAAGGTGCCCTGATATTCCGGCGCGGCATCCGCGCGCGTGTTCAGTTCGAACATCACGCCGCCCGGCGCGCGGCAAAAGAAGCGCGAGCCGCGCCCGTTGTTGAAGACGTCCGTCTCCATCGCGACGCCTTCCTCCTTGAAGCGCGCGAACAACGCGTGCACGGCATCGAGACTCGGCAGTTCGAAGCCGACGTGGAAATTGGCGGGCCATGCGGGCACGCCGTCGCCGACGTGATCGATCACGACGTCGAAGCCCGGGCGTTTGAGGATCCAGGATTTTTCCCAGCTTCCCGCGATCGTGAAGCCGAGGTATCGCTCGAAGAATCGGGCGGTGGCCAGCGTGTCGGCGGAGGGAAAGCTCAGGTGGTTCAGCTTCATCGTGGCTGTCGTTTCGGTCATGGTCGCGCTCTCTGATGCGGTGGTGGGCGGAGGCCCCATGCCGTGCCGCCCGAGGACTTCAGAATACGAGCGCGGGCTCGCGTTCAACAACTCGCATTGAACGTTGCGCCGGACGCGGGCGAAACCCTTGCGGGGCCGGCCGTCGAGCGATGAAGGCGATCGCGGCGGACAGCGCCACTCGCATTCGCGACAGGCGCCGTCGATGCGGGATGACCAGTCGAACGAATACGCCAAACGACGACGGCCCGGGATTCGCAAACGAACCCCGGGCCACCGCTCGACCGCGGGCGCCGGGCATGACATGCGTTGCCCGGCACCCGCGCATCGCTCAACGCTGCGCAACCTGCATCAGAACTGATAACCCGCACCGACCACCGCGCCGAAGTCCGACCGCGTGTTGCCCGTCACCGATGCCTTGACGACCCAGCGGTTGCTCTCCGTCACGTACGAGTAGCCGGCCGCGAAGCCCTGCTGGCCGTGATAGTTCGACGTCGCAGCCGACACCATCGAGCGCCCCGCGCCGGTCGGCTGCGGCAAGCCGGCCACCGCCATCGCCGACGCGACGCCGCCGTACATGTCCTTCTTCAGGTCGTTGAACGAGTTGTACACCTGCCCGATGCGCTGGTCGGTGTAGCCCTTCGCCTGCGTCGACGCCGTCGCGAGATTGTCGTTCAACTGCTGCACGTTCACCGCGTCGGTCGGCGCCGTGCCGGCCGCGACGTTCGTGACCTGGCGCTCGCTGCCCTTCGCGCCGACCGAGAACGAGTTGTCGCGATCGGCGACGGAGCCCTGGCCGACCGCCACCGCGTTCTTGCCGGTCGCCGTCGCCGTCGAGCCGATCGAACCCGCATCGGCACGCGCGATCCACGTGGTGTTCGCATCGGTCGCGGCCGCGCGGATCTTGTCGTTGGCCGCCACGTTCTTCAGCGCGTTGTTGAACTGGCCCATGTTGACCGCGTCGTTGTCGCTCACGCCCGCCGCGACGCCGGTCAGCACACGGTCGCCCGCCGTGCCCGAGAAGTTCACGCTCGCGCCGCCCGAATCCTTGCCGACCGTGATCGCGCCGTTCGGGTCCTGCTGCTGCACGAGACCGGCCTTGCCGTTCGCGATGTTCGTCACGCTCCCTTGCAGGTTCGAGATGTCGGTGGTGTTCTTCGACACCTGCTGGTTGGTCGCGTAGAGCTGCGAGCCGTTCACCGCGTCGGTGCTGGTGGCGCCGAGCGTGCCGGCCTGCACGTTGGTGATGCGCGTGCCGCCCGCGCCGCCGAGCGTGATCGTGCTCTTCGAACTGTCGTCGTACTGCACCGCGAGCGCGCCGAGCTGGTTCAGGTTCGACTGCACGTCCTTCAACTGCTTCACATTCACCGCGTCGGTATCGCTGGTGCCCGCCGCGACGTTCTTCAGCACGACCGCCGACGTGGCGTCGCCGCCGACCAGCGACACCGAATTCAGCCGGTTGCCGCTCGCGTCGACGTCGTATTTGACGACGTTCTTCACGGCTTCGCCGGCCCGGTTCGACACGTTCGTGATCTGCTGCTCGAGCGCGGTCTTCACGCCCGACAACTGGCCGCCATTCACCGCGTCCGTGCTGCCCGCGGCGACGTTGCCGTCGGCCACGTTGCTCAGCTTCGTCGGCGCGCCGCCGCGCGCGGCGTTGAATGCGCCGAGCGTCGGGTCGAATTGCAGCGCATCCTGTTGCAGCCCGGCGATCGCCGCCGTGTTGCCGGCGATATTGGTTTCGGCATTGCCGATGCGCGTTTCGTGATTCGCGAGCGTCGTCGTGTTGCTGCCGACGCGGCCGTCGAGGTTCGTCAGCGCGTCGCCGACGTTGTTGAACGTGCTGCCGCCGATCTTGTAGTTCGGTGCGCCGATCGAGCCGTCCGGGTTCGCCGTCGCGCCGCCGCCGAGCGCGGCCGCGGCGCCGTCGGTCGCGCGACGCAGTTGCGCGCCGTTCACCGCGTCCGTGCTGCCGGCCGCCACGTTGCCTGCCGCGACGTTGGTCAGGCGCACCGGGCTGCCGCCGTTGCCCGCGCCGAGCGACACCTGCTGCTTGCTCGCATCGTCGTATTTGACCGCGAGCGCATCGAGCTGGCTCGTGCCGTCGTGAATCGCCGCGTTCAGCTGGTCGACGTTGACCGCATCCGTGCCGCTCTTGCCGGCCGCGACGTTGCTGATCAGCTGCGGGCCGTGGCCGCCGTGGCTCGCATCGTAGGCGCCGAGGCCCGGGTTCCACTGCAGCGCATCCTGCTGGAGCGCCGCGATGTTGCCGGTATTCGCCGTCACCTGGTTGCCGACGGTCATGATCGACTGGTTGAGCGTGTCGGTCGCCTTGCCGAGCTGGCCGACGTTCACGGCATCGCCCGCCGCCACGCCGTCCGCCACGTTGTGCAGGCCGACCGGCGCCGTTGCGCCCTTGCCGCCGAGCGTGACGCCGCCGTGCGCATCGTCGTCGTACTGCACCGCGTTCTTCGTCGCGTTGCCAATCTGGCTGGTGATCGACGTGCTCAGGTTGCCGAGCGTCGTGCTGAGGTTGTTCGTCACGCTCGTGCTGAGCGACGCGAGGCCGCCGTTCAACTGGCCGACGTTGACGGCGTCGTGCGGGTCCTTGCCGTCCGCGACGTTGTGCAGCGTCGTGCCGTTGGGGCCGGCGAACGTCACCGAGTCGAAGCCGCTCGCGCCGTCGTACTTGACGTTGCGCGTATCGGCCGCCTGCAGGCCGGCGATGTTCGATGCCGCCGTGCTCAGCGAGCCGTTGATGCCCGTCACGCTGTTCTGCAGGTTCGTGATGTTCGAAGTCGCCGTCGAAATGGACGTCTGCAGCGGCGTGAGGCTGCCCTTCAACTGGCCGACGTTGACCGCGTCGGTATCGGCGACGCCGGCGGCCACGCCGCCGATCGTCGTGCCGGTAGCGCCGTCGAGCGCGATCGCCGCGTGCGAGTCGTCGGTGTATTTGACGACGTTCTGCGTGGCCGTGACGATGCTCGTGCTGAGGCTGTTGCCGACGCTGGTCACACGCTGGTCGACGTTCGAGATCGAGGTCGACAGCGCGTTGCCGACCGACGTCACGCGTGCGTCGACGTTGCCGATGCTCGTGCTCAACGTGCTGTTCACGTTCTTCAGCTGCTGGACGTTGACGGCGTCCGTATCGGCCGCGCCCGCCGCGACGTTCTTGAGTTGACGTTCGCTGCCGATCGCGCCGAACGATACCGCGCCGCCCACCGGCGCGGCCGTGCCGCCGAATACCGGCGTGCCGCCGTTGTTCGCGCCGACGCTGCCCGAGCCGATCGCCACCTGGTTGTTGTCGCTCGTCTGCGCGCCGGCGCCGATCGCCACCGACTGCGTGCCGCCGGCACGCGTTTGCGTGGCCGCGTCGTACGACGCGCCGGCCGATACGCCATCGCTCGACGTCGGGTTCGCGCCGCCGATCGCGACCGAGCGGTCGCCGCTGGCGAGCGCCGAGTGGCCGAGCGCGATCGAGCTCGTGCCGTGCGCATCGGCGACGTTGCCGAGCGCCATCGAGAAATCACCGACCGCCGCCGACTGGCGGCCGATCGCCAGCGAGGTATTGCCCTGGGCGACCGCCACCGTGCCGATCGCGGTGGCCGAGTTCGCCAGCGCCTGCGAGCCGACCCCGATCGCAATCGCGCCGCCGCTGCCGCTGCCGCCCTTGCTGCTCGCATTCGACTGGTCGCCGATCGCGATACCGCTGGTGCCGGCCTTCGCATTGGTCCCCTGCGTCACGTTCGCGGTACTGACAGCGACGTAGCTGCCGTTCTTCGTTGCCACGCATAGCGGGTTGGTGCCGTCGATACACTGGCCGTTCAGCGCGTTGTCGGGGTTACCGCGGTCGACGAAATTGTCCGCGTGGGCGGCGCCGGCGATCAGCACACCCGCACCCGTGAACATCGCGGCGGCGAGCGCCGAAATCTGCTTCCTCTTCATGGTCTTCTGCTCCGTTGTGTAGCGTCTGGTTTGAATACGGACTACTTACTTTTATTGACAGCTTCGACTTCGATTGCGACTTCGGTTCGGAAGCGGATTGCGCTTCACGGCAAGCCATGCCGAGACGACACACATCGAGCAGCCGTTTCGACCGGGCGTTCGAAAGCCCGGGGCATGCCGTCGGCTCGATGTCCCGTTTCGTTAATTCGACAACTGACTTAGGAATACGTATTGATTGTCATGGACGAGCTTTTCCCCGACTGAATCCGGAGATTCAACCCGTCGTCATGTACTTCCCCGATTTTTCGCCGCGCTGACCGCGACCCACCACGCTTCTTTTATTTCATCTCCGGCAACCGGAGTTTCACTTCGGTGCAGCGAACCCCGGCCTGGACCGTCATCAATCGATGCGCGAGGCCCGGATCAGGCAACGTCCGTCACCGCTTGCGGTGCTTCCGCTACCCTGCGCCACCCGTCGTTCAAAGTTCGGACGAATTATGAGACACGGACTTGAATTATTAAAGCCGGCATTCTTTATAGATTGTAAAATTTATATTATTCAAAGGCTTACGCAAAATACACACATTCCGCAAACGATTTCGCGCTGGCGCCGTCATTCAAAATCTTTTATCGAGCGGATAAATACTTTGCCAAAGCGGATTCAAATAATATTTCGTCTGAAAAAGCCAATCGGGAAACGCGGCCGGCCGTGCATTTTTTCACCGGATATACGCGTAAACCACGATCATCGATGCATATCGACACTTCACGTTCCTGTCGCAAACCGCCATTTTCGATAATTACGCACGCGGAATGGCACGAATGGAGTCGTCATGTCTGGCCGGATTCGAAATATGCTCCTACAATTCCGCTCGCATCGATTCCGGCAGTCGCGGTCATTCCTCGCGCAAACACGGCAATCCCGCGCATCTTTACCGGCTCAGTGATCAAAACAACCCACGCCGTCCGATGCGCCGGGCGGTTGCCTGCCGCGCCGTTTCGCGCTGTCCGGAATCGATGCGGGCGTGCGATGCGATGGATGCATCGCCACAGAGCGGCTTCCGACGTTTCCACCGCACCGGGCAGGCCACCCGCGGAAACGCAGCCAACCGCCTTTTCACAACAGGTGCACGATGCCTTCACCGATCTCCGCATTGAGCGACGCTCATATCCTGATCGTCGACGATCAACCCGACCAGCTCCGGTTGCTGATCGACATCCTGCGCGGCACGGGATGCCGGATCAGCATCGCATCCGACGGCGCGCAAGCGTGCCAGCGCGCGCAGGCGCTGCTACCCGACCTGATCCTGATGGACGTGCGCATGCCGCGCATGGACGGCTTCACCGCGTGCCGGCTGCTCGCCGCCGATCCGCTGACGTGCGCGATCCCGGTCATCTTCCTGACCGTGGCCGGCGCATTGCACGAACGGCTCGAGGGGCTCGAGATCGGCGGCGTCGACTACGTGGTGAAACCGTTCGAGCCGGCGGAGGTGATCGCACGGATTCGCGTGCAGCTCTCACGGACGAAACGCGAACGGCCGGCCGAGGCGGACGCGGCGGAAAACCCGTTCGCGGCCGGCAACGACGACGACATCATCGTGCGCGCGGCGATCCGCCACCTGTCGCGCACGCTGAACGATCCGCCGACGGTGGAAGAACTGGCGCGCGCGGTCGGCACGCACGAAAAGCGCTTGTCGCGCGCGTTTCGCGACAATCTCGGCCAGACGGTGTTCGAGTATCTGCGCTTCGAGCGGCTGCGGATCGCGCAGGATCTGCTGGATTCGACCTCGCTCAGCATCGCCAGCATCGCGAAGGAAATCGGCTTTTCGACGCCGGCCAATTTCGCGACCGCCTTTCGCGAACGTTTCGGCATCACGCCGACCGAATGGCGACGCCAGGGCCATGCGGGTGCGCGCACCGCGACCGGCGAGCCGCAACGTCGCGCGTAAGTCGCATGCTCACCAGCTGTATTTCGCGCTGGCCAGCACGGTCCGCTCGTTGCCGAACACGCACACCGCGTACGACTGGCATCCGCTGACATAACGCCGGTCGAACAGGTTCGCGACGTTCACCGCGAAACGCCAGCGCGGCAGGTCGTAATGGATCGCGAGATCGTAAAGCGTCGCGCTCGGCACCGTCAGCGAATTGTCCGGCGCGCCGGCCGACGCGCTCTGGTAGCGCACGCCGCCGCCGACGCCGACGCCCGCCAGCGCGCCCGTGTGCCAGGTCCAGTCGGCCCACATCGACGCCATCTGCCGCGGCAGCGGCACGGACACCGGCCAGTGGTTCAGCGACGCGTCGTTCGCCTGCACGTTCTTGACGTCCTGATAGAGATACGACGCGACGATCGACAGCTCGCGCGTCACCTTGCCGACCGCACTCAGCTCGATGCCGCGCGAGCGCACCTTGCCGGTCTGCACCGACGTCGTGGCAGTCGGATCGAGATTCACCGGCGTCGGCGTCACGACGTTGGTCTGGTCGATCTGATACACGGCCGCGTTCAGCATCAGGTTCCGGCCGGGCGGCTGCCAGCGCAGCCCGACCTCCGTCTGCGCGCCGCGCGTCGGTTTCGGCAAGCCGCCGCCGAACATCCGCACGCCGATGACGGGATCGAACGACGTCGAATAGCTGACGTAAGGCGACCACCCGGCGTCGCCGCGATAGGTGAGCCCGACGCGCCCCGAAAACGCACTGACGTCCTGCTGCACGTGCGTGCCCGCCGACCGGTCGTCGAACCGCGCATTCACGACATCCTCGCGGCCGCCGAGCGTCAGCGTCCAGCGCCGCCAGCGGATCTGATCCTGCGCATACACGCCGAACGCGTTCATCGCCGTGTACTGGTCGACGTGGCCGAGCGACGTCGGGCCGGAGAAGATCGCGGCCGTCACGGGCCGATAGACGGGGTGGTACAGGTCGAGCGACGGCGCGAGCGCAAGCCATACGCTGTTGGTCGTCGTCTGCCGGTCGAATTGCGCGCCGAACAGCAGCGTGTGTTCGAGCGGCCCGGTGCCGAAGCGCGCCTGCGCGTGGTTGTCGATGTCGAGCCGGCTGTAGTTGAGCTGGAACAGCCCCGCGAAACGCATCATGTTCGTCGTACTGCGGGGCGCGAGGCCGTTGCCGAACACCGTCGCGTCGTCGAGCGACAGGTGCGACCAGCGCACGTCCTGACGCAGCGTCCAGATCGCATTCACGCGGTGTTCCAGCGCGTAGCCGAGCGACCATTGCTTCTTGCGGTAGTCGTTGAACGACGGGTCGCCCATGTAGAGGTCCTGCGACAGACGGCCGTTCGGGTTCGGCAGCACCGTACCCGACGCGGGCAGGAAGTTCGACGAGATGTCGCCGCTGTCCTGCAGGAACGTCGCGGAAAATGTCAACGACGTATCCGCGTTCGGCCGCCACCGGAACGACGGCGCGAGCGCGACGCGCCGGTCGCCGTTCGGGCCGGTCACCGCGTTGCCGTCGCGCGCGACGCCGACGAAGCGGTAGGCGTACCTGCCATCCGGATCGAGCCGGTCGCCGACGTCGAGCATCGCTTGCTTGCGCGCATCGTTGCCGATCTGCACGCCGGCTTCGCGCACGCGCTCGCCGTCGGCGAGCTTCGTGTGCGCGTCGACGATCGCGCCGGGCTCGCCCGCGCCATACAGCACCGACGTCGGCCCGCGCAGCACCGCGATCGAGTCGATCGTGTACGGATCGACGCGCCAGTTCGCGATCACGGCGGTATTCGGCGCCGGCAGGCCGTCGACATACAGCGTCGGCGTGAAGCCGCGCAGCGCCGCATACCAGTCGGTGCGGCTGTCGGCGCCGAACGTCGCGAAACCCGGCACGTAGCGCAACGCCTGGTTCAGGTCGGCCGCGCCGGTCATCTCGATCTGTTGCGCGGTCACGATGTTGATCGTTTGCGGAATTTCGTCGATCGGCGTGTCGGTCTTGGTGCCGGTGACGGTGCGCCGCGCGACGAGCCCGACGGACGAAGCGTCGGCCGGCCCTCGCACGTCGATCGGCGGCAGCGCGACTGCCGCGGCGCCCGGCGCCGTTGCCTGCGCGTACGCCCCGCCCGCGGCGGCCACGCACATTGCCCCGCCGGCCGCGATCGCCCGCGCGCACCGCCCCGTCCCTGTCTCCGTCCACATCGTGTCGATACTCCGTCTCGTGCTGGGTTGGCCCGTTCGGCCGGATCGGCGGACCGCGCATCGCCGCGTCCGTCCGGTAGTGTCGTCATGGTCTTGATTGCCGTGCTGGCGCAGCCGGTGACGCATGAATCGGTACGCACCGGCCGATTGCGTCGCTCGCGAGCGCAGCGATCATACCGGCCGAACGTGGCACGGTCTTTAAGAAAACAAATCGGCGACGGTCGCGGCACGCAGATTGCTCGTCGCCGGAACCGCATCAGGAACCCGGCGCGGCCGGGCATCGACGTGACACGCACTTCGGGCAGGATTCACATCGGCATTTCAGGCTGGCGCTACCCGGGCTGGCGGGGAACCTTCTACCCCGCCGACCTGAAGCAGGCCAGCGAGCTGCGATACGCATCGGGCCGGATGCAGACGATCGAAATCAACGGCACGCACTACAGCCTGCAAGCGCCCGACAGCTGGCGGCGCTGGTACGCCGACACGCCGCCGGGGTTCGTGTTCAGCGTGAAAGGTTCACGTTACCTGACGCACATGCTGCGTTTTCGTGACGAAACGGCCACGGTCGCGTGCGCGAATTTTTTCGCCCAGGGGCTGTTCGCGCTGAAGGACAAGCTCGGGCCGCTGCTGTGGCAATTTCCGCCGTCGTTGCGCTTCGACCCGGCGCACATGGAGCGCTTCCTGAGCCTGCTGCCGCACGATACGGAGGCGGCGCTCGCGCTCGCCCGCCGGCACGATGCGCGGGTTCGCGAGCCGTATCTTCAGATCGACCGCAAGCGGCCGTTGCGTCATGCGGTGGAAGTGCGGCACGACAGCTTCGTGGACCCGGCATTCGTGAAGCTGCTGCGCCGCCACAAGGTCGCGCTCGTCGTGTCGGATTCGACCGAGGCGTGGCCGCAGTTCGAGGATCTGAGCGCGCGGTTCGTCTACCTGAGGCTGCACGGCACCGAAACGAAGTATTCGGGCGAATACGCCGATGCGGCGCTCGAACGATGGGCGCAAAGAATCGACGCGTGGAGCCGGGGCGCGCAACCGGCCGATGCGCGTCTCGCCGCACCGGCGCTGCAACCGCCGCGTGCGCAGACGCGCGACGTGTACTGCTACTTCGACAACGATACGAAAACGCAAGCGCCGTTCGATGCCGGACGGCTGATGGCGCGGCTGGGGCTGCATGCGCAGGATGCGGCGGAGTGAAACACTCGGCGAGCTGCGTAGCCGGGAAATGCTGCCGGCGCGGCCAAGCCGGGCTCGCAACATGCTCCCGCATGCGCGGATCGCGCCTTTCATCGCGCCTCGCCGCGCGAGCGGTAAATTTTGCACGACCGGCAATCGGCGTCACGGGCCAACACTGCAAGGAGAAGAACGATGACCCTGCTCATCTACCTGGTCGGATGGATCATTTTCATCGGCGGCGTCGCCTGGGGTTTGATGACGCTGCACGTCTCTCAGCACATCATCGAGATCGTGGCCGTCATCCTGTTCGGCATCGCGGTCATCACCGGAGCGACGCGCGCTCGCAATCGCGACCGGTCCTAGCGCGGCGCGCATGCTGCGAGCGCGTACGCCGCGAGCGGCCGACCGCGACACAGCGCCGGAGTCCGCCGACGGCCACGCGAGCGCCGTCCGCGCCAATCGTGCCGTCCGTCGAGCCGCACTGCGACGACGAGCAACGCGTGACGGCGCTCGCCAGATAGTAGGCAACGCGCGGGTTCTTTGCATCGGCGGCGACAGGTGCGCTACGCTCCATTCGGCCTCGTCTCGCAGGCCGAAATTTAAGCGCTTAAAATCACCGAAGCCGACCCCACGCACGACGGGGTCCATGACATGGAGGATGACGATGAACAGACGATCGATGCTGCGCTGGAGCATCTCGAGCGCGGCGCTTGCGTGCCTCGACCTGGCTGGCCCGCTGCCTGCCTTCGCACGACCCGCGCCACGCAGTGCGACGGCCGGCGGCTTCGCGATGGGGGCCGACATCTCGACGCTACCCGAACTCGAAGCGCATGGCGCGGCCTTCTTCGACGGCGGCGGCGCGCCGCGCGACTGCCTGAAGATTCTCCGCGCGCACGGCGTCGATTCGATCCGGATCAAGGTGTGGAACGATCCCGGCAATCCGGATTTCTTCCCCGCGAACCAGAGCGCTGCGGCGGGCTACAACAATGCCACGCACGTCGTGGCACTCGCGCAGCGCGCGGCCGCGCTCGGGATGCGCATCCTGATCGATTTCCACTACAGCGACTGGTGGGCCGACCCCGGCAAGCAATACCCGCCGCATGCGTGGGCCGGCAAGAATCTCGCCGAGACGTGCGCGCTGCTGTCGGCCTATACGACCGACGTGCTGCGCCAGTTGCAGCGCGCCGGCGTGCGGCCCGAGTGGGTGCAGATCGGCAACGAGATCACGGGCGGCATGCTGTGGCCGCTCGGCCGCTACGATCAGTGGGACAACCTCGCGCAGTTGCTGAAAACCGGTCACGACGCGGTGAAGGCGGTCGATCCGCGCATCAAGGTGATGCTGCATATCGACAGCGGCGGCGACAACGGCAAGAGCCGCTGGTGGTTCGACAGCGCGAAGCAGCGCGGCGTCGCGTTCGACGTGATCGGCCTGTCGTACTACCCGCAATGGCAAGGCGCGCTCGACGATCTGCGCAACAACGCGAACGATCTCGCGGTGCGCTACGACAAGGAGCTGATCGTCGTGGAGACCGCCTATCCGTGGACCACGAGCGACGGCGATTCGGAGCCGAACGCGATGACGAACACCGGCTCGACAACCTTCCCGCCGTCGCCGGCCGGCCAGGCGCAATTTCTCGCGGCGGTCGTCGATATCGTGAAAGGCGTGCCCGGCAATCGCGGCAAGGGCGTGTTCTGGTGGGAACCGGAATGGATCCCGACGCCCGGTGTCGGCTGGAAGCTCGGCGCGGGCGACCAGTGGGACAACAACACGCTGTTCGATTTCCACGGTCGCGCGCTGCCGTCGCTCGGCGCGTTCCGGCAGCGCTGACGCGTCACCGCGTCGCGGCTTCACCGCACCGGCGCATGCCGCGTCAGTGCGGTGAATCGAAGCCGTGGCGCGCCCCGCTCGTGCGGCGTGCGCCGCCCCGCTCGCCGTACGCATCCACGGCGAGCAGCACGCACGCCACGAGCGCGAGCCCGCCGCATCCGGCGAACGTCGCGCGATAGCCGAACAGATCGACGCACGCGCCCGACAGCACACCGGATGCGATCGAGCCGACCCGCGCGGTGCTGAAGAACATCGCGGTCGCGGTGCCAGGGCGCGTGGGCATCAGGTCGCACACGCGCGTCATCCCGAGACACGACGTGATCGCGACCACGCATGCGCTCAGCAGTTGCAGCGGCAGGATCAGGTTCACGCGCGTCACCGTCGCGAGGCCGACGAAATACGCCGCATGCACGAGCGCGCACGCGGTCAGCCAGCGCGCCTTGTCGAGGCGCGTCGAACGGATGCCGAGCCACAGCATCATCGGAATCTCGAGCAGCGCGGCGAGCCCGAGCGCGGCCGACACGTTCGCCGGCGTGCCGCCGAGCGCGTGCACGATGTAGAGCGGCAGCACGATCATCGTTGCGTTCGCCGCGAGCCCGATCAGCGTCAGCGCGAAGAGTGTGCGCAGCACGCTTGCACGCGTTGCGACGACGACGACCGCTACACGCGCAGCGTCAGGCGGCGGTGCAACGCGGTCCGGGGCTTGCACGTGAGCCGCCACGGGCCGCCGCGCCGGCTCCGGAATCCGCGCGACGATCGCCGCGCACGCGACGAAGCCCGCGGCAGCCGCCAGAAAGAGTCCGGTAAAACCCGTCTGCGCGAGAATCAGCGCACCGAGCGCGGGGCCGAACACCCACGCGATCGACAGCATCGTGCGCAGCGCGGCCGACGCGAGTTCGCGCTGCGCATCGTCGGCGACGGGCAGCACCGCACGCGCGAACGAGAAGATCTGCGACAGCGACACGGCGCCCGCGCCGAGCAGGATCGTGCCGGCGGCGATCACCGGCCCATGCGCGCGCAGCACGCACAGCAGCGCGAAGCCGAGCGCGGCCGCCCCGAGCGACACCACGAGCAGCGGCCGGTGCCGCTCGCGTCGATCCGACCAGCGCCCGGCCCACGTGCTCGCGACGACGCCGCTCGCCGCGATCGACGTCATGAAGATGCCGGCCAGAAACGGCGACATGCCCGCCGCCTCGACGCCGAACAGCGACAGGTACGGCGCCGTAAACGACATCGCGACGCCGAGCATCAGCGCCGCCGCGGACAGCGGCACGAAGTGCGCGATTCCCGCCAGGCGCGCGAAATGCAACAGCAGCGGCCGCAACGACTGCATCGAGTCAGTCCGGCTCGACCCACGCGGCGACGTCGACCGCGCCGAGGTCGCGATTGCCGAGGACGAACGTGGCACCGCCCGGCGCGGGCAGCATGCACGGCGTGTCGCCGTAGTTGAACGCGAACGTCACGCGACCGCGTCGGCGCAACCGCACACCGTCCGGCATCGCGCGCACCAACAGGCCGGCATCGCTCGCACAGCGGGCGACGATCGCGCGCAACAGCGTGCGGTCGAAACAGGCCGTCGCCATCGTCACGCGACCGCGCCGCACGAGTGCGGGCACGCCGTCGTCGCAGGCGGCCAGCACGTCTGCGCCGCGCGCCGCCTCCATATCGACGTGATCGCGCCATTTCAGCGCATGGCCGTCGATGCCTTCGAACGACACACGCGGCGCGAGCGACGGCCGTAGCGACTCGACCTGGCCGATCCGCACCGGTAGCACATCGCGCAGCTTGCCCGGTGCGAGACCCGGCGCGATCGCGAATTCAGCGGTGCGTGAACCCGTGCGCGGCCCGAACAGCCAGTGTGCGTGTCCGCTCGCGGCCTGCTCGACGATGCGATCCGTGACGACCGGCAGCGTCGGCGCGACGACGAGCGCGTAACGCGACACGTCGGCGCCGGCCGCGACGATGTCGACGTCGAGGCCCAGTTCGCGCAGCGCGCGATACCAGTCGAACGCATGCTGCTGATAGTCGAAATCGGCGCCGTGCGGCTGGATCCGGATCATCCAGTCGGCCTCGTAGTCGAACAGCAGCGCGACACAGGCCGCATCACACTCGCCGGCGACGAGCGCGGGATCCAGCGCGGCGATTTCGCGTGCGACGCGCGCCACTTCGTGGCCGCCCGGCGCCAGCCGGTCGTCCGGCGCGTTGAGCCCCGAGTGCAGTTGCTCCTGCGCATGCGGATACTGCCGCCAGCGAAAATACGACACGAGCTCCGCGCCATGCGCGAACGCTTCCCACGTCCAAAGCCGCACCGCGCCGGCGTGCGGCACCGGGTTGTACGGCCCCCAGTTGACCGGCCCCGCCTGCTGCTCCATCACCCACATCCGGCCGTTGCCGACGCCACGATACAGGTCGTGCGAGAACGCGGAGACGTCCGGATGCCCGGTGCGGGCCCAGCGTTGCTTGTCCGCTTCGTCGAGCGGCAGCACTTCGGTACGCGGCACCGGATAACTGTCCCACGCGGCGACGTCGAGCCCGCTTCGCGCGAATGCGTAATGATCGAATTCGGTGAAAAACCCCATGAAGTTGTGCAGCACGTCGCGGCCGGGCGCGTGCGGGCGGATCGCATCGACCTGCACCGCATGGAACCGCGCGACCTCGTCCGACTGGTAGCGCCGGAAATCGAGCAGATGCGCGGGATTCGCGTCGGTCGGCGTATGGCGCGGCAGCTCGATCTCGTCGAAGCCGCGATACTCCATGCTCCAGAACACGTTGCCCCACGCGCGGTTCAGCGCGCCGATATCGCCGTAACGCGCGGCGAGCCACGCACGAAAGCCGTGGAGCGCCGCACGCGTATAGCTCGGCAGCGTGTTGTGACAGCCGATTTCGTTGTCCGTCTGCCACGCGATCACGGCCGGATGCGCGCCGTAGCGCCGCGCCATCGCGTCGACGATGCGCACGCAGTGCTCGCGATACGCCGGGCTCGCGATGTCGTAATGGCGACGCGAACCGAACTGCCGCACCGCGCCGTCCGCGCCCACCGGCAGGATCTCCGGATGGCGATCGACGAGCCATTTCGGCGGTGCGGCGGTCGGCGTGCCGAGCACGATCTTCAGGTGCTGGCCGGCGAGCGTGTCGATCGCTTCGTCGAGCCACGCCCAGTCGTAGCGGCCGGGCGCCGGCTCCATCCGGCTCCACGCGAATTCGGCGATCCGCACGCGCGTCAGGCCGAGTTCGGCCATCCGCCGCGCATCGCGCGCCCATTGTTCGCGCGGCCAGTGTTCGGGGTAATAGCAAACGCCGAGATGCATCGTGGATTCCTTGCTGAAGAAAGAGGATGGGACGGATCAACCCTTCGTCGCGCCGAACGTGAGCCCCGCGACGAAGTGCCTCTGCATCGCGAAGAACATCGCGACGGACGGCAGCGCCGCGAGCACGGAGCCGGCCGACACGATGTTCCAGGCGGTCGTCCACTGCCCTTTGAGCGCGGCGACGCCGACGGTGATCGGTGCCGCGTCGTCGCCTTGCGTGAGGCACAGTGCCCAGAAGTAGTCGTTCCACACGAACGTGAACACGAGGATCGCGAGCGCCGCGAGCGCGGGCCGCACGAGCGGCAGCACGACGCGCCAGTAGATCGCCCACTCGGACGCGCCTTCGACGCGCGCGGCCTCGATCAGCTCGAACGGCAGCTCGCGGATGAAGTTGCGCAGGAACAGCGTGCAGAAGCCGGTCTGGAACGCGGTGTGGAACAGCACGAGCGCCCACACGGTGTTGTACAGGCCGACGCCGAGCATGATCTGCCGCACCGGAATCATCAGGATCTGGATCGGCACGAAATTGCCGGCGACGAACAGGCCGAGCAGCACGAGATTGCCGCGGAACCGGTAGTTCGCGAGCGCATGCCCGGCGAGCGACGCCAGCAGGATCGACGCGGCGACCGACGGCACCGTGATCAGGAGGCTGTTCGCGAAATAATGGAGCATCGGCGTTTGCGTGAGCGCGGCACCGTAGTTGTCGACGAGCGCGAACTGCTTCGGCCAGCGCCAGTAATCGCCGGCCACGATCTCGTCGGTCGAGCGGATCGACGTGACGAGCACCGCGAGCAGCGGCACGAGCCACAGCGCGAGCGCGCACGGCAACGACAACCGGTACAGCAGGCGGGCGGGACGTCCCCAGCGGGACACGGGCATCGGGTACATGTTGGTGGTCCTTGCTGTGGTCCTTACGACTCGACGCGCACCAGCTTGCGCAGCTGCCACACGATATAGACGAGCATGATCGCGAACAGCACGACGGCGATCGCGGCCGAATAGCCTTCGCGGTAGTACTTGATCGCCTGGTCGACCATGAAGTACGCGAGCACGGTCGAGCTGTCGAACGGGCCGCCGCCCGTCATCACCGAGATCAGGTCGAAGCTGCGCAGCGCGCCGATCACGGTCAGCACGACGGCCATGAACGTCGCGGGCCGCAGTTGCGGCAGGATCACGTGCCACAGCAGCGTGAAGCCGCGCGCGCCTTCCATTCGCGCCGCCTCGACGATCTCGCCGTTGATGCCGGTCAGCCCGGTCAGGTACAGGATCATGCAGAACGGAATCTGCGGCCACAGCGCGGCCGCGATCACGCCGTAGGTCGCATAGCGCGGATCGCCGAGCACCGGGATTCCGTGCCCGACGATCAGCTTCAGCAGCCCGAACGTCGGGTCGTAGAACCACGAGAACACGAGGCCGACCACCACACCCGGCAGCACGAACGGCGCGAAGAACAGCGACTTCACGAGCCGGATGCCGAACACGTTCTGGTTCAGGTACAGCGCGAGCGCGAGGCCGAGCGGCGGCGCGGCGAGAAACAGCACGAGCCACAGCACGTTGTTCTTCAGCGCGACGGTGAACGTGTCCGACTGCAGCAGCTCGCGATAGTTGTCGAGCCCGGCGAACGTCATCGGCGTCATCCCGTCCCAGTGATGGAAGCTCAGCCAGATGCTGCTGACGATCGGATACAGCACGAACACGGTGAAGAGCGCGAAACCCGGCAGCACGAACCACAGGGCCGCGCGGTTGCGCCGCCGCGCGGCCCTGTGGTTCGTGCTGCCGGGTTTCGCGCTCTTCACCGTGTTCGTGCTGTATCCGATCGTCAGCAGCATCTGGCTGAGCTTCCATCACTGGGACGGGATGACGCCGATGACGTTCGCCGGGCTCGACAACTATCGCGAGCTGCTGCAGTCGGACACGTTCACCGTCGCGCTGAAGAACAACGTGCTGTGGCTCGTGCTGTTTCTCGCCGCGCCGCCGCTCGGCCTCGCGCTCGCGC
>FTHQ01000466.1_pt1 | contig 19388 bp, 18 predicted proteins | sample 1641001 | NCBI WGS metagenome assembly FTHQ01 (sample SAMEA3914872, study PRJEB12502) | metagenome | biome: forest; material: soil | place: Canada | collected 2011-07-03 | depth 0.3 m | reverse complement strand
AGCAGCGCGTCGTGCGCGGCGTCGTCGGCTTCGCCGCTTGCCGCCGGCGCACCTTCGACGACCAGCACGAACTCGCCGCGCTGCCGGTTCGCGTCGCCGGCGAGCCAGCCCTGTCCTTCGGCCAGGGTGCCCTGGAACAACTGCTCGTGTAGCTTGGTGAGTTCGCGCGCGATCAGCAGCCGGCGCGCGGGGCCGAATGCGTCGGCGAGCGCGGCGACGGTTTCGGCGATCCGGTGCGGCGCTTCGTAGAACACCAGCGCGTACGGGTGCGACACCAGCGCCTGCAGCGCGCTCGCGCGCTGTTTCGCCTTCGGCGGCAGGAAGCCCGCGAACGTGAACGCGCCGGCCCAGTCGCCGGCCACGCTGAGCGCGGCCGTGACCGCGCTCAGCGTGGCCGGCGACTGGGCCGGCGCGTTCACGTTCGCGGGCTTCCTGCCGCCGAAGGCGAAACAGCGCGCGAGCGCGCTGCAGGCGCTGGTGTCGCACCCGTACGCGCTGGTGTTCTACGAAGCGCCGCACCGGATCGCCGAAACCGTCGCCGCGCTCGCCGACGCATTCGGCCCCGCGCGCCGGCTGCTGATCGCGCGCGAACTCACCAAGCTACACGAGCAGTTGTTCCAGGGCACCCTGGCCGAAGGACAGGGCTGGCTCGCCGGCGACGCGAACCGGCAGCGCGGCGAGTTCGTGCTGGTCGTCGAAGGTGCGCCGGCGGCAAGCGGCGAAGCCGACGACGCCGCGCACGACGCGCTGCTCAGGCTGCTGCTCGAAGAGGTGCCGGTGAAAAGCGCGGCAAAGCTCGCGGCCGCGCTGACGGGCGCATCGCGCAACGCGCTGTATGCGCGTGCGCTCGTGCTGAAGGAAGGCACGGAAGGCTGACGCGCACCGCCGCCGCGCGGAAACGACAAAGGGCTGCCGGAAGGCAGCCCTTTGTGCATGAGCGGACGATTGGCCGCGTTACTTCGCCGAGATCGACGCGAACATTTCGTCGCGGGCCTCGCGTGCTTCCTGCGGCGACAACCCTTCGATCTTCACGCGGCCCGTGCCGGCGTGCACGAGGCCGATCACCTTGGCCGCCGCGTACGACAGGTCGAGCACGCGACCGCGCTTGAACGGCCCGCGATCGTTGACCTTCACGACGACCCACTTGCCGGTCGATGCGTTCGTCACCTTGATGTACGACGACAGCGGCAGCGTGCGGTGCGCGGCGGTAAACGCGTTCATGTTGAAGCGTTCGCCGTTCGCGGTGCGGCGGCCGTGGAAGTCCCGCCCGTACCACGATGCGCGACCGGTCTGGCGGAAATCGGATACATCCTTGCCGTCGATCGGCTCGGCGTCCGCCAGCGACGACTTCTTCGCGTCCTTGCTGTCGGCCGCCGGCATCGATGCCAGCGCGGAATCGAAACTGAGGGGCTGCTTGTCGTCGTCCGCCTTCGCGGCAGCGGCCGTCTTGTCGACCGCCTTCTTCTGGTTCACGCTGCCGGTGGTCTGGCTGGGTGGCACCGCACAGCCCGTCAGCGCAAAAAACAATGCAATGGTTCCGAATCGGCTCGGAAAACGTAAATTCATCGACGTGTCGCCTTCTGGTTCGGGCCGCATCGATACAACGCTGCTACACAACGCAGAGATGCGGCCCGGACGGCAAATGCGTGCACGCCCCGCTCGAAGGCGAGCAGGCGGCTAGCATGGGCGCGGCGTTCGTCTAGGCCGCAACCGTCCTGATTAGTTTTCACGTCTGGCGCAACCTGTCCCCAACAGCCTGACCAGACCCCACATGCCGCCATCGAACATGGCTTCACGTTCGCGCGCGTCGATACGACCAACGCACAGGAACGGCGGCACAGGCCTCATCCGGCGGCGCGGCAGCAGGGCCGCAGGCGGGCGCGCAGCACCCGGCCGGACAAGACGTGAGCACCGAATGCTCGGTGCTGGATACACCGCCGGACTCCCCGGCGGCCGATGCTTGACGGTGAATCGGACGCCTCATTTAACGGGGCCGAAACACCAGCGAATTGCGTGAAATTCACGCGCAATGGGGCGCATTATACATAAATCAAAACCTTGTCTCGAAAAGCACCCCCGACGCACCATTGATTCTCGCTATGGCTGTAACAATCGACATGCTCCGGGAATGCCCGCATCCGCGCGCCGCAGCATGCATCGCGCGCCCGGCAGCCCGCACGCGCGACCGGTACAATCGCTCCTTTTAGCCGCCGGTGCTCCCATGAAAGTCACGCTCATTCCGGTCACGCCGTTCCAGCAGAACTGCTCGCTGCTCGTCTGCGAGAAGACGGGCCGCGCGGCCGTCGTCGATCCGGGCGGCGATCTCGACCGGATCGAACAGGAAGTCGCGCGGCAGAACGTGCAGGTCGAGAAGGTGCTGCTCACGCACGGGCACATCGATCACTGCGCGGGCGCGAAGACGCTCGCGACGCACTACGGCGTGCCGATCGAAGGGCCGCAGGAAGAAGAGCGCTTCTGGATCGAGAAGCTGCCGATGCAGAGCGAGCGCTTCGGCTTCCCGGCCGCCGACAGCTTCGAGCCCGACCAGTGGCTGAACGACGGCGACACCGTGCGGTTCGGCGACGAGACGCTCGAGGTCTATCACTGCCCGGGCCACACGCCGGGCCACGTCGTGTTCTTCAGCCGCGCGCATCGCATCGCGATCGTCGGCGACGTGCTGTTCGCGGGCTCGATCGGCCGGACCGATTTCCCGCGCGGCAATCACGAGGACCTCGTCCGTTCGATCAAGGAAAAGCTGTGGCCGCTCGGCGACGACGTCACGTTCGTCCCCGGCCACGGCCCGGTGTCGACGTTCGGCGACGAGCGCCGCACGAATCCGTTCGTGTCCGACAAGGTATTCGGATGAACCAGACCGCCATCCCCGAAATTTACGTCAGTACCGACGTCGAGGCCGACGGCCCGATTCCCGGTCCGCACTCGATGCTGAGCTTCGCGTCGGCCGCCTATACCGAGGACAAGCAGCTGATCGCGACGTTCTCGGCGAATCTCGAGACGCTGCCCGGCGCGCACGCGCACCCGGTGCAGGAAGCGTGGTGGAAGACCGAGCCGGAGGCCTGGGCCGCGTGCCGGCGCGATCTGCAGACGCCCGAGGCGGCGCTGGTCGCCTACGTCGAATGGGTCGAGGCGCTGCCTGGCAAGCCGGTGTTCGTCGCGATGCCGGCCGGCTTCGATTTCACGTTCATGTTCTGGTACATGATGCGCTTCGCCGGGCGCTGCCCGTTCTCGTGGTCGGCGCTCGACATCAAGACGCTCGCGTTCGCGATGACCGGCCTGCCGTACCGCAAGGCGATCAAGCCGCGCTTTCCGAAGCACTGGTTCGACGATCATCCGCACACGCACGTCGCGCTCGACGATGCGATCGAGCAAGGCGCGCTGTTCTGCAACATGCTCGCCGACCTGCGCCGGCAGCAGGCCGCGCTGGCGGGCCTGGCCGTGTCGGATACCGATCGGTCGGAAAGCGCGGGGGCGGGACAAAATCCCACGGATCCGCGGGCAAATTAGCGAATCTCGCTCAACAGCGCGTCGCCAGATTGCGTTTCCTTTCCCGGCCCTCTAACATTCAGCGTGTTGTAGCTGCCGCATGGAGGCGCAGGTGACGCTCGATTCCTTTTCGCAAAAAATCCTTCGCCTGTTGCAGCTCGACGCGCGCCGTTCCGTTCAGGAAATTTCCGACCAGGTCGGCCTGTCGAGCACGCCGTGCTGGCGCCGCATCAAGGACATGGAACAGTCGGGCGTGATCCAGCGCTATACGGCGCTGCTCGATCGCGAGAAGCTCGGCCTGCACGTCTGCGCGCTCGCGCACGTGCACCTGACGCGCCACAACGAAGGCGGCGTCGAACAGTTCGAGCGCGAGATCGCGACCTGCCCGGAAGTCACCGAGTGCTACAGCACGACCGGCGAAGCCGATTACATCCTCAAGATCGTCGCGCCGGACATCAAGGCCTACGACGTGTTCCTGCACGAGCGCATCTTCAAGATCCCGGCCGTGTCGCAGGTGCGCACGAGCGTCGTGCTGCGCGAAATCAAGTTCGACACGCAACTGCCGCTGTAACGCGCCGGCCCGCCCCCGCGGCGGGCCGCGTTCACGGTTGCCGGTTGCCGGTCACGTCCGCGCGGGCAACGTGCGCGTGAAGCCGATCCGGCGCGCGCCGAATTCGCGCTTCAGCGTCTCGATGTCGAGCCGGCCGGCCAGCGCCGCATCGGTGTCGTGCGGATCGCTGTCGAGCGTCACGTCGACCTCGAGCCCCGTACTCAGGTAATGCAGGTTGATCGCCGCCGCGCGCAGGCCGCGCTGCGCGAGCGCGGCCTCGAGCCGCGCCGCGAGCTCGCCGCGCGGCGGCAGCGCGAGCGCCGGACGGCGCGCCGCATCGTTCTCCGGGTCGACGTGGATCAGCGCATCGAGCACGCGCGGGTCGGACAGCACGCGCGCCCGCGCGGTCTCGGCGATGTAGCGCCCTTCGGAGACGGAGATCTTCGGATCGACGAGGATGTGCGCATCGACGAGCGCGGCATCCCCCATCTTGCGCGTGCGCAGGTCGTGCACGTCGCGCACGCCGGGCGTCGCGGCGAGCAGCGCGCGGATCTCGGCCGTGTCGGCCGTATCGAGCGCGCGGTCGGAGAGGTCCTGCAACGCGTCATAGCCGAACGTCCAGCCCATGCGCGCGACCATGAAGCCGACGATCGCCGCCGCGATCGGGTCGAGCAACCGCACGCCGGCCAGGCTGCCGACGATGCCGATCGCGACGACGAGCGACGACGCGGCATCCGAACGCGCATGCCACGCGTTGGCGACGAGCATCGCCGAGCGTACGCGCCGCGCTTCGCGCAGCATGTAGCGAAACAGCGCTTCCTTGGACACGAGCACCGTCAGCGCAACGATCAGCGCGGAAAAATGCACGGCCGGAATGTTTTCGAGATTAACCAGGCGATCGCCGGCACGCCAGAGCATGCCGATACCGACTGCAATCAGGATCGCGCCGAGAAACAGCGACGCGACCGTCTCGTAGCGGCTATGGCCGTAATTGTGGTCGGCATCCGGCGAGGCACCGCTATGCCGATTCGCAACCAGCACGACAAAATCCGAGATCAAATCGGAAATCGAATGCACACCGTCAGCAATCAATGCCTGCGAATGCGCAATCACGCCGACGACGATCTGAAATGTCGCAAGCACGACATTCAGGACAATACTGACGAGCGTGCTCTTGCGCGCAACTGCGTGCTTATCTGCGCTCTGCGCGTCGCCGGAAAACGTAGACATGAAATATGAGATATCGGTGTGCGCATCGGTGTGCGATACGCAATTCTATCAAAAGCGCCCCGCAAGCCCTTCCAATACCCACAAATTTCTCATTTAAATCAACCGCTTATACGAACGTGTCGCATTTTCATTCACACGACGTTTCTTACATTTTTATGACGGCGCCGAGCGGGCCGCCGGCGCCCGGAAAACAAAAAAGCCGCGCTCCTCGACGGACACGCGGCTCTTTTGAAGAGCGGGCAACCTAAACGAACGTTTAAATCGCAAACTGTTCGCGGTTCTTGCCGGCGATCCAGCGCGGCGGCTTGCCACGGCCCGACCACGTCGCGCCCGTTTCCGGATCGCGGTATTTTGCCGCCACGCCTGCGCGCGGACGACCGACCTTGCCGGCCTTCGCGCGACTGAGACCGAGTTCGGCGAGCGAAAAGCCGTAGTCGGCAATTTTCTGCTTCACGTCATTCAGCACTTCAGCGTATTCACGCGACTTCGCTTCTTCGATTTGCTTCTCCAGCTTCTCCTGCTGGGCCAGCAGGTCCTTGTAAGAAGACATAGTTTCCCTTTCTATCTGACCAATGGCGCCGGTCTGCAGCCAGCTCACCATTCATGAAATATATGTGCCTCGGATTTTCGAAGGCAGAGATTAGCACAAAAAAGATTTGATAGAAGCGAGATTCATGAAAATACCGAGACCCATTGTAATTCACACATGTCATTTTGACCGGCCGCGGCCTTTTCTCAAATTTTTACGCTCCTACACAGAGATTAGGACATTAGCGATTGAGTATTAGGTCTATCAACATACGCAATTACCCTGCATTCGAAAAAATCAAAGCTTTCATCGGACGACAGTTTTGCGAAAACCACATGACGCGGTTTGCTAAACGGACTCATCACTGACCCGCGACGTCACGTCACATCCTGTGCGCAGGCGATCAGCCGGTCGCGCAGCGCGCCGATGTCGGCCGACGGCGCGTCGAACGGCGTGCGCACCCGGCGGCCGTCGCATCGCCAGTCCGCGCCATGGCGATCGACGCCGAGCAGGTCGAGCCCGTCGCGGCGTGCGTCGCCCGCCTCGTACGCGTGCCACAGCGCCTGCTCGTCGTCGAACGCGAGCGGCGGCAGCGCATCGAGCTGCGTGCCGTCGACCCAGCCCATTCGCCCGAACCCGCCGATGTAGCGCAGCCGCTCGATCTCGAGCGCCCAGAACGCGAAATCGCCGAGCGCGAGATAGCGTGCGGCGTCCGGTTCGTAGCGCAGGTAGCGCGCGGTGACGTGCGGATCGTCGCCGAGCGGCACGAACCGGCCCAACAGCGTCGCGCGCTCGGCGTTCAGGACGTCGCCGTCGCCGGCATCGACGACGAGGAAACCCGCACGCGGATCGGCGACGAGATTGCGCGTGTGCTCGGCCAGGCCGCTCACCAGGATCACGGGCCGATGGCTCGCATCGGGTGCAAACGGCACGACGGTCGGATACGGAAAGCCCTGCGGTTCGCGCGCATGGGTGGCGAGCGTGCCGAGCGCGCAGCGGTGCAGCAGATGCAGGGCGAAGGCGGGATCGATGTTCAAGGGGACTCCTGCGGTCGAAGGGGCGCATCGGTTTCGATGTTACCCGCGCACGCCGCGTGCCGCGCATCGGCCGAACGGCCAGTCCGTCACCGGGGCGCCACCGCGAGACGACCCGCTCTCCAGCGCATCGGCCGAACGGCCATCGCCCGGCAGGATCGTAAGCGGTTCGATAGAATCGGACAGGTCCGACGGGCGCCACGTGCGCCCGCGCATTTTCCTGACGAGCCTTCCCGTGTCCGAATCCTCCTCCCCCGAATCGTCGTCCCCGTTCGCCGCGCCGCCCGACGCGCACCGCGTGCTGTCGCTGCCGGCCCGCCAGCGTGCGCGCACGGCGTCGATGGCGCTGTTCTTCGTCGCCGGCATGATGTACGCGTCGTGGGGCGTGCACGTGCCGACCGTGCGCGACAAGTTCGCGCTGAGCCCCGGGCTGCTGTCGATCGCGCTGTTCGCGGTCGCCGGCGGGTCGATCGCCGCGATGCTGACCATCGCGCGCTGGATCGCGCGCGTCGGCTCGCGCACCGCGTGCCTCGCCGGCGGGCTCGTGATGTCCGCGTGCGCGGCGCTGATCCTCGTCGTGCCCGACTACTGGATGCTGCTCGCGGTGCTCGCGCTGTTCGGCTTCTCGATGGCGACACTCGACGTCGCGATGAATGCCGAGGCCAGCGCGGTCGAAATCGCGCTCGGCAAGCCGATCATGTCGTCGCTGCACGGGATGTTCAGCATCGGCGGGATGGCCGGCGCAGCGGCCGGCGGCGCGCTGCTGTCGGCCGGCATGGCGCCGGTCGCGCATCTCGCGCTCGCGGCGGCGGTAAGCGCCGCGGTGCTCGTGGCCGCGAGCCCGGCCGTGCTGCCGCACGTGCCGCACCACGAACAGGCGCACGGCGGCGGCAACCGCTGGCGCTCGCCCGCATTGTGGATGCTCGGCGGCATCGCACTGATCGCGCTGATCGCCGAAGGCGCGATGTACGACTGGGCGACGGTCTACATGCGCGACGTCGTCGCGGCGAGCCCGGCGCTCGCGAGCGCCGCGTACGCGGCGTTCTCGGGCGGGATGGCCCTCGCGCGCTTCGCGGGCGACGCCGTGCGCGCCCGCTTCGGCGCGCCGCAGCTCGTGTTCGCGAGCGCGTCGCTCGCGTGCGCGGGGATGATCGGCGCGCTGCTGCTGCCGTATCCGGCCGCGGTGCTGACCGGCTTCACGCTGATGGGTCTCGGGCTGGCCAACATGATGCCCGTGCTGTTCGCGGCCGCCGCGCGCGTGAAAGGCATCCACGCGGCCGAAGGGCTCGCGCACGTGGCCGGGCTCGCGTATTTCGGACTGCTGTTCGGTCCGGTCGTGATCGGCGCGGTCGCGCAGGCCGCGAACCTGACGATCGGCCTGTCGGTCGTCGCGCTGTGCGCGGCGCTCGTTGCGCTCGTCGCGCCGAAGGTGCTGTCGCACCTGAAGATCTGACGGCACGGCTGCGCACGCCGGCCCAAAAAGAAAACGCGCATGCGTTGCCGCATGCGCGCTTTCACCCCTTCTGCTGACCGCTTGTCGCGTTACATCTTCACTTCGTCGAGCAGCGACTTCTTGCCGCTCTTGTAGTTGTACAGCGAGATCACGCCGTGCTGCAGGTCGCCCTTCGAGTCGAAGGTCGTCGTGCCGATCACGCCCGTGTACTTCGTCGCCGGCATCGCCGCGAGGATCTTCGCCGGGTCCGTCGAGTTCGCGCGCTTCATCGCGTCGGCGATGATGTACACGGCGTCATACGTGAACGGTGCGTAGATCTGGATCGGCTGGCCGAAACGCTTCTCGTACTTCGCCTTGAACGCCGCGCCGCCCGGCATCTTCTCGAGCGAAGCACCGGCTTCCGAGCACACGATGTTGTCGGTCGCGTCGCCGGCCAGGTCGGCCAGCTTTTCCGTGCACACGCCGTCGCCCGCGAAAATCTTCGCGCGCAGGCCGAGCTGCTTCGCCTGTTTCGCGAACGGGCCGCCGGTGGCGTCCATGCCGCCGTACATGATCGCGTCCGGGTTCTCGCCCTTGATCTTGGTCAGAATCGCGCGGAAGTCGACTGCCTTGTCGTTCGTCGCGTCGTGCGACATCACCTTCAGGCCGAGCGCCTTCGCCTTCTTCTCGAATTCGTTCGCGAGACCCTGGCCGTACGCGGTCGAATCGTCGACCACCGCCACGCTCTTGATGCCCTTCGAGTGCGCGTAGTCGGCCAGTGCCGGGCCCTGCTGCGCATCGGTCGCGACCACGCGATACGTGGTCTTGAAGCCCTGCTGCGTGTAAGCCGGGTTGGTCGCCGACGGCGAGATCTGCACGACGCCCGCATCGCTGTAGATCTTCGAGGCCGGGATCGACGTGCCCGAGTTCAGGTGGCCGACCACCGCGACGACCTTGTCGTCGACGAGCTTCTGCGCAACCTGCGTCGCCTGCCGCGGGTCGGCGGCGTCATCCTGCGGGTCCAGTTGCAGCGTGATCTTCTGGCCGCCGATCGTGAGACCCTTCGCGTTGATCTCCTCGACTGCGAGACGTGCGCCGTTTTCGTTGTCCTTGCCCAGGTGTGCAATGCCGCCCGTCAAGGGCGCGACGTGGCCGATCTTGACGACTTGATCGGCGGACGCGTTGCTTGCAGCTGCAGCACACAGCATCGCCGCGGCGGTGATCGGCAACAGCTTTTGCATCTTGATATTCATGTAAGTCTCCAGTTCGGTCCCAATAAACGCCATCGCCCGGTGCCCCGCTGCCATCCCCGTGTTTGCAATCACTGGACGATTCGCCGGTTGCATCGTTCATGCACTTGGCCTCAAGCACGTGAAAACAGCCGCTTTTAGCGGCCACCCGCCCGTACTTGCGCGCAAGTGTAGGTGATCAAATTAATTTGTGGGACTTTTTTGGGGTAGTGGTAACACTACCGATACGCGCGCTTTGGAAGGAGGACTCGAATATCGCCGCAAGCCCCGCCGGATAAGGGTTTCCGCTAATTCCCGGCGATCTTTTGAAAGGTCGTTTCAACGCATTCCCGGGGTATTTCGATTCGGTATTTTGTGCCCGGGATCGTTGAATGAAACGCGTGTGACGGCACACGCGTTTCGTCGTCCGACATGAACGATTTCTGGCGGCCGATGCGGGGTTCAGGCGGCCGAGGCGCGCCATTCGGCGTCGAGCGCGGCAACCAGTTGCGACGTCGTCAGCGTGTCGCCGCGCCGCCGCGCGAGGGGTGCGCCCTGCCCGGCCCACAGCGACAGATAGTCGCCGTCGTTCGCGCGCGCGGCGGCCTGGCGCAGCGGCTGGGTCAGCGCGTTCTGCACCGGATACGGTGCCGCGTCGGCCACGTGCTCGCCGAGCCGCGCCATCAGCGTGTTGCGCAGCCCGCGTGCGTGACGGCCGGTAATCGCGCGCGTGACCTGCGTCGACGTATCGGCGCTCGCGAGCAGACGCGCCTTCCAGTCCGCGGCGATCGCGCTTTCCGCGCACGTGAGGAACGCGGTGCCGAGTTGCGCGGCCTGCGCGCCGAGCGCGAGCGCGGCCGCGATCCCGCGGCCGTCCATGATGCCGCCCGCGGCCAGCACGGGCAGCCCCGTCGCGTCGACGAGTTGCGGGACGAGCGCGAGCGTGCCGATCAGCGCGTCGTCGGCGGAGCCGATGAAGGTGCCGCGATGGCCGCCGGCCTCGGCGCCCTGCGCGGACAGCGCGTCGGCACCGGCCGCCTGCCACGCGAGCCCTTCGGCCACGTGCGTCGCGGTGCCGATCACATAAGTGCCGGCGGCTTTCAGGCGGGCGACGTCGGCCGCGTCGAGCACGCCGAACGTGAAGCTCGCGACCGGCACGCGCAGCGCAACGAGCGCATCGAGCTGCGCGCGGAAATCGGGCGCATAGCGCGCGGGCGCCGTGCCCGGCGGCAAGCCGAGCGTCGCGTTCAGCGGGTCGATCGCGGCCAGCGCACGCGCGACGGTCGCCGCATCGGGCGCGGCTTCATCGGGCAACACGAACAGGTTGATCGCGAACGGGCGATCGGTCGCCGCGCGGATCGCGGCGACTTCGGCCTCGATGCGCTCGGGCGCGAGCGCGCCGGCGCCGAGGCTGCCGAGCGCACCGGCATTCGACGCGGCGGCGACCATCGCGGTCGTGGTCGCGCCGACCATCGGCGCCTGCACGAGCGGCAGACGCAGGCCGAAGCGTTCGGAAAAGGGGGTGAACAACGAGCGGGCAGACATGGCGAATCCTTCGATGACGATGCGCGAAAGCGCTTTGTAAAGGCCGACACATCGACTCTATCGAAGCGGCGCGGCGCCGAAAAATGAATAATCGAGATCGAAACGATCGCTGCGCGAGAAACGGGCGCGTGCACTGCAGCATCGAACGATTGGTGGCACACTAGGCCGCCCTCTTTCACCCTGGGGGCGCGCATTGCGCACCCCGCACGCCAGGAGTTCAGAACGTGACTGCCCAATGGATCGACATCCCGACCGGTAACGACAGCTTCGGCGGCTATCTCGCGCTGCCCAAGCGCGGCAAGGGCCCTGCCGTCATCATCATCCAGGAGATTTTCGGCGTGAACGCGCACATCCGTGCGGTCGCCGACCAATACGCGGCCGACGGCTTCGTCGCGCTCGCGCCCGACGTGTTCTGGCGCACGCAGCCGCGCGTCGAGCTGACCTACGAAGGCGCGGATCGCGACAAGGGCATCGAGCTGATGAAAAAGACCGACGTGGGGCTCGCGGTCGCGGACATCGGCGCGGCGGCCGACGCGTTGCGCGCCCGCCCCGAAGTGGACGGCAAGCTCGCCGCGATCGGCTACTGCTTCGGCGGCCAGCTCGCGTACCGCGCGGCCGCAACCGGCAAGCTCGATGCGGCGGTGTCCTATTACGGCGGCGGCATCCAGAACGCGCTCGACCTCGCCGGCCAGGTCACGCAGCCGATCCTGTTCCACTACGCGGAAAACGACCACGGCATTCCGCTCACCGCGGTCGACCAGGTGAAGGCCGCGTTCGCCGGCCACGGCCATGCGTCGTTCCACGTGTACCCGGGCGCCGAGCACGGCTTCAACTGCACGGACCGCGCGTCGTACAACCAGCGTGCCGCGGCGCTCGCGCACGGCCGCACGCTGACGTTCCTCGCCGAGCACCTCTAAAAGCGCCGGCCGCGGGCCCGCCACGCCGGGCCCGCGTTATGCTCGCACCATCGCCATGAGTCACAACGGGGGTGACCGCGATGCACTCGGACTATCTCGCGCATGACGCCATCGGACTCGCCGCGCTCGTGCGCGACCGCCAGGCCAGCCCGCGCGAACTGCTCGACGCCGCGATCGGCCAGGCCGAAGCGGTCAACGGCGCGATCAACGCGATCGTGCTGCAGGACTACGAAGCCGCGCGCCAGCGTGCGGCGAGCGCGCCCGAACCGGGCGCCGCCACGCCGTTCGCGGGCGTGCCGTATCTCGTCAAGGATCTCGGCGCGGCGGTCGCCGGCTTGCCGCTGTCGATGGGCAGCCGGCACTACCGCTACTTCGTGCCGGCCGACGATTCGCCGGTGATCGCGCGCAGCCGCGCGGCGGGTCTGAACGTGTTCGGCAAGACCAACACGTCCGAGATCGGCCAGATGCCGTATACGGAACCCGAACTGTTCGGCGCGTGCCGCAACCCGTGGAATCTCGACCACACGCCCGGCGGCTCGAGCGGCGGCGCGGCGGCGGCCGTCGCGGCCGGCATCGTGCCGCTCGCACACGCGTCCGACGGCGGCGGCTCGATCCGCATTCCGGCGTCGTGCTGCGGGCTGTTCGGCCTGAAGCCGAGCCGCAACCCGGTGCTGGTCGACCTGCCGTCGAACGGCGAACTCGTGGTCCAGCATGCGGTGTCGCGCAGCGTGCGCGACAGTGCGCTGCTGCTCGACGTGACGACCGGCCAGACGCTGCCGCCCGGCGCGCCCGGTACCTTCCTCGGCGCGCTCGATACGCCGCCCGGCCCGTTGCGGATCGGCCTCGTCATCGATCCGATGCTCGCGCCGGCGCTCGCCGACGACACGCGCGCGGCGCTCGACGACGCGGCCGCGCTGCTCGAATCGCTCGGCCATCACGTCGAGCCGACGACGCTGCAGATCGACTATGTGCGCGCGGCCGAAACCTTCCTGACGCTGTGGGCGACGATCGCCGAAGAAATGGTGCTCGGCGCGCGCGAGCTGACCGGGCGCACGCCGCGGCGCGGCGAATTCGAGGCCGCGACGTGGGCGATGGCCGTGGTCGGCCGCCGCCTCGCGCGCACGCGCCTGCCGGACGTACTCGAATGGCAGCGCCAGCTCACCGTGCAGGTCGCCGGTCTCGTGTCGCGCTACGACGCGATCCTGTGCGCCTCGCTCGCGGGGCCGCCGGTGAAGATCGGCGAACTGCAGCCGACGCCGTTCGAATCCGCGCAGATGAAGCTGGTCGCCGCGTTGCCGGTGAAGCCGCTGCTGAAGGAAATGCTCGCGAAGTCGTCGGAGAAGGCGTTCGCGTGGGCCGGCTGCACCGAGCTGTTCAACCTGACCGGCCAGCCGGCGATGTCGGTGCCGCTGTACTGGAATGCGCGCGGGCTGCCGATCGGCGTGCAGTTCGCCGCCCGCCACGCGGACGAAGCGTTGCTGCTGAAGCTCGCGCGGCAGCTCGAACAGGCGCGGCCGTGGTTCGACCGCCGCCCGCCGCTGATGCAGGCGCAGCGCTGATTCAGCGGCTTCCGCCACGCGGCATGCGCGGCGCTTCACGATAAAAAAGCCCCGCCGGCGCAAACCGGCGGGGCTTTCACACAGGCAACCGCGTGATGGCGCTTACACCGCGAGCCGTTCGCAGATCGTCCGCGTGGCGGTCGCCGCGTTCAGCGTGTAGAAATGCAGCCCCGGCACGCCCGCGTCGATCAGGCGCTGGCACAGGCTCGTGACGACGTCCGCGCCGAACGCGCGGATCGACTCGCGATCGTCGCCGAAGCTCTCGAGCCGGCGCGCGACCCAGCGCGGCACTTCGGCGCCGCACATCTCGGAGAAGCGCATCAGCTGCGAGAAGTTCGTGATCGGCATGATGCCCGGCACGATCGGCACGTCCACCCCGAGCTTGCGCGCATCGTCGACGAAGCGGAAATACGCATCCGCATTGAAGAAGTACTGCGTGATCGCGGAATTCGCGCCCGCTTTCACCTTGCGCGCGAAATTCTCGAGATCGGCCTTCGGCGAGCGCGATTGCGGGTGGTACTCCGGGTAGCCGGCGACCTCGATGTGGAACCAGTCGCCATGCTCGGCGCGGATGAAGCTGACGAGCTCGGACGCATAGCGCAGCTCGCCGACCTCGCCCATCCCCGACGGCAGGTCGCCGCGCAGCGCGACGATGTGCCGGATGCCGTGCGAGCGGTACTGGTCGAGGATCGCGCGCAGGCTGTCGCGCGACGAGCCGATGCACGACAGGTGCGGCGCGGCTTCGAGGCCGTCCTTCTGCATGTCGAGCACGGTATCGAGCGTGCCCTGCTGCGTCGATCCGCCGGCGCCGAACGTCACGGAGACGAATTTCGGCTTCAGCGGCAGCAGCTGCGCGCGCGTGGCGCGCAGCTTCTCGACGCCGTCCGCCGTCTTCGGCGGGAAGAATTCAAACGAGAGTTCGATCGGTTTCATGATTCGATGGGGTTGGGCCTGCGCCCGCCCTCAGCCGATGTCGCGCTGGCCGAAGATCAGGGCGGACAGCAGCCACGACACGATGCTGTACAGGATCGAACCGAAGAACGCGGACCAGAACCCCGACACCTCGAAGCCCTTCAGCAGCGACGACGCGAACCAGAAGCACAGCGCGTTCACGACGAGGATGAACACCCCGAGCGTGACGATCGTGACGGGCAGCGTCAGCAGGATCAGCACCGGCCGGATCACCGTGTTGATCAGCCCGAGCACCACCGCGATGATCAGCGCGGTGCCGAAGCTCTTGATGTGGATCGACGGCACGAGGTACGTGATGATCAGCAGCGCCAGCGCGTTGATGACCCAGGTGAGGATGACGCTCATGGAGTGCTCCGGTTCGGTTGTCGATCGGTACGATCGGTACGATCGGTGAGCGCCGCCGCGCCGTGCGCCCGCGACGGGCGCGCACGGCACGGCGGCCGCGCATCAGTATCAGTAGCGGTAGTGGTTCGGCTTGAACGGGCCGTCCTTCTGCACGCCGATGTACGCGGCCTGCTCGTCCGACAGCACCGACAGGTTCGCGCCGATGCGCGCGAGGTGCAGGCGCGCGACCTTTTCATCGAGATGCTTCGGCAGCACGTACACCTTGTTCTCGTACTGTTCGCCGCGCGTGAACAGCTCGATCTGCGCGAGCGTCTGGTTCGCGAACGAGTTCGACATCACGAACGACGGGTGGCCGGTCGCGCAGCCGAGGTTCACGAGGCGGCCTTCGGCCAGCAGGATCACGCGCTTGCCGTCCGGGAAGATGATGTGGTCGACCTGCGGCTTGATGTTTTCCCACTGGTACTGGCGCGTCGACGCGACATCGATTTCCGAGTCGAAGTGACCGATGTTGCAGACGATCGCGTTGTGGCGCATCGCCTTCATGTGATCGTGGTTGATCACGTGATAGTTGCCGGTCGCCGTCACGAAGATGTCGGCCTTGTCCGCCGCGTATTCCATCGTCACGACGCGGTAGCCTTCCATCGCCGCCTGCAGCGCGCAGATCGGATCGATTTCGGTGACCCACACGGTCGCGCCGAGGCCGCGCAGCGACTGCGCGCAGCCCTTGCCCACGTCGCCGTAGCCTGCGACGACCGCGACCTTGCCCGCGATCATCACGTCGGTCGCGCGCTTGATGCCGTCGACGAGCGACTCGCGGCAGCCGTACAGGTTGTCGAACTTCGACTTCGTGACCGAATCGTTCACGTTGAACGCCGGGAACGGCAGGCGGCCGTCCTTTTCCATCTGGTACAGGCGGTGCACGCCGGTCGTGGTTTCTTCGGTCACGCCCTTGATGTGCGCGAGGCGCTTCGAGTACCAGGTCGCGTCGACGTCGAGGTGCTTCGCGATCGACTTGTACAGCGCGACTTCTTCCTCGTTGGTCGGCTTCGCGATCACCGAACGGTCCTTCTCGGCCTTCGAGCCGAGGATCAGCAGCAGCGTTGCATCGCCGCCGTCGTCGAGGATCATGTTCGCGAATTCGCCGTTCGGCCATTCGAAGATGCGGTGCGAGAACTCCCAGTATTCGTCGAGCGATTCGCCCTTGAACGCGAACACCGGCGTGCCGGCTTCGACGATCGCGGCCGCCGCGTGATCCTGGGTCGAGAAGATGTTGCACGATGCCCAGCGCACGTCCGCGCCGAGCGCCTTCAGCGTCTCGATCAGCACGCCCGTCTGGATCGTCATGTGCAGCGAACCGGCAATGCGCGCGCCCTTCAGCGGCTGCTGCGCCTTGTATTCGTCGCGGATCTGCACGAGGCCCGGCATTTCGGTCTCGGCGATGTTGAGTTCCTTGCGGCCCCAGCCGGCCAGCGCCATGTCGGCGACGACGTAATCGGTGGATGCCTTGGAATCGATAATGGCGTTCATCACGCCCTCCTTTCTAAAAAGTTTCTAGATTGGTGACGTGAGCGCCGTTCAGGAAGCGGGGCCGGCGCGAAAAAATCGCCGCACGGCTGCTTGGTGAAGCTCTCCGAGCCTGGCGGACGCTGGTGGTCCGTCGCAACGCTCCTCGGAAAACGGAGGGGATTGTAGCAAATCGGCGCGCGGAATGCGCAAGGACCCGCACACGAGCGCGGCACGGGCGCGCGGCGCCGGCGCGCGCGGCCGTCGACAAAGGGTCAGGACTCGGCGCCGACCCACGCCTGTTCGCGCAGCCGCGCGCGCAGGCGCGCGACGGCCTGGCTGTGCAGCTGGCACACGCGCGATTCGCTCACTTCGAGCACCGCGCCGATCTCGCGCAGATTCAGACCCCGTTCGTAGTACAGCGACATCAATAGCTTCTCGCGCTCCGGCAGCCGCTCGATCGCTTCGACGAGCGCCTCGCGCAGGTGCTCGTCGAGCAGCGCCGACAACGGATCGGCGTGATCGACGCGATAACGGTCGAGGAACGGCTCGTCGTCGGCCGCGCGGTCGAAATCCTCGTAGTAGATGAGCTGGCTGCCGTGCAGGTCCTGCAGCATCCCCTGGTATTCGTCGAGCGGCATGTTCAGGTGCTGCGCGATCTCGGTCTCGCTCGCCGAGCGGCCGAGGTGCTGCTCGACCTGGTGCACCGCGTGCTCGACCTCGCGCGACGTCTTGCGCAGGCTGCGCGGCAGCCAGTCGTTGCTGCGCAGCTCGTCGAGCATCGCGCCGCGGATGCGCTGCGTCGCATAGGTCTCGAACTGCGCGCCCTGGTCTTCCTTGTAGCGGCCGGCCGCGTCCATCAGGCCGATCATGCCGGCCTGGATCAGGTCGTCGAGATCGACGCTCGCCGGCATCTTCGCGACGAGTTGCAGCCCGAGGCGGCGCACGAGCGGCGCATATTGCGCGAGCACGTCGGCCTGGGACATCTTTCCTTGAGCGTTGTACATCATGGCTCTCTCCTTCGGGTGGCGCTCACGCGGCGTGTGCCGCGCCCGCCTCGTACGACGGCTTGCCGCCGGCGTGGACCGCCCGGCCCGCACCCGAACGCGGGCGCATCGGCCAGTACAACAGGTCGGCGGCAATCTGCCGGTAGTCGCGCGCGGCGGGCGACGACGGGAACGCGTCGACCACCGCATGCATCAGGTCGCGGGCGTGCTCGACGAGCGGATCGGCGCTCACGCAGCCCGCATCGGCGATCGACACGGTCAGGTAGCGGCTCGCGACGCCCGCGAGGTTGTCGAAGGCCGTCTTCGCGTCCGCGTGGCTGCCGACCTGATTGGTCAGCACGCGGAACTGCGCGAACGCGTGCGCGAAATGCAGCCGCTTCATGCACGCGTATGCCTCGGTGATCGCCTGCGCGGCGACCCGCGTGACGACCAGCACGTCGTGCGCTTCGCGCGCGAGCGCCGAGAACGAGCCGTCGGCGCCGAGCTGCGCGTCGACGAGCACGATGTCGGCCGGGCCGTCGATGAAGTCGCTCAGTTGCGCGTCGCTGTAGCCGGCGCGCGCGAGCCGCGCGGCGCCGCACAGGCCGAAGCCGGCCGCCACCCGCGTGCGTTCGCCGTCGCGCAGCCATGCGCCCGCGAGCGTCGCGCTGGCCGAGTGCACGTCGGCGCGCTCGTCGACGACGAGCACGTCCTTGCCGAGCGACGCGAGCGCCGCCGCAAGATTCACCACGGTGGACGTGCAGCCGACGCCCGCCGGCCCGCCCGTCACCGCGACGATGCGCGACGCGCGCCCGGCCAGCAGGCGCCGCAGCCCTTCGGCCTGATCGATGATCCGTTTATCCAAATCGCACCTCGTGCAGCTCGGCGGTGGAACGTGCGGTCAGTGCGGAAAGCAGCGTCGGCATGTCCTCGTCTTGCGGCACGAAGGGCGAGCCGTCGCGCGGCACACAGAACGCGCTCTTCAGCAGGAATTTGGTCGACGCGACGTACAGGTTCTCCGGCACCTTCTGGCCGGTCGACACGTAGTGGACCGGCAGCTTGTAGCGGATCACCGTGTCGAGCACGCCGCCGAGGTGGGTCGCCTCGTCGAGCTTGGTGAGGATGCACCCGGCCAGGTCGGGATGCTCGCCCGCGCTGCGGTACGCCTGCACGACTTCGTTCAGCGTGTCGCCGTGGCTCGTCGCGTTGAGCAGCAGCAGGCGCTGCACCGGTGCGTTCGCGCCGTGCAGCATCGCGATCTGGTCGGACACCGCGCGGTCGCGCTGGCTCATGCCGATCGTGTCGATCAGCACGATGTGCTTGTTGCGCAGCTCGGACAGCGCGAGCGCGAGGTCGCCCGCATCCTTCACCGCGTGCACCGGCACGCCGAGGATCTTGCCGAAGATGCGCAGTTGCTCGTGACCGCCGATCCGGTAGCTGTCGGTGGTCAGCAGCGCGACCTTGCTCGCGCCGAAGCGCATCACGCAGCGCGCGGCCAGCTTCGCGGTGGTGGTCGTCTTGCCGACGCCCGTCGGCCCCATCAGCGCGAACACGCCGCCGCGCTCCATCAGCGCGTCCTCGCTGTCGAGCACCGGCAGGTTCGACGCAAGCACCGACTGCGCCCATTCCGCGGCCTGCCCGAAGGTCTGCGCACCGTCGCCGGACGGCAGGTTGTCGACCAGCATCCGCACCAGCTGCGCGGAGAAGCCGGCCGCGAACAGGTGCTTCGTCAGCGCGCCGTGAACGGCGCTGCGGCGCTGGCGGTCGTGCCACATCAGGCTGTCGAACTGCTCTTGCATCATCCCGCGCAGCTCGCCCAGCTCCTGCATCACCGTGTCGTTGACGATCCGCTCGAGGCGCGACTTCACCGCATCGGCCACCGCGGCGGCGGTGTCGGCGGACAGGCGCGTGCGTTCCGACGCCCTGCCGGCGTACGCGGCGCCCGTGTCGGATGCGCGCTTCGCGGCGGCGGGCGATCCCGCGGCCGGCGATCCGGCGGCGAGCGATCCCGCGGCCGGCATCCGGCGTTCGGCGTCGCGGACGATGTCGCGCGCCC
>FTHQ01000043.1_pt1 | contig 19410 bp, 15 predicted proteins | sample 1641001 | NCBI WGS metagenome assembly FTHQ01 (sample SAMEA3914872, study PRJEB12502) | metagenome | biome: forest; material: soil | place: Canada | collected 2011-07-03 | depth 0.3 m | reverse complement strand
CCATCGAGCGGGCAAAATCGCGTGCTTGCCGAGGGTTGACGACAGCGACCGGCAAACCCGCACCTTGCAAGGCGCACGCCAGCTCGGTCTCGTAGCCACCGGTCGCCTCCATCACGACCAACTGCACGTTCAGCGGCTGAAGGGCAACAGCCAGGGCCGAGTGGCCCTCGGCATCGTTGTTGAATCGACGGATGTCCAGATTGGCACCCAGTACGGAAACATCGACGTGAGCTTTTGCGACGTCAATGCCGACCGTTACGGCAGAAGGAGCAGACATGATCTTCGGATCCCATGCTTGTACATGCGCACTCGATGTAAATGGCGCGCGTAACCGTTCGGGCTTCAGGAAGACCAGCACGGCAACCGTGCGTTTTGTACTCAGTCACGGGCTCCAACACCCAAGCGCGGGGCAAACTGCACGGTCTCGTCTGGCTACCACCAGACTTTACCGTACTGGTCAGTACTGAACATACAAGCGTGAAGCGGCTGCTGATCGTGTCGATCGCGGGCTTCACGGTGGCGTCGGCGCTGTGCGGGCTGTCGGAGACGCTCGTGCAGATCGTCGGCGCGCGGCTGCTGCAGGGCGTGTTCGGCGCGGCGCTGGTGCCGCTGTCGCAATCGATCCTGCTCGACATCAACCCGCGCGAGAAACAGGGCCAGGCGATGGCGATCTGGGGAATGGGCGTGATGGTCGGCCCGATCCTCGGCCCGACGCTCGGCGGCTGGCTCACCGACAGCTACAACTGGCGCTGGGTGTTCTTCATCAACGTGCCGATCGGCGCGTTCGCGCTCGCCGGCGTGATGACCTTCCTGCCGGCGCGCGCGCCGCGTCCGCACGTGAAATTCGACGCATTCGGCTTCGCGACGCTCGCGCTCGCGATCGGTGCGTTCCAGGCGATGCTCGACCGCGGCGAACAGCTCGACTGGTTCGGTTCGTACGAGATCCGCATCGAGGCGCTCGTCGCGGCGCTCGGCTTCGCGTTCTTCCTCGCGCATACGGCGACCGTCGGCAAGGCGTCGTTCTTCAAGTCGGAACTGCTGCGCGACCCGAATTTCGCGACGGGCACGCTGTTCATCTTCGTGGTCGGCGCGGTGCTGTACGCGACGCGCGCGCTGCTGCCGCCGATGCTGCAGAACCTGATGGGCTACCCGGTCGCGACGACGGGCCTCGTCACCGCGCCGAGCGGCGCCGGCACGATGATCGCGATGCTGTTCGTCGGCCGGCTGCTGAAATACGTGGATGCGCGGATGCTGCTGCTCGCGGGGCTGTCGATTTCCGCGCTCGCGCTGTGGCAGATGATGCAGTACACGGTCGTGCTGTCCGAAGCGGACATCGTGTGGCCCGGCGTGATCCAGGGCTTCGGCCTCGGGCTCGTGTTCGTGCCGCTGAGCGCGCTGTCGTTCTCGACGCTGCCGCCCGAGCTGCGCGCGGACGGCACGGCCACCTACAGCCTGATGCGCAACATCGGCAGCAGTATCGGCATCTCGATCGTGCAGACGCTGATGACGCGCAACACGCAGGTCGCGCATGCCGACCTCGCGACGCACATCACGCCGTTCAACCCGGCCGTGCAGGCGATCGCCGGCAGCCGCGTCGATCTCGCGCTGCTCGACCGCACGATCAACCAGCAGGCGACGATGATCGCGTACCTGAACGACTTCAAGCTGATGTTCGTCGCGACGCTGCTGATGATTCCGCTGTTGCTGCTGATCCGCCCGCCGCAGAAAACGGCGAGCGTCGACGTCGCGCACGCGGCGATGGACTGACGGGCGCGCATGCGCCCGTCCGCAGCCGCGTCAGGCCTTCATCGTCCCGGTGCGCACGTAGCGCTCGTGCCACGACAGCGCCTCGGCGAGCAGATGCGGCGTGTGCTTGCCGAAGCTGTCGCGCGACGCGCGCTCGAAGTAGTCCTCGAGCATCGGACGGTAGTCGGGGTGCGCGCAGGTCGCGATGATCTTGCGCGCGCGCTGCTTCGGCGACAGGCCGCGCAGGTCGGCCAGCCCCTGCTCGGTGACGACGACCGCGACGTCGTGCTCGGTATGGTCGACGTGGCTCGCCATCGGCACGATCCGCGAGATCGCCCCGCCCTTCGCGGTACTCGCCGACATGAAGCACGACAGGTAGCCGTTGCGCGCGAAGTCGCCCGAGCCGCCGATGCCGTTCTGGATCTTCGTGCCCATCACGTGCGTCGAGTTCACGTTGCCGTAGATGTCGGCTTCGATCATCCCGTTCATCGCGATGCAGCCGAGGCGGCGCACGAGCTCCGGATGGTTGCTGATCTCCTGCGGACGCAGCACGATCTTCTCGCGGAACGTCGCGATCTCGTCGGCGAAACGCTGCACGGCGGCCGGGCTCAGCGACAGCGCGGTGGCCGACGCGAAGCTCAGCGTGCCGTCGTCGAGCAGGTCGAGCATGCCGTCCTGGATCACCTCGGTGTAGGCCGTCAGGTTCGAGAAACCGGCCGAGCTGAGTTCCGCGAGCACCGCGTTCGTGATGTTGCCGACGCCCGACTGCAGCGGCAGCAGGTTTTCCGGCAGGCGGCCGCGCTTCACTTCGTGACGCAGGAAGTCGATCAGTTGCAGCGCGATCTGCTTGGACGTCGCATCCGGCGCGGTGAATGCATTGCTGCGATCGGGCGCGTCGGTCTCGACGATCGCGACGATCTTGTCGGCCGGGCAGCGCAGGTACGGCTCGCCGATCCGGTCGTCGCTCTTCGTCAGCGGAATCGGCTTGCGATGCGGCGGCAGCGCGGTGCCGTAATAAATGTCGTGCATCCCGTCGAGGCCGAGCGGCTGGCGCGCGTTCACTTCGAGGATCACGTGCTTCGCGCGCTCGAGCCAGGTCTTGTTGTTGCCGATCGACGCGGACGGGATCAGCAGGCCGTCCTCGCGGATGCCCGCGACTTCGACGATCGCGACGTCGAGATCGCCGTACAGCCCGAACCATGCATATTGCGCGACGTGGCTCAGGTGGACGTCCTGGTAATCGACTTCGCCGCCGTTGATCTTGTCGCGCAACGTCGGGTCGGACTGGTACGGCAGCCGCATCGAGATGCCGTCGGTGCGGGCGAGCGCGCCGTCGAGTTCCGGGGCGGTCGACGCGCCCGTCAGCACGTTGATCCGGAAGTTCTCGCCGCGCGCGTGCGCCGCATCGATGTGGGCGGCGAGCGCGGCCGGCACGGCCTTCGGATAGCCCGACCCGGTGAAGCCGCTCATGGCGACGGTCATGCCGGGACGGATCAGCGCGGCGGCTTCGTCGGCGGTGCGGACGAGCGAACGCAGGGCGGGAGCGAGGATGCGTGATGAAGACATGGCTGGTTTCTGACGCTTTGATCTGTTGACGTCGCGGGGGGTGTCTCCTGAGCGACATGAAGCCCTTGGGGCCGCCAGGGGCGGCCGGCACCACAGGCACGGTCGGAGTATCGCAGAGGCCATCGCCGCGAAATGTCCGCTGGATGCAAAAGATCCTTGCCGGATTTGCCGGGTATCGAACGACCGTTCTGTGACAGGCGATTCGCCCGCGCCGCATGCACGCGAAAGGTGCGCGAAAGCATCGACGCGAATCGCGGGCTCCCGATCACCGCGCCGCGCGCTTCAATCGACGGATTTCCGTCGACATTGACGACCTGTGGCTCGGTAATGGCCGATACCTGCCCGGCGCGGCCGATTGTCGCCCGATGCGGCTTTTCCGGGCCTGACCGAGATCAAGGTCGCATGCGTTGCGCGCCGCCCGCCGACCGACGCGAAAAACACCGCCTCGCCGGCCTGCGAGGCCCGTCCGGCCTTGACAGTCGCGCGATGCGGACCACACTGGAAGACGAGTCCGGCCACCCCGTCGGCCGCCCCGTTCGCACGTGCGTTTTTGAACCGGCCGATGCGCGCAAGACGCCGTAACACTCCCGCATGTCAGGACATTGATCGAATAAAAAGCAACAAATTACAATTCCGTATATATTTCGCCGATGGACCAAAGAAAAACCGCCACACGCCCCGAGCCACCGCTGCCACGCACCTGGGATGCGCGGCTCGCGCGCTCGCTCGTCCGACCGCTCGTCGATACGCCGGTCACCCCGAATCACCTCACCACCCTTCGTCTGCTGATCGGCCTCGCCGGCGCCTGGTGCCTCGCGCAAGGCGGCTTCGGCTGGAGCAATGCAGGCGCGTTCCTGATCGTGTTGTCGAACTTCGTCGACCACACCGATGGCGAGCTCGCGCGCATCAGCGGCAAATCCAGCAAGATCGGTCATTTTTACGACCTGGCGGCCGATGCGCTCGTCACGGTCGCGCTGTTCGTCAGCATGGGGGTCGGCATCGTCGCCCAGGGCGGCCAGATGGCCGCGTCGCCGGTGCTGCTCGGCGCGGTGGCCGGCGCGGCCGTCGCGCTGATTTTCTTCCTGCGCATGCGGATCGAATCGATCGCCGGCAAGGCCGGTACCAAGCAGGCGTTCGCCGGCGGCTTCGAGACCGAAGACGTGCTGTACCTGCTGCCGATCGTGACGCTCGTCGACGGCGTCGAGCCGTTCCTGCTCGCCGCATCGATCGGCGCCCCGCTGTTCGCCGCATGGGTCGTGATCGACTGGTGGCGCATCGTGCGCCGCGGCAGCACTGTTCCGCAGAACCCCTCTGAAATCCAGGCTTCCAAATGACTTCTAGCACGCGCGACGAATCCGTGCTGAGCCCGGCACGCCCCGCGCCCGTGCGCGCGGCCGCGGCCGATCCCGATCGCACCGTGGCCGACTGCATCGGCCAGCTCGACCTCGACCGCCTGCGCGGCGACTACACGCGCCAGGGCTCGTTCCTCTACCTCGACGCCTTCCTGCCGCCCGACGCGCACGCGAAGCTGGCGGACGCCGCCCGCGCGATGCAGGCCGGCCTGAACCGCAATTACCTGCCCGGCCACAAGCAGGGCGGCAGCGTGAGCCGCCATACGATCGACGAGCAGGCGCCGTACATCGCGGAACTGTATCGCTCGAAGGCGCTGATCGGCTTCCTCGAGAAAATCACGGGCGACAAGCTGATGCTGTCGCCGGACGACGATCCGCACGCGTACGCGCTGTATTACTACACGAAGCCCGGCGACCACATCGGCTGGCACTACGACACGTCGTACTACGACGGCCGGCGCTACACGCTGCTGATCGGCGTGATCGACGAATCGTCGTGCCGGCTCGACTACGAGCTGCATACGCGCAACCCGGACGTCGCCGACGAACCGGGCTCCGTGCAGATCGCCGACGGCGGCATCGTGCTGTTCGACGGCGACAAGCTGCGCCACCGCATCACGCCGCTCGGCCAGAACGAAATGCGCGTGTCGCTCACGTTCGAATATGTGACGAACCCGGGCATGCGGCCGTGGAAGCGCTTCATCTCGAACATGAAGGATGCGATCGCGTATTTCGGTTTCCGCCAGGTGTTCAAGCAACTGGCGACGCGACGCACGACCGGGTCATGACACGCGCCGGCCTCATCCTGCTGTCCCTCGGGACCGCACTCTTCATCGCACTCCTGGCCTGGCAGGGCGTCGGCGCGGTCGCGTCCACGTTCCTCGCGGCCGGCTGGGGCCTCGCGCTCGTCGCGGCGTTCCACGTCGTACCGCTCGTGATCGATGCGTTCGCGATCTCCGTGATGTTCCGCCGCGGGCAGCCGGGCGCCGAACTCGGCAACGCGCTGCGCGCGCGCTGGGTCGGCGAATCGGTGAACAGCCTGCTGCCCGCCGGGCAGATCGGCGGCCCCGTGCTGATGGTGCGCCACCTCGCGCAGCGCGGCACGCGGATGGCCGACGCGGCCGCCGCCGTGACCGTCGGCACGACGATGCAGGCGCTCGCGCAGATGGCGTTCGCGCTGATCGGGATCGCCGCGTTCAGCCTGTATGCGACGCACGAATCGGTCGCGCACTTGCGTACGCCCGCGCTGATCGCCACCGGCGTGCTCGGCGCGCTCGCGGTGATGTTCTATCTGGCGCAGCGGCGCGGGCTGTTCGGCCGCGGCCTGCGCCTCGCGTCGAAACTGCTCGGCCCGCGCGACTGGTCGTCGCTCGCCACGCGGGCCGACGCGATCGACGACGCGGTCGGCGCGCTGTACCGCGATCGCGCGAAAGTCGCGAAGACCTTCGCATTGAGTCTCGTCGGCTGGATCGTCGGCACCGCGGAAGTGTGGCTCGCGCTGCACTTCCTCGGGCATCCGGTGAGCTGGCTCGACGCGCTGCTGCTGGAAAGCGTCGGCCAGGCGATCCGCGGCGCGGCCTTCGCGATCCCGGGCTCGCTCGGTGCGCAGGAAGGCGGCTACCTGCTGCTCGCGCCGCTGGTCGGCTTGCCGCCCGACGCGGCGCTTGCGCTGTCGCTCGCGAAGCGCGCGCGCGAACTCGCGCTCGGCCTGCCCGGCCTGCTCTATCTGCATTTCAGTGAAAGAAACTGGCAGCGGCGCCGTGCGCCGCAGCCGCTCGCCGACTGATCGTTCAGATCGCCGGCTTTTTGGTTGGAGAACCCATGCGAGCCATCATTCTTGCGGCAGGCCTCGGCTTGCGCCTGCAACAACCGCCCGAAGCGCAGTTCCCGAAGTGCCTGCTGCGCTTCGACGACGTGTCGCTGCTCGAGCGCCATCTGCGCGTGCTCGACGCCGCGGGCGTCGACGAGATCGTGCTCGGGCTCGGCTTTCAGCACGAGAAGGTCGAGCAGGAACTGAAGCGTCTCGGCCGCCAGGCCGAAATCGTGATCAACGAACGCTACGACCTCGGCAGCGTGCTGACCGTGCATACCGTCGCCGACGCGATGACGCGCGGCGGCGACGTGCTGCTGATGGACGCGGACGTGCTGTACGACGAGAACATCCTGCACGCGCTGGTGGCCGATGCCGACCAGGCGGTCGACCGCCTGCTGATCGACCGCGACTTCGAGGCCGGCGACGAGCCCGTCAAGCTGTGCCTGAAGAACGGCGTGCCGGTCGAGCTGCGCAAGCAGCTCGCGGTCGATCTCGACTACGACACGATCGGCGAATCGGTCGGCTTCTTCCGCTTCACCGAAGGCACCGCGCGCCGCCTCGCGACGATCGTCGCGGGCTACGTCGACAGCGGCCGCGCGAACATGCCGCACGAGGAAGCCGTACGCGACCTGCTGCTCGAAGGCGGCCATTCGTTCGACGTCGCCGACGTCACCGGTTCGCCGTGGATCGAGATCGACTTCCCGAACGACGTCGCCCGCGCGACGCAAGACATCCTTCCCCTGATTCAACGCACCACCGCAGGAGCCGCACGATGAACGCACGCGAACCCAACTTCACCGAATCGCGCAGCGCGCGCCTGCGCCGCATGCTCGTCAGCAGCGACCTCGAATTCCTGATGGAAGCGCACAACGGCCTGTCCGCGCGGATCGTCCGCGAGGCCGGCTTCAAGGGGATCTGGGCGTCGGGCCTCGCGATCTCCGCGCAATTCGGCGTGCGCGACAACAACGAAGCGAGCTGGACCCAGGTCGTCGACGTGCTCGAGTTCATGGCCGACGCGAGCGACCTGCCGATCCTGCTCGACGGCGACACCGGCTACGGCAACTTCAACAACGTGCGCCGCCTCGTGAAGAAGCTCGAACAGCGCGGCATCGCCGGCGTCTGCATCGAGGACAAGCAGTTCCCGAAGACGAACAGCTTCATCGGCGGCGAGCGCCAGCCGCTCGCGGAAATCGACGAATTCTGCGGCAAGATCAAGGCCGGCAAGGATTCGCAGACCGATCCCGACTTCTCGATCGTCGCGCGTGTCGAAGCGCTGATCGCCGGCTGGGGGATGGACGAGGCGCTGCGCCGCGCGAACGCGTACGCGGAAGCCGGCGCCGATGCGATCCTGATCCACAGCAAGCTGTCGCGCCCCGACGAGATCCTGCAGTTCGCGCGCGAATGGAGCGGCAAGGCGCCGCTCGTGATCGTGCCGACCAAGTACTACAGCACGCCGACCGACGTGTTCCGCCAGGCCGGCATCAGCACCGTGATCTGGGCGAACCACCTGATCCGCGCGTCGGCCTCCGCAATGCAGGCGACCGCGCGCGAGATCCACGAGAGCGAAACGCTGATCAACGTCGAAGACCGCGTCGCATCGGTCAACGAGATCTTCCGCCTGCAGGACGCCGACGAATACTCGGCGGCCGAGCGCATCTACCTGTCGTCGTCCTCGCGCGCGTCGAACGCGGCGATCGTGCTCGCCGCGAGCCGCGGCAAGGGCCTGGAGGCCGTGACCGAAGACAAGCCGAAGGTCATGCTGCCGGTCGCCGGCAAGCCGCTCTTGCGCTGGCTCGTCGACGGCTTCAAGACGCATGGCGTGAACGACATCACCGTGGTCGGCGGCTATCGCGCCGACGCGATCGACACGTCGGGCATCAAGCTCGTCGTCAACGAGCGCCATGCGCAGACGGGCGAGCTCGCGTCGCTCGCGTGCGCGGCCGAACGCCTGACCGGCGACACCGTGATCTCGTACGGCGACCTGCTGTTCCGCAGCTACATCGTGCGCGACCTCGCGGAAAGCGAAGCCGAATTCAGCGTCGTGGTCGATTCGTCGCTCACCGAGTCGACGAACCAGAGCGTGCGCGACTTCGCCCTCTGCTCGGCGGCCGACGATCGCGGCCTGTTCGGCCAGAAGACCTACCTGCAACGCGTATCGAGCGACGTCGCCGCGGGCACCCCGCACGGCCGCTGGATCGGCCTGCTGAACGTGCGCGGCGCCGGCGTCGACCGGCTGAAGGCGATGCTCGCGACGCTGCAGGCGCGCCCTGATTTCGACACGCTCGACATCCCGTCGCTGCTCAACGAGCTGGTCGCCGCGGGCGAGAAGATCGAGGTGCAGTACGTGCACGGCCACTGGCGCGGCGTCAACGATCTGGAAGACTTCCGCCGCGCGGGCGACTTCGCGCACGGCCAGACGCCGCTGTCCGAGCCGGGCGCCGGCAACGGGGGCGCGCAATGATCGAAGCGGCCCAGTTCGTCGAGGCCGCGCGCGAACGCGGCTTCGACTGGTACGCGGGCGTACCCTGCTCGTACCTGACGCCGTTCATCAATTACGTGTTGCAGGACCCGACGCTGCACTACGTATCGGCCGCCAACGAAGGCGACGCGGTCGCGCTGATCGCGGGCGCAACGCTCGGCGGCAAGCGCGGAATCGCGATGATGCAGAACTCCGGGCTCGGCAACGCGGTGAGCCCGCTCACGTCGCTGACCTGGACGTTCCGCCTGCCGCAACTGCTGATCGTCACGTGGCGCGGCCAGCCGGGCGTGGCCGACGAGCCGCAGCACGCGCTGATGGGCCCGATCACGCCCGCGATGCTCGACACGATGGAGATCCCGTGGGAGACGTTCCCGACCGACCCCGAACAGGTCGGCCCGGCACTCGACCGCGCGATCGCGCACATGGACGCGACGGGCCGCCCGTACGCGCTCGTGATGCAGAAAGGCAGCGTCGCGCCGTATGAACTGAAGGCGAACCCGGCCGCGAAGCCGCGTGCGCACGTCGCCGCGCAATCGGCGTCGCGCGCCGCATCGACCGACGCATGGCCGACCCGTCACGACGCGCTGCAGCGCGTGATCGCGCATACGCCGGTCGATTCGACCGTCGTGCTCGCGTCGACCGGTTTCTGCGGTCGCGAGCTCTATGCGCTCGACGATCGCCCGAACCAGCTGTACATGGTCGGCTCGATGGGCTGCGTGACGCCGCTCGCGCTCGGCCTCGCGCTCGCGCGCCCCGACCTGCGCGTGGTGGCCGTCGACGGCGACGGCGCCGCGCTGATGCGGATGGGCGTGTTCGCGACGCTCGGCACCTACGGCCCGGCCAACCTCACGCACGTGCTGCTCGACAACGGCGCGCACGAATCGACGGGCGGCCAGGCGACGGTGTCGCAACATGTGTCGTTCGCCGGCGTCGCGGCCGCCTGCGGCTACGCGTCGGCGGTCGAAGGCGATACGCTCGACGTGCTCGATGCGACGCTCGCCGCAACGAGTGACGGTGCGCAATTCGTCCGCGTGGCGATCCGCACTGGCGTGCCCGACGGCCTGCCCCGCCCGACCGTCACGCCGGTCGAGGTCAAGACCCGTCTGATGCGGCACATCGGCGCCGCGCAGACCGAAGCCCACGTTGAAGGAGCCCATTGATGCTGCTGCTGAACCCCGGCCCGGTCACGCTCACCGAACGCGTGCGCCGCAGCCTGCTGCAACCCGATCTGTGCCATCGTGAAAGCGAATTCTTCGACCTGCAGGATGAAGCGCGCACGCGCCTCGTCGCCGCGTACGAACTCGATCCGGCCGAATGGGCGGCCGTACTGATGACGGGCTCGGGCACGGCCGCCGTCGAGAGCATGATCGCGGCGCTCGTGCCGCAGGACGGCAAGCTGCTCGTGATCGAGAACGGCGTGTACGGCGAGCGAATCACGCAGATCGCGACGCAGTACGGCATCGCGCATGACGTGTTGAAGCATGAGTGGATGCAGGCGCCCGATCTCGCGCGGATCGGGGCGAAGCTCGATGCGGGCGGGTATTCGCACGTCGCGGTGATCCATCATGAAACGACGACGGGCCGGCTGAACGATCTCGGCGCGATTGCAGAAGTGTGCCGTGCGCGCGGCGTGAAGATGCTCGTGGACGGCGTCAGCAGCTTCGGCGCGGAAGCGATCGACTTCGCCGGCGGCGTCATCGATGCGGTTGCCGCGACCGCGAACAAATGCCTGCACGGCGTGCCGGGTGCGGCGTTCGTGATCGTGCGCCGCAGTGCGCTCACGAAGGCCGCAAGCCGGACTTACTACCTCGATCTCGGTCGGCTCGCGAAGCTGCAGGATCAGCGGAATACGCCGTTTACGCCTTCCGTGCATGCGTATTACGCGCTCGTCGAGGCGTTGCGCGAGTTTGACGAGGCTGGCGGCTGGCGTGCCCGGCATGCGCATTACAAGGCGCTTGCCGATCAGGCGCAGGCAGGGCTTGCTGCGCGCGGGATGCCGCTGGTGCTGCCGGAAGGTGCGTCGTCGGTCGTGCTGCGTGCGTATCGGTTGCCGCAGGGTGTCACGTACGAGACGCTGCACGACGGGTTGAAGGCGCGTGGCTTCGTGATTTATGCCGGGCAAGGCGGGCTCTCGAAGGAGCTGTTCCGGATCTCGACGATGGGCGCGATTCAGGCGGCCGATGTCGAGCGGTTGCTGGAAGGGTTTACGGCGCTGACGCGGTGAGCGTTGTCCGCACCTTCGTCTATGAAAAGGCCCGCAAGGGCCTTTTTTATTGTTATTTGCAAATTTGGGGAAACATGGGACACGTTGTCGGCATTCGCGCATTTCAGTCACTCGACATGGCCGCGTCATTCCCAGACAATCGGTTTTTCCAAATCTGATCGCGCCTCTTTAAAGCAAGTCGACGATACGCGCTTCAGACGACGCTGTCGAACGCGATCGACGCCGGGAATCCATCGATCGCCATATCAAGGAGAAAACAAAAATGGGAGCAAAAATTCCTGTCCACGTATCGGGTTCCCGCTTCCGTCGCGCAATGCTCGGCGTCTCCATGGTGCTGACATTTTCTGGAGTCGCCGCTGCACAAGCGCAGAGTTGCGCACCTGACAGCGTGGCGCCGGAGTGTTTGCTGCAGCGTAGTCAGGATGAGTTGCAGCAAGCCGACGACGAATTGAACCGCACTTACCGAAAGGTTTTGAAATCGCTGTCTCGGCCACGTGACGAGTACGTCAACTATCCGGCACTCAAGGCGAAATTCATCGAGGCTCAGCGGCAATGGCTCCGTTTTATCGACAACGAGTGTTCTGCTTGGTATCTGATAAACGAGGCAGGCGCGGATCGTAATCTTGATCTACTGACTTGCGAAATCGAAAGAACGCGTGATCGTACGCGTCAATTAAACACGTGGCTTAAGCAGGTTAGCTAGGATGAGCTCGGTGCTGGATAAAAGCAGCATGATAAGGACATAGAGAACGTTGACGCTCAGCGAGTCAAATAACGGCTTGCGAACGTTCGCTAACGGGATTGCTGAAGGTCTCCGCACGGTCAGAGGCGACGCCCACGAACACCCATGAAGAAACATTTCCGAGGACAACAATGAGCATCCTGCGCTTCGCCCCGCTGCTGGCACTCGCCGCCGCCCCCATCGTTCACGCCGCCGACAGCCAGCCTTGCAGCGACGAAACCGTGACAGCCATCGCCCGCTGGGCCGGCATCGCGAGCGCCCGCATCGCCACGCGCGACGCGGACCGGCTCGTCGTCGCGTCGTCGTGCAAGGTCATGCCGAACGCACCGGAAACGACGATCGCGGCCGTCGCGTTCGATTCGCTGCCGAAGAGCAAGAACCCGGACGAAAGCAAAAAGCTGCAGGTCGTCGCGCTCGTCGAAGGCGGCAAGGTCGTGGCGGCCGATCGATCGGTGGTCGAAGAGGACGTGGTGACGGAGATCGACGAGAACAGCTACCGCATCGATACGGCGCCCTATCGGTTATCGCCCGACGTGCGTGCGTTCGGCGTCGTGTTTACCAGCAGCGCGCGTGGGCCGAGTTGCCCGGATGCCAACGCAAGCGAAGAGTTGACGCTCTGGGTGCATGAAGGCGGCCGTATCCGCCCCGTGTTCGGCACGAATCTGTACGGCTGGGTCAGCGTCGAAGGCGACGCCTGCGGGCCGGGTGCGGGCGATGCGCGCAGCGAAGCGGCCCGCATGACGATCGCCGTCGAGAAAACGTCGAGCCACGGCTTCGCCGACCTGTCGATCACGGCACACATCACGAAGACGCAGCGCAAGAACGGTGATTACTCGGATACGGGCAAGCGCACGGCGCGCACGATCGTCCACTACGACGGCAAGTCCTATGGAATCGACATGTTCCGGAACTTCTGGTATTCGCCGACCGCGATGAAACGCTTCAAGTAATGGCGCGGGCGCGACGCCGCCCCGCCCGCCTACTCCACCACCTTCGGCCCGATCGCCTCGGTCGGCGCCGGCATCCGCAACGCGTCGTCCCGCACGCGTCGCCCCTCGCGCGCCGTACAGCGATCCTTCAGCCTCAGGAACGGCTTTTCGACGAGGAAATAGCTGGCGGTCGCGGCAATCAGCGCCCATACGATGCCCAGCGGAAACCCATGCGGCACCGGCAGATCCGGATTCGCAAAAGGCTGCTGCCACAGATAAAGACTGAACGAGATCGTGCCGACGAACACCACCGGCCTGGCGCGCAGCCAGCGCGCGCACCAGAACCCGCTGCGGAAATTCAGCACGACGATCACGATCGCGATCAGCGCGGCTTCGATCGTCACGCCGTACGTCGCATTCCAGAAGCCGCCGAGCCGGTGTTCGGCGAGCGGCATGCCGAGCAGCACGACGAACACGAGCGCCGTCACGATGCGCGCCTCGCCGCGCCACGAACCGATCCACGCTTCGAGCCGTTCGCGGTTGAGCGACGCATAGCAGCCGATCAGGATCGGGTCGACACCCGTGTGCAGCATCATCCCGAGTTGCCCGCGCAGCGCGGGCGCGACGAAATACGTAATGGCACGCACGAGCGGCACGATGAGGATCAACGTGGCCAGCCAGCGCGTGCCGGTGCGGCGCATGCCGAACGCGAACAGCAGCGGCCAGAACCAGTAGAACTGCTCCTCGAGCGCGAGCGACCAGAAATGGCCGAGGTACCACGCGCCGTCCGGATGCAGCGCGTTGTCGCCGGTCAGCCCGAACCACGCCGAGTAATTCCACAGGTGCAGCGCCGCATAGAGCCACTGCCGGCGATCGACGTCGAACCCGCCGACGAACGCCACGATCGCGACGGCCGCGAGATACACGTAGCAGGCCGGCCAGATGCGCAACGCACGGCGCACGTAGAACGACGTCAGTGCGATGCCACCCGTACGCGCGAATTCGGCGCGCAGCACGTTGGTGATCAGGAAGCCGCTCAGCACGAAGAAGATCAGCACACCGAGCCGGCCGTCGGCGATCAGCCGCAACGGCGCATACCAGCCCGTATAGCCGCCGGGCAGCACATGCTCGGCATGACCGACGACGACCATCGCGATCGCGACGGCGCGCAACCCGGTCAACTGCGTGACGCGATGGTTCATCGGCTGGTTTCCGTTGGCACGGTGGAAGAGCGGGAATGGGCCGGCGCCCGCTTGGCACGCCGACCTGCCGCCGGGATTTTGTATGAAAAATATCGGAATGAAATTGCTTCAAAAATCCGCGCGGCAAACATCGCCGGCGACACGCGCCACAGCGGGCCAACGTCCGGCGCGGCGAATGGGCATAATGACAAGCCTTGTCCGGCGGCGGCCGGTCCGATGCCCACGCAACGAATTTTGCGGCGCAGCAATCCAGGCCGTACCGTCCGCACGCGGGTCCGCGCCTCGTCCGCCTCGTGTCCACCCTCACCCGGAGCCTGCCTGTGTACCCACCGATCGAACCCTACGCCCACGGCCACCTCGACACCGGCGACGGCCACCGCATCTACTGGGAGCGCTGCGGCAACCCGGCCGGCAAGCCCGCCGTGTTCCTGCACGGCGGCCCCGGCGCCGGCTGCGGACCCGACCATCGCCGCCTGTTCGATCCCGAGCGCTACGACATCCTGCTGTTCGACCAGCGCGGCTGCGGGCGCTCGACGCCGCATGCGAGCCTCGAGAACAACACGACGTGGGACCTGGTCGCCGATATCGAACGCCTGCGCGAGATGGTCGGCGCCGAGCAATGGCTGGTGTTCGGTGGCTCGTGGGGCAGCGCGCTGGCGATCGCGTACGCGGAAACCCACCCGGAACGCGTGAGCGCGCTGATCGTGCGCGGCATCTTCACGATGCGTCGCGCGGAACTGCTGTGGTACTACCAGGAAGGCGCGTCGTGGCTGTTCCCCGATCACTGGGAAGACTTCCTCGCACCGATTCCGGAAGCCGAGCGCGGCGACCTGATGGCCGCCTACCATCGCCGGCTGACTGGCGACGACGAAGCCGCGAAGCTCGAAGCCGCGCGCGCGTGGAGCATCTGGGAAGGCCGCACGATCACGCTGCTGCCCGATCCCGCGCTCGCCGCGCACTTCGCGGACGGCCACTACGCACTCGCGTTCGCGCGGATCGAAAATCACTACTTCGTGAACAAGGGCTTCGTCGAGGAAGGCCAGCTGCTGCGCGACGCGCATCGGCTCGCCGGCATTCCGGGCGTGATCGTGCAGGGCCGCTACGACATCGCGACACCCGCACGCACGGCGTGGGAGTTGTCGAAAGCCTGGCCGGACGCGACGTTCGAGATCGTGCCGGGCGCCGGGCATGCGTACAACGAGCCGGGGATTCTGGAGGCGCTGGTCGCGGCGACGGATCGGTTCGCCGCCTGAGCATCATAACAACGCGACACGACGCGGCGCGTGCTGCCATGCCTACCGGCATGCCCACGCGCCGCCGATCACAGCGCCGCTTCGACGATCGTCCGGCCGCTGATCGCCCGCTCGACGAGCTGTTCGTCACCGACCTTGCGGATCGCATCGTCGAGCAACCCTTCCGGCTCCTCGGTCGCCACCTTCAGCAGGCCCGACAGCCCGCGTGCGTCGAGCACCACGAGCGTCTCCATCGAATCCGCGCGGCTCACGAGCACGCGGCGGAATGCCGGGCCCGCGCCGAAGCTCGCACAAAGCGCGATCGTCTCGTTGCCGAGCGTGTAGTCGAAGTGCTTGATCATGGTCTGCCGCCGTTGCATGGAAATGGCGACGCGCGACGGCGCGGCGCCGTGACGTCGACGCACCCGCGCGTGCCGCCGGCGCGTCGGACCGGAGTCCGAATCGCTGCCGGCATCACCATGCTAGGCGTGCAGAATTAACGAAGACTTAAAGCGGCTGAGCCCGCCTGGCGGCACCCTCAAGCCGCATCGAGCGGCTCAACCGTCACCCCGACCTTCAGCTCCTGATCCGCCCCGCCGCCGCGGATCACACCGCGCAGCGGCGTCACGTCCGCGTAGTCGCGCCCGATCGACAGCATCACGTAGTCGTCGCCCGGCGCACGATCGTTGGTCGGATCGAGCTGTAGCCAGCCGCCATCCTCGGGCCACGCCGGATCGTACACGTCGACCCACGCATGCGACGCGTCCGCACCGATCAGCCGCGGCTGGCCCGGCGGCGGCTGCGTGAGCAGGTAGCCGCTGACGTAGCGCGCGGCCAGCCCGAGCGAACGCAGCGCACCGATCATCACGTGCGCGAAATCCTGGCACACGCCCTTGCGCAACCGCAGCGCGTCGAGCGCCGACGTCGTGATGTCGGTGCTGTTCGGCGTGTACGCGAAATCGGCATGCACGCGCCGCATCAGGTCCCATGCCGCCTGCACGAGCGGCCGTTGCGGCGTGAAGCTCGCGGCCGCGTACGCGGCAAGCTCGGCGTCGCACGCGACGTGCGGCGACGCGAACACGAACTCGCTCGCCGGGTCGTAAGGCTGCCCCGCGCGGAACCGCAAGCGCTCGCGCACGGCCTCCCATGCGGTGGCATGCGCGGCGTCCGGGTTCGCGATCGCAGGCGGCGGCTCGCCGCGCGCGCCGAGCGACCACACGGGCGGCGTCACGCGCACGGTACTGCGGCTGCGCACCAGCAGCGTGTCGTGCGGCAGGTTCAGCGCGAACGACGCGCGCGCATTGCCGAACGCGTCGAGTTCGGTGCCGACCGATTCCGGTGCGGGCTCGATGTCGAGCGAGAACGACAGCACCTGCTGGCGCGGCGTCGCCAGCGGTTGCAGGCGTGCCTGGTGCTGCGCGGATTCGACGCGCGCCGCGTAACGGTATTCGGTGTCGTGCGTGACGCGCAGCAACCGGCCCGGCGCGACGGCGGCCCGTGCGTCGCTTGCGGCCGCCGTCGGTGCGGCTGCCTGCCGTGCGTTACCGGAGCCGGAACCGGACGGCGTTTTCGGCACGCCTTTCGTCGTCACCATAGCGTCCTGCCCGCTTCGCGCACGTGGCTGAAATAGCGCTCGCCAATCCGGTTCGACAGTTCCCACACCGCCTTCGCCGTCGTGTCGAGCGCCGCGAGCAGTTTGTCGTGCCGGCCGCCTTCGGTGGTCTCGCACAGCTCGTGCAGCGACCATGCAGGCACATCCGGAATCGTCTCGGCCAGCTCCGACAGCGCATAGCCTTCGCTGCGCTCGACCTTCGTCAGCCGGCCACGCAGCGCCTGCACGACCCAGCCGAGCGAGCGCGGGTTGTCGGTATCGAGCACGACGAGCGACAACAGCGGCGCGACGTCGAAGCCGCGCTGGAACCGCGAACGAAACGTGATCGTGCTGTCGAACAGTTCCAGCACGAGTTCGAAACCGTCCTGCCGGTGCACGGCCCCTTCGTCGAACGCGAACTTCAGCACGCTGCACAGGAAATCGAGCCGGTCGATCTGCCGGCCGATCGACAGCAAGCGCCAGCCGTCGTCGCGCGTCATGTTGTCGGTCTGCGCACCGGTGATCGCGCCGAGCAGCAGGCCGAGGCGTTCCAGCAGCTGCAGCGCGTCGTTGCCGATCTGCTCCTCCGCTTCCGGTTGTCCTGCGCTATCCGCGAACAGTTGCGTCGCGTCGTCGATCAACCGCCATTGATCGCTCGACAGCCGTTCGCGGATCGCGGCAGCCGCGCCGCGCATGCCGAACAGGCACGACGCGATCCCCGACGTGCGATCGGCGCCGCGCGTCAGCGATGTCGCCAGCGCGTGCTGGAACGCGCGCGGCGCATCGACGGCGTGCGGCGCGTCGGCCGCGATCAGCCCGGTGTCGCGGCACAGCGTGTCGATCAGTTCGAGGTGCGCGGGGCTGTCGACGTCGTCTTCGCCGCGCAGCCGTTCGAGCGCGGCACGCGCCAGGCGCATCAGGTTGGTCGCGCGCTCGGTATAACGGCCGAGCCAGAACAGGTTTTCCGCCGCGCGACTCGCGATCGCACGCGGCCGCTCGACGAGATCGTCGGGGCCGAGGTGCGTCTGCAACAGCGTCGTCGAATCGACGATGCCCTCGGTCATCACCCACGTATCGACGGTGCTGCCGCCACGCGGCATCGGCGCGTTGAACAGCGTGTCGCGCGTGCCGACCCGTGACAGTCCGCCCGGCAGGAGCCGCCAGCGCTGCGCGCCGTCGGCGAGCGCGAACACGCGCAGCAAGAGCGGTTTCGGCACGATCCGCGCGCTGCCGTTGCCGTCGGGTGCGTCGGGCCGCGGCCAGGTCGGCGCCTGCGACAGCGGCAGATCGGCCTGCACCGTGTAGTGTTCGGGCCGCGCGAGAATCCGCGCGCGCCATTCCGCCAGTTGCGCCGGCGTGAGCCGCGCGCCGATCACCGGCTCGAATGCACCGCCTGCCTGCACGTCGGGTGGATAGGATGCCTTGACGATGCCACGCGCGAGTTGCGGCAGCGCGTCGTCGCACGCGGCCGCCTCGCCGCACCACCACGAATGCACGGCTGGCAGCGTCAGCGTTTCGCCGAGCAGGCCTTCCGCGAGACGCGGCATGAAACCGAGCATCGCCGGCGATTCAAGGAAGCCCGAGCCCGGCGCGTTCGCGAGCAGCACGTTGCCCGCGCGCACGGCCTGCAGCAGCCCCGGCACGCCGAGCATCGAATCGGGCCGCAGTTCGAGCGGATCGAGCCACGCGTCGTCGACGCGCCGCAGGATGCCGTGCACCGGTTCGAGCCCGCTCAGCGTCTTCAGGAAGACGTGATTGTCGCGCGCGGTCAGGTCGCCGCCTTCGACGAGCGTGAGGCCGAGATAGCGCGCGAGATAGGCATGCTCGAAATAGGTCGCGCTGTGCGGTCCCGGGGTCAGCAGCACGATCCGCGAGTTCTTCGCGGCGGGGCTGAGCGACTGCATGCTCTGCAACAGCGCACGGTAGGCGGACGCCAGCCGCTGCACGCGCAGCCCGCGAAACCCGCGCGGAAAGAGCCGCGACACGATCAGCCGGTTTTCGAGCAGGTATCCGAGCCCGGCCGCGCCCTGCGTGTGCTGCGCAACGATCCGCCACTGCCCGTCCGGGCCGCGCGCGAGATCGAACGCGACGACGTGCAGCCACGTATCGCCCGGCACGCGTGCGCCGCGCATCGCGCGCAGGTAGCCGGGATGACCAGTGACGAGCGCGGGCGGCAGCAGCCCGCGCTGCAGGATCGTCTGCGGCCCGTACAAATCGGCCAGCGTCGCGTTGAGCAGCCGCACGCGCTGCAGCACGCCGCGCTCGATCACGACCCAGTCTTCGGGCGTGACGATCAGCGGCAGCAGGTCGAGCGACCACGGCCCGGCCGCGCCGTCGCCGGCACGTTGCTCGTGCAACTGGTAGAACAGGCCGTTCTCGCGCATGCGCCGGTGCAGCGCGTCGGCGCGGCGGTCGAGGTCGGCCACGCCGTCGCTGCCGATCGACGTGAAGAAGCTGCGCCACGCGGGCGCCAGCGCGGGCGCGTTCAGGCCGGCCGCGCTGCCGCGCAGTTCGTCGTAGCGGCCGGCCTGAAC
>FTHQ01000278.1_pt1 | contig 19580 bp, 20 predicted proteins | sample 1641001 | NCBI WGS metagenome assembly FTHQ01 (sample SAMEA3914872, study PRJEB12502) | metagenome | biome: forest; material: soil | place: Canada | collected 2011-07-03 | depth 0.3 m | reverse complement strand
GGTCGGGGCCGGCGCGACCGGGGCCGGGGCGCCGTCGCGCACGCGCAGCACGCCGGCGGCGAACTCGCGATTGCCGAGCACGGAGAAGAACGTGCCGACGGCCAGCGACAGCCGGCCGAAGAAGGACAGGTTGGATTCGGGCATGGGGTCTGGACTCCTGTGGGCTCGCAGCACGGCGAGCGTTTCTTGCCTGGGCGCCCGGCGGCGGCGTGCGGCATGCGCACCGGCGCCGCCCGGCGCGTGATTCGAACGCACCCTCGCGGGTGCGGAAAACCCGTATTTTGCCCTGTGGCGGACGAACCGGGCAGAAGTCGGGGGACAGAACATGGCGGCGCGGCGGTTTCCGCCGCGCCGGATCGCGCGTCAGATGCGATCGAGCGCGATGCTGCGACGCGTCAGCGCGACTTGCTCAGCCGCGCCGCCTTCGCTTCGAAATCGCGCGACAGCATGCCGAGCGTGACTTCGCCGAAGCGCGCGAGCAGCGACGCTTCGGCTTCCTTCAGCGTCGCCGACAGGTGCGCGTTGACGGCCTGTTCGACCAGGCATTCGAGTGCATCCTCGGGCACCAGGTCGGAAAACAGCGGCGGCTCGCCCACCGCGCGATAGACGTCGAGCAGCGTGATGTCGTCGAGCGCGACGCTCAGCGCCCAGCCGCCGCCGTGCCCCTTCTCCGACTGCACGTAGCCGCAGTCGCGCAACCCGCCGAGCAGGCGCCGCACGACGACCGGGTTCGTGCACAGCATCGTCGCGATCGTCTCCGACGTCAGCGGACCGTCGGCCTGGTCCATGTGGATCAGCGCATGCAGCATGCGCGACAAACGGCTGTCGGTTCTCACGGGCGGGGCTCCCCTTCTCTCGAAACTTTTGAAGTTGCATGAATGATACCATCGCCCTATCATGCAACTTCTCGTGTTTCATGAGTTGGCCGCCAGCGGAACACGTGGATCATTCACGCAGGTCCAGAAAGGAGTTGATGCATGCATTCCCATCATGAAGTGATCGTGATCGGCGGCAGCTTCGCCGGGCTGTCGGCCGCGATGCAACTGGCGCGGGCACGCCGCCGCGTGCTCGTGATCGACGCCGGTCGGCCGCGCAACCGCTTTGCCGAACACGCGCACGGCTTCTTCGGCCAGGACGGCAAGCCGCCCGCGCAGATAGTCGCGGAAGCGCGTGCGCAGCTCGCCGCGTATCCGACCGTGCAGCGCATCGACGGCGAGGCACGCACCGCCGAGCGCGACGCGGACGGGCGCTTTCACGTGACGCTGGGCGACGGCAGCCGCGCGAGCGCCGACCGGCTGATTCTCGCGACCGGCATCCGCGACGCGTTGCCCGCGCTGCCGGGGCTGGCCGAACGCTGGGGCATCAGCGTGCTGCATTGCCCGTACTGCCACGGATATGAAGTGAGCGGCCAGCGGCTCGGCGTGCTCGCCACGCATCCGCTGTCGGTCCATCAGGCGATCCTGATTCCGGACTGGGGCCCGACGACCTGGTTCACGCAGGGCGTGGTCGAAGCGAACGAAGAGGAAGCCGCGTTGCTCGCAGCACGCGGCGTACGCATCGAGCACTCGCCGGTCGTCGAGATCCTCGGCGCTGCGCCGCGTATCGACGCGCTGCGGCTCGCCGACGGTCAGGTCGTGCCGATCGACGCAATGTTCATCGGCGCGCGCACCGACATGGCGAGCGACCTCGCGCAGCAGCTCGGCTGCGCGTTCGACGACGGGCCGCTCGGCACCGCGATTCGCGTCGACACGTGGAAGCGGACGAGCGTCGCCGGCGTATATGCGGCCGGCGACGCGTCGAGCCTGATGACCAACGCGACGTTCGCGTCGGCATCGGGCGTGGCGGCCGGCGTGGGCGCGCACCGGTCGCTGGTTTTCGGGCTGGACGCGTAGGTGGATGGGCAGCCGGGCGTCACGCCGCGCGCGGCGCGGCGTCCACCGCCGGCTGCGCGTCCCCCTCGGCGCTGCACGCTTCCAGCGAAATCCGCCGCGTCTCGCGCCCGTTGAGCCACCACAGGCCGGCCGCGAGCGGTCCCGGCAGCGCAAGCACCAGCAGCACGACCAGCGCGGCCGACGGCGAGCCCGACATTGCGTAAACATTCGTCAGCATCAGCGGCGCGATCACCGCGCCGAGCCGGCCGATCGCGACCGACACGCCGAGCCCCGTCGCGCGAATCCGCGTCGGCAGGATTTCGGACGACACCACATAGCCCGAGATGTACGCCCACGTGACGCCGAACTGGATCAGGCAGTAGCCGAACACCATGCCGGGCAATGCGTGCATCGCATAGATGAAGACGATCGCCGCGACGGTGAACGTATAGCTCGCGAACAACGACGCGCGCCGGCCCCAGGCCTCGACCAGGAACGCCGCGACGATGCCGCCCGCGAGCGCCGCGGCGTTGCCGATCATGTAGTAGATCGGCATGTCCGTCGACGCCACCTTCAGGTACGGCAGCAGCACGAGCGCCATCAGCGACAGCACGCCGTACACGACGGCCGCCTGCGAGAAGTTCAGCGCGCCGGCCAGCGCGCAGCGCGCGCGATACGCGCCGAACAGTTCGCCGACGTTGCGCCAGAACGCGGGCGCCTGGTGCGCGAAGCGGGTCGGCGTGTAGCGCTTCGTCAATGGCGCGCGGTCGGCCTGCGCGCTCGGCGCGCGCGCCACGCTCGCGACGATCTGCTCGACGATCGCTTCGGCTTCCGCCACGCGCCCCTGCTGGATCAGCCAGCGCGGCGATTCCGGAATCACGCGGCGGATCCAGAAGAACACCAGCGCCATCGTCGTGCCGAGGCCGAAGCCCACGCGCCACGCCCACTCGGGCGGCAACTGGTTCAGCACCAGATACGACACGGCCGCCGACAGCAGCGCGCCGACCGGAAAACCCGACAGGATCAGCGCGTCGGTCCGGCCGCGATGGCGCGTCGGAATGAATTCGCCCATCGTCGCGGTCACCGCCGAATATTCGCCGCCGACGGCCAGCGCCGTCATCGCGCGGAAGAACAGGAACGATTCGTAGTTCCACGACAGCACGGTCGCGACGCTGAAGCACGCGTACCAGAGCAGCGTCGCGAGGAACAGGCGCTTGCGGCCGTAGCGGTCGGCGAGATAGCCGAACGCGATCGCGCCCACCAGCATCCCGAACACCCAGATGCTGACCGCGAGCGAGCCCTGCGCGGCGCTCAGGTGCCAGTGCGACTTCAGCACGCCGAACACGCTGCCGATGATGTTGGTTTCGAACGAATCGAGCGCCCAGCCGACGCCGAGCGCGACCAGCATCAGCGTGTGGAAGCGGGTCCACGGCAGGTTGTCGAGACGCGTGAGCGCGTCCGTTTCGATCGGATGAGACGGTTGCATGATGAGGGCTCCTCGTCAGTGAAGCGCCCGCTCGGGCTGCTCCGGGCTGAAGTCGAAATGCGGGAAGCGCGCGCGGGTGCCGATGAAGTTGCGCCCACGTGCGCCGTCGAATGCGTGATCCACGATGCGCGCCCATTCGGGCGCGTCGATCCCGTACGCGGCCGGGTGGCTCGCGACGCCGAGCGCGTCGAGCAATGCGACGAGCTGCGCGGGGGCGGACGCCGTATCGCCGAAGATCTCGCGCAGCGCGGCGTCGCACGCGGCGTCGACGCCGAGCGCCGCCTGCATCACGGCCGGCAGGCAGAACGAGCACGCGATGCCGTGCGCGACGCCGCGCGTCAGCGTGATCGCATAGGAAATGCTGTGCGCGAGCGCGGTGTGCGTATTCGAGAACGCGAGCCCCGCGCGCAGCGCGCCGAGCGCCATGTCGCTGCGCGCGTCGAGATCGTCGGGGTGCGCATTCACGCGCCCGAGGCCGTGCATCAGTTCGCGTGCCGCCTGCACGGCAAGACCGCGCGTGACGGGGTTCGCATGGACGTTCCAGATGCTTTCGAGCGCGTGCGACAACGCGTCGAGACCGCTGGCGAGCGTCGGCTGCATCGGCAGGCCGACCATCAAGCGCGGATCGACGATCACCGTTTCAGGAAAGAGATCGGGCCGCGACAGCGACAGCTTGCGCGCGTTGTGCGGATCCCAGACGGTCGCCCACCGCGTCACTTCGCTGCCGGTGCCGGCCGTGGTCGGGATCGCGACGATCGGCAGCGCAGGCCGCACCGGTGCGTCGCCCGTCGTACCCGCGGCGCCGGACAGGATGCGCAGCACGCGATCGAAATCGCCGTGTTCGGCGGCGAGCACTTTCGCCGAATCGATCACCGAGCCGCCGCCGAGCGCGATCAGCACGTCCGGTTTGGCGGGCAGCGCGGCGAGCCGCTCGCACGCGCGTCGCAGCATCGGCACCGACGGGTTCGCCTCGACGCAGTCGATCCGCGCGAGCGCCGGCCCGAGCTGCGCTTCGACACGGTCGGCCAGCCGCGCGAACACGGCATCGGGATACGTGACGATCGCGTAGCTGCGTCCGCCGAGCGCATCGCTCAGATCCGTGAGCGCGTCGACGCCGAAGCGGATCCGCACGGGATTGTGGAAGTGCCAGTCGCTCATGCCGCCGCTCCCGGGCGACGCCGCGTATCGCACACTTGTCCGTTCACGACCCGATATTCTGCATGACGAACCAACACGAAAAACCGATCTGCCGCGCAATGCATGCTCGCACCTGAATGGAATGGGGACGAGCATCAGGTTAGGCATCCGCGATGACGCGCTCATGATCGAAAATCCCGGTCATCGACTATGGATCGACCGAATTTCTCGATCGATCGCCGCCGCATGCCGGTGCGTCGTTGCCCGCGGTCACGTGTCGAGCGGCCGGCACCGCGCGACCGCATCGAAAAACGACGCGACCAGCCGGCTGCCGCGCCGTTCGCTCAGGCAACACACGTGGATATGGGTTTCGACCGGGTCGCCGTCGATGCGCAGCGGCCGCAGCCGCTCGTCGGGCACGTATTCGGCCTTCGATACCGTGCCGACGCCGAGCCCGCGCGCGACGGCCTCGCGCAACGCCTCGCGGCTGCCGATGTCCATCGCGATGCGTGGCGTCAGGCCGGCCGCCGCCATCGCGTCTTCGAGCGCGCGGCGCGTCGTCGAGCCCGGTTCGCGCATCAGCAGCGGCTCGCCGGCCAGTTCGTGCAGCGTAATCGCGTCGCGCGTCGCGAAGCGGTGCGTCGAGCGCACAAACGCGATCACCGGAAAGCTCGCATAGCGCTGCGTGAAGTAGCGCGCGTCCTCGAACGCGCGGGCCACCACGCCGACGTCGCACACGTACTCGTCGAGATCGCGCAAGACGGTTTCCGAATTGCCGAGCGCGACCGACAGGTGCATGTGCGGATGCAGCTTGTGATACGCGTCGATCATCTCGGTGACGTGAAACGGGCCGACCGCGCCGATCTTCAGCGAGCCGCGCTGCAATGCGCCGCTGTCGCGCAGCAGCGCGGCGGCATCGCTCTCGTCGCTGCAGATGCGGCGCGCGATCGGCAGGAATTCGAGCCCGACCGCCGACAGCTCGACGCGCCGGCCGCGGCGGTGGAACAGCTCGACGCCGTGTTCATGTTCGAGGGTCTGGATCTGCGACGTGATCGTCGTCTGGCTGGTGGACAGCGCGCGGGCGGCCGCGGTGAAACCGCCGTGCTGGACGACGGCAATGAAGCTGCGAAGCTGGGTCAGTGTCATGACGGGCGGTCGAATCGATCGGGAAATACGTGCCGAATGCCGGATAGCATCGAAAAATTCAATGTATCGGGCGAATGTGACAGGCGCGTTCCGGTCGAGCTTGTCGCCGCCCCTCGACGCCGCGTCGATGGCTTCGCCGCACGATGTGCGGTTTAATGCTCGACATCACCGGCATTAAGAGCCATGAAATGCTCGACCTCGACGACCTTCGACTCGTCCGCGCGATCGGCACGTCGCGCTCCCTGGCCGCTGCCGCCCGGCTGCTCGACCTCACGCCGCCCGCGGTGACGATTCGCCTGCAGCGGATGGAGGCACGGCTGAACGCAAGGCTCGCCGTGCGGCAGCCGAAAGGGATCGCGCTGACCGACGAAGGGCAGCGGCTGTACCAGGAAGCCGTCGGCATTCTCGAGCGCGTGGAAGCGCTGCCGGGCAGCCTCGCGGGCGACCACGGCGACGTGCAGGGCACGCTGCGCGTCGTCGCCCCGCTCGGCTTCGGCCGCAAATACGTCGCACGGATCGTGCGCGACCTGCAGCGCGCGCATCCGAAACTCGACATCTCGCTCCATCTGTCGGAAAGCCCGTTGACGAGCGCGGCGGGGGCCGACGTGGTCGTCCATGTCGGCAGCCTCAAGTCGTCGTCGTGGATCGGCTATCCGCTCGCCCCCAACGAGCGCTTCCTGTGCGCGAGCCCCGCGTACGCGCGCCGCCTCAAGGATCTGAAGCATCCGTCCGACCTGACGCGCTACGACTGCCTGTGCCTGCGCGAGAACGACGAAGACATCCCGCGCTGGCGCTTCTCGCCCGGCAGCGGCGTCGACGGCGAATCGCGGCGGGCTACCGTCATCCGCGTCAGCGGCGCGCTGTCGTCCAACGACGGCACCGTCATCACCGAATGGGCGCTCGCCGGGCTCGGCATCGTCGAGCGCTCCGAGTGGGACGTCGCGCCGCTGCTGGCGAACGGCAAGCTCGTGCGGCTGCTGCCCGGCTGGAACCTGCCGGCCGCGCCGGTGACGGCGCTGTTGCCGTCGCGTACCGGCCGCTCCGCGCGGCAGCGGGTGTTTCTCGACGCCGCGCAGCGGTTTCTCGATCCGCCGCCGTGGCGCGGCAAGGCATAAGCGTTAAATGCGGCTTAATGGCAGATTAGCCGCGCATTAAACACGAGGCGGCCCAACCGCCCTACAGTGTCCGCATCGGCAACCACACCATCGGACACCTCGTGAACCTTCATACGCTCAATACCCCGGCCGCCCTGATCGACGTCGGCCGCATGCAGCGCAACATCGCGCGCATGCAAACGCATCTGGACGCACTCGGCGTCCGGTTCCGGCCGCACGTCAAGACCACCAAATGCCGGCACGTCGTCGACGCGCAGATCGCGGCGGGCGCGCAAGGCATCACGGTGTCGACGCTCAAGGAAGCCGAGCAGTTCTTCGCGCACGGCATCCGCGACATCGTCTATGCGGTCGGCATGGTGCCCGCCAAACTCGGGCAGGCGCTCGCGCTGCGCCGGCAGGGCTGCGACCTGAAGATCGTCGCCGACAGCCTGCCGGCCGCGCAGGCGATCGCCGCCTTCGGGCGCGAGCACGGCGAACGGTTCGACGTATGGATCGAAGTCGACGTCGACGGCCACCGCTCGGGCATCCCGCCCGAAGCCGACCTGCTGATCGACGTCGGCCGCGCGCTGACCGGCGGCGGCACGCTGCTCGGCGGCGTGCTCGCTCATGCGGGCTCCAGCTATGAACACGACACGCCCGACGCGCTGGCCGCGATCGCCGAACAGGAGCGCAGCCGCACCGTGCGGGCCGCGGAGCGCCTGCGGGCCGCCGGGTTGCCGTGCCCGGTCGTGAGCATCGGCTCGACGCCCACCGCGCTTGCGGCGGAGCGGCTCGACGGCGTGACCGAAGTGCGCGCCGGCGTGTACGTGATGTTCGACCTCGTGATGCACAACATCGGCGTGTGCGAACAGTCCGACATCGCGCTGTCGGTGCTGACCACGGTCATCGGTCATCAGGAAGAGAAAGGCTGGGCGATCGTCGACGCGGGCTGGATGGCGATGAGCCGCGACCGCGGCACGCAGCGCCAGGCACGCGACTTCGGCTACGGGCAAATCTGCACCGAAGCCGGCGAAGTGCTCGACGACTACCTGATGAGCGCCGCCAACCAGGAACACGGGATCGTATCGCGCACGGGCACGCCGGATACGGACATCGCGCGGCGGTTTCCGATCGGCACGCGCCTGCGCATCCTGCCGAATCACGCGTGCGCGACCGGCGCTCAACATCCCGACTACCACGCGATCGGCGACGACGGCGCCGCGCAGACGTGGCCACGCTTCTACGGGTGGTAAGCGAAGTCCGGCGCCCATGCCGCGCCATCCGCGCATTGACTATTTATCCAGTTCTGGACAAACTTTAAACACCCTCGATTCGTCTCGTGCCGGACAGGCACCCCCGACCATGCCGACCGACGCCCGCCTCCTTCTCCTCGACCGCGATGCCGTCGAGCCCGCCCTGCAAGCCGGGCAAGTGATGGCGGCCGTGCGCGAAGCGTTCGTGCTGCACAGTCAAAGGGCCGGACGCGTATTCCCGGTGGTGCGCGAGAAGCTGCATACCGGCGGCGTGTTCGGCATCAAGTCGGGCGACGTCGCCGGCCAGGATCTGCTCGGTTTCAAGGCGGCCGGGTTCTGGCCGGGCAACCGTACACGCGGCGGCGAGCCGCATCAGGCGACCGTCGCGTTGTTCGATCCGGCGACGGGCCGCCCGCTGTGCATCATGGACGGCAACGCGATCACCACCGCGCGGACCGGCGCCGCGGGCGGCCTCGGGCTGCAACAGCTCGCGCGCCGCGACAGCACGCGGATCTGCGTGTTCGGCACGGGCGTGCAGGCGCGCGTGCAGCTCGACTACGCGCTCCGGCTGCTGCCGCAGCGGTGCACGGTGCAATACGTGAACGTCGGCGGCGAGCCGGACCCGGCGTTCGAATCGCACTTCGTCGAACGGTGCACGATCGGCGTGGCGCGCGACCGGAACGATGCGGTCGCCCACAGCGACGTGGTGATCACGGCCACGCCCGGCGGCGGGCCGTTGTTCGACGCGGATGCGGTTCGGCCGGGCACCCACCTGACCTGCGTGGGCGCCGATACCGCGGGCAAGCGCGAACTACCGCCTGGCGTGCTGGAACGCGCGCGCATCGTCGTGGACGATCACGATCAGGCGCGCAGCATCGGCGAGTGCCAGTGGGCGCCGGATTTGCCGCGCACGGAAATCGGTGACATCCTCGCGGGTGCGGCATCGGTCGACCGTGCCGCGCACGAGATCACCGTCTTCGACATGACGGGCCTCGCGCTTCAGGACCTGACCGTCGCGCGCTTCCTGTATCGGCACGCCGTCGACAACGGCACCGGAACCGCCGTTCCGTGGCCCTGGTAACACGACTTCCCGCTTTCAACCACCATGCGTCTCACCCAAGTTTCCGCCCTGTCGTTCGACCTCGACGACACCCTGTGGCCGTTCGGGCCGTCCGTCGTCCGGGCCGAAGCGACGCTTCGTGCATGGTTGCTCGAGCACGCGCCGAATACCGAGCGCGTGCTGCCGACGCAACAGGCGCTCAGCGCGCTCCGTGAGGAATACGAACGTTTGTATCCGGATCTCGCCAGCGACTATCGCGCGATGCGAATCGGCTCGATCCGGCTGGCGCTGGAACGCGCGAACGAAGATGCCTCGCTGACCGATCGGGCCTACGACGTCTTCTATGCGGCGCGCAATCGCGTCGAGTTCTATGAAGACGCGCTGCCGGCGCTGGCGTGGTTGAGCGCCCGCTTTCCGTTGATCGCGGTCACCAACGGCAACGCGGATCTCCGGCTGACCGGCGGCGGCGAATTCTTCCGCACGACGCTCAGCGCGCGCGTATTCGGCTTCGCCAAGCCGGAACCCGAAATCTTCCATGCGGCGGCGGACGCACTCGGCGTGCGGCCGGCCGAATTGCTGCATGTGGGCGACGACTTCCACCTCGACATCGTCGGCGCGTTGAATGCGGGGCTTCAGGCCGCGTGGGTCGTGCGCGAACCTCGGGCGGGCGGGGAACCGGCTCCGCCGCAGGCGGCGACACCGCATCTCACGTTGCGCGATCTGGCGATGCTGTGTCGTGCGCTCGGCGGGCCCGACACGGTGTCGTGATCGCACGCGGACGCGGCGGGTCACGCCGATGCGGCGCATGACCCGGCACCCGTTTCACTGTCACGCCGCCTTCCGCGCCTCCGCGATCCGCTGCGGCGCCTTCGGCCGCGCATACAGCCGCTCCAGATACGCGCGCAGTTGCGGGAACGGTTCGATCAGGTGGCATTCGCTCGCCCAGTCGATCAGGTAAGCCGTCACGCAGTCGGCCACCGTCAGCGAATCGCCGACGATGAATTCGCGCCCTTCGAGATGCTTGTCGAGAATCGCGGCCATCGTCGTGAAATCCTCGCGCGCCAGTTCGATATCGGCCGGCGAGCGTTTCTCCGGCGGATAGATGAACGTATGCCGCGTGATCCGCCACAGCGGCTGCTCGAGTTCCGTCACCGCGAACATGACCCATCGATAGGCCTCCGCCCGCAGCGCCGGCTCGACCGGCAGCAGCGCCTTCTCCGGGTACTTGTCCGCGAGATACAGCACGATCGCGGCCGACTCGGGAATCACGAGGTCGCCGTCCACCAGCACCGGCACCTTGCCGGCCGGATTCAGGCGCAGGAATTCGGGCCGCTTGTGCTCGCCCTCGAGCAGGTTGACCGACACGAATTCGAAATCCGCATCCAGTTCCTTCAGCCCCCACAGCGCCCGCTGCGAGCGGGTGCCGGCAAATCCGTAAAGCTTCATCGCCCATCTCCATCCAGAATGTCGGGAAAATGTCTGCATCCGGACCACGCGCATCGCATCGGGCGACACGTCGCGTCCGGCCTCACGCGTCGCTCATGCGCCCGGAATCGCCAGCACCGGCATCACGTCGACCGACACGCCCGGGAACAGCGTGAAATGCGGATGACCTTCGAACAGCGCGGCGGCCGCCTCGTGCGATGCCGCCCGCACGACGCTGAAGCCGCTCAGCGCATTGGACGTGTCGCGGATGCCGCCGGCGTCGATGGTCTTGGTCTTGCCGAGCGGGCCGCCCAGTTCGACGATCGCGTCGCGATGGCGCTCGACCCACGCATGCCACGCGGCGATGCCGTCGCGCTCGCGCGTGCGCCGCTCGTCCTCCGGCAGCGCCATCCATGCCTTCATCGCCGGGCTGTCCCGGGTCCCGAGAAATACGGCGAGATACAACTGTTGTTGCGCACTCATGCCTTCTCCTCCGATGACGGACGCGGCGGATTGCCGCGCCTCGACCTTGACAAGATAGGTTGATATCAACACAATTGCAACATGGCACGAAAAGAAAAGCTTCCCTTCGAAACGACGCTGATGGTCCGCGATTGCTGCCTGTGCCTGCACATGCAGCGCGCGGCGCGCAATCTGGCGCGCATCTTCGACGATGTGCTGCGCCCGCTCGACCTCACCAACGGTCAGTTTTCGCTGCTGATGTCGTTGAACCGGCCGCAACCGGCCCCGATGAAATCGGTTGCGTCGCTGCTCGCGATGGATCGCACCACGCTCACCGCGGCGCTCAAGCCGCTCGAGCGGCGCGGCCTCGTCACGATCGCGCAGGATCCGGACGACCGGCGCAGCCGCCTGCTCGAACTGACTCCGGCCGGGCACGACCTGCTGACCGAGGCGTTCCCGTTGTGGCAGCGCGCGCATGCCGAGATCGAGCGGCCGTTCGCGCCGGGCGAAGTCGACCAGTTGCGCGGCCAGTTGCGCACGCTGTCGATCGATCCGGGTTCGCGCGACTGAGGCGGCGCGCGGATCGCCCAGCGGCGGCGATCATGCGCACTTCCTGTCACGCGCTGTCAGCAGACATTGCCGGCGTCCGTCGCACCGCCCGATTCGATGGCAATATCGCTCGGCACGACAACCGATCCGGTATCCATAAGGAGACGAGCATGGGCAACAACGAGAAGGGCGCGATTTTCCGGTCGCTTCACCGCGCGGGCCAGCCGCTGGCGCTGTTCAACGTGTGGGACGCCGGCAGTGCGCGCGTGGTGGCCGACGCCGGCGCCGTCGCGCTGGCCACCGGCAGCTGGTCGGTCGCGGCAGCCAACGGTTTCGTCGACGGCGAGCAGATGCCGCGCGCGCTGATGATGGAGGTGCTGGAGCGGATCGTGCGTGCGACGGACTTGCCCGTCACCGTCGATCTCGAAAGCGGCTACGGCGAGCGGCCGGAAGATGTCGCCGAGACGATCGCGATGAGCATCCGGGCCGGCGCGATCGGCTGCAATCTCGAAGACAGTTTTCCGTCGACGGGCGAACTGCGCGACGTCGACGAAGCGGCGGCCCGTATCGCGGCGGCCCGGCAGGCGGCCGATCGCGCGGGCGTCGACTATTTCATCAACGCGCGCACCGACGTGTTCTTCAAGGCGGCAACCGAGACGCACGACGAACGATTGCTCGACGCGACGCTGGCGCGCGCCCGCGCGTACGCGGCGGCCGGCGCCGACGGCCTGTTCGTGCCCGGCCTGCGCTCGCCGGCGCTCATTCGCGCGCTGACGGCCGCGTCGCCGCTGCCGGTGAACGTGATGCGCGTCGCGGAAACGCCGACGCTCGCGGAACTCGCGGAGTACGGCGTGGCGCGCATCAGCCACGGGCCGTATCCGTATCTGCAGGCAATGAAGACGCTGGCGGCGCTGGTCAAGCAAGGCGGCTGACGGATTCGCGGGGCGGCGGGCGGCCGCCGCGCCGTCGCTGCCGGCCATCCCGATCGGCTTTGTTCACGCAGGCGTCGTGCTGCGCTACTTCTCGCCGATCACGACGATCGGTACGCCGCCAAGCGCGGCCGCGCGGGAACCGCGCATCGCGTGCATGTTTCCGGCCGACGACGCGACCGGCGCGTACCACCGGCAGCGGCTCGACGCGCACGCGCACGCGCCGGTGCGCCGACCCGCGCTCAGGATGCCTTAATGAAATCGATGAACGCGCGGAGTGCCGGCGGCACCAGACGCCGCCCCGGATAGTACAGAAACGGGCCCGAGAACGGCCGCCACCACGGTTCGAGCACCGGTTCGAGCGCGCCGCTGTCGACATGCGGGCGCAGCCAGTCTTCGAACAGATGCACGATGCCCGTACCGGCGATCGCCGCGTCGACCATCAGCTCCGTCGCCCCGCCGATCTGGACCAGTAGCGGACCGGCGGCCGGCTCGACCCGCACGACCTCGCCGTCGCGCTCGAACTCCCACGGCGGCATCGCGCCGCTTGCGAAACGCCCGCGCAGGCACCGATGGTCGAGCAGGTCGCGCGGATGCCGCGGCCGGCCGTGCCGGTCGAGATAGCCGGGCGCCGCCGCGGTCGCGAACCGCTGGACGCGCGGGCCGATCGGCACCGCGATCATGTCCTGTTCGAGCCGTTCGTCGTAGCGGATGCCCGCGTCGCATCCGGCCGCCAGCACGTCGACGAAATTTTCGTCGGCGGTCACTTCCAGCCGGATGTCCGGATACGCATCGAGAAAGCGCGGCACGATCGCGGGCAACACGAGCCGCGATGCGCTGACCGGCACGTTGAGCTTCAGCGTGCCGGCCGGTCGGCCGCGGAATTCGTCGATACCGTCGAGCGCCGCCGCCACTTCGGTCAGCGCGGGCCCGAGGCGCGCGAGCAGGCGCTCGCCGGCTTCGGTGGGCACGACGCTGCGCGTCGTGCGATGCAGCAGCCGCACGCCGAGCCGCGCTTCCAGCCGGCGCACGGCCTCGCTCAGCCCCGACGCGCTGAGGCCCGTCATGCGCGCGGCGTCGCGGAATCCGCCGGCGCGCGCCACGGCCATGAACGCGTTCAGATCGCCCAGATCGGTTTGCATTGTTCGCCTTTTCGTACAACCCGTGCGAATTATGCCGGCTTATCGCGCAGACGACTCGTCCCTATGCTGAACGCATTCATTCATCTCATCGACAGGAGCACGTCATGCCCGACATTCGCCACACCGCCACCTTCAGGCTCGGAGATCGCCACGTCAGACGGATCGGCTACGGCGCGATGCAGCTCGCCGGCCCCGGTGTATTCGGCCCGCCGAAAGACCGCGACGCCGCATTGAAGGTCTTGCGCGAAGCCGTCGAATCCGGCGTCGACCATCTCGACACCAGCGACTTCTACGGCCCGCACGTGACGAACCGGCTGATTCGCGACGCGTTGCATCCATATCGCGACGATCTCGTGATCGTCACCAAGATCGGCGCGCGCCGCGGCGACGACGCGTCGTGGCTGCCCGCCTTCGCGCCCGACGAACTCGAACGGGCCGTGCACGACAACCTGCGCAACCTGGGGCTCGACGTGCTCGACGTCGTCAACCTGCGCATCATGTTCGACACGCACGGGCCGGCCGAGGGATCGATCGAAGCGCCGCTGGCCACGCTCGCCGAACTGCAACGGCGCGAGCTGGTCCGGCACATCGGCCTGAGCAACGTCACGCCCGCGCAGGTTGCAGAAGGCCGGCGGATCTGCGACATCGTCTGCGTGCAGAACCACTACAACATCGCGCATCGCGGCGACGATGCACTGATCGACACGCTGGCCCGTGACGGCATCGCGTACGTGCCGTATTTCCCGCTCGGCGGCTTCTCGCCGCTGCAGTCGTCGACGCTGTCCGACGTCGCCGCCCGCGTCGGCGCGACGCCGATGCAGGTCGCGCTTGCGTGGCTGCTGCGCCGCGCGCCGAATCTCCTGCTGATTCCCGGCACGTCGTCGGTCGCGCATCTGCGCGAGAATCTCGCGGCAGCCGATCTCGCTCTGCCGGCCGACGCGCTCGCGGCACTCGACCGCATCGCGGACGCCAGCGCCACCTGACGCCCGGACGATCGGCCGGCGGCGGCCCGTACCGCGCGGGCCGCCGGGCCGGTCAGGACGCGACCACGCCCACCCGCTTCGGCACGCCGGTCACGATCGTCGCGACCGCCACCGCCAGCACGATCGCCGCGCCGACGAACACGCCTGCCGCGCCGTTCGCGTCGAACACGACGCCGCCGGCGGCCGCGCCCGTCGCGATCGCGAGCTGGATCGCCGCGACGATCAGCCCGCCCGCGCTCTCCGCTTCGTCGGGCACGGTGCGCGTGACCCACGTCGACCACGCGACCGGCACGCCGCCGAACGCCATTCCCCACAACGCGACCAGCACCGCGTCGATCATCGGCGCGCGGCCGAGCACGACGAGCGCGATGCCGAGCACGACCATCAGCGCCGGCATGCCGATCAGCATCGGCCGCAGCCGGTGTTCGAGCACGCGGCCCGCGAGCGACGTGCCGACGAAGTTCGCGATGCCGTAGCCGAGCAGGATCGCCGACAGCCCGTTCACGCCGACGCCCGCGACCTGTTCGAGGAACGGCCGCAGATACGTGAAGAACGCGAAATGGCCGGTGAACACGAGGATCGTCGCGAACATCCCGAGGCCGACGGTCGGCCGGCGCAGCACGTCGATCAGCGTGCGCAGCCGCGTCGTGCCGCTCGGCGGCATCGACGGCAGCGTGAGAAGCTGCGACACGAACGCGAGGCCGCCGAGCACGGCCGCGATCAGGAACACGTTGCGCCAGCCGATCAGGTGACCGAAGTAGCTGCCCATCGGCGCGGACGCGATGGTCGCGACCGCCACGCCGCTGAAGATGATCGACAGCGCGCGCGGCACCATCGCCGTCGGCACGAGCCGCATCGCGGTGGCGGTCGCCATCGTCCAGAAGCCGCCGAGCGCGATGCCGAGCACGACGCGGCCGATCAGCAGCACGCCCAGGTTCGGCGCGAACGCGACGGCGAGATTCGATGCGACGAGCAGCACCGAGAACACCAGCAGCACGCGCCGCCGGTCGATCGTGCGCGTGAGCGCCGAGATCAGCAGGCTCGTGACGAGCGCGACCGTGGCGGTGGCCGTGACGGCCTGTCCGGCCACGCCTTCGGTCACGCCGAGGCTCTCGGCCATCGGCGTGAGCAGGCTCGCCGGCAGGAATTCGGCCGTGACGAGCCCGAACACGCCGAGCGCCATCGCGAATACCGCGCCCCAGGCCGGTTCGCGGGGGGCCGCCGTCGAGGCGGCCGAGGAGATTCCGGGATTCATGCGAGGTTCCGTGTCGGTTAGGGAAAGTACTGATGAGGGCGTATCGTAAGGAACGGCGGCAGGACGGTCTATGACATACAATCCGTTCTTGTTGATCGAACGTCCATATCTCGATATGTCCGAGCCCCTTCTGCCCCCCGATTTCCGACACGCACGACCTCGTCAGCGAGCTGCTGCTGGGGATGCGCCTGAGCGGCGTCCAGTACCGCCGCATCCAGGTCGCGCGGCCGTTCGGACTGAGTTTCGGCCACGGGACGGGCCGCGCGCAGTTCCATTTCATCGTGCGCGGACCTGTGCTGCTGCGCGACGCGACGGGCGAGACGATGCGGCTCGAGGCCGGCGACGCGATCCTGTTGCCGCACGGCGGCATGCACGCACTGGTGTCCGATCCGGATGTGCCGTGCCGCGAGATCGACGGCTTCGAGGTCGCGAAGATCTGCGATACGGTCGCGTCGGTGGCGTCGGCCGGCGTGTCGCCCACGAGCTGCGCGACGAAGGAACCCGGCGCCGGCGATGCGCTGATCTTCAGCGCGTGCATGGAACTCGACCTCGGCGGCATGCAGCCGCTGGTCGGCACGATGCCCGCGTTCATGCACGTGGGCACGCTGCTCGCGCGCTACCCGGAAATCCGCCCGATGCTCGATGCGATGGAGCGCGAGGCGTGCACGGCGCGCGCGGGCTTCGCGGGCATCCTCGCGCGGCTCGCGGACGTGGTCGCGGCGTTCATCGTGCGCGGCTGGGTCGAGTGCGGATGCGGCGATGCGACCGGCTGGGTGCAGGCGCTGCGCGAGCCGAAGCTCGGCCGCGCGATCGTCGCGCTGCATCGCGACCCGGGCCGCAACTGGAGCGTCGCGGAGCTTGCGGCCGAAGCGGGCGTGTCGCGCTCGGTGTTCGCCGAGCGCTTCCTCGCGGCCACCGGGATGACGCCCGTGCGTTACCTGACCGAGCTGCGGATGCGGCTCGCCGCGCAGTGGATCGCGCGCGACCGCGAGACGATCGAAGCGGTCGCGTACCGGCTCGGCTACGGTTCGCTCGCCGCGTTCAGCCGGGCGTTCAAGCGCGTGGTCGGCAAGCCGCCGGGCGCCGTGCGCGCGGACGGCGACGTGCCCGCCGAAGCGTAACGTGCGGCGACGGCGACGGCCTGCCGCGCGTCACTTCAACGCATCGAGCCTGTCGACCAGCGCCGTGGCGCACTGCACGGCGAGCGCCGCGCACTGCTGCGCATCCACGGCTGCGCCGTTCGTGACGGCGCCCTGCACGATCCGGCCCAGCAATTCCTTCGAGAGTTCGGCGATCTCGCGATCCCGCTCCGTCATGATGTCCTCCTGCGCGTCGGCAATTGCGGTCATTCGCCGCTTCGGAGCGAATGCCGTGCCCGCGCCGCTCAACGCTGCTTCGCCCGCACGACGATCTGCGCCTGTGTGTCGCGCTCGATGCGCTCGAGCGACGCGCGCAGCGCGGCAAACTCGTCCGGCGTGCAGACCTGCCGGCCGAAATCCGCCTTCATCCGCCGCGTGACCTGCACGACGCGCGCGGCCGCATCGAACACGTAATGCGACGTGAAGTCGACGAACCGGTCGTGCACGGCCGTATCGGCCGGCAGGTCGGTCACGGCGACGCCCGCCGGCAGCGCGATCTGGCCGGTCTCGTCGAACGTGCCGCCGACGCAGCCCCACGGCTGCGTGCGCACCGGCTCGGCCAGCCAGGCCTCGACCTGCGTCGCGATACCGCCCGTGAGGCTCGACAGCGCGGGCAACGCGGTCGTGCCGTCCGGCCACACGAAATGATCGAGCGTGCCGGTCACGGTCACGTCGAACGGGCCGTCGGACACGCGCCGGTCGCCGGTCGACAGTTGCGCGCGGCCGCGCAGGCCGCTTTGCCGCAGGCGCTCGTTCGCCAGTTGTTCGATGCGCTCGCGCGACGCGCGGCGAAACAGCGTGCGCTCGAGTTCGGCCGTCCAGCCGTCGTCCTCGACATACGCCTGAACACGCGCGGCGCCGGGCTGCGCGGCATCGATCGCGATGCGCGCGGTGCGGCCGCGCGGCTGCGTGGCCGGCGTGCGCGACAGCACGCCCGTATCGACCAGCAGCGCCGGGCGATCCATCACGATCGGCGGCAGGTAGCCGAATGCGATGCCGGCCGTCGTCGTGTCCGCGTAGAGGCCGAGATCGGGCAGCCACGTGATCGCATGATTGATCGCGCCGGCGCCGTAGCCGGGGACGGACGGCAGCGTGTACACCGAGCCGAGGTTGATCAGCACCGGTTCGCTGCGAATGCCGACCGCCGCGAGCAACGCGCCGAACAGCGCGACGTGGTCCTTGCAGTCGCCGTAGCGGTTGCGCAGGATGTCGGTCACGCGATGCGGCGCGGCGGCCGTTTCGCCGAGAAACAGCCCGACGTAGCGCACGTTCGCCTGCACCCAGTCGTACAGGATGCGCGCCTTGTCGCGTGGCTCGGCGGCACCTGCCGTGAGCGCGCGCGCCAGTTGCACGACGGCCGGATCGTTCGCGCCCGGGTCGACGGCCGCGTTGCGGTAGCGCGCGGCGAACGCCGCGTAGTCGGGCAGCGTCGACACGACGAGCCGGTCGCCGTAGGTCGGATAGCCGACCGCGCCGCTCTCGATGCGATCGTACGCGCCGTGCCGGTAGTCGAATTCGTAACGCGTGCGACCGTTCGCCGTGACCGGCGGCAGCGCGACGTAGCCGCGCGCATCCGCGTACAGCGGCATGTCGGCCGGCACGTCGAAAATCAGCCGCTGGCTGTCGACCGGCTCGCGTGACGGCTCGACGGTGTAGCCGAAGTAGCCGCGATTGACCGGCTTCGTGCGGGTCTTGCGGAACGCGACGCGCGTGCTCGACCCGGCTTCGACGCCGGGAAACACGACGGTGCGCAGCAGCCCGTCCTGGAACGTCGGCGCGCCGGCCGAACGCGGCTCCTGCACGTCGCGGATGCCGTCCGCGCCGACCGGATGCGCGACGCCGTCGCGGTCGATCGTCTCGGCCGCGAGCAGTTCCACCTTCTCGAGATGCTTGTCGAACCACACGTAGCGCTGCGCGACCGCGTCGATCCCGTTTGCGTCGTTCGCGCGCAGTGTCGAATCGTCGTGCTCGTCGAGCGAACCGTCGTGCTGGATCACGAATTCGTGGACGTCGCTGACGAGCGTGACGGGCGCCGTCTCGCCCGCGTCGCGAGCATCCGGCGTGTCATGTGAGTCGGGCGTGTCGGCCACGGCCATACCTGTGCCGAACGCCACGGCGCACGCAAGCAGGCAGCCGGTCCATCGGGAATAAAAACGCACCACGTCGAAGCTCTCCGCGCGTTCGTTGCCGGGCGTCAGCGCCGCGCGCCGGAGCGGGAGTCGTACCGCATGACGCGCGCATGACGGGCCGCTCGCGCGCACTCGCACGCGGGGCCGTCGTGCGGCCCAGTGTGGGCGACGGGCCGGCAAGCGTCAAGCCGCGCCAGCGGGAAGGAGATCTCATGCCGATCGGTAACGCTTGCGCAACCGGTGACCGCGTGATGGCGTTCGCGTGGCTGCGTGTGGTCCTGTTCGGCACGCTGCCAACGGTGCTGCATCCCGAACGGCGGCATCCGAAGCCGATCGACGCCGAGCGGCCATGCGCGCCGCGCGCGCCCTCTCGCTCGCGACGAGACGAATCGCCCCCACGCCGGTCGACCCGATCCGCAACAGCGGATCGGCGTCCTGACGTCGCTTTCAGCGCGTAAGCGACCGGCGACGCCGGCGCGCCCGCTCCACTCGAGTCCCCTCCCCCACCGACCTCAACCCC
>FTHQ01000003.1_pt1 | contig 20202 bp, 19 predicted proteins | sample 1641001 | NCBI WGS metagenome assembly FTHQ01 (sample SAMEA3914872, study PRJEB12502) | metagenome | biome: forest; material: soil | place: Canada | collected 2011-07-03 | depth 0.3 m | reverse complement strand
TCGACCGACAGCACGGTCACGTCGCTGTCGACTTCCACGTCGACGGGCCTGTCGTCGGCCAATAGTTCGATCACGTCGCTGTCCACGTCGACGTCCACGGGTATCGGTTCGTTGTCCACCGGCCTGAGTTCGACCAATAGCGCGGTGACGTCGCTGTCCACGTCGACGTCCACGGGCATCGGTTCGTTGTCCACCGGCCTCAGTTCGACCAACAGTTCGGTGACGTCGTTGTCCACGTCGACCTCGACGGGCATCAGCTCGTTGTCGACGGGCCTGAGTTCGACCAACAGCACGGTGACGTCGCTGTCGACGTCGACCTCGACGGGCATCAGCTCGCTGTCCACCGGCCTGTCGAGCACGAACAGTTCGATCACGTCGCTGTCCACGTCGACCTCGACCGTCGTCGGCTCGCTGTCCACCGGCCTGAGTTCGACGAACAGCAACCTGACGTCGCTGTCCACGTCGACGTCGACCGTCGTCGGCTCGTTGTCCACCGGCTTGAGCTCGACCAACAGCTCGATCACGTCGCTGTCCACGTCGACCTCGACGGTCGTCGGCTCGCTGTCGACCGGCCTGAGCTCGACGAACAGCAACCTGACCTCGCTGTCGACCGCCACGTCGACCGGGATCAGTTCGTTGTCGACGGGCCTGAGCTCGATCGCGAACAACAACACGAACCTCGGCAACAGCACGGCCGGCGCGATCGGCGGCGGGGCCACCTACGATCCGACCACCGGCACGATCTCGGCGCCGTCGTACGTGACCTACAACAGCGACGGGTCGACCACGATCAACAACAACGTCGGCTCGGCGATCGACAACATCAACGCGCACGGCATCAAGTACTTCCACGCGAATTCGACCGCGCCGGACAGCCAGGCGGTGGGCGTCGACAGCGTCGCGATCGGCCCGAACGCGATTTCCAAGGTCGACGGCAGCATCGCGCTCGGCTCGGGCTCGGTGGCCGACCGCGCGGTAGTGCCATCGTCGGGCATCCTGCGCAACGGCAGCGCGTCGATCCCGTTCGACACGACCGACCAGACGCTGCTCGGCGCGGTGTCGGTCGGCGATGCGACGAACAAGACGTACCGCCAAATCACCAACGTCGCGGACGGCACCGGCCAGCAGGACGCGGTGACGGTGCGGCAGCTGACCGGCGCGCTGCAGTCGTTCGCGGTCACGGGCCAGAAGTACTTCCACGCGAATTCGACCGCGGCGGATTCGCTCGCGGCCGGCGCGGAATCGGTCGCGGTGGGGCCGACGACGGTCGTCAACGGCGACCACGGCGTGGGCATCGGCAACGGCGCGATCGTCGACCAGACCGCGCCGGGCGGCGTGGCGATCGGGCAGGCGGCGAGCTCCGCGCAGGCCGACGCAATCGCGCTGGGCAGCGGCGCGACGGCGACCGGCGCGCAGTCGGTCGCGCAGGGCGCCAACGCGGTAGCGGTCAGCGTGGGCAGCGTCGCGCTCGGCTCGGGTGCGCGCAGCACGGCGACCGATGCGCTCGCGCTCGGCGCCGGTGCGTCGGCGACGTTCGCGAACAGCGTGGCGCTGGGCGCCGGTTCGCTGACCACGGTCGGCGCGCTGACGAACTACGTCGCGTACGGGCTGAGCAGCCCGCAGTCGTCGGCCGGCGAAGTGAACGTCGGCAACCGGCAGATCACGGGGCTCGCGGCCGGCAAGAACGGCACGGATGCGGTGAACGTGTCGCAGCTCGATTCGATCGCGAACCAGTTGACGACGCTGATCGACCAGCGCACGACCAATCTCGGCGGGCAGTACACGACGAACCCGAACGGCGCGAACGTGCCGCCGGGCTCGACCGGGGCGAACTCGTCGGCGGGCGGTTCGGGCGCGGTGGCATCGGGCTCGAACAGCACGGCGGTCGGCAACAGTTCGCTCGCATCGGGCAACGGTTCTACGGCGATCGGTGTCGGCTCGACGGCATCGGGCAACAACTCGACGGCGCTCGGCACGGGCAGCAACGACGGCGGCCGCTCGAACGTCGTTGCGGTCGGCTCGGCCGATTCGGCGCGGCAGGTCGTGAACGTCGCGGCGGGCACGCAGGGCACGGACGCCGTGAACGTGAATCAGCTGAATGCGGTATCGAACCAGTTCACGCAGTCGCTGAACACGGTCAACAACCAGCTCACGCAGATGCAGCAGCAGATCCAGCAGACCGATTCGATGGCCCGCGAGGGGATCGCCGCGACCGCCGCGATGGCGTCGATCCCGCACATGGACCGCGATTCGAACTTCGCGATGGGGGTCGGCACGGCGACGTTCCAGGGCCAGAAGGCCATGGCGGTCGGCGTGCAGGCGCGCGTCACGGAGAACCTGAAGGCGACGCTGAACGGCGGTTTCGCCGGCAGCCAGCGCGTCGTCGGCGCGGGCATGCTGTATCAGTGGAAGTGATCGCGCGCAGCGGTTCGTTCCGGCACGCGCTGCCGGAGCGGACCGCGCCGAACGCAAACGTGCGCGGATGCGTCGCGACCTCGCGCCGCACGCGCCGTGCTCATCGCATTCTCGGAGTCATCAAGTGAAAAAACACCATCTTGTCCTGCTGGCGTCCGTCGTTTCCCTCACGGCCTGCTCGAGTGCGTCGGGGCCGACGTACAACGCATACGAACTACAGTCGCGAAACGGCATCCGGACATTCCAGGTCGACTGCCACGGCATCCTGTCGACCGCGAAGACCTGCATGAAGGTCGCGACGCGCATGTGCGGCAACGAACCCGTGCGCCTGGTCGACACCACCACGCCGTACCGCGACGGCGCCGATCCGCATTCGATCGTGTTCCAGTGCGGTGCGGCGCCCGCGCCGGCCGCCGCGGCCGTCGCGCCGGCGCCCGCGCCGGTCGAGAAGGTGAGCCTGACCGGCGATGCGTACTTCGCGACCGACTCGGCCGTGCTGACGCCCGCGGCCACCGCCACGCTCGACAAGCTGCTGAACCAGCAAGGCGACCGCCATTTCGCGCGCGTGGAAGTGGACGGCTATACCGACGCGACCGGTTCGGATGCGCACAATCAGGCGCTGTCGAAGCGCCGGGCGGATGCGGTCGCCGGATATTTGCGCGAGCACGGGCTGAAAGCGGATTCGTTTGCCGCGAACGGTCACGGCGAAGCGAATCCGGCGGCATCGAACGATACGGTCGAAGGACGGGCGCGCAATCGTCGCGTGGAAATCTCGCTGCAGAAGTAGGGCGCTGCGACAAAATTGCCGCAAGCGTGGCCGTCGAAGCCTGGCGGCTCGCTTGCGGCGATGATGCACGACGCAGACGGCGGCGGGAGGGAAGATCCGTCGCTGCGTGTGCATGCGGAGTCCGTCGCCTGGCGACGACGCCCCGCATGCTGCCTTGCGTCCGGCACGCGGATCGCCATTCGCACCGGGCCGTGGATCGACGCTCAGTGCCTGATCACGCAGACGGCCACGATCTCGTAGCCCGGGTCGGCATGCGCGCTCGCGGCCTTCTCCGCTTCGTCATACGAACCAAAGGAGGCGGCATCCTCGATGGCCGGCGCCATGCCGATGTCGCCGTCCTCGGCGGTGCAGAGGAACTGCTCGCCGGTCTTCACGACATAGATGGACATCATGATTCCCTCCAGGGTTTGCAGGCGGAAATTTCAGTCTAGCAGGCCGGACGCGGGGCGGCGGCCCGCTTTCAGCACGCGCGACGGGGCGGTTTTACGACCGTCGGTCGACCCAGGTCGGCTTGCATGCCATGGCAGCGGAAAGCCGTGCACAATACCCGCATGCGATCCCTCGACCTCGAATGCCTCGTCACCGTCACAATGCCCTTCGGTAAGTACAAGGACCGGCTCCTTGCCGACCTGCCGGGCAACTATCTCAATTGGCTAGCCCGCGAAGGGTTTCCGCGCGGCGAGCTCGGCCGACAGCTCGCGCTGATGCACGAAATCGATCACAACGGCCTGAGAGGCTTGCTGGACCCGCTGCGCAAGCGCGGCTAGCTGCACGGCGGCGCGCCGCTGAAGCCGCACGCCGTTTCGACCCCGCATCGCAGGCAACGCGATTCCGGATGGTCGATGCCGACGGGGATCCCCCGCCGCCTGTCCATGATGCCCGCAGGGTCGTCATGGAAAACTGTATGAATATACAGTATAGTAGCCGTCGAACTCGAGCCGCGCAGGTCCAACCCTTGCGGCCCGTGCGCCGCGCCTGCGGGCATCCGCCGCAGCGTTCCGGCACCGTGAACTCTGGCTAACTCATTCAGACGGGCAGGCAAATTGTCATCCAGCAATCTGATCCGCATTCGCGGAGCACGTCAGCACAACCTCAAGAATCTCGATCTCGACCTGCGCACCGGTGAAATGACGGTCGTGACCGGCCCGTCGGGCTCCGGCAAGTCGAGTCTCGTGTTCGACACGCTGTACGCGGAAGGCCAGCGGCGCTACGTCGAAACCTTCAGCGCGTACGCGCGGCAGTTCCTCGACCGGATGGATCGCCCGCAGGTCGAGCGCGTCGACGGCGTGCCGCCTGCGATCGCGATCGACCAGACCAACCCGGTGCGCAGCTCGCGGTCGACCGTCGGCACGATGACCGAGCTGAACGACCACCTGAAGCTGCTGTACGCGCGCGCGGCCGAGCTGTTCGACCGCAAGACCGCGCGGCAGGTGCGGCACGACACGCCGGAGACGATTTACGCGGAGCTCGTCGCGCGCACGCAGGCGGACGATCCGCGCGTCGTCGTCACGTTCCCGGTCGAATTGCCGGAAGCGGTGTCCGACGAGGAAATCGCGCAGTGGCTGTCGGCGAGCGGCTACACGCGCGTGCAGGCGCAGCGCGAAGTCGCGTCGCCCACCGGGCCGCGCAAGATGCTCGACGTGGTGGCCGACCGCTTTCGCGTGCAGCAGGCCGACAAGGTGCGGGTGGTCGAGGCGATCGAGGCGTCGCTGAAGCGCGGCGGCGGCCGCGTGAACGTGTACGTGCTGGCGGCGGACGCGGAAAACGCAACGGCCGAGCCGTTGATCTGGCGCTTCTCCACCGGGCTCCACGATCCCGACAGCGACCTGCGCTACGCGGAGCCGCAAGCCGCGCTGTTCTCGTTCAACTCGGCGTACGGCGCGTGCGAAACCTGCCGCGGCTTCGGCCGCGTGATCGGCGTCGATCTCGGCCTCGTGATTCCCGACGCGCGCAAGACGTTGCGTGGCGGCGCGATCAAGCCGATGCAGACGCCCGCATGGAAAGAGTGCCAGGACGACCTGATGCGCTACGCGGCGAAGGCCGGCATCCGGCGCGACGTGGCGTGGTCCGAGCTGACGGACGCCGAGCGCGACTGGGTCGTCAACGGGTCGCCGGACTGGAACGGCAAGTGGCAAAGCCAGTGGTACGGCGTGAAGCGCTTCTTCGGTTATCTCGAATCGAAAGCGTACAAGATGCACATCCGCGTGCTGCTGTCGAAATACCGCAGTTATACGCCGTGCGACGTGTGCGGCGGCGCGCGCCTGAAGACGGAGTCGCTGCAATGGCGGCTCGGCTCGAAAGAGAATGCGGACGCCGTGCTCGCGCCGGCCGACCGCTTCATGCCGCGCGGCGTCGACTGGAGCCGCGCGCAGCTCGAAGCGCTGCCTGGCCTGACCGTCCACGACCTGATGCTGCTGCCGATCGAGCGCATCCGGCGCTTCTTCGACGACATCGTCCTGCCGAGCGCGCTGCTCGACGACGCATTGAAGCTGTTGCTCGCCGAGGTGCGCACGCGCCTGAAATATCTGTGCGACGTCGGGCTCGGCTACCTGACGCTCGACCGGCAAAGCCGCACGCTGTCGGGCGGCGAGGTGCAGCGGATCAACCTGACGACGGCGCTCGGCACGTCGCTCACGAAAACCCTGTTCGTGCTCGACGAACCGAGCATCGGGCTGCATCCGCGCGACCTCACGCGGATCGTCGAGGCGATGCAGCGGCTGCGCGACGCGGGCAATACGCTGGTCGTGGTCGAGCACGATCCGTCGGTGATGCTCGCGGCCGATCGCTTGATCGACATGGGCCCCGGCCCGGGCGAGCGCGGCGGCACGATCGTCTATGACGGCACGCCGGCCGACATCCGGTCCGCGCACACGCTGACGGGCGAGTATCTCGGCGGCCGCAAGCAGGTCGCGCATGCGTCGAACTGGGCGCGCCGCGTGGTCGACGCCAACACGCCGCGCATCGTGCTCGAAGGCGCGACCGAACACAACCTGCGCGACGTCAGGGTCGAGATTCCGCTGCAGCGGCTCGTGTGCGTGACGGGCGTGTCCGGCTCCGGCAAATCCACGCTGCTGCAGGACGTGCTGTATCCGGCGATGGCGCGGCACCACGGCAAGGCGACCGAGTCGCCGGGCGCGTACCGCAGCCTCACGGGCGCCGACCAGGTCGGCGACGTCGTGTTCGTCGACCAGTCGCCGATCGGCAAGACCACACGCTCGAACCCGGCTAGCTACGTCGGCGCATTCGACGAAATCCGCAAGTTGTTCGCGAAGGCGCCGCTCGCGCTGCAGCGCGGCTACGGCGCCGGCACGTTCAGCTTCAACTCGGGCGACGGTCGTTGCCCGACCTGCGGCGGCTCGGGCTTCGAACACATCGAAATGCAGTTCCTGAGCGACGTCTACCTGCGTTGCCCGGATTGCGACGGCAGCCGCTACCGCGCCGAGATTCTCGAAGTGCGCATCGAGCGCGACGGCCGCGCGCTGAACATCGCCGACGTGCTCGATCTCACCGTCAGCGAGGCAGCCGCGTTCTTCGCGACCGACGCCGAGGTGCTGCGCGTGCTGCAGCCGATCGTCGACGTCGGCCTCGAGTACGTGAAGCTCGGCCAGCCGGTGCCGACGCTGTCGGGCGGGGAAGCACAGCGCCTGAAGCTCGCCGGCTTCCTCGCCGAATCGGCGGCGGCGGCCAACGGGCGCCGGGTCGCGACGGAAGAAGCGCGCATCGCGCGCGCGAAGCTGTTCATGTTCGACGAGCCGACCACCGGGCTGCACTTCGACGACATCGCGAAGCTGATGCAGGCGTTCGGCAAGCTGCTCGCGGCCGGCCATTCGCTGATCGTGATCGAGCACAACCTCGACGTGATCCGCGCGGCCGACTGGCTGATCGACCTCGGCCCGGAAGGCGGCGACGGCGGCGGCCTCGTGCTGTGCGCGGGCACGCCCGACGACGTGAAGGCCTGCGCCGCATCGCATACCGGCGTGGCGCTGCTGCAGTACGACCGCGAGATGGATGGCGAGGCGGTGCACGCCGACGAAGGCGTGCCGCTGCAGGCCGTGCTGAACGCGGCGCGCGCGCCGGGCGATCGAAGGCGAGGACGTCGTGCGGATCGTCAATGCGCGCGAGCACAACCTGAAGTCGCTCGACGTCGACATCCCGCACGGCAAGTTCAACGTGATCACCGGCGTATCGGGTTCCGGCAAGTCGACGCTCGCGTTCGACATCCTGTTCCACGAAGGCCAGCGCCGCTACCTCGAATCGCTGAACGCGTATGCGCGCTCGATCGTGCAGCCGGCCGGCCGCCCCGAGGTCGACGCGGTGTACGGTATCCCGCCGACCGTCGCGATCGAGCAGCGGCTGTCGCGCGGCGGGCGCAAGAGCACGGTCGCGACCACGTCCGAGGTGTGGCATTTCCTGCGGCTGCTGTACGTGAAGCTCGGCCTGCAGCACTGCATCCACGACGGCACGCCGGTCACGTCGCAATCCGTCGAATCGATCGTCGCCCAGTTGCTGCGCGATCATCGCGGCGAGCACGTCGGGCTGCTCGCGCCGCTCGTCGTCAACCGCAAGGGCGTGTATACGGATCTCGCGAAGTGGGCGAAGGCGCGCGGCAGCACGCATCTGCGGGTGGACGGCGAGTTCGTCACGGTCGACCCGTGGCCGAAGCTCGACCGCTTCCGCGAGCACACGATCGAATTGCCCGTGGCCGATATCGTCGTGGCGCCGGACAACGAAGCCGAGTTGCGGCGCAGGCTCGACGAGACGCTCGAGCTCGGCAAGGGCGTGATGCACCTGCTCGCGCCGCTCGACGGGCTGCACGATGCGATGCGGAACGATCATTCGACCGCGCAGGTCGGCGCGGTCAAGGTGCTGTCGGTCAAGCGCGCGTGCCCGGTGTGCGGCACGAGCTATCCGGAGCTCGACCCGCGGATGTTCTCGTACAACAGCAAGCACGGCTGGTGCACGACCTGTGTCGGCACCGGCGTCACGCTCACGCGCGAACAGCGCGCCGCGTACGACGACACGGTGCTCGCCGGCGACGATCGCGGCCGCGAGCAAACCTTGCCGTCGGACGAACAGGAACCGGAAGGCGTCGGCAACGAGCCGTGCCCGGACTGCCACGGCACGCGGCTGAATCCGTCCGCACGCGCGGTCACGTTCGACGCGCATCCGATCGTCGAGGTCGCGCAATGGACGGTGTCGGATACGCGCCGCTGGATCGATGCGCTCGAACTCACCGGGCGCGACGCGCAGATCGCGCGCGACATCGTCAGCGAGATCGGCAGCCGCCTCGCGTTTCTCGAGGAGGTCGGGCTCGGCTATCTGAGCCTCGATCGTGCGGCGCCGAGCCTGTCGGGCGGCGAAGCGCAGCGCATCCGGCTCGCCGCGCAGCTCGGCAGCAACCTGCAGGGCGTGTGCTACGTGCTCGACGAGCCGACGATCGGCCTGCATCCGCGCGACAACCAGATCCTGCTCGACGCATTGCGCAAGCTCGGCGACAAGGGCAATACTCTGGTCGTCGTCGAGCATGACGAGGACACGATCCGCCGCGCGGATCACATCATCGACGTCGGCCCGGGCGCCGGCAAGCGCGGCGGCACGCTGGTCGCGCAAGGCGCGGTCGCCGACCTCGCGGCGCAGGCCGATTCGGTGACGGGGCGCCTGCTCGCGCAGCCGATGACGCATCCGTTGCAGCCGCGCCGCAGCGTGAGCCTGCCGGGCAAGAAGGGCGGTGCGGCCGTGCCGGAAGCGTGGCTGACCGTCCATGGCGCCCGGCTGCACAACCTGCGCGACGTCACGGTCGGCATTCCGCTCGCGCGGCTCGTCGCGGTGACGGGCGTCAGCGGGTCGGGCAAGTCGACGCTCGCGCGCGACGTGCTGATGACGAACCTGCTGGATGCGGTCGGCCGCTCGGTGCTGTCGTCGCCGGCCACGCGGCGTGCGCGCAAGGCCGCGCAGCAGGACGCGCCGGCCACCAATCGCCGTTCGAGCGTCCTGGCGCGCAGCGCACCGCGGCCGTCGCTGAACGTCACGCACGCATGGCAGGGTTGCGAATCGCTGAGCGGCTGGGAGCAGATCGATCGCGTGCTCGAAGTCGACCAGACGCCGATCGGCAAGACGCCGCGTTCGTGTCCGGCCACCTATATCGGCGTGTGGGACACGATCCGCAAGCTGTTCGCCGATACGCTCGAGGCGCGCGCACGCGGCTATACGGCATCGCGTTTCTCGTTCAATACCGGCGATGGGCGCTGCCCTGCCTGCGAAGGGCAAGGCGTGCGCACGATCGGCATGAGTTTCCTGCCCGACGTCAAGGTGCCGTGCGACGTGTGCCACGGGCAGCGCTTCAATCCGGAAACGCTCGCCGTCACGTGGCGCGGCCGGAACATCGGCGACGTGTTGACGATGGAGATCGACGAGGCGGTGGAGTTCTTCGCGCCGATCTCGAACATCGCGCATCCGTTGCAATTGATGAAGGACGTCGGGCTCGGCTATCTGACGCTCGGTCAGCCGTCGCCGACGCTGTCCGGCGGCGAAGCACAGCGCATCAAGCTCGTCACCGAGCTGACGAAGGTGCGCGACGACATCACGCGGCGCGGCCAGAAGGCGCCGCATACGCTGTACGTGCTCGACGAGCCGACGGTCGGCCTGCATATGGCCGACGTCGCGAAGCTGATCCGTGTGCTGCATCGGCTGGTCGATGCGGGGCATAGCGTCGTCGTGATCGAGCACGACCTCGACGTGATCGCGGAAGCCGACTGGATCATCGATCTTGGGCCGGAAGGCGGCGTGGGCGGCGGCACGATCGTCGCGGCGGCGCCGCCGGAAGCGCTCGCGAAGGTGAGCGCGAGCCATACGGGGCAGGCGTTGAAGCCGGTGCTCGCACGAACGGCCAGCGAAGACGATGAAGCGGAGCAGCAGGGCGCGGCGCGGGTCGGCTGAACGCGTCGTGTCCGGTGAGCGGCCCCGGTGCCTGGCGAGGCATCGGGGCCGCGCGTGTTTCGTCGTTCATGTCGACGCGCTCAACTCCCGTTGACGCCGATCGTCTCGATGATGGTCTCCAGTTGCGGGCTCATCGGCAGGTTCAGACTCAAGCCCGACGGAAGCGGGCGCAGGAACCAGCGCTTGTACTGACGCGCGATCTCGCCGTCGGCGGCCAATTCCTGGAACGTGGTTTTCACGACCTGCGCGAGTTGCGGATCGTCCTTGCGGAACATGATTCCGTACGGGTCGTACGAAAGAAAGTCGCCGACCACGTCGTACTGGCCGCCCTTGCCCGCATTCTCGGCAATGAGGCCGTACAGCAGCACGTCGTCCGTCGCGAACGCGTCGGCGCCGCCATTCGCGACGAGCGCGAAACCCTGCGCATGGTCCGGCACCACCTGTAGCTGGATCCCGAGCCGGAACTTGTCGTTCAGGTCGCGCAGCGTCTTCTCGTTGGTCGTACCGGCCGTCACCGCGACTTTCTTGCCCGCGAGGTCGCGGAACGAGCGGATCGGCGCGCCGCGTTTCACCATCACCTTCGTGCCGGCCACGAAGATGATCGGCGAGAACGCCACGCGTTTCTGGCGCTCGAGGTTGCTGGTCGTGGAGCCGCATTCCAGATCGACTTTCCCGCTGACCACCGCGTCGATGCGGGTGTCGGACGTGACCGGCACCCAGCGGATCGTCAGGCTCCGGTTGATCGCATCCTCGATCGACGACACGAGCGCCTTGCATAGCTCGATCGAATAGCCGATCGGCTGGTTGCGCGCGTTCAGGTACGAAAACGGTATCGACGCGTCGCGATAGCCGAGCGCGATCGTCCCGCTGCCGCGCACTTTCGCGAGCGTGCCGGTCAGTTGGGCCGGCGCGAACGGCTCGACGCGCGGCAGCGTCGAAGGCGCATCTTCCGCGCGCGCGGTCGTGCCCGTCGCAAGCAGGCCCGCGAGCGCGAGCGCACGCCAGAATCGCTGCATCTTCATCGCCGGGCCTCCGTCAGACTTCCGTCGGATGTGCGATCGTCGCTTCCTGTTCCGCTTCGATGCGCGCCGCGTTGGCTTCGGCTTCCGCTTCCGACAGGAGTTGGCCTTCCCATTTCGCGACCACCGCGCTCGCGATCGAGTTGCCCACCGCATTGGTGGCCGAGCGGCCCATGTCGAGGAACGTGTCGACACCGAGAATCAGCAGCAGCCCGGCCTCCGGAAGCCCGAACTGGTGCAGCGTGGCCGCGATCACGACGAGCGATGCGCGCGGCACGCCGGCCATCCCCTTCGACGTGAGCATCAGGACAAGCAGCATCGTGATCTGCGTGCCGAGCGACAGGTGCATGTTGTACGCCTGCGCGATGAACAGCGACGCGAACGTGCAGTACATCATCGAGCCGTCGAGGTTGAACGAATAGCCCATCGGCATCACGAAGCTCGAGATCTTGCGCTTCACGCCGAAGCGGTCGAGCGCGTCGAGGATCTTCGGGTACGCGGCTTCGGAGCTGGCCGTCGCGAACGACAGCATGAACGCTTCCTTGATCAGCACCAGCAGCTTGAACACGCGCGGCCCGAGGAACACGAGCCCCGCACAGACGAGCAGTGCCCAGAGCAGGAACAGGCTCACGTAGAAGTCGCCCATGAACACCGCGAACTTCAGCAGTACCGACAGCCCGTTGACCGCGACGGTCGCGGCCATCGCGGCCATCACCGCGAGCGGCGCGAGCTTCATCACGTAGCCGGTGATCTTGAGCATCACGTGCGACAGCTGGTCGATCGCGGCGATGAGGACCTTGCCGCGGTCGCCGAGTGCGGCGAGCGCGACGCCGAAGAACATCGAGAACACGACGATCTGCAGGATCTCGTTGTTCGCCATCGCCTCGGCGAACGATTTCGGCACCATGTGGCCGACGAAATCCTTCAGCGTGAACTTGGACGTCGCGAGGTTCGCGGAGGCGCCGATGTCCGGCAGCGGCAAGCCGAGATTGTCGCCGGGCCGCAGCAGGTTCGCCATCAGCAGCCCGAGCAGCAGCGAAACCAGCGACGCGGTGATGAACCAGGCGATCGATTTCGCGAACACGCGTCCGACCGACGCCGCGTCGCCCATGTGCGCGATGCCGACGACCAGCGTGGAGAAGACGAGCGGCCCGATCACCATCTTGATCAGGCGCAGGAACACGTCGGAGACGAGCGAGATGTACCCGGCGACTTCGGCGGCGGCCTTCTTGTCCGGAAAGCTCGTGAAGACCATGTAGCCGATCGCGATGCCTGCCACCATCGCGATCAGGATCCAGACGGCTGCAGCATTCTTTTTGCGCATCGTGAGCCTCCCATGCAGCGGTTTCGCAATCGGGGGATGGAAGGACGATACAGGACCAGAATGGCGATGAACAGTGCAACCGGGTTCGGGTTTGCGCTAGCGCCGGGTGATGGCCGGTCCGGGCGACGGCGATTGCACCGGTGGCGCTTCGTGCCCGACGCCGGTGCAACCCGATGCCGGTTTGTGCGGAGCAGCACGTCGCCGGTATGAAGGCCGCCGCATTGCGACGACCGGCGCCGCGCGTTTCGCCCCGGTCATGCGCACGGAGATCCCGCTGCCTCGTGCTGAAATCGCGGGCCTGCGCCACGCACCGGACGATCCCGGCGGTCGGCGAATGCGCGCGTTGCGCGCGGCGGCCCACGGTTTTCGATCAGCCGGCCGGCGCGACCGATGCACCCGTGATGCCGTGCCGGCGCAGCGAATCGGCGACGAAGCCGGACGCCTTCATGTCTTCCACGAATGCGTTCAGGGCCGCCGCGGCCGCGTCGCCGCGGCTCTTCGGCACGCCCATCGCCTGCCGGATCACCATGAAGCGCTCGTCGAGCAGGCGCAGGCCGGGTGTTTTCGCGGCGTCGGCTTCGAGCTGCTGCTTCACGCCGGCCGCCACCTCCAGTTGCTGCTCGACGAACGTCGACACGACGGCTTGCGACGTCGGCGCGCGCACGATCCGCGCGGCTTTCAGTTCGCGGGTGAGGAACAGGTCGTACGCGCTGCCGTTGCCGACGGCCACGCGGTTGTGCGGCTGGTCGACGTCCGCGTTGGTGCGGATCGGCGAGGCGTCGGGAACGAGATAGAAGCCTTCGATCAGCACGTACGGCGCGGTGAACGCGACCGTTTCGCCGCGCAGCGGATCGACCGCGAAGAAGCCGAAATCGGCGCGCTCGTCGGTCAGCGCCTGCACCGATTTGCCGGCGGCGTCGAACACCACGAGTTCCAGGTCGGCCGACAGGCGCTCGGCGAAGGCGCGGGCGAGGTCGATCGAGGCGCCGAACGGTTCGCCCGTCGCCGGGTCGCGGTTCGCGAGGATCGGATTGCCGAGGTTGATCGAGGCGCGGAGCTTGCCGGTGGGCGTGAAGGCGGAGACGACAGCGGGAGCGATGGGCATGAGCGGACTCGCGGGAGGCATAGGGTCGGTCGGGTGACGGACGCGCGACGGTGCGTCGATGCCGAGCTTATCACCGGACGTCGTGGATCGCATGTGCGGGCGTGCCTGCGCGGAGACGACGAGACGTCGAGTTGGCCCGCGGCCTTCATGGGCGGTCGCTGCATCCTGTCACCGGGCTGCACACGTATCCGCAGGGGAAGCGGACGCCGGACGGCGAGCAACATGCGATCAACGCAGGCTGCAGCATGATCGGCAACGACAACGAGGCGCTTCTGTCGGCGGCGCGTGTCGGGCTGGGGATTCTCGCGCGCGGCGACTGCCTGATGATGCAGGACATCGACACCGGCAATCCGACGAGCGGGCTGCCGTGCCGGTGCCGGCTCACTCCTGCACGCTGAGCGCCTTCTCGAGCGCGGCAATCAGCTTGAATGCATCGCCGCGCGCGATCAGAAACCCGCGGCTGGTGTACTCGCACCCGAAGGCATAGAAGCTCGGCAGCAGTGTCACCATGTCGTTCTGCCGATCGAAATCGACTTCGCATTTCGTCAACGGGAAGAACGGAAGCGCGTCGGCCGGCATGTCGTACACGATGGGCTCCTAGTACATTTTTCGGGGCGGAAGCAGGCGCTTCGTCTGCAAGCGCTGTCGGGCAACGGCGCTGGCCTTTTTTCGCTTGCGCTCCGTCGTGGGCTTCTCATAGCTCGTGCGACTGCGCAGCTCGCGAATCAGCCCGGTTTTCTCGATGTCGCGCCGGAATCGCCGCAGTGCGACATCGATCGGTTCGTTGAGCTTCGGCGTAATTGTCGTCATGTAGATCCTGTCTGGAAAGCGGTTGGAACGGAAGGCTAGCCGAGCCGTGTCATGACGGCGCTGGCTATCTCGTCGGATTCGAATTCCGAATAGCCTGCTCCGATCGATAGCGCACGTACCGCCATGAACATGTGCAGCTCCGGTTGATGGCACATCGCTGAATCGGCGATTCCGGCGGGCACGGCGGTGTCGAGCCGGGTGACTTCACGCCGTCTGATCAAGCCGAGCAGTTCGTCGATGATCATTTCGACCTCCAAAATACCGAAAAAGTGTTTGGCATTGACGAGCCGCGTCAGCTCGCGTTGGCGAAGAATCCCTGTTTGCCGCGATTGTCGTCGATGATGTTCTCGGCATAGCGGACCGACGCACGACGCGCGTCACCGGCGTTGTCGAAGGGGGACGTGTCGCGCAATCTGAAGGTCTGGCTCTGCGTCAGCGTATCGGTGGTGCCGCGCAGGCAAATCTTGACTGCCGCGTCGAACCCGGCGTCGTAGTTGTGCGGGCAGCCATGCGGCGCGGCCACGTGAGAGTAAATCAGTGGATAAATCTCGAATCCACGATAGACGTGCATGCTCATGACGAACTCCTGGCGTTCGGCCACGACGAGTCGCATGGGCGAACACATCCGGCCTGTATTTCCGTTGTGGGACGGGCCAGTGGGTGAAGGGGACAACGTTGCAGCGCGAAGGCGGGGCGATGCAGCAAGCGGGCGGGTGGAGGGGCGAACGGCCAAAGGACGGCTGATCGCGCGGATGGACCCATCATACGCGCATCGTTTGCCGAGCGGTCGATTTATTCGGTGGCCGCAAGTACGCAGCGGCACGCCCGGCGACGACGTCAGAGCGTCGTCAGCAAATGCAACTGACGTTCGGTCTCGTCGCCCGCGACCAGCGAAAAGAACCCGGTCTCGCGACGTTCGACTACCGTGAGCCCCTCGCTGTCGGAGAAGACGTTCCACGCGCTGTCGTCGACATGCGCGATCGCGCCGCGCGTGCGCGCGAATGCCAGCAATAGCGGACTCGCCTGGCGGCGCAGCACTTGACGATCCGAATTCAGCACATACGGTGGCCAGCCGGCCCGAAGGACGAGATAGTAAGGAATGGAGCCGGGATCGATTGTCATTGGAGCGGTTTCGTAGATGGGCCTGCGTTTGCCGCCCGGCTGCATTCGGAACGGCGGCGGGGAAAGCGTGCGATGGAGTGACGGGCGTTCGCCGTGATGTGTGTTCAGTCTATGCGTTGAACCGCTCGATTCGCAGGATATCGTAACGATCCCGTGCGGGGGCGATTGCGTATCCGGGTTCGGTCGGCGTGCGCGTTGCGGTCCGGCGACGAGAGCGATCCGGTCGTCAGGTGCGGCGCGCGCGCCACGCGTCGAGTGGGGCTTCCGGCTGACGAAACGTTGTAGCGATCTCTACTGAATTGCAGTGTTCGTGACGGCCCATTATGCTGCCTTCATGAATCCGGTCCCGACTTCCTGGCTCCTGTTGATCGTCAGTCTGCCGACTGCCGGCGCGACCGCGCGCATGCGCATCTGGCGTACCGTCAAGGCGCTCGGCTGCGGCGCACTGCGGGACGGCGCTTACCTGTTGCCCGCGCATGCCGAGCAGGCGGCGCAGTTGCGTAACCTCGCCGACGAGGCCCGTAACGGCGAAGGGCAGGCGTGGTTGCTGGATGTCCGTGCGGACGACCCCGCGGACGAAGACGCGTACAAGGCGCTGTTCGATCGCGCGGCCGATTACACGGGCTGGCTCGCCGAGCTTTCGGAGGCTCGCAAGACGCTGCCCGAACTGGCGGCAGCCGATCTCAATCGCATGCAACGCCGCCACGCTCGCACGTACGAGGCCATTCGACGCATCGATTTCTTTCCTGGTGAAACCTCGCTGCGCGCGGATGCGCAATGGCGGGACTTCACCGCCGCGATCGAAGCGTTGCGCTCGCCCGGCGAGCCGCATGCCGCCCAGCGCGGCATTCCACGCCGCGACCCTGCGCAGTATCAGGGCAGGCTGTGGGCGACGCGCCGTCACCTGTGGGTGGATCGCGTCGCCAGCGCGTGGCTGATTCAGCGTTTCATCGATCCGCATGCACGCTTCGTGTGGCTGGACAACCTCGCCGATTGCCCGCCCGACGCGCTCGGTTTCGATTTCGACGGCGCGCCGTTCACGCACGTGGGCGACCGCGTGTCGTTCGAGGTACTGGTCGCCAGCTTCGGGCTCGGCGACAACGACGGACTCGTCCGGCTGGGCGCCATGGTGCATGCGCTGGATGTGGGCGGCGCGACCGTGCCGGAAGCCGGCGGATTCGAGGCCATTCTCGCCGGTGCCCGAAAGCGTCTCGCCGACGACGATGCGCTGTTGACGGAGATCGGCGCCGTACTCGATTCGTTGTACGTGCATTTCCGCGGCAACCGCCAACCCTGACCTTGTTGCTCGCCCGAACATGAACACACATCGCGACCGCCCGGCTTATACGTTGTGGCAACTGATCAGGTACTTCGCGTGGCTCGGCGCGACGGGTTTCGGCGGACCGGTCGCGCTCGCCGGCTACATGCATCGCGATCTCGTGGACACGCGTCGATGGATCGCCGACGCGGACTACAAGGAAGGCCTGGCGCTCGCGCAACTCGCGCCGGGCCCGCTTGCCGCGCAACTGGCGATCTATCTCGGCTACGTGCACTACCGCATCGTCGGCGCGACGCTGGTCGGGATCGCGTTCGTGCTGCCGTCGTTCCTGATGGTGGTGGGGCTCGGCTACGCGTACACGCGATTCGGCGGCCTGACGTGGATGCAGTCGGTGTTCTACGGTGTCGGCGCGGCGGTGATCGGCATCATCGCGATCAGCGCGCGCAAGCTGACCGCGAAAAGCATCGGCCACGACAAGCTGCTGTGGGCGATCTATCTCGCGCTGGTCGCCGTGACGGTGATCACCGAATCGGAAGTGGCGTGGCTGTTTCTCGCGGCGGGCCTGCTCGTCTGGTTCACGCGCGCGCCGCCCAGGTGGCTACGCCAACGGCGCGTCAATGCGGCGATGGCGTTGCCCGTCTCCGCCACCGGCGCGTGGCTCGGTATCGTCGACTGGCCGCAGCTCGCGCAACTTGCCGCGTTCTTTGCGAAGGCCGGCGCGTTCGTGTTCGGCTCGGGGCTCGCCATCGTGCCGTTCCTCTATGGCGGCGTCGTCACCGAGCACCATTGGCTCGACGAGAAGCAGTTCGTCGACGCCGTGGCGGTCGCGATGATCACGCCGGGCCCGGTCGTGATCACGGTGGGCTTCATCGGCTATCTGGTGGCCGGGCTGCCCGGTGCGTGCGTGGCGGCTGCCGGCACGTTCCTGCCGTGCTATCTGTTCACGGTGCTGCCGGCCCCGTACTTCAAGAAGTACGGCAGGCTGCCGGCGATTCTGGCGTTCGTCGACGGCGTGACGGCCGCGGCCGTCGGCGCGATCACGGGGTCGGTGATCGTGCTGGCCCGACGTTCGATCGTCGATGTGCCGACCGCGTTGGTGGCGCTCGCGACGATCGTGTTGCTGGTCAGGTTCAAGAAGCTGTCGGAGCCGGTGGTCGTGGGCGGAGCCGCCGTGCTGGGCCTGATCGTGTATCCGCTGTTGCATCATTGACCGTGGAGGCCACCATGCAATGGATTACGCGACAACGTCCGAAAATCGACCGGGTGGCGTGTCCCTGGCTCATTGCCCGGTTCATCGACGAGACACCCGAATTTCTGTACGTTGCGCCGGCCGACGTGCTGCGGATCGCCGACGAGACCGGTGCGATTCCGTACGACATTCCGGGGGTGGAGCTGACGCACGTCGGCGAGCAATGCAGCTTCGATGCGTTTCTCGACAAATATGGTCTGGCCGACGATCGCGCGTTGCAGCACATGGCCCGCATCATTCGCGGCGCGGATACGTCGCGACTCGATCTGACGCCGCAGTCCAGCGGGCTTTATGCCATCTCGCTCGGGCTGTCGGACATGTTTTCCGACGATCACGACATGCTCGAACATGGTCTCGTCATGTACGACGCGCTGTATGCGTGGTGCCGGCATTGCCAGGCCGAAGGCCATGCGTGGCCACCGAAGATGGCGGAGTGACGAGCGGGAAAGCGGGGATGCGTGCAGACGACCGGCGTGGCCGCCGGTCGGCGCGCTAGACGGACGAAACAAAGCCCGCGAGGCGCGGGCTTTTCGTCAACAGTTGCCTTTCTTGGCCTGTCCCGGCGGACAGAATCCATTTCCCGGCCCGCCTTGCGGCGCGACCACGACCGGCGCGCCAGGAACATAGGCGACGCACCCGCCGAGCGCGCCCACCATGCTCGCCGCTGCGAGCAATGCGATCACCCCTTTTTTCACTTCGTTCTCCCGTTATTGATGAAAGGGCCCTTCGGCCCTTTCGATGATGCCGTCAGCGCGTCAGAAACTGAAGTTGACGTTGGACTGACTGGTCGTTGCGTTGACGTTTGCCGATTGGGTCGCCCCCGATGCCGCGTCGGCCTCGATCGTATATTGACCCGCGGCGGCCGGCGCCGCGGCCAGCGCGACCGGCAGCGAACCCGAGTAGGTGCCGACGATGGGCGCCGCGGCGGGCACGGACAGCGAATAGGCGCCGGTGTCCATGTTCGCGTTGATCGACGTGATCTCGTAGGCGTTCGCATCGATCGTCTGCAGCGCACGCACGAAGGCGTTCGCGCTCGCCGTCACCGTACCGCCGACGGTGCTCATCGTCGAGGCCGGCAGCGTGATCGGCGCGTTCGACGCCGACACCGCCGTGGTCGTGTTCACGACGACCGGAACCGAGCGGACGATGCCCGATGCGAAGTTGTTCTGCACGATCACGACATCGTAGTTGCCCTGCGTCGAGCTCTGGATCAGCGGCGACAGCACGAACTTGCCGGAACTGTCGGCCACCGTGCCGCGGACGACCTTGCCGCCTTGCTCGGCATAGACGGTCGCGCCGGCTTCGGCCGCTGCGACGTAGCCGGAAATCGCACCGCTCACGACGGTCGGAATCGCGGTGACGACGGGTTTCAGCGCATACGAGCCGTTGCCGCGCTGGACGATCGACTTGCAGGCGTTGAAGTCGAGCACGAGATCGACGAGCGTATTGGGCTGAACCGTGAACGGCTGGATGATCTTGTAGCCGCTTTGCGTCGCGCTCGGCGTCGCGAGCGCCTGTTCGGTGCCGCCGCTCGGGACGACCGAGTTCGCGAGCGTGTTGCCCTGGTTCTGCGCGAGCACCAACCGAACTTGCTGATACTGGCCGGCGGGCAGCGCGGTCTGGCCGAGATCGGCGAGCACGCCGTTGGTCAGCGACAGCAGGTCGATCTTCTGCGGCGTCGCGAGGGAAACGGTCGACCAGCCACCGTCGTTGTCGGCGGCGTTCGCGTTGGCGTTGACGCGGACTTGCGAAACGGTGACGTACACATGGTCGAAGCCGCACGATGGCGCATCCGTCATCGCGACGTGCAGCGTACCGGTTTGCGTGCCGCCACCGTCGTCGCCGCCGCCGCAACCTGCAAGGACGAATGGTACGAAGGCGGCGCACAGGGCGCTTTTGATGATGTTGTTCATATGTCACCCCCCAAGTGGGATCGTTATTGTGGGTGACGGAAGAATAGCGAGGCGGCAGCCTACTATTTGGGAATCTTTGAAACCGACGGTAACAATTTGTTCGATCCGTCAATTTTTACCGGGATTGATGTCGCTTCGGATGGCCCGGGCCGGGTGGCGGCGGGCAATTACGTCGTACGGCATGGCCGCACGTTCTTTCGTCGTATGTTTGTATCGCCTGGGGCACGGGGCACGGGGCACGGG